>Ga0268289_100012_pt1 | contig 295488 bp, 268 predicted proteins | sample MetspNORM_FD_191340 | JGI IMG/M metagenome (GOLD analysis project Ga0268289, IMG submission 191340) | Soil microbial communities from San-Diego area, Southern California, United States - Methylocaldum sp. NOR-M | ecosystem: Environmental > Terrestrial > Soil > Desert | place: USA: California... | reverse complement strand
ATCTCGGTGGTGTTCGCCTTCATGCTGGCCGCGGCGCGGATCTGGTTCGCGCTGGCGCGCGACGGCCTACTGCCGGAGTGGTTCGCCAAGCCGCACCCGACCTACGGCACGCCCTACCGCCCCACCCTGCTGCTGGGCGTGCTGACGGCGCTGGCGGCGGGCTTCCTGCCGATCGGCGAGCTGGCGGAGCTGGTGAACATCGGCGTGCTGGGCGCCTTCATCGTGATCTGCGGCTCGATCCTGGTGCTGCGCAAGCGCTCACCGGGGGTGCCGCGCTCGTTCCGCACGCCGTGGGTGCCGTTCATCCCGATCGTGGGCATCGCGTTCTCGATCTGGCTGATCTCGGGCCTGCCGTGGATCACCTACGAGCGCTTCCTGATCTGGATGGCGATCGGGCTGGTGGTGTATTTCGGCTATGGCATCCGCCACAGCAAGCTGGCCAAGGCCTAGGCCATGGAACACCTGAAGCGACTCACGCCGCAGCAGCTCGTCATCGCGGCCTGCGGGGCGCTCATGGTCGCGGGTACCATGCTTTCCCACGACAACGCGCTGGGCCTGGTGCCGCTGGCGCTGGCGGCGGCGTGCGGGATCGGCGCCTTCCTCCAGTCGCGGAATCGCTGAACCGCGCCGCCGCCCACCGGAGCAGACACGACCGTGGCCACCGATCCGTCCTTCGTCGAATACGTGGAAGAGCAGTCCGGGCTCGGGGATCGCATCACCCACAAGCGGATGTTCGGCGAGTACGGGATCTACATCGACGGCAAGGTCGTCGCCTTCGCCTGCGACGACAGCCTGTTCGTCAAGGCGGCGGAAGCGACCGCGGCGCTGACCGCCGGCCTGCCGAGCCGGCCGCCCTACCCCGGCGCCAAGCCCTATCCGGTGGCGGACGAGATCCTGGACGACGCCGACCGGCTGCACGCGCTGCTGCTCGCGACTGCGGCAGCGATGCCGGAGCCGAAGCCCAAGGTTCCGAGGGGGCGCAAGCCCAAGGCTTAGGTGCATCGCAGGCCCGGTGCAGTCGCAGTGGAAGCCCGGTGGGGGCGGCGGAAGCCCGGTTGTAGGAGCGGCGGAAGCCGCGACCTCCCGTGTAGGCCGCGGGATCGATCGGGAAGCGCAAGGCTTCCTGCAATCCTCGTGGGAGCGGCGGAAGCCGCGACCTCCCGCGTCGGCCGCGGGATCGATCGGGAAGCGCAAGGCTCCCTGCAATCCTCGTGGGAGCGGCTTCAGCCGCGAGCTTTTCGCGCGGCGGCGCGGCGTTGGAAGAGCTCGCGGCTGAAGCCGCTCCCACATCGCATACCGCAGGCGTTTCCGGGCCGATCAGATCGTCCGCACCAACGCCTCGCGCTGCAGCTGCGCCGCCGGCTCCACGGCCAATCCCTGCTCGCGCGCCTGGCGCTCGCCATCCCCGAGTTGCCGCAGCGCCTCCTCCACCGGCCGCTGCAGCAGCGCCTGCGTTTTCACCCGCACCGCGAAGGCCGGCTCGCGCTCGCCATGGGGCCGGTGGATGGCCGCCACGAAATGCCCCGCCGGATGCATCTGCGTCGCGCCGCTGAAGGCGACTTCGTCGATCCGCCGCACTGTCGGGTCACGCCGCGCCTGCGCCATCAACCCGAGCGCGGCGCGCTGCAATCCGGCCTCGTCGAACCCGATGCCGTTGCGCGCGCCGGCCTCGCGCAGCAGTTCGTGCGTGCGGCGGTAGTCGGCGTGGTCGGGATGACCCGGGTGGCGTGGATCACGAGGGTCGCGGAGATCGCGGGGATCGCGTGCGCCAGGATGACCGGGCGCGATGGCGTCGCCGGGCCGCGCGGGCCCGCCATCGCCTTCGTGCCGGGGCACGCGGCCCTCCCGCCCCTGCGCAGGCGCATCGCCCGCGCGATCGCCGGGCGCCACCGGCGCGTCGTGGGTGACGTTGCGGAACACGCCGGGGGTGGTCGAGGTGAGGATGTATTGCCAGCGGGTCTGGTGGGGATCCCCGCGCACCGCGTCCATGAACTGGGTGTACTCGTCCGCTTGGATGGTCTGGCATCCGGCGGAATCCGTGCTTCTGCGCGACCCACGATGGATCTTGAAACTGGCATTCAAGTCCTGCAGACCCTCTGCGTCCGCGGCGGTGAACCAGCCATCGGCATTGGTGTCCCTCTGCACGCGCCCCTCCCTTCTTCCGGCGACGACTTCATCGGGCGCAGGCAGCAGTGCCCTGTCCATCTCGCCGCGCTGGATCGGGTTGGGGTGCCGCCCCAGCACCATGGTGAACGTGCCTTCCGCCAGCCGGCCGAGATCGCGCATCCCGTCGCCATCGGCATCCTCACCCTCGATCTTCCTTCGGCGGCTGACTTCCCCGAATCCTTCCGCACGTGCGATTCGCCTCCGTTCCACGCTTCCGTCCGCGAACGGACGGCTGCCATCGCTGCCGGCATGATGGTCGTATTGCGCCGTGGGCTCCGTGTTGGCCTGCTTGGCCTCGAACACGTGGCGGGCGCCGCCAGCGTCCCGCCACAGGACGACGATCCGGTCGTCATAGACGCCTTTTCCGGAAGCGACTAGCGATTCATCGACGCCGATCGTTTCCGGATTGTCCGCCGTGGCAAGCGTCGAGTTCTCTTGCCGGAGACCCAGGATGACGCGCCTGCCCTGAGACAGCGATTCGCTTGCCAGCGCGTTGCCGCGAACAGCGACGATGCTTGCGTAGATGTCGAACTTCTGCGATTCCGCGACTCCGGCGAGTTCCGATTCTGTCGGGAACCTGGGTGCCCCGCCGGCCTCGCGCAACCGCTGGAGCATTTGCGCGCATTCCGCATCACCGGCCAGCGGCAGTTCGCTCTGCACGCTGGCGGCGACGTAACGATCGATCGCTTCCCGCACCACCGGGCGCTCACCTTCACCTTGCCTGCGCCATAGCGCGGCGGCGGCTTCCATTTCCCCGTCCCGGATCAGGCTCGCGACGCGGTTGGCCGATTGGCGTATGTCGATGTTGCTCATTGCAAGTCCTTTTGCATGAATGGAATTCAGTCAGTGACGAATGGATCGGGCGCCGCGTCCCAGGAGCATGGCCGATGTCCGGTCGTCACCGGCCTGCATGGCCATGCTTCACGCGGGACAAGGGTCTTGGCTTCGAATCGCCGTCCGTTCCAGACCAGGAAGCCGAAGTGGGCCATGCGCCCGAACAACCGCGGATCCGAGTCGGCGATCCCGTTGTCCGGATCGAACTCCATGATCCAGCGCAAGTTGGGTACGAAGCGCAACTTGCTTGCGTCCAGGACGATGTCCGATCCGTCGTGTTCGTCATATCTCGCCTGCTCATCGGGCGTCGGCTCGGGCTTGGGAGGAAGGACCTCGGCGGTGACGTTGACGGGCTGGCCTTCGCCGTCCAGGCGATAGGCGAGCCAGCCATCGAGGTACTCGCAGGCATCGCCCGCAGCAGGTTCGCAGCGAAGCGGAACGACCAAGTAGACGGTGTCGCGCGGATCGGGGGCCTCGAACGAGCGGATCCAGAACTTGCCGATGCCGAGCAGGAAATCCGGACGTCGACCCAGGCCGGGCGTCGCCGTGTATGGCAATCGATCGCTGCGGAGTCCGGCCTCCCGCTGCTCGGTCGACATGCCGATCTCGGCCGCCGGGAGCGCAAGGATGACGCGCGCGAGGTGCGCGGGCGCGGGACCCAGGCAATAGTCGTCGATGAGCAGAAAGTATTGGCCGTGGCTGTTCCGCTCGTCGACCGTGACGCAGGTGGCGCCCATCCCTTCTTCCACGGCGTGCTCCACCCAGGGCGAAGGTGTCGTGTCGGGCGGTTCGGGCAGTTGCGCGGGAATTGCGCCGGGTTGCGCTGCGCCGGGATCCTGCGCTGATGGTGGTGCCGCGCTCGCTGCCATCGGCTCGGCGGCGCACGCCGTGGCGAGCAGCGTGGCCAGCAGGGCCGCGCACAGGGAGATCGCATCCGTTCTGCCCATCGACATCCTCCGTTGATGTTCGCCGGGCGAGCCTAGCATCGGAGTGGCGAGTGGAAGCGGCGGCGTGCCGGATTCGTGACGGTTTGCCGCCATGGACGCGGCGCGGTGGCGGCACGGGACGAGCGCGGGATCGGGATGGCTTGCGGGCGGCCTGGATTGCTTGTGGGAGCGGCTAGAGCGATTCACCGGACGGCGACTTCCTTCGCGCAAGCAGCCGAAGCCCATAAGAAGCCGATCCTCGTGGCGAAAAGCCGGGCCCTCACCCTCGCGCTTCGCGCTTTCCCTCTCCCGCTTCGCAGGAGAGGGTTGGGGGCGCTGGCGCTCGTATCGTCGGGCTGGCGCTTACACGGTCCGGGCGCTCGCATGGCCCGGGCGGCGGGCGCGTAGGCCCGACCTATGCATTGATCAACGTCCATGGATCCCCGCCTTCGCGGGGATGACGAAGCGGCTGGGATTGGTGGCGCGGCGAAAAGGATGCGTAGCGCGCGAGAAGGATGCGTAGCGCGCGAGAAGGATGCGTAGCGCGCGAGAAGGATGAGTAGCGCGGCGAAAAGCCGGACCCTCACCCTGGCGCTGCGCGCCCTCCCTCTCCCGCAGAGCGGGAGAGGGTTGCAATGCCGGCGCTTCGTGCTTGCCCAAACGGGGCTGTTCCGTGACCGGAGCCGTTCCTACGGGATCACGAGCGTGCATCGCGCCCGCGCACCCGCGCGCGCTCAGCGCGGGGCGCGGTAGCCGCCGGGGACGCCGTTGGGCGAGAGCACGAGTTGCCACAGCTGGAGGCGGCGGGCGCGGAAGCCGGCCATCGAGGCGGACAGGTAGTAGCGCCACATGCGGCGGAAGCGTTCGTCGTAGCGCTCGGGCAGGTGGTCCCAGGCGGCCTCGACGTTGGCGCGCCAGGCCTGCAGGGTGCGGTCGTAGTCGGGGCCGAAGTTGTGCCAGTCCTCCAGCACGAACAGGCCCTCGCAGGCCTCCGTGACCTGCGCGGCGGACGGCAGCATCGAGTTGGGGAAGATGTACTTGCCGATCCACGGGTCGGTGTGGGTCACCGAGCGGTTGCTGCCGATGCTGTGCAGCAGGAACAGCCCGTCGTCGGCCAGGCAGCGGCGCGCGACTTCGAAATAGGTGCGGTAGTTGCGCACGCCGACGTGCTCGAACATGCCCACCGAGAGGATGCGGTCGAAGCGCTCGTTGAGCTCGCGGTAGTCCTGCACGCGGATCTCCACCGGCAGGCCTTGGCACAGCTCGCGTGCGAACGCCGCCTGCTCGTTGGAGATGGTGACGCCGACGCCGGAAACGCCGTAACGCTCGGCGGCGAACTTCAGCGCCTCGCCCCAGCCGCAGCCGATGTCGAGCACGCGCATCCCCGGCTGCAGGCCGAGCTTGCGGCAGATCAGGTTTAGCTTGGCTTCCTGGGCGTCGTCGAGGTTGCCGGCGGTGCGCCAGTAGCCGCAGCTGTAGACCAGGCGCTTGCCGAGCATGGCGCGATAGAGCTCGTTGCCCAGGTCGTAGTGGCGCTGGCCCACCTCGAAGGCGCGGTGGCCGGACTGCAGGTTGAACAGGCGCGCGCGCAGGGCGTCGCGCAGGTCGGCCAGGCCGTGGGCGCGGTCGTCGACGTGCGCGGACAGCAGGTGGAACAGCAGGCCGTCGAGCGATTCGGCGTCCCACCAGCCGTCCATGTAGCTCTCGCCGAAGGCGAGCGATCCGCCGGCGAGCAGCCGCGCGGGCAAGCGCTGGTCGTGGAGCCGCAGGTCCCAGGGACGGTCGCCGTCGATGCGGATGTCGGCTTCGGCGAGCAGGGATTGCACGCGGTCGCGGAGGGGATGCGCGGTGGACATGCCTTGCGGGATGGCGGTGCGGTTGGGGCTAGGTTAACGCCGAAGATGGCGCGCCCGGAAATGCGGATGGGGGAAATGATTGCAGGAGCGCGGCAAAGCCGCGACCTGCCGGTTGCGGAGTCGCGGCTTCCGCCGCTCCTACGAACGGCTTGCCGAGGTTCGTTTCATTGCGTCGCGAACAGGTCGCGATACGGCGCCGCGACGTGCGGCAACAGCACGCTGGCCGGAACATCGGCGGTCTGCATGCCGTCCGAGTACGGGCCGACCTGGTAGGGCGGGAACACGAAGCGCAGCGCGACGATGCGGCCAGTGGCGTCGAGCACGGGCTCGAACTGGGAAAAGTTGCCGGCGTCGGGCCCGGAGCCCTCGTCGATCATCTTCAGCCCGGACTCGAGCGTCTCCGAGCGAAGCGCCGGCTCCATGTCGTCGGCGTCGAGGCGCTGCGACAGCGCAGCATGCAGCTGCTCGCGCACGGCGTCGGACACCGCGCGCCAGCCGTCCTTGCCGGTGAGGAGCCGGTCGGCCCGCAGCAACTCGTTGCGCTCCGGGAGCCAAGTGAAGCGCGCGACCAGCGGGTTGCCGTGCGCGCCGCCGGTGTAGCTGCTGCCTTCGGCGGAGACGGTGACGATGCGCGGGGTCCGCACGATGGTGGTGAAGGCCAGCGACAGGTCGTACGGGGCGCGCGGCTTCTCGCCGCCGAGGCCGTCGACGGCCTGCTTGAGCTCGGCGCGCGCGGCGTCGGCGTAGCGGCGCAGCTCGGCGGCCAGGCCGGGGTACTGGTCGATGTCCTTGGGGAAGCTGATGCCGACGACGTGGTTCGGGGTGCGCTCGATCACGTCCTGCAGCGGCGTCGGCGCGGCGGGCGCGGGTGCCTGGGCGGCCGGGGTTTCCTGCGACGCCTGGCCGGGCTGGGCCTGCGTCGAGGGGGCCTCGCGCTGGCAAGCGGCAACGGCGAGCAGGAAGGAGCAGGTCAGCAGGCGCTTCATGGTGGTGTCCCCTGGTGGCATGGAATCCGCCCGGCGGCTCGCGCCGGACGCGGGCAGTCTAGGGAGCGCGGCGTGATGCCCGGATGGACGTCGGGATGCAGGAGCAAGGAAGCCGCTTGCATTGCCCGTTCGGGACGACGGCAAACAAAAAGCCCCGGGCGTTGCCGCCCGGGGCTCGGTGTCACGCTGACGCGATGCGGCTTACAGGGCCTGCACTTCGTCGGCCTGCAGGCCCTTCTGGCCCTGCACGACCTTGAACGAGACCTTCTGGCCTTCCTGCAGCGACTTGAAGCCGCTGCCCTGGATCGAGCGGAAATGGACGAACAGGTCCTGGCCGCTTTCCGGGGTGATGAAGCCGAAGCCCTTGGCGTCGTTGAACCACTTGACGATACCGGTCTGACGATCGGACATGAGAGTTACTCCTTGGAACAGCTGTTTGGGAAACACGGTCCGCCACCGGCGGATCCGCGACTGTGTCAGCAAGGGGTAACGCGAAGCGATGGAGCGGATCGGCAGATCTACCGCATCGAAACCACGATGTACCGTGATCCCGGCTTTGAACAGTGCGCGCACCATACCGCACTTCGGGGTGGAAGTGTGAATGGGGTCTGCCCGGGGTTGCGGGGGCGGCGCGGACCTGCTGCGAACGGCGGGGCGGCTTTGGTCGCGGGTGGCTTCCCGATGCCCGTCCGGCGCCGGTAGGAGCGGCGGAAGCCGCGACCTCGGTCGGTGAGTGAGCGGGCGCCGACGCGACCCCTCCCCGGCCCTCTCCTGCCTTCGCAGGGGAGGGAGCAAGGCGCCGGCTTCCCGTCGGGAGGAAACAAGCCTGCCCTGTGGCGGAGATAGCGAGCTCCTGCCTTAGAGCGGGAGGAAGCCAGGCGCCTGCCTTCCGGCGGAGCGAAGGTGTCTGCCTCCGCTGTCAGAGGCGGGGCGCGGCTACCAGTCCTCCGGCTACCAGTCCTCGTGCCGGGGCAGCAGGCCCTGCAGTTCGGCGTCGGTGAGGTTGCGCCACTGGCCGGGCTTGAGGTGGCCGAGCTTGACGTTGCCGATCCGCACCCGCACCAGCTGCTTGACCCGGTACTTGAAGAAGGCGGCCATCAGGCGGATCTGCCGGTTCAGGCCCTGCACCAGCACGATGCGGAAGCCGAAGCGGCCGAGCTTGCCGGTCCTGCAGGGCAGCGTGACCTGGCCGTGCACCGGCACGCCGCGGGCCATGCCGCGCAGGAATTCGTCGGTGACCGGGTGGTTCACCGCCACCAGGTATTCCTTCTCCAGCTTGTTCTCGGCGCGCAGCACGGCGTTGACGATGTCGCCGTTGCTGGTCAGCAGGATCAGGCCTTCGGAGTCCTTGTCGAGGCGGCCGATCGGGAAGATCCGCTGCTCGTGGCCGACGAAGTCGACGATGTTGTCCTTCACCGCCGACTCGGTGGTGCAGGTGACGCCGACCGGCTTGTTGAGCGCGATGTAGACGTGGCGGCGCTTGCCCTTGGCGGCGCTGCGCGCGCGCAGGGCCTGGCCGTCGACCTGGACCTCGTCGCCCTCGCCCACCTCGGCGCCGATGCCGGCGCGGCGGCCGTTGACGGTGACGCGGCCTTCGCCGATCAGGCGGTCGGCCTCGCGGCGGGAGCAGAAGCCGGTGTCGGCGATGTGCTTGTTCAGTCGCATGCGCAGGGGCGGCGGCGTGGGGGCGCGCAGTCTGGCAGATCGGCCGGATGGGGGCACGCCGGGTGGGGGCGGATCACGCCGGTGGTGGCCGGATGGCTTCGTGGGAGCGGCTTCAGCCGCGAGCCGTGCCCCGCGACAATGGCTGGGAAGGCAAGGGAAGGCGGACGCTGGATCCGACGCAACCCCTCCCGGCCCTCCCCTGCCTTCGCAGGGGAGGGAGCAAGGCCGCGGATGAAGCCGCTTCCGAGCATATCGGCACGCCGCGCGGGCTGTGGCGGCGCCGATCCGTAACCGCGGCGTGACCGGGCGTCGACTGACGGCGTGACCGCGGGCGCGGATCGTGGGCGTATCGCCGAACGGGTTTCCCCATGTCGCTCGACGTCCAGCACCTGACCAAGCGCTATGCCGGCCGCACCGTGGTCCACGACGTGTCGTTCCAGGTCGACGGCGGCGAGCTGGTCGCGCTGCTCGGCCCCAGCGGCAGCGGCAAGAGCACGATCCTGCGCATCGTCGCCGGGCTGACCTCGGCCGACCTGGGCCGGGTGGTCGTCGACGGCATCGACGTCACCGCGCTGCCGCCGAAGGCGCGCGACCTGGGCTTCGTGTTCCAGAACTACGCGCTGTTCGAGCACCTGACGGTGGCCGACAACGTCGAGTTCGCGCTGCGCGTGCGCAAGGTCGGGCGCCATGACCGCCGCTTGCGCCGCGACGAGCTGCTCGAGCAGGTCGGCCTGGGCGGCAGTGCGCGCAAGTATCCCGGCCAGCTGTCCGGCGGCCAACGCCAGCGCACCGCGCTGGCGCGGGCGCTGGCGCACAAGCCGCGGCTGCTGCTGCTCGACGAGCCGTTCGGCGCGCTCGACGCGCGGATCCGGCAGGACCTGCGCCAGAGCCTGCGCGAGCTGCTCAAGCGCCTGGGCACCACCGCGATCTTCGTCACCCACGACCAGGAGGAGGCGTTCTCGGTCGCCGACCGGATCATGGTGCTGCACCGCGGGCGGCTGCTCGAGCAGGGCGCGCCGCAGCAGCTGTACCGCTCGCCGCGCACCGAGTTCGTCGCCGGCTTCGTCGGCCGCGCCAACCTGCTGCCTGGCGAGCTCGCCGGCGACGGCGTGCGGATCCGCCTGGCCGGCGCGCCGGCCGGCGCCGATGCGATCCCGCAGCGCGTGCAGGTGCTGCTGCGCCCCGAGCGCCTGCGCCTGGAGCCGGCCGACGCGCCGCTGCCGCAGGATCCGCGCGTGTTCGCGCAGCGCGCGCGAGTGGAGCGCACCGAATACCTGGGCGCCAGCGAGCGCATCCACCTGGCCGTGGCCGCCGGCGGCGAGGCCGGCGGCCGCCAGTACCTGCTCGAGGCGCTGCGCTCGGTCGAGGCGACGCAGGCGCTGCCGCTGCGTCCCGGCGACGAGGTCACGGTGGTCGCGCGGCAGATGCACGCGGTGCTGCAGCCCGGCCTGCGGCTGCTGGTGGTCGCGGGCCGCGACGACGACAGCCGCGCGCTGGTCGAGGCCGCGCTGGCCTTCGGCGAGCGCCATCGCGTGCTGGTCACGCTGCTCGGCAGCGCGATCGGCGACCCGGCGCTGCACGCGAAACTGGACCACTATCGCCAGGCCTTCGCGGGCGAGCTCAAGCTGGTCGAGGTGGAGCCCGGCGGCAACCCGCTCGCTGCGGCGCGCATCCACCTGCAGGGCGAGCGCCACGACCTGGTGCTGCTGCCGGCGACGCTGCGCGATCCCGAGCGCCTGGTCGAGTTCCTGCGCGCGACCGACACCCCCCAGCTGCTGCTTGCCGGCAGCGGCGCGAGCCCGCTCGGCGCGCTGGAGGACGCGCGCTGGTCGGTGCTGCTGCGCGCGTTCTCGGCCAGCCAGCCGGGCATGGACCTGCTCGCCGAGCTCGCCGCGCAGGTCGGCGCGCGCGTGGACGTGCGCGACCTCGACCGCAGCGTGCCGGCCGACCAGCCGGCGTCCTGGCACAGCGCGCTGGCGCTGCAACGGGTGCCGTTCACCGTGACCCGGCAGCCGCCGCCGGGACCGCGCGACGTGCGCATCCCGATCAGCGAGCCGGCCGACCTGGTCGCGATCGACCTCGGGCCGCGCGCCGGCCTCGATGCGCGCCAGCAGCGCTGGCTGGAGGCGCTGCGCGACCGCTGGACCCTGCTGCTGGTGCAGCCGGACGAAGCCGACCTCAACCTGCGCCCCACCACCCGCTTCCGCCGCGACGAGGCGGCGCAGGACCTCCTCTCCCCCGACCTGCGAAGGATCCTGCCATGACCACGACCACCCCGCTCCTGCCCGCGCATCCGCGCACGCGACGCCGGCTGCGCGACGCCGCGCTGGCCGGCCTGCTGCTGGCCATCGCCGGCTGCGGCGGGAATGCGCCCGGCGACGCCGCGCGCACCGGCGCCCCGGCCGCCGGCGGCGCGCCCGCGACCCTGCTCAACGTGTCCTACGACCCGACCCGCGAGTTCTACAGCGAGTTCAACGCCGCCTTCTCCAAACAGTGGCGGGCGAAGCAAGGCGCCGACGTGCGGGTGGAAATGTCGCACGGCGGTTCCGGCAAGCAGGCGCGCGCGGTGATCGACGGCCTCGAGGCGGACGTGGTGACGCTGGCGCTGGCGGCCGACGTCGACGCGATCGTCGAGCGCGGACTGATCGACCCCGGCTGGCAGTCCGAGCTGCCCGACAACAGCGCGCCCTACACCTCGACCATCGTGTTCGTGGTCCGGCGCGGCAACCCCAAGGGCATCCGCGACTGGCCCGACCTGCTGCGCGAGGGCGTCGCCGTGGTCACGCCCAACCCCAAGACTTCCGGCGGCGCGCGCTGGAACTACCTCGCCGCGTGGGGCTCGGTGATCGAGCGCGGCGGCAGCGAGGCCGACGCGGAGGCGTTCCTGGCCAGGATGTACCGCTCGGTGCCGGTGCTCGACACCGGCGCGCGCGGCTCGACCACCACCTTCGCCCAGCGCGGCATCGGCGACGTGCTGCTGGCGTGGGAGAACGAAGCGATGCTGACGCTGCAGGAGTTCGGCAGCGACAAGTTCGAGATCGTGCGGCCCTCGACCAGCATCCTCGCCGAGCCCACGGTCGCGGTCGTCGACAAGGTGGCCCGCGCGCACGGCAGCGAGGCGCTGGCGAAGGCCTACCTGGAATACCTCTACACGCCCGAGGGACAGCGCATCGCCGCCAGGCACCACTACCGGCCGCGCGACCCGAAGGTGGCGGCGGAGTTCGCCGGCGAGTTCCCGCCGATGAAGCTGTTCACCATCGACAAGATGTTCGGCGGCTGGAAGCAGGCGCAGGCCGAGCATTTCGCCGACGGCGGCCGCTTCGACCGCATCTTCGCCGCGCGCAACCGGTGAACGCGAACGCCGCCACCGTCGCGCGGCAGCCGCCGCCGCGGCCACCGGCCGCGGCCAGGCGGCGCCACCTGCACCCGGGCTTCGGGCTGACGTTCGGCATCACCGCCGCGTACCTCGGGGTGATCGTGGTGCTGCCGATGGCAGCGGCGTTCCTCAAGCTGCTGCCGATGGAGCCGGCGCAGATCTGGGCGCTGGCGACTGACGCGCGATCGCTGGCGGCGTACCGCATCAGCTTCGGGCTGTCGTTCGCGGCGGCGCTGATCAACCTGGTGTTCGGGGTGGCGACGGCGTGGGTGCTGGTGCGCTACCGCTTCCCCGGGCGGCGGCTGTTCGACGCGATGATCGACCTCCCGTTCGCGCTGCCGACCGCGGTGGCGGGCATCGCGCTGGCCACGCTCTACGCCGGCAACGGCTGGCTCGGCAAGCCGCTGGCGGCGCTGGGCATCGACGTCGCGTTCAAGCCGCTGGGCATCCTGGTGGCGCTGGTATTCGTGGGATTGCCGTTCGTGGTGCGCACGGTGCAGCCGGCGCTGCAGGACCTGGACCCGGTGCTGGAGGAAGCCGCGGCGACGCTCGGCGCGAGCCGCTGGCAGAGCCTGTCGCGGATCGTCGGCCGCCAGCTCGCCCCGGCCGCGCTGACCGGATTCACGCTGTCGTTCTCGCGCGCGGTGGGCGAATACGGCTCGGTGATCTTCATCGCCGGCAACATCCCCTACTTCTCCGAGATCGCGCCGCTGCTGATCGTGGTGCGGCTGGAGCAGTACGACTATGCCGGCGCCACCGTGCTGGCGGTGGCGATGCTGCTGATCTCGTTCGCGCTGCTGCTGCTGATCAACCTCGCACAGCGCTGGGGCCACCGGCACGCGGCGGGGCGCTGAGATGCACGACGAACTCTCCCCTGCCCTGCGTGATCCGCCCTGGCTGCGGCGCGGGCTGGTGGCGCTGGTGGTGCTGTTCCTGGCCGCGTTCCTCGGGCTGCCGCTGCTGCTGGTGTTTCGCGAGGCGCTGGCGGGCGGCTGGGCGACGTACCTGGCCGCGTTGTCGGAGCCCGATGCGCGCGCTGCGATCCGGCTGACGCTGCTGGTGGCGGCGATCGCGGTGCCGCTCAACGTGGTGTTCGGGCTCGCGGCGGGCTGGGCGCTGACGCGGTTCCGGTTCTTCGGCAAGAGCCTGCTGGTGACCCTGATCGACCTGCCGTTCTCGGTCTCGCCGGTGGTCGCGGGCCTGCTGTTGCTGCTGCTGTTCGGCACCCAGGGCTGGTTCGCGCCGGCACTGCAGGCGGCCGGGCTGAAGATCGTGTTCGCGGTGCCGGGGATCGTGCTGGCAACGTTGTTCGTCACCTTCCCGTTCGTGGCGCGCGAGCTGATCGCCTTCATGCAGGAGCAGTCGGTCGATCCGGAGGAAGCGGCCTACACGCTGGGCGCGGGCGGCTGGCAGACGTTCTGGCGGGTGACCCTGCCGACGATCCGCTGGAGCCTGCTGTACGGCATCCTGCTGTGCAACGCCCGGGCGATGGGCGAGTTCGGGGCCGTGTCGGTGGTCTCCGGGCACATCCGCGGGGTGACCAACACGATGCCGCTGCACGTGGAGATCCTCTACAACGAGTACGACTTCACCGCCGCGTTCGCGGTGGCGTCGCTGCTGGCGCTGCTGGGCCTGATCACGCTGTTCGCCAAGGCCTGGGTGGAACATGCGCAGTCCGCGCGGCGAGGGAGGCACTGACAGGATGGCGGCTGGACGCAAACTTTCGCGGTTGCTGGTGCTCAGCCACGTCGGGTTGGTGCTGCTGCTGGCCGCGCTGCTGCTGGCCGCCGGCGCGAACACCATCCACGGCGCGATCCAGGACCGTGCGCGCGCGCAGGTCACGCAGGCCGCTGCGGACGCGCTGGCGCGGCTGGAGGACCAGCGCCGCGACGTCGGCGTGGTCGCCGGCCTGCTGACCGAGCGGCCCACGCTGCACGGCTACCTGCGCGCGGGGCGGCGCACGGCCGCGCGCGAGTTCGTCGACACGTTCCGACAGACCGCGCGCGTGGACTATCTGCAGGTGGAACGCGGCGGCGCCGTGTTCGCCGAGGCCGGCACCGCGCCGCCACACATCGGACAGACGGGCCTGCAGGTCGATCCCGGCGGCAAGGGCTTCTGGCTGGTGCAGGCGCAGCCGATGCTGCCCGCAGGCGATGCGCGGGTGGTGGTCGCGCGCCACCTGCCGGGGCAGGCGCTGGCCACCGGCAACGCGGACGAACGGATCCGGCTGCATCCCGTGGCGACGCCGGCGCCCGCGGGCGCGACCGATGCCGGCGGCGTGGCCGCCGCGCTGCGCCACGTCGGCGCGACACGCGTGGCCGAGACCATCGGCCCGGTCGAAGGGCACGCGGCGCTGCGGATCGAGCCGGTGCGCGCGTCCGGCGGCCGGATCGAGGCGCTGCTGGCGGTCTCGATCCCGCGCGAGGCGGTGCTGCGCGACACGCTCGGCTGGCTGGCGGGGTTCGCGCTGGGCTGCGCGGCGGCGGCGACGCTGGCGGCCGTGCTCGGGGCCTGGCTCGCTCGGCGGATCGCGCGCCCGTTCGGGCAGCTGGCGCGCTCCGCGGAGCGCCTGGGCGTCGGCGACCTGGAGACGCCGGTGGAAGTGCCTGCGACCGAGCTGGCCGAGCCGCTCGCGCTCGCGCGCAGCCTCGACGGCATGCGCCGGCAGCTGCGTGCGCTGGCCGAGCGCGAGCGCCAGCAGCGGCAGGAGCTGGACATGGTGCTGGACGGCGTCGACGACGGCATCGTCGCCGTCGACGAGGCGCAGATGGTCCGCTACGCGAACCGCAGCTTCCTGCGCCTGGTCTGCCGCGGCGAGCCGGAGGTGCTGGGCCGTCCGTTCGCCGAGGTGCTGCTGCCGCTGCCGCCGGAAAGCGGCGCCATCGCCGACGCGACGGTGGCCGACCCGCTGCAGCTCGCGCGCGAGCACCGCGTCTTCCACGGCACCGCGCACTACCTCGTGCGCGGCCATCCGCGCCGGCTGGTGGTGCGCAGCACCGCGCCGTTCGGCGAGCGCCAGGTGGCGATCGTGCGCGAGGAAACCAGCACCGAGGCCGCGCGCGCGATGCGCGATTCGATCCTGGCCAACCTCTCGCACGAGTTCCAGACCCCGCTGGCCGCGCAGATCGCGTCGATCGAGCTGCTGCGCGACCACCTGCACGGCGGCAGCGACGCGGTCGCCACGCGCCTGGTCGAGTCGCAGTTCCGCGGCGCGCTGCGGCTCTCGCAGCTGGTCGACAACCTGCTCGACAGCGTGCGCATCGAGAGCGGCGAGATGCGCCTGCGCCGCGAACCGGTGGACCTGCCCGCGCTGGTGCGCGACGCGGTCGAGCTGATGCGCCCGCTGACCGCGCAGCGCGACCAGCACGTCCACCTCGACCTGCCCACGAACGGGCGCCGCCTGCTGGGCGACCCGCAGCGACTGTCGCAGGTGGCGGTGAACCTGCTCGCCAACGCCAACAAGTTCGCGCCCGACCAGAGCTCGATCTGGGTCGAGCTGGCCTGGGCCGACGATTCCGTTGCGCTGTGGGTCGAGGACGAGGGTCCGGGCCTGCCGCCGCTGGCGCGGCGCGCCGACCTGTTCGCGCCGTTCCGCCGCGCGCCCGACGAGGAACCCTGGCAACGCGGCACGGGCCTGGGACTGGCGATCGTGCGCGCGCTGGTGGAACGCCACGACGGCGAGGTGGTGCTGGCCGAGCCGCGGCATCGCAAGGGCGCCCGCTTCGGCGTGGTGCTGCCGCTGGAGCCGGTCGCATGAGGATCGCAACACCAGGATGCCGCTTCAGAATCGCCGCATCAGGCTCGCCACATCAGGATGGCCAAGTGAGCATCGCCGCAGCGAGGAGTCGCACATGAGGATCCTGGTCGTCGACGACGACGTCGAGCTGGTCGGGCTGCTGCAGTTCGCGCTGGCCAACGCCGGCTACGAGGTGGTGACCGCGTTCGACGGCGAACAGGCGCTGGCGCAGTTCGCCGCGCACGCGCCGGAGCTGGTGGTGCTCGACGTCAACTTGCCGCGGCTGGACGGATTCCAGGTGCTCGAGGCGCTGCGTCGCGACAGCGCGGTGCCGGTGATGATGCTCACCGTGCGCGCCGGCGAGGAGGACGAGGTGCGCGGCCTGGACCTGGGAGCCGACGACTACCTGCGCAAGCCGTTCAGCCCGCGCGCCCTGCTCGCGCGCGTGCGCGCGTTGCTGCGCCGCGGCGGCGACGGCGACGAGGAACCGGTGCTGGCCGACGGGCCGCTGTCGGTGGACGCGCTGCGCAGCGAGGCGTCGGTGGCCGGCGGCGGCAGCGCGCGGCTGTCGACGCTGGAACTGCGCCTGCTGCGGCTGCTGCTCGGCCACCAGGGCCGTCCGGTGGATGCGCAGCGGATCATCGGCTTCGTCTGGTCGGACCGCGACGCCGCCGACCGCGACGCGCTCAAGCAGCTCGTGCACCGGCTGCGCCACAAGCTGGCCGGCATCGGCGGCGCAGGCGACTGGATCCGCCACGTCCCCAACACCGGCTATGCCTTCTCCGCGCGTGGCAGCCCGGCGCGCGACTGATCCGCCCCACCCGTCGCTTTCCCCGATGAGCCAGGCCCTGGAGGATCCCATGCGCGCCTTGAAAACCCTCACGCCCGTCGCCGGCGTCGCGCTCGCCGCCATGCTCGCCGTTCCCGACGCGCGCGCCGACGAGGGCTTCAGCGTCGGCGGCTACGTCCACTACGACGTCCACGACTTCCAGGAGCGGCCGTTCGATTCCACCCGCGACGCATCCGACGTGCGCCGGGTCCGGCCGGTGTTCCAGTACAAGTCGCCGGCCTGGTCGGCAAGGTTCATGCCGGACCTCGAGCGCGAGACCAACCTCGCGCTCGACGCCTACGTCGACATCACCCCGGACGCGCCGTGGGACCTGCGCATCGGCCGCTTCAAGTCGCCGCTGAGCATGAACTCGCTGCAGTCGTCCAATGCGCTGGTGGTGATGGAGAACAGCGTGGTCGCGGCGATGACGCCCAATCGCGACAACGGCGTGCTGCTGGGGTTCGACACCGGCGGCGAATCGTCCTGGCGGTTGGAGGCCGGCGTGTTCGACGGCGCCGCAGACGACGCCGTCAAGGGCTCGCTCGACGGCGGCGCGGAATGGACGCTGCACGCGCTGCGCACGCAGCGGCTCGGGAACGGCCGCCTGCGCCTGGGCGTCGGCGCCAGCGGCGGCCAGCGCGAGGGCGCGCCCGGCGATGCGCGCCTGGCGCGCGGGCGCACGCCCGGGCTGGAAACGTGGTTCCGCTACGCCAGCGACGCCTACAGCGACGGCACGACCGGGCGCACCGTCGTCTCCGCCGACTGGCAGCAGGGGCCGTGGTACGTCCAGGCGGAGGCGATCCGCTCGACCGAGACGGTGCGCCTGGCCAACCGCCGCGCGCGCGTCGCGCGCCGCGGCTGGGAGCTGCAGGCCAGCCGCGTGCTCACCGGCGAGGATCGCGGCATCGACGGCGTCAAGCCGGCCAACCTGCGCCTGCCCGGGCTGGACCTGCCGGTCGCGGTCGAAGTCGGGGCGCGCGTCGCCGGCGTGCGCGTGGACGAGGACGCCTTCGAACAGGGCCTCGCGGACCCCGAGGCCAGCGGCGACCGCCTGCGCTCGGCCGGCGTGTCGCTGGCGCTGTGGTTCCCGAAGCAGTGGCGCGTGCAGGTGGACTACGAGCACAGCCGGATCGGCTACCGCGCCGGCGCCGAGGCCACCGAGCGCGTGCTGCTGGCGCGCGCGATCCTCGCGTTCTAAGCGGCCGCGCCCGTCCCGCGCGGGACTGCCGGATATCGACCTCGTCATCCCCGCGAAGGCGGGGATCCATGGACCTTGCTGTCCGAACGATCGCAATCCAGGCCCCGGCCGAATGCCGCGCACCCGCTCCCGGACCAGGGCTTGACAAATACAGTTTGTGATGCAAACTAATTTGCATGAACAGAATCACATCTCCATCCAACGCCTCCCCCGCCGCCGACCCGCTCGCCCGCCTCGCCGCCGCGACCGCCCGCTACGCCGCCTACTCCCGCAGCGCCGGCGGGCTCAGCCTGGTCGTGGGCGGCGTCCTGTGCCTGGCGGCCTTCGTCGTGGGCGCGATCGTGCCGCTGGGCCCGGCGCTGCGCTGGACGCTCGCCGCCGCGCCCCTCCTGTGGCTGCTGTCCAAGGAACTGCTGCGCGCGCTCTACTACCAGCGCGACGGCGCCGCGCTCGAGCGCCTGTCGGCGAAGCAGCGCCGCGTCCATCGCTGGATGGTCGGCTACCTCGCCGTCGTGTCCGCGCTCATCCTGGTGCCGCTCCTGTGGATGGGCGGCCTGCGCATGCTGGCCTGGCCGATGGGCGCCTACCTCGTCTTCGTGGCCGCGATGCCGCTGGTGGCGGCGCGCTGGTTCTGGTCGACCGGCGACTTCCTGGTCGGCGTGCTGCTGGTCTGCCAGGCCGCGGTGGTGATCGGCGGCGGCCACTACCCGTGGTACTGGATCCTGATCGCGGCGGCCTTCGCCGCCATCGCCGTCGCCACCGGCTGGCGCGAGCATCGCGACTACCTGCGCCTGCGCGACGAACTCGGCCTCGACGCGCCGCGCGACGGCCACGGCGCCGACGCGTGAACACCGGCCACCAGGACGCCATCGACGCGGTGCTGGCGATCGACCGGCTGGTGCACGAGCCGGCGCGGCTGGCGATCCTCACCGTGCTCACCGGCGCCGAGCAGGTCGAGTTCGGCTTCCTCGAGACCGTCTGCAGGCTCAGCAAGGGCAACCTGTCGAGCCACCTGTCCAGGCTCGAGGCGGCCGGGCTGGTGGCGATCGACAAGAGCTTCCGCGGCAAGCGCCCGCTCACCCGCGTGGCGATCACCGAATCCGGCCGCGATGCGCTGCAGCGCTACCGGCGCCAGATCGCCGCGCTGATCGATTCCGTTCCCGCCACCGGCAAGGAGAATCCCTGATGTCGAACACCATGCTCGCCGCGGCGCTGTCGCTGGCGTTGGCGGCCTGCCCGCTCGCGGCTTCGGCGCAAGCGTCCCCCGCCGCCGTGCCGGTGGCGGCCGCGCAGGACCCCGGCATGTCCGCAGGCCGCGAACTCTCGCGCCTGTTCCTCGCCCGCGACACCGCCGCGGTATGGGCGCGCATGGGCGCGCCGATGCGCGAGGCGCTGGGCAGCGCGGATGCGCTGGCGCAGTTTCGGGCCCAGCTCGCGCGCGACCTCGGCGAGGAGCAATCGCTGCTCGACGAGCAGGCCGGCGCGCAATCGGGGCTGCAGGTCTATATCCGCGTCGCGCGCTGGAGCAAGGCGCCGATGCCGATCGAGATGCAGTGGGCGGTGGACGCCCAGGGTCAGGTGCAGGGCTTCTTCGTGCGCCCCAAACCCGAGGCCGCGCCCTCCCCGCACCTGGACTACCGGACCAGGGCGCACCTGCGCCTGCCCTTCGACGGCGCCTGGTACGTGTTCTGGGGCGGCCGCACGATCGAGCAGAACTACCACGCCGCCGTGCGCGGGCAGCGCTTCGCCTACGACCTGGTCAAACGCGTGGACGGCAGCACCCACCGCGGCGACGGCAAGGCGCTGGACGACTACTACTGCTGGAACCAGCCGATCCTGGCCCCGGCCGACGCCACCGTGCTGGAGGCCGTCGACGGCCTGCCCGACCAGGCCATCGGCACCCGCAACACCGAGGCGATCGCGGGCAACCATGTCATGCTCGACCTCGGCCAGGGCGAATACGCGCTGCTCGCGCACCTGCGGCGCGGCAGCGTGGCGGTGAAGCCCGGCCAGCACGTGGCACGCGGCGAAACGATCGGCCGCTGCGGCAACAGCGGCAACACCAGCGAGCCGCACCTGCACTTCCACCTGCAGGACGCGCCGGAGTTCGGCAAGGGCGACGGCCTGCCGGCGTCCTTCGAGGACTACAGCGCCGACGGCAAGCCGGTGGAGCGCGGCGAACCGGTGCAGGGGCAGACGATCGCGCCGATCGCGGGGGCAGCGGTGGACCAGGCGGCGACGCGCCCTGCCGGGAGGTAATCCCGCTCTTTTCCGCCTGCGATTGGAAACCGGACGCGGCGTCACCCGTACGTCGAAGCCGGCGCCGCACCCTTCAGGCAGGCGACAGCAGGTCAGCGTGTTCCTGGTGCCGGCGCATGTACGCTGCGGCGTATTCGCAGCGCGGCGCCACCTTCAGGCCCGTCGCGCGTGCGTGCGCGAGCGCGGCCTCGACCAGCGCGCCGGCGATGCCGCGGCCGCCGATCTCCGGCGGCACGACGGTGTGGGTGATGGCGAGCACGCCGGGGTCGAGCTCGTATTCGAGGAACCCCTCGTGGCCGTCGATAGTGGTGCTGAAACGATGGCCTGCCTGGTCATGGCCGATCCGGGGCGTTTCCACGAACGATCTCCTGCTGCTGGCGTGTGTCAGCGATTATCGCGCTTGCCCTGGTTGTGGCGGTCCTGGCTGCCGATGCCGCCCTGGGTCGCCTGCAGGCGGCTCTCGGCGGCGTGGAGCTCGGCCGCCTTGGCCGCGGCCTCGTCCGACTGCGCGCCGGCGTCCTGCGGCACCGCGCCGGCGGCGTGGCCGCCATCGAGCTGCTGCCAGGGCTGCACCTGGCGATCGTGCTCGTGCTTGGCCTCGAGCAGCCGGCGGGTGTTCTCCAGCGCCTGCTCGGGGGTGATGGACGTGGAGGCAGGCGCCCGGCTGCGGGGGGCGGAACGCTTCGCCGCGGTCGACCTGGCGGTGGCGGCCTGCCGCGCGGCGGGCTTCCTTGCCGGGGTCTTCTTCGCTGCGGCCTTCGTTGCCGGGGCCTTCCTCGCAACGGCCTTTTTCGCGACCTTCTTCGCCGCGACCTTCTTCGCCGCGACCTTCTTCGTGGCGGCCTTGCCGGTCGTAGCTTTCCTCGCGCCGGCCTTCTTCGCCGCCTTCTTCGCCGCGGCCTTGCGCGGGCTCGCCTTCCTGGACGCGGCCTTCGCGGTGGTGGACTTGCGGGCGACCGCCTTCTTCGCCGTCTTCTTCGCGGTCTTCCCCGTTGCCTTTTTCGCGCCCTTCCTGGCCGGCGCCTTCTTCGCCGCCGTCGCCTTCTTCGCGGTCCGCTTCGTCGCGGCCTTCTTCGTTGCGAGCCGCTTGCTGGCGGTCGTCGCCTTCTTCGCGGCCTTCTTCGCACCGGCCGGAGCCCGCTTCGCTGCGCGCTTGGTCGCCATTTCGCCTCCGTCTGGGATCGATGGGTGTCGTGAGGCAGGGATAGCACCGGCTGCATTCACTCCGGGTGAGCGCGCGCGGCGCCCGGCGTCATCCAGCGGACCACGACGGCGCGTTGCTGACGCGTCGCGTCACCCGTCGGCGCGGACGCGACGCGACCGGGTTGGCACGGATGCTGCTTTCTCCAAGTCGACTTGGGAGGAAACGCGCATGTACCACGACCAGAGCCCGGAACACGAGCACGAGGCGGTGACCCGCCTGTTCGAGCTGGCGCGCAGCGGCGACACCGACAACTGCGAGTACAGCCAGCTCGATTCGATGATCTACACCCGCCTGGAACAGGCCTACGGCGGCGACCAGGCGCCGGCGCTGCACGCGTCCGGGATCCAGGTGCAGGCGGCCGGCTGAGCCGGCCCGCCTCCTAGCCGAAGCTGGGGTTGGCCAGCGCCGACAGGAAGTGCGGCAGCAGCGCCGGCTCCATCGCCAGCGCGAACACCACGCCATAGCCCGCGCCCCACAGGTGGGCGCTGTGGTTGACGTTGTCGGTCCCGCGGCGGTCCATCCAGATGCTGTAGCCCACGTACAGCACCGCGTAGACGATCGCCGGCACCGGGATCGGGATGAAGAACAGGTAGATCCCCGTCCACGGCGCCATCAGCACGAAGGCGAACAGCACCGCCGACACCGCGCCCGAGGCGCCCAGGCTGCGATAGCGCGCGTCGTGCCGGTGCCGGGCGTAGGTCGGCAGGATCGCGACCACGATCGCCGAGAGGTAGAACAGCAGGTAGCCGATCGCGCCGATCCGCTGCGACAGCACCTGCTCGACCGGCCTGCCGAAGAAGAACAGCGTGATCATGTTGAACAGCAGGTGGCCCAGGTCGGCATGGATGAAGCCGTGCGTCAGCAGCCTGTCGTACTGCTTGAAACGGTCCACCGCCGGCGGCCACAGGATCAGCCGGTCGAGCAGCGTGCGGTTGTTGAACGCCATCCACGAGACGATGCAGGTGGCGGCGACGATGATGACGGTGATCGAAATGCCCATCAGGCGGCCCTGTAGTTGTCCTGCATCGGGTAGCGCCGCGCATAAAGCGCGAACACCAGCGCGATGGCGAGCGCGAACGCGGCGAAGAAGAACATCAGGAAGGCGTTCTCGCTGAGCCCGGTGCCGGCGATGCGGGCGGTCACTGCCTCGTTGCGCACGGCGGCGTTGGTGATCAGCACCCACAGGTTGCCGTAGGACACCGACAGCAGCCAGAAGCTCATGATCGCGCCCTTCATCGACGGCGGCGCCTGGCTGTAGGCGAATTCCAGGCCGGTCGCGGACACCAGCACCTCGCCCAGGGTGAGCAACGCGTACGGCGCGATCTGCCAGGCGATCGACACCGGGTCGCCGCCGTCGATCGCGAGCTGGATCAGGCCGGCGACGATCCACGCCAGCCCGGAGAACGCGATGCCCGCGCCCATCCGCCGCAGCGAGGTGACCGCGACGCCCATCCGCCGCAGCGCGGGGAACAGCACCAGGTTGTTGAACGGGATCAGCAGCATCACCAGCAGCGGGTTGAGCGCCTGCATCTGCGCCGGCGCCTTGACCAGCCAGCTCGGCCACCACCACTGGTCGTGCGGCATCGTCATCGCGCCGCCCTGGATCACCCATGTCGATGCTTTCTGGTCGAACAGCGACCAGAACGGCGTCACCAGCGCGAACACGACCAGGATCCGCAGCACCGCGCGCACGCCGTCGATCGCCTGCTGCGGATGCACGCCGCGGGCGCGGTCGAGCTGCATCGAGGCGCCCGCGCCGCCGAAGGCCAGCAGCAGCCCGAGCGCGAGCAGCACCGCGATGACGAAGTCGTCGCGCACCAGCCAGGCCAGCGCGGCCACCGCCAGCGCGGCACCGACGGCGAACACCGCCAGGCCCGCGCGGCCCTGCCCCGGCGCGCGCGCGAACAACGCCGTGCGCACCACCCGCAGGAACGAATGCGGGTCCGGCGGCGCCGGCGGTACGTGCACGTACTTGTTGCGCCCGGCCCAGAAGACCAGCGTGGCGACGAACATCAGCGCGCCGGGGATGCCGAAGGCCACGCTCGCGCCGTACTCGCGCAGGAAGATCGGCATCAGCAGCGAGGCGAAGAACGAGCCCAGGTTGATGATCCAGTAGAAGGCGTCGTACACGACCTTCGCCAGGTGCTTGTTGGTGCGGTCGAACTGGTCGCCGACGAAGGCCGACACCAGCGGCTTGATGCCGCCCGAGCCCAGCGCGATCAGGAACAGGCCGGTGTAGAACCCGGTGCGGCTGTGCTCGAACAGCGCCAGGCAGGCGTGGCCGGCGCAGTACACCAGCGACAGCCACAGCACGGTGTTGTACTTGCCGAAGAAGCGGTCGGAGAGCCAGCCGCCCAGCAGCGGGAAGAAGTACACGCCGATGACGAAGGTGTGGAAGATGTCCTTCGCCGCGCCGCCGCGGTCGGCCTCGGGTAGGTAGGCCAGCAGCAGGCTGCTGACCAGGAACGGCACCAGGATGTTGCGCATCCCGTAGAAGCTGAAGCGCTCGCAGCCTTCGTTGCCGATGATGTAGGGGATCTGCCGTGGCAGCCTGGCGGGGCGATCGATCGCCGCGGCGGGTGTGGTCATGCGGGCACTTCGGGTCGGGCTTGGCCGGCTAGCCTAACCGATGCGCCGCGCCGGGGTCCGCCGTGCGCCGGCGTGGGGCTGCATGGGCCTGGATTGCGTCGGGAAGGCCTCGATCCGTGCCCAAGGGCGCCTACGCGACGCCCGTCAGGCCCATTCGGACAGCCCCTCGCGCTCGTAGAGCGTGCGGAACGACGGCAGCGCCTTCATCCGTCGCGCCAGCAGCGCCAGCTGCGGCCAGTCGGTCGCGGGTCGCGGCATGTGGCGCGACCAGCGCATCAGCATGGTCAGGTAGAAATCCGCCACGCACGGCGCGTTGCCCAGCAGGCAGGGCCCGCGCCTGGCGAGGTGGGCGTCGATGCGCGCCCACTCGGCCTCGATGCGCGCGCGGGTCGCCTCGAGCACGGCCTCGGTGTTGTCCTCGCCTGCGGGCTCGTGCGGATACCACCACATCCGGAACAGCGGCTGCACGATGTTGGCCAGGTGGAACATCCACTGCAGGAAATCGATGCGCCCCGCCTCGCCCGCCGCCGGCGCCAGCCGCGCCGTGGGCTGCGCCTCGGCCAGGTGGACCAGCAGCGCCGCCGCCTCGTAGTGCGGGTGGCCGTCGACCACAAGGGTCGGCACCACGCCGTTCGGGTTGAGCGTGAGGTAGTCCGGATGCTTCTGCGCGCGCGCCTCGAAGTCGACCAGCTGCAGGCGGTGCGGGATGCCGAGCTCGATCAGCAGCCAGTGCACCACCATGCTGGCGGCACCGGGCGAGTAGTACAGGGTGTGCATGCGCGCGCTCCGGGGGAAGCCCGGCCGATTATGGTGGGCGCGGGCATCCGGGGCAAAGGCGCCCCTTCGACTGGGACACGCGCCCGTCCCGCGCGCTGCGGCAGAATCCGGCTTCCGCCACGCGCAGGAGCGACGCATGCGATCGAGTCCCCTCCTCCTCGTCGGCCTGCTCACGCTGGCCGTCCTCGCGGCGCAGGGCTGCGCCTCGCACCCCGCTTCCGGCGACGGCGACGGCGACGACGACGGCGGCGCGCCGCGCGAGCTGACCCTCGTCACCCTCAACCTCTGGCACGACAAGGGCGACTGGCCCGCGCGCGAGCGGATGATCGTCGCCCGCTTGCGCGAACTGCATCCGGACGTGGTCACGCTGCAGGAAGTGCTGCAGCGCGAAGGCCTGCCCAACCAGGCCGAGTCGATCGCCGACGCGCTGGGCTACGCCTGCGTGTTCGCATCGGTCGACCCGCCCGATGCGGCCAAGCGCTTCGGCAACGCCATCCTCACCCGCCACCCGATCCTGGCGCACGACTGGAAGCCGCTGGAACCGCTGGACGACTACCGCAACATCGTCCGCGCCCGCATCGACATCGATGGCCGCGCGATCGACGTCTACGACATGCACCTGCACTGGACCGAGCAGGGCGGCGCGATCCGCGCGACGCAGGTCGCCGACGCGCTGCGCTGGATCCGGTCGCACGGCGACGGCACCGCGTCGGTGCTCGCCGGCGACCTCAACGCGTCGATGGACGCAGCGGAACTGCAGCCGCTGCTGGGTCCCTACCTCGATGCATACGCCGCGATGCATCCCCGCGTCGCGCACGGCGACCGCGCGCACAGCACGCTCAACCTCACGCAGTACGCGCCCAGGCACATCGACCAGGTGCTGCTGCAGCGGGGCGCGTTCGTGCCGGTGGAGGCGCGGGTGATCCTCGACCGCCCGGACGCGGCCGGGACGTGGGCGTCGGATCACTACGGCGTGCTGGTGCGGTTCCGCTTCGCCGGCGAGCGGGCGGCACGGTGACGCGTCAGGCCACGTCGACCCGGTCGCGCCCGCCCGCCTTGGCGCGGTACATCGCCGCATCCGCGCGACGCACCCAGTCGTCGGCGTCGACCAGCAGGCGGTCGGCCTCGGCCAGGCCGATGCTCAGCGTGCAGCGCTCGGCCGCGGCCGCGTCGCCGCGTTCGCCGAGGAAGCGCAGGCGGATGCGCTCGGCGACCTCGCGCGCGCCGCGCAGGTCGGTCTCGGTGAGCAGCACCGCGAACTCGTCGCCGCCGTAGCGCGCCGGCGTGTCGATCTCGCGCACCGACTCGCGCAGCACGCGCGCCACGCAGCGCAGCACCTCGTCGCCGACGCCGTGGCCGTGGGCGTCGTTGACTTCCTTGAAGTTGTCGACGTCGATCAGCATCACCGCCGCCGGGCGGCGCGAGCGCAGGTAGCGCGCGAGCTCGTTGCCGGCGGTCTCGTCCCAGTGCCGACGGTTGGGCAGGCCGGTCAGCACGTCGATGCGGTTGAGGCGCTCGAGCTGGCGGTTCTGCAGCGCGACGCGGTGCCCGAGCGCATAGGTCAGCGTGCTCAGCGCCAGCGGATAGGCCAGCATGAACGGCAGCGAGGCCACGATGTTGGCCATGCTGCTCTCCAGCCGCACCGGGAAGCCGAGCAGCGCCGACACGAACAGGCAGGTGGCGGCCTGCAGCGGCGCGGTGCGCGCGAGGAAGCGCCAGCCGGCCACGCCGATCTTGTCGATCGACAGCATCGTCAGCAGCAGGGCGCTGGGCAGCAGGTTGAAGTGCATCGCCGCGATCCAGGCCCCGCCCGCGGCGGAATCGGCCATCAGGCTGCGGAACTCGGTGCGGCGCGGGTCGCCGCTGCGGCGTGCCAGCCACCACGCCAGGTGCGGCCAGCCGTAGCCGTTGAACGCGAGCAGCACCCACGCCCACCACGGCGCGCCGTTGTCCAGCAGCACGGACGCGATCGGCAGCACGCCCAGCCCCAGGCCGAGCGTGCGCATGTGGTGCATGCGATCGACGAAACGACGGTCCCGGGAGCGGGACGGGTCGGTTTCCAGCAAACCCATGATGCGGTCGTTGCCCCTGTCAGCCGGCCGTCCGGGGGCGCCAGCATACGCCGCGGCCACCGCGGCTACCCTGCGCTGCGTCACGCTGCGGCAGCGGGCCTCATGCCTCCTGCGTCAGCACTTCTCGTATTTCCAGTGGCGCCGCTTGCCTTCCGCGAGCCACTCCAGCGCCTGCGCCAGGCGCCGGGCGCGGGTGTCCTCGCGCTTGGCCTCGGCGATCCACTCGATGTATTCGCGCTGCTGCCCGGGCGGGAAGCCCTCGAAGGCCTTGCGTGCCTTGGCATGCCTGCGCATCGCCAGAGCGGCCGCGAACTCCGCGGGCAGCTCCGGCGCCGGCCTGGGCGCGGCGGTCTTTCGCGCGGGGGTCGACTTCACGCCCTGCTCGTTGAGCGCCATCGCGCGGCGGATGTCGGCGAGCAGCTGCTTCCCGGGCGGCAGGTCGGCCAGCGTCGCCATCCTGCCGTAGCTGCCCATGCCGTCGCGCTCCACGCCCTCGCCCACCACCAGCGCGTGCTTCCAGTAGCCGAACGACACGTGCTGCTTGAACGCCGCCATGCCGGCGAGGATGCCGCCGGCGTAGGTGAAGCTCGGCATGCCCCACTTGATCGTTTCCTCCACGTCCGGGCAGGCCGCGTGCACCGATTCGCGCACGCGCAGCAGGATCGGCCGCGCGAACGGCGCCGCGCGCTCGATGTAGGCATCCACCCGTGGATCGCGCTGGCCCATCGCTCAATCCGCCTTGCCGCCGGCCTGCAGGTGGTCGGCCAGGCCGCTGAGCTGCAGCGCCTGCACCTGGTCGACCACCGGCGCGAACTTCGACAGGTCGTCGGGCGTGTAGCCGCCGGCGCGGTAGAACAGGGTGATGCGGGTGCCGCCGTCGATCGGCGCCAGCCGCCATTCCATCACCCCCTGCACGCCCATGCCCTGCAGCGGGCCGAGGCCGCCGGTGAGCCGCAGCAGGGAGCCGGGATCGACGAACACCACCTCCATGTGGCGCGCGCTGCGCCTGCCGTCCGCCGCGCGCTCGCAGAAGCAGCCGCCGGCGACCGGCTCGATGCTGAAGGTCGCGTCCTTGCCCCACCAGCTGTGGTCCTTCGGCCACCAGCGGTCGACGTCGGCGACCAGCGCCTGCCAGGCGGTGGCGGCGTCCACCGGCACGTCGCGGGCGTTCTCGATGGTGAAGCCGGCGGGCGTGGCGTCGACCACCCGCGCGGCGGCCGCGGGCGCGAGCAGGCAGGTCAACACCAGGCAGGCCAGCAGCAGGCAGGCCGACGGCAATCGCATCATCGCTTGTGCTCCCCTTCCGGACGCGGACGCCGACGGTTTACGCCTGCGCGCCGCGGCCCGCAAGCGGTGCCGCCTGCCGCAGGGCGAGCTCCTCGGCTTGTGCAGGAGCGGCGGAAGCCGCGACCGCTTTCGCGGCGCAAGCCGGTCGCGGCTTCCGCCGCTCCTACGGACGCTGGCCGGGGCCCGTCAGCCTTCGAGCGCTTCCCAGCGCAGGTAGGCGGCGTCCAGCTCGGCCTGCGCGGCGGCCAGTTCGGCGCCGTGGGCGGTGATGGCGGCGCCGTCGCGCTGGTAGAAGGCGGGGTCGTGCATCGCCACGGTGAGGCCGGCGATGCGGGCCTCGAGCGCCTCGATGCGCGCGGGCAGCTGCTCGAGCTCGCGCGCGTCCTTGAAGCCGAGCTTGCGCCGGGCCGGCGCGGGGGCTTCCGCCGCGGGCGGCGGCGGCGCCGAGGCCGCCGGGACCGGCTTCGCGACCGCCGGCGCTTCCGCCGGCCGCTGCCGCAGCCAATCGCTGTAGCCGCCGACGTATTCGCCCACGCGCCCCTCGCCTTCCATGACCAGCGTGGACGTCACCACGTTGTCGAGGAAGTCGCGGTCGTGGCTCACCAGCAGCAGCGTGCCCGGGTACTCGGACAGCAGCTCCTCCAGCAGCTCGAGCGTCTCCACGTCGAGGTCGTTGGTCGGCTCGTCCATCACCAGCAGGTTGGACGGCTGCGCGAACAGCTTCGCCAGCAGCAGCCGGTTGCGCTCGCCGCCCGAGAGCCGGGTGATCGGCGCGCGCGCGCGCTCGGGCGTGAACAGGAAGTCCTGCAGGTAGCCGATGACGTGCTTGCGCTTGCCGCCGACCTCGACGAACTCCAGGCCCTCGGCGACGTTCTCCAGCGCGTTCCAGTCCTCGCGCAGGGTGGCGCGGTACTGGTCGAAATACGCGACCTGCAGCTGGGTGCCGATGCGGACCTCGCCGGCCTGCGGCAGCAGTTCGCCCAGCAGCAGCTTGAGCAGCGTGGTCTTGCCGCTGCCGTTGGGGCCAATGAGTCCGATGCGGTCGCCGCGCAGGATGGTGGTGGACAAATCCCGCACCAGCAGCCGGCCGCCGAAGCCGAACGAGACGTCCCTGGCTTCGACCACCTTGCGGCCGGACGCGCCGGCCTGCGCGGTTTCCATGCGCACGTTGCCGGCCTGCTCGCGGCGCTGCGCGCGCTCCACGCGCATCGCCTTGAGCCGGCGCACGCGGCCCTCGTCGCGGGTGCGACGGGCCTTGATGCCCTGGCGGATCCAGGTCTCCTCCTGGGCCAACAGCTTGTCGAAGCGGGCGTTCTCCTGCGCCTCGGCGTTGAGCCGCTCCTCCTTGCGGCGCAGGTAGTTGTCCCAGTCGCCGGGCCAGCTGGTGACGCGGCCGCGGTCGATCTCGACGATCCGCGTGGCGAGCGCGCGCAGGAAGCGGCGGTCGTGGGTGATGAACACCAGCGCGCCGGGCCAGGCCTTGAGGAAGCCCTCCAGCCAGTCGATCGCGGCGATGTCCAGGTGGTTGGTCGGCTCGTCGAGCAGCAGCAGGTCGGGCGCGGACACCAGGGCGCGGGCCAGCAGCACGCGCCGCTTCATGCCGCCGGAGAGTCGGTCGAAGGCGGCCTCGCCGTCGAGGCCGAGCCGGTCCAGGGTTTCGACCACGCGCTGGTCCAGTCGCCAGCCGTCGGCGGCCTCGATGCGCGCCTGCACCGCGGCCAGCGCGGCCATGTCGAGCGGCTGCGCGTGCGAGAGACGGTGGTAGTCGGCCAGCTGCGCGCCGAGGTCGCCCAGGCCCGCGGCGACCACGTCGAACACGCTGCCCGCGGCGCCGGCCGGCACTTCCTGCTCCAGCCGCGCGACACGCACGCCGCCCTCGCGCCGGACCTCGCCGTCGTCGGGGCGCAGCTCGCCGTCCAGCAGGCGCAGCAGGGTCGACTTGCCGGCACCGTTGCGGCCGATCAGGGCGATGCGCTCGCCCGGCTCGATGGCCAGGTCGACGCGTTCGAGCAGCAGCGGGCCGCCGACGCTGTAGTCGACGGCATTCAGGGAAACCAGGGGCATGCGCCCAGTCTACCGGGCTGCGGTCCCCGGCCCTACCCGACCGGCCCGCACCGGCGTACATTTGCGCCGTCGTCGACCACCACCAGCGGAGACCGAGCATGGCCAAGGGCCTGGACAAGAAGAAGGAAGAAAAGAAGAAACCCGAGAAGACGCTGAAGGAAAAGCGCGCAGCGAAGAAGGAGAAGAAAGCCGGCCACTGAGCCGGCTTTCTTTTTGCCTTGCCGTTCCCTTCTCCCGCTTCGCGGGAGAAGGTGCCGAAGGCGGATGAGGGCGCGAGCGAAGCGAGCCGGAGAAGGAACTGGTCGTCCCGACAACCAGCTTTCGCGATGGGGACTGCGCGAACTGCCGTCCCTGTAGGAGCGCACCCTGCGTGTCCGGCATCGCGGTGGATCGACCTACGAGCTGCACGACAGCATCGAGCACCCCGCGCGCTCGCGCGCCCAGTCGGGGCGCTTTTGCGCGAAGGTCTCGCGGCCCGGCTGGTCGTCGTACGGCCGGCGCATGACGTCCAGCAGTTCGGCCACGCCCGCGTCGTCGCCCTGCTCGGCGCGGTCGATCGCCTGCTGCGCGAGGTAGTTGCGCAGCACGTAGCGCGGGTTGGCCAGGCGTATGCGCTCGCGGCGCGCGGGCGGCGACAGCGGATCCCCGCCCAGCCGCGCGGCGTAGCGCTGCAGCCAGGCCTCGAACGCAGGTTCGGCTTCGCGCCGCTTCCCCTCGTCGTAGAACGCCTCCTCCATCGGCCGCAGCGACGGCGACGCCGGATCCAGGTCCATCAGCCCGCGGAACCACAGCGTCATGTCCACCTCCGCCGACTGCAGCAGCGCATGCAGGTCGCGGATGAGCGCCACGTCCTCGTCGCGGCATTCGGCCAGGCCGAGCTTGCGCGCGGTGGCGTCGCCCTCGCCGCGCTCGTAGGCCGCGGCGAAGCGGCCCAGCCCGTCCTGCAGCGGCTGCGCGGTGGCGAACAGCGGCGAGAGCGCCTGCGCCAGCCGCACCAGGTTCCAGTGCGCGATGCGCGGCTGCCAGCCGAAGCGGTAGCGGCGGCCCTGCGCGTCGGTGGTGTTCGGCGTCCAGTCCGGATCGTAGTCGTCGATCCAGCCGTAGGGGCCGTAGTCGATGGTCAACCCGAGGATCGACATGTTGTCGGTGTTGAGCACGCCGTGGACGAAGCCGACCCGCATCCAGTGCGCGACCGTCGCCGCGGTGCGCTCGCACGCCTGCGCAAACCATTCGGCGAACAGCGCCTCGTCGAAGACGCCCGCCTCGCGCAGCGACCCCAGCGAGTCGCCCGCGCCCCCCGGCAGCAGTTCCGGGAAGTCGCGCCAGACGCAGAACTCCGCCAGCCGTCGCAGCAGCGCGGCGTCGCCGCGCGATGCGGGCAGCTCGAAGCTGCCGAAGCGCAGGAACGACGGCGCCACCCGGCACACGATCGCGCCGGGCTCGGCGCGCGGATGGCCGTCGTAGAACATGTCGCGGACCACGGCCTCGCCCGTCGCCACCAGCGACAGCGCGCGCGTGGTCGGCACGCCGAGGTGGTGCATGGCCTCGCTGCAGAGGAACTCGCGGATCGACGAGCGCAGCACCGCGCGGCCGTCGGCGTGGCGCGAGTACGGCGTCGGGCCCGCGCCCTTGAGCTGCAGTTCGCGGCGCGCGCCGTCGGCGCCGACCGCCTCGCCGAGCGTGATCGCGCGGCCGTCGCCGAGCTGGCCGGCCCAGTGGCCGAACTGGTGGCCGCCGTAGTTGGCGGCATACGGGTCCATCCCCGCCAGCAGCGCGTTGCCGCCGAACACGGCCGCAAACCCGGGCGAAGCCACGTCCTCGTCGCCGAAGCCCAGCGCCCGCGCCAGCTCGCGCGAATGCGCCAGCAGCCGCGGCGCGGCGACCGGTTCCGGCCGCACCCGCGACCACAGCGCACCGTGGACCTGGCGGATGCCCGGTCCGGTGTCCGGGTCGCCGGGCAGCTCGCGCAGGAAGGCGTTGTCGAAGCGCAGCGCAGGCAATGGCATGCGCACAGCTTAGGCGCTCGCGCCCGACGGCCGGGTCACGACGCACCGGAGGCGACGCGGTCACGCCCCGTTCCCCGGTTAAACTGCACACTCGCGCCGTGCCAGCCGGCGCCGTCGACCGCGAACGCCCCGCCGTCCTCCTTCGACCGCCCCCTGCCCCGCCTGCTCCGCACGGAGCCAGGCGCGACGGCGCGCCTCCACGAACCACCCGGAATCGCCATGACCACCGACGCCATCCCCGCCGCGGGCCCGAAATTCGCCGACCTCGGCCTGCCCGCGCACCTGCTGGAAGCGCTGGCCGCGGTCGGCTACGAGTCGCCCTCGCCGATCCAGGCCGCGACCATCCCGCCGCTGCTCGAAGGCCGCGACCTGCTCGGCCAAGCCCAGACCGGCACCGGCAAGACCGCGGCGTTCGCGCTGCCGATCCTGGCGAAGGTCGACCTGCAGGCGGTGAAGCCGCAGGCGCTGGTGCTCGCGCCGACCCGCGAGCTGGCGATCCAGGTCGCGGAGGCGTTCCAGAAATACGCCGCGCACCTGCCCGGCTTCCACGTGCTGCCGATCTACGGCGGCCAGGGCTACGGGCCGCAACTCTCGGCGCTGCGCCGCGGCGTGCACGTCGTGGTCGGCACGCCGGGCCGGGTGATCGACCATCTCACCCGCGGCTCGCTCGACCTCTCGCAGCTGCGCTGCCTGGTGCTGGACGAGGCCGACGAGATGCTGCGCATGGGCTTCATCGACGACGTCGAGGCGGTGCTCAAGCGCACGCCGGAGACGCGCCAGGTCGCGCTGTTCTCGGCGACGATGCCGCCGCAGATCCGCCGCATCGCGCAGACCTACCTGAAGGACCCGGTCGAGATCGCGATCAAGGCCGCCACCACCACCGCCAAGAACATCCGCCAGCGCTACTGGATGGTGAGCGGGGTCAACAAGCTCGACGCGCTGACCCGGATCCTGGAGGCCGAGCCGTTCGACGCGATGATCGTGTTCGCGCGCACCAAGCTCGGCACCGGGGAGCTGGCCGAGAAACTGGCCGCGCGCGGGCTGTCGGCTGCCGCGATCAACGGCGACGTCGACCAGAAGATCCGCGAGCGCACCATCCAGCGGCTCAAGGACGGCCAGCTCGACGTGCTGGTGGCCACCGACGTCGCCGCGCGCGGGCTGGACGTGGACCGCATCAGCCACGTGCTCAACTACGACATCCCCTACGACACCGAGAGCTACGTGCACCGGATCGGCCGCACCGGCCGCGCCGGGCGCAAGGGCGAGGCGATCCTGTTCGTGGCCCCGCGCGAGCGCGGCATGCTGCGCGCGATCGAGCGCGCCACGCGACAGCCGATCGAGCCGATGGAGCTGCCGAGCGTGGAGGCGGTGAACGAGCAGCGTGTGGCGAAATTCCTCGACCGCATCGGCGGCGCGATCGGCGACGAGCGTCTGCCGCTGTTCCGCGACCTGGTCGAGCGCTACGAGCGCGAGCACAACGTGCCGATGGTCGAGATCGCCGCGGCGCTGGCGCGGCTGGTGCAGGGCGACATGCCGCTGCTGCTGCAGGCGCCGCAGGAGCGGCCGCATGCGGAGCGCTTCGGCCGGCATGCGGCCGACGGGCGCGAATCGCGCGGGGAATTCGACCGCGGCCGGCCAGGCAGGCATGAGCGGGAACGCACCGAACGCTCGCCGCATCGTCATCCCCGCGAAAGCGGGGACCCGGCGGCTTCAGGTCCGGCGGCGCGACCGTCGCTGGATTCCCGTCCCCGATCGGAAGCGCTTCGGGGACAGGCTCCCCGCGGGGACGACGAGCAAGGACGACAGCACGCGCACGGGCCGGGCCAACACCAGGAACGACGCCAGCACGAGCCTGCCGCGCCGCGCCCGCCCGCCAACGCCGCCGAAGCGATGTTCTTCGACGACGACGCCCCGCGCCGCGAACGCGCGCCGCGCCCGTCGCGCGGCGGCGACGAGTTCCCGATGGAGACCTTCCGCATCGAGGTCGGGCATGCGCACGGCGTGCAGCCGGGCAACATCGTCGGCGCGATCGCCAACGAGGCGGACCTGGAGAGCCGCTACATCGGCCGCATCGACATCCGCGACGACTACAGCCTGGTCGACCTGCCCGAAGGCATGCCGCGCGAGCTGCTCGAGCACCTCAAGCGCGTGTACGTCTCCGGCCAGCCGCTGCGCATGCGCCGCGCCGACGCCGCCGACACCGGCGCCCCGCCGCCGCGCGGCAAGCGCCCGTTCGCCGGCAAGCCGCGCGCGAAGCCGCAGCCCGCGCGCAGGCCGGGTCCGAGGCGGCCGCGCTGACTGCTGCCGGCGGTTCCGGCTGGCCCTTCTCCCGCTTGCGGGAGAAGGTGCCGAAGGCGGATGAGGGTGCGAGCGCAGCGAGCCGCTTCCGGAGAGACGGGCAGCGAGCCGCGCGGCGAAAAGCCGGACCCTCACTCGGCGCTGCGCACCTCCCTCTCCCGCAAAGCGGGAGAGGGGCTCGGGAAACCATCGCGCCGATGGGCCGTTCCTACGACAGCAGATGGCGCAGCGAGGGGAGGTATTTTTCCAGCGAGCCGGTGTTGACCACCACCACGCGCTCGCCGCGCCGGAGCAAGCCGCGGTCGAACAGCTGCGGCAATGCCGCCAGGCACGCCGCGCCTTCGGGCGAAATCCAGTCGCGCGCCTGGCGCCAGCAGCGGGCGAGTTCGGCGGCGATGTCCGCCTCGGCGACCGCGACCGCCGCGCCACCGCTGGCGCGCACGATCTGCAGCACGCGGAAATGGCCGACGCCGCCGGGCACGTTGAGCCCGGCCGCCAGCGTGCTGCCCGCGTCCGCCGGCGTGGTGTCGGCGGCGCCCGCCTCGAACGCACGCACCAGCGGCTGCGTCGCCGCGGCCTGCACGCACAGCATCCGCGGACGCGCGTCGCCGATCAGCCCCAGCGCCTGCAGTTCGTCCCAGGCCTTCCACATGCCGAGCACGCCCGTGCCGCCGCCGGTGGGATACACCACCGCATCGGGCAGCGACCAGCGCGTCGCGCCCGGCGCCGGCTCGGCGAGCTCCAGGCCCAGCGACTTCTTGCCCTCGATGCGCCAGCCCGGTTCCTGGAAGGTCGCCACGGAGAACCAGCCCTGCGGCACGTAGCGCGCCTTCAGCAGGGCGCCGGCCTCGCGGATCGTCGGCCCGGCCAGTTCCAGCACCACGCGCCCGGGATGCAGGCGCGCCGCCGCGGCGACGTTGCCGAGGATCGGCATCGGCGTGTCGCCGGGCATCGCGACCGCCACCGACAGCCCGCCGGCGAGCGCATAGCGCACCAGCGAATCGCCGGCGTTGCCCTGCGTCGGCACCGCGAGCCTCGACAGGCCCAGCCGCCGCGCCTGCGCGACGACCATCGCCATGCCGCGGTCCTTGAAGCTCTGCGTCGGATTGGCGCCATGGCCGGGATGCGCGCGGCCTTCGTCCTTCACCTGCAAGGCCAGCCCGGCGCTGCGCGCCAGCGGATGCCAGCCGTAGTCGAGCAGCGGCGTATGGCCTTCGCCCAGCGCGACGATATGGCGCGCATCGTCCGGATCGCGGGCGTCGAGCGCCATCAAGCCGCCGAAGCGCCACATGTCGCGCCGGTCCGGCTGGTACCACCGCGCGTGCGGCTGTTCTGCCGCCAGCCGCTCGAGGTCGAGCACCATCTCCACCGGCCGCCCGTCGGCCGGATCGAGGTTCATCGGCGCGTCGGCCGGGTATTCGATCCCGGAGGCGATGCCGCGAACGCAGCGCACGTACGACACCGCCGGGATTCCTACGGCCCGAGGACGTGGATGACTTCGGCCAGCGGCGGCCAGCCGAAATACGGAGCCAGGAACCAGTAGCCGGCCGCCACCACCAGCAACCACAGCGCGATCTTCAGCACCACGCCGACCACCTTGAACGCCAGGTACAGGCCGATGATGACGAAGACGATCCCCAGCCAGCTCATGCGGCTTCCTCCAGCGGCGATTCGTCCGCAAGTGGACGCAGCGCCGGGTCGAGCGCGACGCGTCCGTCGAACACGAAGCAGCGGCCGTCGTAGCCGTGCCCGCCGGCACACTCGAAATAGCCGAGGATCCCGCCGTCGAGCTGCAGCACGTTGTCCATGCCGCTGGCGCGCATCCACAGCGCGGCCTTCTCGCAGCGGATGCCCCCGGTGCAGAAGCTCACAACCGTCGCGTCGCGCAGCGTCTCGCGATGCGGTTGCAGCGCTTCCGGCAACTGGGTGAAGTTGTCGATCGGCAGCGCCAGCGCGCCGGCGAAGGTGCCGTGCGCGACTTCCTCGCGGTTGCGGGTGTCCAGCAGCGCCAGCCGGCGGCCATCGTCGTCGTGCCCCTGCGCGATCCAGCGCCGCAGCGTCGCCGGCGCCACCGCGGGCGCGCGTCCGCGCAGCGGCGAGGCGTCCTCGCGGCGGAAGCTGATGATCTCCGGCTTGGCCTTGACCTTCAGCCGCGCGAACGGCTGCGTGGCGCTGCGACTGTACTTCACCTGCAGGCCGGCGAAGCGCGGATCGGCGCGCAGCGGCGCGAGGAAGCCTTCGATGCCTGTTCCGGCGCCAGCCAGGAACAGGTTGATGCCCTCCCCGGCCACCAGCACGGTGCCGAGCAGCGCGGCGGCTTCGGCGCGGGCGCGCAGGTCGTCGGCCAGGGCCCGCGGGTCCTCGACGACGGCGAAATGGTAGGCGGCGATGTTGGTGACCATGCGGCGCATTCTACGGAATGCGCGGGCGCCGCCTCGCTGGCATCGGGGCGCCGCCGCGGGCGGACGCCTACACTAGGCGCCCGCAAACGCCCCTTCCGCCCCCGCATGGCGCCCAATTCCACCATCTACAAGGCCGAGCTGCAGATCAGCGACATGGACCGGCACTACTACGCCACCCATGCGCTCACCCTTGCCCGGCACCCGTCCGAGACCGAGGAGCGGCTGATGGTGCGGCTGCTGGCGTTCGCGCTGCACGCCGACGAGGCGCTCGAGTTCGGGCGCGGCCTGTCCAGCGAAGACGAACCCGCGCTGTGGCGCAAGTCGCCGGGCGGCGAGATCGAGCTGTGGATCGAGCTCGGCCAGCCGGACGAATCGCGCATCCGCAAGGCCAGCGGCCGCGCGCGCGAGGTCGTGGTGGTCAACTACGGCGGCCGCAGCGCCGACCTCTGGTGGGACAGGCACCGGGCCGCGCTGGCGCGCATCGGCAACCTCACCGTGCTCGACATCGCCGGCGCCACGGTCGACGCCCTGGCCGCGATCGCCAGCCGCACGATGCGCCTGCAAAGCATGGTCCAGGACGGCCAGCTCGAGCTGTACGGCGAAGGCACCTCGCTGACCGTGCAGCCCAGCGTGCGCATGGCGCCAGCCGGGGCGCGCTGAGCCGATGGCGGAAGCGTTCGACGTCGCCATCGTCGGCGCCGGCGCGGCCGGGCTGATGTGCGCGCTCACCGCCGGCCGACGCGGGCGCCGCGTGCTGGTCGTCGAGCACGCCAACAAGGTTGGCAAGAAGATCCTGATGTCGGGCGGCGGACGCTGCAACTTCACCAACACCGGCGCCGGGCCTGGCAATTTCCTCTCGACGAACCCGCACTACTGCAAGTCGGCGCTGGCGCGCTACACGCCGGCCGACTTCATCGCCATGGTCGAGCGCCACGGCATCGCGTACCACGAGAAGGAGCTGGGGCAGCTGTTCTGCGACGAGTCCTCGAAGCAGATCGTGCGCATGCTGCTGGACGAGTGCGAGGCCGCCGGCGTGCGCATCGAGGTGGGCTGCGCCGTCGAGGACGTGCGCCAGCGCGAGGGCGGCGGCTTCGCGCTGCGCACCGCGCGCGGGCCGGTGTCGGCCGGGTCGCTGGTGGTCGCCAGCGGCGGCCTGTCGATCCCGAGCATGGGCGCCAGCGGCTACGGCTACCAGCTCGCGCGCCAGTTCGGCCACGAGGTGCTGCCCACGCGCGCCGGGCTGGTGCCGCTGACGCTCAGCGGCTCGCACCTGGAGCGGCTGCAGGACCTGAGCGGCGTGTCGCTGCCGGTCGAGGCGTCGTGCAACGGCCAGGCGTTCCGCAACTTCATGCTGGTCACCCATCGCGGCCTGAGCGGGCCGTCGATCCTGCAGGTCTCCTCGTACTGGCAGCCCGGCGACGCGCTGCGCCTGGACCTGCTGCCGGGCCTCGATGCGGAAGCGTTCCTGCGCCAGCAGCGCCAGGCGCGGCCCGCCGCCGAGCTGCGCACCGTGCTGTCCGACGCGCTGCCGAAGCGCTTCGCCCAGCGCCTGTGCGAGGCCTGGCTCGACAGCCGGCCGATGCGCCAGCATGGCGATCGCGACCTGCGCGACATCGCCGCGCAGCTGCACGACTGGCCGGTCACTCCCAGCGGCACCGAGGGCTATCGCACCGCCGAGGTCACGCTGGGCGGCGTCGACACCCGCGGCCTGTCGTCGGCGACGATGGCGTCGCGCCACGTGCCGGGCCTGTATTTCATCGGCGAGGTGGTCGACGTCACCGGCTGGCTCGGCGGCTACAACTTCCAGTGGGCGTGGGCCTCGGGGCACGCCGCGGGAGAAGTGGCTTGAGCACGCTGGCGGTCATCGGCGGCGGGCCCGCGGGATTGATGGCGGCCGAGGTCGCGCGCGCGGCCGGGGTCGAGGTCGAGCTGTTCGAGGCCAAGGGCTCGGTCGGGCGCAAGTTCCTGATCGCGGGCAAGGGCGGGCTCAACCTCACCCACTCCGAGCCGATGCCGGCGTTCGCGCGGCGCTACCGCGAGCGCGAGGCGGAAGTCGCGGCGTGGCTGCGCGATTTCGACGCCGACGCGCTGCGCGCGTGGGCGCGCGGGCTCGGCGTGGAAACCTTCGTCGGCAGCTCCGGGCGCGTGTTCCCGACCGACCTGAAGGCCGCACCGCTGCTGCGCGGCTGGGTGCGGCGCCTGCACGCGCAGGGCGTGCGTTTCCACGTCCGCCATCGCTGGCTGGGCTGGGACGACGACGGCGCGCTGCGCTTCGCCACGCCCGAGGGCGGACGCGCGGTCCGCGCCGATGCCGTGGTGCTCGCGCTCGGCGGCGGCAGCTGGCCACAGCTCGGTTCCGACGGCGCCTGGGTCGAGCCGTTGCGCAGCCGCGGCGTGGACGTCGCGCCGTTGCAACCGTCGAACTGCGGCTTCGACATCGGCTGGAGCGCCCACTTCGCCGAACGCCATGCAGGCGCCCCGCTCAAGCCGGTGGTCGCGCACTGGCAGGACGCCGGCGGCACCGAGCATGCGCTGCAGGGCGAATGCGTCGCGACCGCGACCGGGATCGAAGGCAGCCTCGTGTACGCGCTGTCGGCAACGCTGCGCGAGGCGATCGCCCGCGACGGCAGCGCCCTGCTCCACCTCGACCTCGCGCCCGGCCGCGACCAGGCGCGCCTGCGCCAAGCGCTCGCCAGGCCGCGCGGCCGCCGCAGCCTCGGCGAGCACGTCCGCCGCCAGGCCGGGCTGTCCGGGGTGAAGTCGGCGCTGCTGCACGAAGCGCTCGATCGCGCCGCGATGGAGGACGCGGCGACGCTCGCCGCGACCATCAAGCGGCTGCCGTTGCGCCTGCTGCGAGCGCGCCCGATCGCCGAGGCGATCAGCAGCGCCGGCGGCGTGCGGCTGGAGGCGCTGGACGACGCGCTGATGCTGCGGCAGGCCGCATGCGCGGTGCCGCCCGGCAGCTTCTGTGCCGGGGAGATGCTCGACTGGGAAGCGCCGACCGGCGGCTACCTGCTGACCGCGTGCTTGGCCAGCGGCAAGCGCGCCGGCGAAGGCGCGGTGGCATGGCTGGCGGCGCGTGCCGCGGGCGATCGCTGAGCCGGAGCGCGGACGCGCCCGGCGCTATTTCTTCGCGCTGGAGCGGTATTCGGCCATCGCGCACATCGCCACGTCGGTCGCCGAGGCCGCGGGCAGGCCCTGGCCGCTGAGCGCCAGCACCTTCACCACTTCCACGTCGCCGTCCATGACCTTTGCGATGGCCAGGTAGCCGGTCTTCAGCGTGCCGCAGAACGCGTTGCCGCCCGCCTGCGTCGGCGCGGTTTCCTCGACCACGTGGCGCAGTTCCACCTGCTGGCGCGGCTCGATCATCATCGCGTCGGCGAAGCGCTTGTCGCCGGTGTACGGATCGTCGCCGTTGACCAGCGCGACGCGCTCGGTGGTGAACGTCGCGCCGTTGGCGCCCGAGACCTGCCCGTCCTCGATGGTCAGCGCGCCGGTCGCCGCCTCGGCGGCCGGATTGCTGGCCACGAACTTGCCCAGCACCACCGGCTGCAGCGTCGGCGGCGCCGCACGCTCCACCGGCGCGGTGGCCGGGTCGTGCTGCGGGATCGCCGGCGGCGCCGGCGCGGTGTCGGCGACGGGTTGCTGTTGGGCCGCAGGGCTCGTCGTGGGCTCCCTGGGGGAGCAGCCGGCGGCGAGGAACACGGAAGCGACAAGCATCGACAGCGCGAAGCGGCTGCCGGGAACAGGACAAGGCATGGATCTCGATCCCCGGAACACGACAGTCAAAGAAGCGTCATCTTAAGCATGGAATGTTCAGCCGGCGTTAGCCGGCGCGCCCGGACAGCGCTTGCGGCAGCGACGGGCGCGACCGCAAGCAGCCCGGGCGCACCTTGCTCCTGCGACTCGATCCGCAATCGCTTCCGCGGCAAGGCAGCCGGCAACCATGCCCGCCCAGCCCGGCAACGGCCACCGGGGCCGCCCGGGCTTGCGCTGCACGCTCAGTGGTGCAGCAGCCACACCGGCAGCGCGACCAGCCCGAGCAGGAACACGATCGCCACCAGCGTCAGCAGCACCCGCAGCGGCTGCTCGCGGACGATGTCGGCAAAGGTCTCGGCCGTGCCGTCGCGCAACGACTGCTCGCGCTCGGCGCGCGCGCGCGCCTGGCGTCCGCGCTGATAGTCGGCCATCAACCGCTTGGCCTCGGCGATGCGGACATCGTCCTCCACCCAGATCGCACCGTGGGAGATGCCCCAGCGGCTGGGCCTGGTCTCGTAGAAGGCGATGCCGTTCGCCTCGAGGAAGGCGCGCACGTCGGCAGCCTCGTCGTCGGGCACATGTCGCAGGTTCATCAGCAGCTTGGCCATGCGGCATTCTAAGGCCTGCCGCCGGGCCTTCCGCGTCGCGTTGCCGGCGGCAACGCGACGCCGGCAACGCGAGGCGGGATCAGGAGATCAGGCGCCGAAAGGGATCGTCGGACGCCACCTCGAGCGTCCGGTCCCGCTGGTCCCCCGGCTCGCCGTCCGCGGCCACGACCTGCAGCTGCGCCCACGGCCGGCCGTCGCCGTCGAAGGTGGTCACCCGGTTGCGCCCTTCGCGCTTGGAACGGTACAGCGCCTTGTCCGCATGCGACAGCAGCTTGGCCAGGTCGTAGCCCGACAGCGACGACGCGGTGACGCCGAAGCTGGCGGTGACCAGGAACCGGTGCCCGCTCGGCTGGGTGTCGATGCTGGCGATGCGCACGCGGCAGTCCTCGGCCACGCGGGTCGCGCCGCGCAGGTCGCAGCCGGAGAGCAGGATCGCGAACTCCTCGCCGCCGATGCGGCCGAGGTGGTCGACCCGGCGGCAGAAGGTGCGGCAGTGCTCGGACACCTTCTTGAGCACCCAGTCGCCCGCGTCATGGCCGAAGCGGTCGTTGATCGACTTGAAGTGGTCGAGGTCGAACATCAGCAGCGCGACGTCCTCGCCCGCCCGCGCCGCCTGCGCCAGCGTCTGCGACGACTGCTGGGTGAAGTGGTGGCGGTTGCAGATGCTGGTCAGCGCATCGGTCTCGGCCATGCGCTTGAGCGACATCTGCACGCGCTTGGTCTTGAACGCCCAGTAGCTGACCGAGCCCACCAGCACGACCAGCAGCAGGATCAGCAGGCGCTGGGACTGGGCCTTCTGCTCGCCGACGCGCTGCTGCAGCTGCAGCACCTCGTTCTGCTTGTTGAGCAGCTCGATCTGCTTGTTCTGCTGGAACGACTGGGCCCGCACGATCTGGTATGCCATTTCACGCGCCGCGACATCTTCGCGGTACCCGCGTTCCGCGGTCGCGTACTGCTTGTACAACCCGAGCGCCTTTGCGGTGTCGCCCTCGCGCTCGGTGATGTCGAAGAGCGTCTTGTACGCGACCACCAGCGGAAGCGAATCGATCATTCCGCTATTGAGCGCGATGGCGGCTTCGGCATGTCGCCGGGCGGCCGGGAGGTTCCCGAGCGACAGTCGCATTTCGGCCAGGAGCGACTGGATCTCGCCGATCAAACGTGGGTATCCGGTCGCCTCCGCTTCCGGAAGGCGGGATTCCAGCAGGTCCACGGCTTCCTTCGTCCGCCCTTCGCCGTACCACTTGCGTGCAAGGTAGATGCTGGAAAACCCCGCCAGCGTGGCGTCGTGGATCTTGTCGCACTGGCGGAGCGCCTCGATCGCATCGTCATCGGGGAACGGCTTGCCCAGGTGCAGTGACGACTCCACCAGCAGGTTGCCGGCGATGCACCGGTTCCTCTCGTTGGCATCGTCCTTCAGCACGCGGTCGGCATAGCGCCGCCCGAGTTCGTACTCCCCGACCTGGTTGTACAGGATGCCGGAAGCCACGAGGCCATGGTGCCTGACGTCCCGGTCCTTGATGCGGCCGGAAAGCTTGATCGTTTCCTCCGCCATGATGAGGCCCTCGCGGAACTCCCGGGTAATGGCGTAGGCGTTCGCGAGCATCGCCCCGGACCGATACCTGACCTCGAGGCTCTTGGCCGAATCGTGCAGCGTCCTGAACCTGCTGATCGCGTCATGGAACCTGCCGACCATGACGGATTGGTAGGCGTGCATGAATTCCAGCTTTTCGCGCTGCTCGACCGACGCGGTGTCGGCCGCGCCATCGAGTTCGGTCAGGATCTGCCGGTACCGGGCCGGGCTGGAGGTGCGCAGGCCATCGGCCTCACGCAACATCGCGTCGAAGGTCGACGAAGACATCGACGCCAACGCAGGGGCGGACATGCCAACCCCGATGGAGACCACGAATGCCAGACCGCAGATCAACTTGTTCATCGCCCACCCCCGGAGCCTCCCGGCCCCTCCGTTTCAATCGTCCTTGTCCGGAACTTCCTCGGCATCGGGATCCTTGCCGTCTTCATCCGGCCCCCTCAACGGCTGCTCGTCCGGCGTCGACACCATGCAGATGAGTTCCGCCCTTGCGTTCAACAGCCGGCCCAGGGCGGAGGCATCCCTCGCCAGCAGCGCCTGCTTCTGCGGCAGCGTCACGTCCAGCCCGGCGACCTCGCCCGCATAGGCGTCGAGGGAGCCAGCGGCAACCGCCGGATTGTGGGCCCACACCTCCAGAAACCGAATGACATCCGACACGCCTGCCCCCTGTTGTTTGGTGTTTTTCCGATTCTTTCGCAATGACCGGGCTTGCCGCTGCCCCGCCCTTCCATGATGGAGCTTCGGCGGCACCCAGCCCGGGATGCCCGTCAATCGGGCGTCGTGATCATGCAAGGCGTGTTCGCCGGCGCGCCGAGCAGGTCATGGAGCGCCTTCGGATCCCGGCTGAGCAAGGCACGGCGTTCCGATGGGGTCAGCTCCAGCGATCCGACTGCGGCGTTGTAGTCCTGCGGGAACCTCCCGGCCGGATGACGGCCGAGCTGCTCGATGAATCGAATGACGTCGGACATTTGCATTCCCCTTTCTCTGGAACAGGAGGCGGCCACGCCATCCGGCATGCCCGCCCCGATCAGGCGGACACGGCTTCGGTTTCGACTTCTTCGTCCAGTCGACGGATCCTTTCCATCATCGCTTCATCCCGCTGCAAGGCCATTGCAGGGGGAACCACCATCGTGGTCTGCATGTGCAACTGCGCGTCCGCCAGCCGCGACAGCGGCAGCGACTCCATCCGCGGCCCGGTGATCGGCAGGGTCGCGGCTTCGTAGAGGGTCACGACGTGGTCGGCCGGGTAGTCCTCCGCGAGGCGCTCGACCAGCAGCCGGCGATGGGCCGGTCCGGTACCGAAGCGGCGCACGCTGCGGTCGCCGGCCACGCCGACCTGCCACAGCACCAGGTAGGCCGAGGGATCGATGCGGCGGCGGTAGAACATGAACTGGCTGGCCTCGTAGTGCTGGCAGCCGACATCGCCCGGGTCGATGCCCAGGTCGGCGTAGAGGCAGTCCTCGGCGGAGACGCCGGCCTCCATGTGCGCCTCGAAGCCTTCGGCGCGCGCCTGCGCGATCGCCCGGTGCGGCACGCGCGCGAACACGCCGGGGTGGCCGTAGAACGCGCCGCAGACCTGGCGGCCGGCGCGCACCTCGGCGAGCATCGCGGCGACCATCTCACGGTAGGTGTCGTGGCGGGACTTGCCTTCGGCGTAACAGGGCTGGAGGCTGCGCACGTCGGGATGCATCTGCTGCAGCCACAGCTCGACCAGCGGATCGGAGACGGCGCAGAACACGACGTCCGCCTGCTCGATGGTGGCGCGCGCACGCGGACCGAGATGGGCGCCCAGCATCATGCCCACGCCCACGCAGGACAAGCCTCCCTTCCCTGCCGCCATTGCCGCACCCCCGGATATCCCGCCGGAATCTAGCAGTTGGCCGGGAGCGATGCAAAAACCGGGCCCTGCCGAGCAAGCCAGGCCTGCCGCTCCAGCTGCCAGCGCAGCGGTGCCGGCCCGCCGTCGGCATCGGCCATCGGCGCGAAGCCGAGCTTGCGCATCAGGCCGACCGCCGGACCGTTGTCGCGGGCATGGCGCGTCCAGAGCCGCCGCTGTGCGGGCCCGGCGAAGACGGCATCGGCGAGCGCGGCGAGCGCTTCGGTGGCATAGCCCCGGCATTCCGCGGCGGCGACCAGCAGCACGCCGACCTCCGCGGAGCCGGCGTCGTCGCGATCCTGCACCCAGGCCATCAAACCCAGGTCGTCGTCGCCGGCGCGCGGGCAGAGGATCCAGTAGCGCGCAAGCGGCGGATCGGCGGCGAGCTGTTCCAGCACCACCCTGAATGCGCGCAGCGTCGCCGCCGGCGCCAGCGGCGCCGCGACGTGGCGCATCACCACCGGATCGGCGTAGAGGCCGCGGTAGAACCGTTCGTCGGAAGGCGCGAGCGGGCGCAGGAGCAGGCGCGGCGTGTGCAGATGCGGCGCCGGCACGTCAGCGCTTCTCGTTGACGGCGCGGCGCACGTTGGCGCGGGCGCGCGCGTCGTAGCGCTGGTGGAAGAAATCGCTGAGGTAGATCCGCGGCCTGCCCAGCAGGGCCTTGAGAAAGCGGCGGCGCTCGAGCCGGAACAGCCAGGCCGGCACCTTGCCGCGGTATTCGGCGGCGATGCCGCGGTCGTAGGCGTCGAACGCGGCGGGCTCCGCACCGAGGATCGCCATGTCGCAGTCGAGGAAATGGCGGGTGTCGTCGGCGCGCGCGCCTTCGCCGAAGTCGCCGGGCTCGAACCGGCCGTGGCGCGCGGTGAGCTCGATCAGCTCGGCGACGCGCGCGGCGTCGATCCCGCCCTCCGGCAGCCAGCGCGCGATCGCGTCGGCGGCCAGCGCGGCCGAGCGCGTTTCGTTGTCGCTGCGGCCGGCTTCGTAGATCGCGTCGTGGTAGAGCACGGCCAACGACGTCTCGGCGGGCTGCGCCCAGCCTGGGCCGGCGGCGACGTCTGCGTGGTGGCGGAGCACTTCGCGGACGTGGTCGAAGTTGTGGTAGGCGCGCGGCGGCGTCGCGTACGCCGATGCCAGCTCGGCGAGCTGGGCTTCGGGAAGGAACAGGGGCGCGGATCCGGGCATGGAAGCGGGGATGCGCTCAGGCGCTCCCGCCTTGCAGTGGCCAGCGCGCGAGCGGGCGATGCTCGGTCCTGCCGATGAGGCTGTGGACGAGCACGAATTCGCGCACGGTCCACGCCACCGGCTCGATCGGCTGCGATTCGACGGTGCGCTCGTCGTACAGCAGGGTGACGTGCGGCACGAAGCCGGGCCTGGCCCACTGCGCCAGGCGCGTGGCCTTCAGCCGCTCGCCGAGCGCCGCATGCAGGCCCGCGATGCCCGCGGTGCCGGCTTCATCGCCGCGCAACACGAACGGCCTGTTGCGCGGTCGGCCGGCGAAGCTCGACGCGCTGTCGAAGCCGGTTTCGAACGGCGACATCGCCACCTTGCCGGCCGCCTGCGTCGCTTCGTCCACCAGGTCCATCGGCAGCCCGTGGTAGTCGCCGAGGTGGAACAGCGTGACGTGCAGGCGATCGGCGCGCACCGGCCTGCCATGCAGCCCGTGTGCGGCGCGCAGCGAGGCGGCGAGCGCGGCGATGCGCGCGGCCGCGGCGGCGTCGGGGAAGACCGCGAAGAACAGCCGGTCGCTCGGCGACGCCTCGGCCAGGCCGCCGAGCGTGGGCTGCGAGGGCGACGCGGAACCGCGGCGATGCATCGCGCCGGTCCCTCAGGCCTTGCGCAGGAAGCAGGTCTTGAGCACCAGCCCCTTGATCTTGTCGGAGTTGCCTTCGATGTGCTCCGGGTCGTCCTCGACCAGGCGGATGCCGCGGATCAGCGTGCCCTGCTTGAGCGGGATCGAGGAGCCCTTCACCTTGAGGTCCTTGATCACCACGACGTTGTCGCCGTCGGCCAGCACGTTGCCGTTGGCGTCGCGCACCGCCGCCCCGCCGGCTGACGCGGCATCGGCCTGCGACCACTCATGGCCGCAATCGGCGCAGGCCAGGCTGTCGCCGTCGGGATAGGTGTTGTCGCCGGCGCACTGCGGGCAATGGGGGAGTTCGGGCATCGGATCGGGAGGCATCGGGCGGGGCCGCGATTATAGGCGGCGCCGTCACCGGCCGCCCTGCCCGCCCGGCGCGCCGGCCGGATCGCATCCCGGATTGCGCGCGCGCCACGCCGCCAGTTCCGCCTCGTATTGCGCCAGTTCCTCGGCGTAGAGATCGAACACGCAGCGATCGCAGCCGCCCTCGCAGCAATCGGAAGGCAGCGGCTTCTCCGGCGGGATCGGTGGCGGGTCGGGCGTCACGGCGGCGCGCAGGATGGGAACGGCCATTTTACGGCCGCGCCCAGGAATCCACCCGCGCGGCAGGGATTTATCGCCTCCGGCGCTCAATGGTCTTCCGCAGAGAGCGAGCAATTACCGCAACTGGCTGTCCTTGCTGCCGCGCCGGTTGTAGCCGCTGGCCGCGCGCCCTTCCTCCGCGTCGTGCGCTTCCTGGCAGGCGACGCACAACCGCACGCCGGGCACCGCCTTGCGCCGCGCCTCCGGGATCGGCGCATCGCACTCCTCGCAGCGCTCCAGCCCGGGCCCCTGCGGCAGCTGGCTGCGCACGCGCTTGATCGCGTCCTTGATGGTCGCGTCGATCTGGTCCTGCACGGCGCCATCGCCTGCCCAACCGGTTGCCATGTCGCCTCCGTGATCGCGAATCGCGGCTTGGTGAGAGCCACCATATCGGGGCGTCGCTGAACCACGTCAAGCCTCGATCCTCGCCCTGGGCGAGCGCGGGCCGGTACCATGCAGGCGCGAGCCGACCGTTCCCCGTGTCGCGGCGCCTGCACGAGGTTTGCCAGGCCCCATTCCCCCTTCTTCGAATCCGGATTTCCACGATGACCCGACTGCTCCTGACCTGCGCCCTGGCGGCGTCCATCGCCACGCCCGCCATGGCCTCAAGCTTCGCCGGCTCGTCGGCCGGGGCTTCCTCCGCCGGCTCCTCCGCTTCCTCGGGCAGCAGTTCCGACGACGACAAGGTGGTGCTGCAGGCGCGCGATGACGCCGCCGGTTTCGTCGCCAGCGACGGCCGCATCCGCGGGGCGATGCTCGAGGCCGCGCTGCGGCGGCTGCGCGAGCGCAGCGAGGCCGCGCGCAGGGCCAGCGACATGCAGCTCGCGCAGGCGATCCTGGCGCGGTGACCGGCGGGCGCCACCGGCGCCCGGCATCGTTGCAGGCACGGTGGGCGCGCCTGGGCGCGATCGCGGCGTGCCTGCTTGCCTGCGCCCTCCCCGCGCATGCCTCGCTGCGGCTGCAGGTCTCCGGCAGCGGGCTGTCGCCGGCGCAGGCGCGGGCTTCGCGACAGGTCCTCGACGACGTCGTGCGCCGGCTGCCCGCGGCGTGGGCGCGCGCGATCGACCGTCCCATCGCGGTGCAGTGGCGCGATGACCTGCCGGCCGATGTCCACGGCCGCGCGCGCGGCGGCACGATGCTGCTGCGCCGTGCGCTGCTGGACGGCTGGATCGCGCGCCCGGACGGCGCCGGCGAGGATGATCCGGCCACGCGCGCGGCGCTGGCCGTCGTGATCCACGAACTGGCGCACTTCTACGACCGCACGCAGGCCGGCCGGCTCTCGCACGACCCGCGCCTGCTCGACCTCGCCGGCTGGCAGGTCGCGCCGCTGCGGTTCGGCCTGCGGACTTCGCGCAATGCCTTCAGCGATCGCTCGCCGGATCGCTACGAGCTCGACAGCCCTGCCGAATTCGTCGCGGTGAACCTGGAGCATTTCCTGCTCGACCCGGACTACGCCTGCCGGCGGCCCGCGCTGCATCGCCATTTCGCCGCGCGCCTGCAGACGGCGCCCGCGCACGTCGCATGCGCGCCGGGCCTGCCCTGGCTGCAGGCGGACACCGACGAAGGCGAACCGCCACTGCTGCTGCTCGACCCCGCGCGCGTCTACGGCGTCGACTACCTGCTGGCCGAGGGCAACGACCAGGCCATGAGCCACTGGGGCCATGCCATGCTGCGGCTGGTGGTGTGCGCGCCCGGCCGGCCGCGCGGACCGGACTGCCGGCTCGACCTGCAATACCATCGCGTGCTGTCCTTCCGCGCCTTCGTCGACGACGTGCAGGTCTCGAACTGGCGCGGGCTCACCGGCTCCTATCCGTCGCGCCTGTACATGCTGCCGCTGCGGCAGGTGGTCGAGGAATACACCAAGGTCGAGCTGCGCGGCCTGCGCTCGATACCGTTGCGGCTCGACGAGGGCGAGGTCGCGGGCCTGCTCGAGCGCGCCGCGCGCGTGCACTGGAGCTATGACGGCCGCTATCGCTTCGTGACGAACAACTGCGCGGTGGAGACCTTCAAGCTGCTGCACGACGGCGTGCCGCGGCTTGCGGATGCGCATCTTTCCTCGATCACGCCCAACGGCCTGCTGCGCAGGCTCGAGCGCGCCGGCGTCGCCGACCCCTCGGTGCTCGAAGACCCGGCGCAGGCGCTTCGCCTGGGCTATCGCTTCGCGCCGGCGAGCGCGCACTACCAGGCGATGTTCGACGTCGCGCGCGACGCGCTCGGGTTACCACAGGCGCGCGTCGAGGACTGGCTGGCGCTGCCGCCGTCGACGCGCGCGCCCTGGCTCGCCCGCGGCGACCTGCGCGCCAGCGCGGCGCTGCTGCTGCTCGAGGAGGCCGCGCAGCGGCGCGAGGAGCTGCTGGCCCGCGACGAGCTCAAGCACAGGCTGTTTGGCCGCCCCAGCGATGCGGACGATGGCGATGGCGACGGCGATGGCGACGCGCGTGCGCAGCTGCTGGCGCTGCTGGCGCTGGAAGGCCGCTTCAGCCGGCCCGCCGAATGGCTGCCCGCCGGCTACGGCCTGCCGCAGCGCGTGGAGCGCGAGACGCTGGCCAAGGAAGCCGGCGACCAGGCCGTGAGGCTGCGTCGGCAGGACGCGCGCCTGCGCGGCGATGCGCGCGGACTGCTGTCGCCGGCGCGACAGGCGGCGCTGGCGTCGATCGAGGGAAACCTGGAGCTGCTCGGGACGAGGCTGCGGCAGTTGCACCGGGAGCAGGCGGCGGAGAGCGGCCGTGGCGATCCGTTGGAGACGCCGTAGCGGCGGGCAGGCGCTAGCCAAGCCGGTGGGCGCCATGTCCGCGAAAGCTTCGAAGCCGCTGGATTCCCGCCTTCGCGGGAATGACGCTGCCCTTGCCTTTGCGGCGCCCTGGCTCAATCAATTTATTGAACGCCCTCTCCCACGATGGGAGAGGGCATAGGGACGATGGATCACCGCCGGCTGCCGCGCTTCCCCATCACTTCGCCGCAGCCGGCCCGCCCTTCGCTTCGTCGAACGAGTACTCGTGCTGCGCGTCGCGCAGCACCAGCGCGCGCGCGTCACCCTTGTCGGCGACCACGAACTCGAAGCCGTCCTCGCCCGGCGACACGGTCACGAACGAGGTCGTGCCGTCGTCGTTCCCGCGCGAGGCCACCTCGCTCTTCCAGCCGCCGAAATCGAACCAGGTCGCCGCGCCCTTGCGCGAGACCGCGAGGTCGCCCAGCGCGTCGCTGTGGTAGCGGCCCGCGAGCTTCGCCGAGGCCGTGGCGTCGGCGGGCACGGACAGGCGCTTGCGCTCGGCGGCGATGTTCTCCTTCAGGCGCTTCGCCTGCGAGGCGACGTTCTCCACCGCTTCCGGCTTGCCGTCGAACAGCACCTCCAGCAACCGGCGCTGGAACGGCCCGCGGATGTACACGCCCGGATCGGAGTTGGTGAGGATCACCGCGCCGACGTTGGATTCGGGCAACCACATCATGTCGGAATGGAAGCCGACCATGTCGCCGCCGTGGTGCACCACCGGGATGCCCCAGGTGCGGTCGACCATCAGGCCCATGCCGTAGCTGGCGTCGTTGCCGAGCGCGACCTGCTGCCTGCGCCGCTCCAGCAGCGGGCCTTCGCCGATGTAGCGCGTGCCGTCCGGCAGCGCGCCCTTCTCCAGCTCCATCTGCACGTAGCGCAGCACGTCGTTGACGCTGCTCCACGCCGCACCGGCAGGACGCGCCGGGACGATGGTGTAGTTCAGGTCCATGCTGGCGGGCGCGGTGCGGCCGTCGACGTCGAAGCCGTGCGGCATGGCGTGGTCCCCGCGCAGCGCCTTCGCGTAGTCGAAGGTCGTCGACTTCATGCCCAGCGGGTCGAACACCTGCGACTGCATCGCCGCGTCGTAGGCAGCGCCGAGCTCCTTGTCCGGATACAGCACGTGGCCGCCCGCGAACCCGGCCGCCGCGGCCATCGGGTTGGAATACTGGAACAGCTCGCCGAACCTGCTGGTCGGCTGCATCGTCGCCAGCGTCTTCATCACCGACTCCGGCGTCGCGTCCTCGCTCTCGAACAGCCACTCCATGTCCTGCCGCGGCAGGCCCGTGCAGGCGCAGATCAGGTGCTTCACCAGCACCTGGCGCGTGGTGTCGGCGTCGCCCAGCTTGAACTCCGGCAGGATCCGCGTGACCGGCGTGTCCCAGCCGAACTTGCCCTGGTCGACCAGCCTGGCCAGCATCAGCGTGGTCATCGCCTTGGTGTTGGAGGCGATCATGAACAGCGTGTCGCCATCGACCTTGTCCGGCTTGCCCAGCGCGCGCACGCCGAAGCCCTCGGCGAACACCACCTTGCCGTCCTGGACGATGCCGATCGCCACGCCGGGCACGTCGAGCTGCTTCCTCGCGTCCTCGACGAATGCCTTCAGCTGCTCCAGGCGCGCGGCATCGAGCTTGTGCGCGGCCTTGCCGGCGAACGACTCGCGGCTGTAGCCCTTGGGCAGCAGGCGGTCGAACACCAGCGCGACCTGTGCGCCGCGCTTCTCGCCGACGGCGTTGGCCATGTCGTAGATCGCCACGGTCCAGCGGTCGCCGTGCCGCATCGCCTGCGCCATCACGTTGCGCTGGTCGTTGGCGGAAGTCTCGTAGGCGTAGCCGCGGACCTGCTCCCAGCCATCGCGCGCCGGCCGGTCGGTGGCGAGCTTGAGCGGCCATTTCGCATCGGCGTCGTAGGCGGCCCAGGCCGCGGCGACGGCGGCGTCGGCGTCCTTGCCGCCCACGTCCACGAGTGCGAGCCGGGAGCCCCCTTCCGGCGGAGTCAGGACGACCGCCGGGCCCCTGGTTTCCAGCGACCAGCCGGCCGGCGCGACGAAGGTGTTGCCATCGGCAGTGGTGCTGGGCGTGTCGGCCGCCAAGGCGCGCGCGGCCGTGGCTGCGGGAGCCGGCGCGTCCGCCGTCGCCGGTGCGGCCGCTTCGTTGGCGGGCCTGCAGGCCGCAAGCGCGAGGGCGAGCGTGGCCAGCGCGAACATCGGAGTGCGGGTCATCGTGGGACTCCGTGAGGGCGCCCGCGGCGGATCCGCGGGCGGGCCGACAGTTCGCAGCATTCAGGGGCCGGGCGCAAGTCCCGGCGCCGCGGCAACCGCGCTGGATGCCATCGGCAACGCGCTCGCCAGTCGCGATGCGACGGATGCCCGCCTGCTGCGCCGACGATCCCCGGAAGACATGCGTCGCCACGCCCGCCAGCGTGTAAACGCTTACGCCTTCCAGCCGCTGAATGGCGCGGGGCGGCCTCAGAACAGGTTCATCACGCGCGCGCAAAGTGGTTGCTGGAACGTTTGCAGCGCTGCTCGAAGCGCAAGGAAACCGAGATGAAGACCTTCCACCGCAAGGCCGCGTGGAAAATCGCGATCGCCGCGGCGCTCTCGCTGGGTACGCTCGGCACCGCCGCGGCACAGGACCATCGCGGCCGCGACGACGACAAGCACCAGGCCCAGGCCGACCAGCGCCGCGAACAGGCACAGGCGCGCCAGCATGCCCAGCGCGAACAGGCGCAACGCCAGCAGGCGCAGCGCCGCGCGGGCGAGCAGCGACAGGCGCAGGCACGCCAGAGCGCCCAGCGCGAGCAGGCGCAGCGCCAGCAGGCGCAACGCCGCGCGAGCGAGCAGCGCCAGGCGCAGGCGCGCCAGAGCGCCCAGCGCGAACAAGCGCAGCGTCGCGCCAGCGAGCAGCGCCAGGCGCAGGCGCGTCAGAGCGCCCAGCGCGAACAGGCGCAGCGTCGCGCCAGCGAGCAGCGCCAGGCGCAGGCGCGCCAGAGTGCGCAGCGCGAGCAGGCCCAGCACCGCGCGAGCGAGCAGCGCCAGGCGCAGGCGCGCCAGAAGGCGCGAAGCGAGCAGGCTCAGCGCGAGCGGGCGCAACACCAGCAGGCGCAGAAGCGTGCCGGCGAGCGGCGCGGCGACGCCCTCCGCCAGGCGCAGGCGCGCGAGCGCGAAAAGGCCGAGCGGGAGCGCGTGCAAAGGACGCACGACCAGGCAGCGCGGCGACAGGCCGGACTGCGCGACAGGCAGCACCGCCAGGACCTCGCGCAGCGCAACCAGGCCACGCAGCGGAACGAGCGCGACCGCAACGACCGTCGCCACGAGGACCGGCGGCCTCCGCGCACGATGGGTGGGCGGCAGCCGGCGCAGCGCGTGGCGGACCACCGTGACGACGGACGCCGCGCGCGCCTGGACCGCGCCGAACAGGAGCGCCGCATCCGCAACGAGCGCGCGCGCGCCGAGCGCTTCCACCGCGACCGCCTGGCGATGCAGCGCCGCGCCGCCGACCAGCGCGCGCGGATCCTGCGCCAGCAGCACCGCATCAACCAGTACCGCTACCAGCAGGCCTATTACGACCGCCTGCGCCAGCAGCAGCTGCGCTTCTCGGCGCGCAACTACGACTGGTACAACGACCCGTACTACTACACGCCGGCCAGCTATCGCTACCGCTACGACGGCGGCTGGTACCAGACCAACCGTTACGGCGCCGACCTGATCCGCCAGGCGGTGAACTACGGCTACCGCGAAGGCCTGCGCGCCGGCCGCGCGGACCGCGAGGACGGCTGGCGCAGCGACTACCGCGGCAGCTACGGCTACCTCGACGCCAACTACGGCTACAACGGCTATTACATCGACCAGGGCCAGTACAACTACTACTTCCGGCAGGGTTTCCGCCGCGGCTACGACGATGGCTATCGCGACGACTACCGCTACGGCCATCGCGACGACGACGGCAACTACACGCTGCTGGCCGCCGTGCTGGCTGCGGTGATCGGGTTCCAGCTGCTGAACTGACGGCCACGGCAATCGTTCGAGCCCGCGACGCCCGGCTTGCCCGGGCGTCGCGGCGTTGGTGCCCGCAGCGGCCTGCGCACAAGCCGCGCACAACGCGGCCCACGCCCGCGGCGCTAGAATCGGGCCATGTCGCACTCCCGCCGCCCGGCGTGGAGGATCGGATGTTCGGCTGGATCATCGCGGCCGCCCTCGCCGCCCAGGCCCCACCGGCAACGGCGCCCGCCGCGCTGCCGGATCCACCGGCCACGGTCTTGGCGATCGATGCCGTTCCGCCCGATCCCCGGCGCATCGAGGCGCTGCCGCCCGACCTGCGCGCGCGCGTCCACGCCGAGGTGATCGCGCCGTCCCATTCGCAGCTCGAGCGCCTGCAACGCCTGGTCGATTTCCTGTTCGGCCCGCAGCGCGCCGGGCTGGCCTACCAGCCGGACGCGACCTACACCGTCGAGCAGGCCTGGCGCACGCGCCGCGGCAACTGCGTGGCGTTCACGCTGCTGTTCCTCGCCCTGGCCGACGAGGCCGGGCTGGATGCATGGCCGCAGGAAAGCGAGGATTCGCTGGCCTGGCAGCTGCGCGACAACACCCTCTACCGCACCAACCACGTCAGCGCGGTCGCGCGCGTCGGGCGGCGCACCTGGCGCGTCGACGCCACGCCGCAGCCGGTGATCGAACGCGACCCGCCCGGCCGCATCGATCGCGAGCGCCTGCGCTCGCACTACTACAACAACCTGGCCGTGGCGCTGATGGAGCAGGGCCGGCTGGAGGACGCCGGCCGCTACATGGATGCGGCGATCGCCCTCGATCCGCGCTACGCGTCCACCTGGAGCAACGCCGGCGTGGTGGCGCTGCGCGGCGGCGACCGGGAATCGGCGCGACGCGACTACGCGCACGCGCTGCAGCTCGAGCCGGACAACGCCGGCGCCCTGTTCAACATGGTCGGCCTGCTCGAGCACGACGGCAGCGCGCGGGACCTGGCCACCTATCGAAACCGCCTCGAGCGCGTGCAGCGGCAGGATCCGTTCCACCACTTCATGCTGGCGATCGACGACGAGCGCGCCGGCGACCTCGCCGGCGCCATCGAGCATTTCCGCTCGGCGGCGCGGCTGATGCCGCGCGAATACCGCTTCCACCTCGCCCTGGCCCGCGCCTATCGCGAAGCGGGCGATGCCCGGCGCGCCGACCGCTCGCTGGCGCGCGCACGCGCGCTCGCCGGCCGCGAAGTCGCGGAACCGCCCGCGCCGGGCGGGATCCCGGGCACGGCGGCGGTGCAGCCGCCGGGCTGAAGCCGCCGCTGGCGTCCGGCGTCCGTGATCGCGACCGGCATCGAAACCGCCCCCTGACGACGAAGGCGCGCGCAGGTCGCCGGGAGCGCGTCAGCCGCTGCAGCCGCCGCAGCAGATCGAAGGCAGTTGCCGGACCTGCGCCGCGGAAACCGGCCAGCCGGCATCGCCGAACAGCCGCACCAGTTCGCCCGACTGCAGGGCCGCTGCGACGCGCACCACCTGGCCGGCCGGATCGACGTCGAGCAGCGCCGAAGGATCGACCTCGCGCAGGCTGTCGCCCAGCGCGCCCAGGTCGGGCGAGGCGCCATCGAGGCGGACGTGGAATTCCATCGCGATCTCCGGTTCCGCGGCGCCGGGGCCCCGATGGCAGGCAGGATCGCGCCGTGCCGGCGCCGCCGCCCTGATCCGGGTCAAGCGCGGACGCGCTGCGGCGCAGCCACGCCCCGCATGGCGCGGGTCAGCGGTTCCGGTGCGCCCGCAGGATCGCCGCGGCGCTGCGCTCCACGTCCTCGAGCGTGGTCGCCCAGTTCGACACCGAGATTCGCATCGCCGCCATGCCGTGCCACGTGGTGCCGCTGAGCCAGCAGGTGCCGTCGGCCTGCACGCCGGCGACCACCGCGCGGGTCGCCGCGTCGTCGTCGCCGAAGCGCACCAGCACCTGGTTGAGCACCACGTCGTTGAGCACGCGCACGCCGGGCTCCGCGGCGAGCAGTTCGGCGAAGCGGCGCGCGCAGGCGCAGTTGCCGTCGACCAGGCGCTCGACGCCCACGCGCCCCAGCCCGCGCAGCGTGGCGTACACCGGCACGCCGCGGGCGCGGCGCGAGAACTCCGGCGTCCAGTCGACGGCGTCGCGCTCGGCGCCGCCGGTCTGGACCAGGTAGGCCGCGGCGGAGGTCATCGCCGCGCGGTGGTCCTGCGCGTGGCGGACGATCGCCACGCCGCAGTCGTACGGCACGTTGAGCCACTTGTGCGCATCGGTGGACCAGGAATCGGCGAGCTCGATGCCGTCGGCCAGCGCGCGGTGCGCGGCGCTCGCGCGCGCCCACAGGCCGAAGGCGCCGTCGACGTGCAGCCAGGCGCCACGCGCGGCGGCGAGCGCGGCGATCTCGCGCAGCGGGTCGAAGGCACCGGTATTCACGTTGCCCGCCTGCGTGCAGACGATGGTTGGCCCTTCCAGCGCCGCCAGCACCGCTTCGAGGCGGTCGGCGCGCATGCGGCCCTGGTCGTCGGTGTCCACCCGGTGCACGGCGCGCGTGCCCAGGCCCAGGTAGCGCAGCGCCACGTCGATGGTCACGTGCGATTCGGTCGAGGCGACGACGTGCACGCGCGGCGCGCCCTGCAGGCCGTCTGCCTCGACGTCCCAGCCCGCGCGGCGCAGCACGGCGTGGCGCGCCGCGGCCAGGCAGGTGAAGCTGGCCATCTGGCAGCCGGTGACGAACCCGGCCTGCGCCGCGCGCGGCAGGTCGAACAGGTCGAGCAGCCACTGTCCGGCGACCTCCTCGACCACCGACGACAGCGGCGAGGTCGCGAAGATGCCGGCGTTCTGGTCCCAGGCCGCGGCGAGCCAGTCGGCCGCCAGCGCGACCGGATGGCTGCCGCCGATGACGAAGCCGAAATAACGCGGCGAGCCGCTGGCCACCGCACCGCGCTCGCCCTGCGCGGCGAGCAGGTCGATCACCGCCCCGTCGTCCTCGCCGCCGGGCGGCAGCGGTACGCGCAGCGCGGACAACAGCTCGTCGCGGCTCGCGCGCGCGCCGACGTGGCGCGCCGGAAGTTCGCGCAGCCATTCGCGCGCATGGGCATGGGCGCGCGCCAGGATCGGATCGAAGCTTGCGTCGGCCATGGGACGCCTCGCGGGGGAAGGACGCCCGCATTCTGGACGCAAACCCGCGCCCGCGCGTGGCGCGGCCCTTCGCGGAACGGCAGGAGCGGACGCGGACGGAATCGCGCGCCGCATGCGCGCGATCGCCCCGCGCCGACCGGTCAGATCGACCCGAGCAGCACCACGTTGCCCAGCCCGGTGGACAGCACGACGGCCATCGCCTCGGGCTCGGCGGCCAGCAGCTCGCCGGCGGCGGGGCCGAACTGCGGCGGCAGCACCCGGTGGTCGCTGGCGTCGGACACCACGTCGCGCGCGATGTGGCCGACCAGGACGTTGACGAACTCGCCCAGCGCGTCCTCGCCCAGCGCGTCGTCGCATTCGGCCGCGGGAATCGACAGGAACGCCCCGGCCACGCGGGCGGTGGTCGACCGGTCGGCGGCCAGCCCTACCCACAGCGGCCGGCCGGCCTTCACCCGCACGCGCGCGCTGACGTCGTAGCCCTCCAGGGCTTCGGCGGACTGCGCGAGGCTGGAGAAGGCGCAATGCGTGCCGAGCAGCCGCGGGAACAGGCGCATGCAGGTCTCCACGGCCGGGCCCAGCAGGCTGCCGGCCCGGTGCTGCGCGATGCCGAGCGCCAGCGCCTGCGCCGCCTGCTCGCGGTCGCCACGCTGCGCCCGCAGCGCGTCGGCCAGCTGGGCCGCGCTCAGCACGCCGCGCTCGACGAGGATGTCGCCGACCAGCTTGCGCTTGGCCTTCTGCTGCTCGAGCAGCGCCTCCACCTGGTCGGCCGTGAGCAGGCGCAGCTCCTGCGCGATGTCGCCGAACCGCTTGTCCTCGCGGCGCTGGCGCTCGTTGATGCGCGCGGCCTGGATGTAGTCGAGCATGCCCATCGATTGCGCCAGCTCGCCGAGCTTGGGGTTGGAGCTGCGCTGCGCATCCAGCGCATCGAGCAGTTGCTGCCGGTCGATCAGCCCCTGCTCGAGCAGGATCTGGCCCAGGAATTTCGCCGCCATTGCGGTACGCCTCGTGGTGTGTGGAATGCGTCAGCCGACGACCCGGTGCAGCACGCGCGCCATGGCGTCCGGGTCGATGGGTTTGTGCAGGTAGGACGCCGCGCCCAGCCGCAGGCAGTCCTCGACGTCGCCCTGGGCGCCCAGCGAGCTGAGGATGACCACCTTCGCGTGCTGGTCGTGGTAGAGGATCGCCTGCAGCGCCTGCTTGCCTTCCAGCTGCGGCATGACCAGGTCCAGCAGCACGAGGTCCGGTTCGTGGGCCTTGTACTGCTCGATCGCCTCCAAGCCGTCGCCGGCCTCGGCCACCACCTCGAACCCGGCCTCGGTCAGCTGCCGGGCCGTGAGCATGCGCAGGGCGCGCGAATCGTCGCAAAGCAGAACGGTGGGTCTTGCGGACACGGGAAGGACTCCAGGAAAGTCGGCCGGAAACGGGGTTCCTGCAGGGACATCGGCCGCGCCCGGGATTCCTTGAGCGTTTTTTTCGATGGCCTCCGGGCGCTCCCGCGCCGCCGCCGCGAATAATTCCCGGAACCCGAGCGCCGGACCATGGCATGCCGCCGCTATCATGGGACGGTTGCAACAGGGGGCATGACCGGCATGGCGCTGGCCAACGGCGATCGACGACACGGCAATGCGGCGCCCGCCCCGGGCGGCGACGCGAGCCGGCGCCTGCCGCTGCATCGCACCGTGTATCCCTTCCGCATCCTCGGGATGGGCCTGTCGGGGCTGCCGGTGGGCGCCGTGCTGTGGCAACTGCAGGCCACGGCGGCGACCTGGGCGCTGCTGGTCTTCACCACCCTGCTGTGGCCGCACCTGGCGCTGCTGTGGTCGCGCCGCAGCGCCGATCCCGACCGCACCGAGCGCCGCAACCTGCTGCTGGACTCGGTCATCGCCGGGCTCTGGGTGCCGATGATGCATTTCAACCTGCTGCCGTGCGCGCTGATCCTCACCCTGGCGACGGTCGACAAGATCAACACCGGCGTGCGCGGCCTGTGGCTGCGCTCGCTGCCGGGGATGCTGGGCGCGGCGGTCGCGGGCGGGCTGTGGACGGGATTCGCCTTCGCCCCGGCCACCGACATGCCGGTGATCGTGGCCTGCATGCCGATCCTGGTGATCCACACCGTCGCGGTCAGCCTCAACGGCAACCGGCTGGTGCGGCGCGTGCACGCGCAGAACCTGCGCCTGGACGAGCTCAGCCGCACCGATCCGCTGACCGGCCTGGACAACCGCCGCCAGTGGGAGGAGCACGCGCTGCGCCTGCTGCAGCGCTGCCGCGACGGCCACGGCCCGGCCAGCCTGGTGATGGTGGACGTGGACGGCTTCAAGGCGACCAACGACGGCCGCGGCCACGCGATCGGCGACGACGTGCTGCGCGGCGTGGCGCAGGCGCTGCGCGCGTGCATCGGCGAGCACGACCGCGCCGGGCGCTACGGCGGCGACGAGTTCGTGGTGGCGATGGCCGCCGACGAGGCGCGCGCGGTGGCGGTGGCCGAATGCATCCGCACCCACGTGCGCAACCTCGCCTTCCCGGCCGCGCCCGGCCTGCGCTGCACGGTCAGCCTGGGCGTCGCGGCGGCCGCGCGCGGCACGTCGCTGCGGCGCTGGATGGTCGCCGCCGACGCCGCGCTGTACCGCGCCAAGGACCAGGGCCGCGACCGCGTCGCCACGCCGGCGCATGGCGACGAGGAGATCGCGGCCAGCGCCGTCTAGCCAGCAGGACGCACGGACGCCGCGGGCCCGCGTGCGCGGGTCGCGACGCCTGTCGCTCCAGCCAGGGGCGGAGCCGCCTAGAATCGGCTTCCCGCCCAACCCATCGACCATGCCCATCCTCGTCACCGGCAGCGCCGGCCATCTCGGCGAAGCGATGATGCGCAGCCTGCGCGCGCAGGGACGCGCCGCTGTCGGGCTCGACATCGCGCCCTCGGCGCACACCGACCTGGCCGGCTCCATCGCCGACCGCGATTTCGTCGACCGCGCCATCGCCGCCCTCGCCCGCCGCGGCCTGGAGGCGATCGTCCACGCCGCGACGCTGCACAAGCCGCACGTCGCCACCCATTCGCGCCAGGCCTTCGTCGACGCCAACGTCACCGGCACGCTCAACCTGCTCGAGGCGGCGGCGCGGCACGGCGTCGGCGCGTTCGTGTTCACCAGCACCACCAGCGCCTTCGGCGACGCGCTGCGGCCGGCCGAAGGCGAACCCGCGGCGTGGATCGACGAGGACGTGGCGCCGCTGGCGAAGAACATCTACGGCGCGACCAAGACCGCGGCCGAGGACCTGTGTCGGCTGTTCCACCGCAACTACGGCCTGCCCTGCCTGGTGCTGCGCACCTCGCGCTTCTTCCCCGAGGCCGACGACGACCCGGCGCTGCGCGGCGCCTACGCCGACGCCAACATCAAGGCCAACGAGCTGCTGTACCGCCGCGCCGACATCCAGGACCTGGTGGACGCGCACCTGCTGGCGGTCGAACAGGCCCCGCGGATCGGCTTCGCTCGCTACGTCCTCAGCGCGACCACGCCGTTCGACCGCGGCGAGCTGGAAGAACTGCGCCGCGACGCGCCGGCGGTCGTCGCCCGGCACGTGCCCGGCTACGAGGACGAATACCGACGCCGCGGCTGGCGCATGTTCCCCGCGATCGACCGCGTCTACGACAACGCGCGGGCGCGGGCCGAGCTCGGCTGGCGGCCGCGCCACGACTTCGCCGCCGCCATCGCGCGGCTGCGCGCCGGCGCGGACCCGCGCAGCCCGCTGGCGCAGGCGATCGGCATCAAGGGCTACCACGCCGGGGCCTACGCGGACGGGCTGTACCCGGTCGAAGGCTGAGCCGACGGGTTCACGTTGGCGGCTCCGCGCGAAATCCCGCGGTCCGGCACGCAATTTGCTTGGCGGATATAGAATTCCCCGTCACCGAACCCTTGATCGACCGGACCACCGCGGCCCGGACCCGGATGGACACCGCACCGCTCCCGCTCGCCACGGTCATGGACCTCCTGCTCGACGCCGTCTGCGTGGTCGACGGCGAGGGACGCTACCTGTTCGTCAGCGCCGGCTTCGAGCGCATCCTCGGCTATCGCGCCGACGAGGTGCTCGGCCGCCCGATGATCGAGCTGGTGCACCCGGACGACCGCGAGCGCACCCTGGCGGCGGCGGACACGATCATGCAGGGCGAGCCGCAGCTGCATTTCCGCAACCGCTACCTGCGCAAGGACGGCCGCGTGGTCGACATCCAGTGGTCGGCGCGCTGGTCCGGGCAGGACCAAGCGCGCATCGCCGTGGGGCGCGACGTCACCGAGCTGCGCCACGCCGAGGCGGTGCAGTCGGCGCTGCTGGCGATTTCCGAAGCCGCCCACGCGACCGGCGACCTGCCGGCGCTGTTCGCGCGCATCCACCAGACCATCGGCACGCTGCTGCCGGCGCGCAACTGCTTCGTCGCGCTGCACGACGCCGGGCGCGGGCTGGTGGAGTTCCCCTACTTCGTCGACGAATTCGACGCCGCGCCCGCGCCGCTGCCGCTGGAGGCGCCGACGCTCAGCAACCAGGTCATCCGCAGCGGCGACGCGCTGCTGCTGGCGCCCGGTCGTCCGGGCGATCAGTCCTCGCCGCTGCAGCCGGTGGTCGGGCGCGACGCGCTGGACTGGCTGGGCGTGCCGCTGCGCACCGACGCGGGCGTGATCGGCGCGCTGGTCGTGCAGAGCTACAACAGCGGCGTGCGCTACACCGAGCGCGACAAGCAGCTGCTGGAATTCGTCTCCGCGCAAATCGCCGCCGCGATCGAGCGCAAGCGCAGCCAAGCGCGGCTCGAGCACCTGGTCGGCCACGACCCGCTCACCGACCTGCCCAACCGCAGCCGCTTCGACGAGCGCCTGGAGCGGGCCCTGGCGGCGGCGCCGCGGGCGCGGCAGCGGCTGGCCCTGCTCTACCTCGACCTCGACGGTTTCAAGCAGGTCAACGACCGCCACGGCCACGACCTGGGCGACCAGCTGTTGCATGCGGTCGGCCAGCGCATCCGGCAGTGCGTGCGCCGCACCGACACGGTGGCGCGAATGGGCGGCGACGAATTCGTCGTGCTGCTGGGCGGCGTCGACGACGCGGCCGACGCCTACGCGATCGCCGAGTCGATCCGCGCCGCGCTCGCGCGCCCCTTCTCGCTGGAAGGCGCGCACGTGCAGGTCACCGCCAGCATCGGCGCCGCCCTGCACCCCGAGCACGGGGTGGAGAAGAAGTCCCTGCTGCGCAGCGCCGACAGCGCGATGTACGCCGCCAAGCGCCAGGGCGGCAACCGCCTGGTCGCGCGCGGCCAGGAGTCGGTGGCGCGCCACTGAGCCAAGCGGGGGCCGTGGACGTTCCCGGCCGCTTCGCACGTTGGCCACTACGCCACGTCCCGCCGGGCGACGCCATCCGGGCGCTCCGCCGGGATTCCGGCGCAGCCGATGGGGAGGGACGCCGATGCAGGCCTTCGACCACGTTTCCGGGCAGGTGCTGGAGATCGACGGCGCGCGGATCTACTACGAGGAGCACGGCGATCCGGACGGGTCGCCGCTGCTGATGCTGCACGGGGGCCTGGGCAGCCTGCACGACTTCGCGGCGATCATGCCGTGGCTGCGCGAGGGCCTGCGCGTGGTCGGCATCGACAACCGCGGGCATGGACGCTCCAGCCTCGGCGATCGCCCGCTCGACTACGCGCGCCTGCAGCGCGACGCCGAGCGCGTCATCGAGCACCTCGGGCTGCGCCGGCCCGCGCTGCTGGGATTCAGCGACGGCGGCATCGTCGCCTACCGGCTCGCGGCCGAGCCGGCGCTGGACATCGCGCGCGTGGTCGCGATCGGCGCGCACTGGGAGATGCCGCCCGGCGACCCGACGCGCGAGCTGCTGTCGATGGTCAGCGCCGAGCGCTGGCGCAGCCTGTTCCCCGACTCGTATCGGCGCTACCGCGAGCTCAATCCAGCGCCCGATTTCGACGCCCTCGTGCGCGCGGTGCGCGCGATGTGGCTGGACGAGGGCGACGGCGGCTATCCCGGCGAAGCCGTCGACGGCATCCCCTGCAGCCTGCTGATCGTCCGCGGCGAGGACGACCACCTGCTCGCTCGCGACAGCGTCGCGCGGCTGGCGAACCGGGTGCCGCGCGCGCGCACCGCGCACATCGCGCATGCCGGCCACGCCGCGCACGAGGACCAGCCGGAGGCGGTCATGCGCGCGGTGAATCCGTTCCTCGCGCCCTGAGCGCCATGCGTCGCCCGTCCGCGGCGATGCGCATCAGCGCGGCCGTGCCGCTTCGGCCGGTTTGCCGCTCGCGGGCGTGGCCGGCGCGCCGGCGCGCTTGACGATCACCAGGTAGTTCGAGCCGCCCACGCCGCCGAAGTCGGCGCCGGCCGCCTCGTTGCCGCCGAGCACCACCGGCGAGCGCGTGTACAGCCGGCGGTAGACGTCGAAGTCCTGGTTCGGATCGGGCTCGTTGAGCTGCACCACCATGCCGGTGCGCTCGAAGCCTTCCGTGAGCCAGGCCGGCGGCGACCCGCGCTTCACCACGCGGCTGTCGTAGGCCACGTACACGAACGCGGGCGGATCGATCGCGAAGCGCAGGAAATCCCCGGCGCTTTCGTTCTTGTCGCCGGTGTTGGTGGTCTTGATCCAGGTCCCGCCCTCCAGCCCGGGCGGGATCTCCGCCAGCGTGTGGCTGCGGCCGCGGTCGACGTAGTACGGGTCGCAGGCCTGCAGGCATTCGACCACGTAGCCGTCGGGCGGATCGAGCACGCCGGTGACCACGGAACGGTCGCACTGGACTGGCTCGCGCGGCAGCCGGCAGGCGCGGAACTCGTTCGACCGGGCCAGTTCGCCGCAGTGGGCCGGCACCTGCGCCGGCTGCGCGCCCGCGGCGAACAGGGTCGAGCTGTCGAAGCACAGGCCCTTGAGCTGCTCCGGGGCGACGAGCGCCGTGCGCAGGTCGGCTTCGCCGGCCTTGGCGTAGCGCAGGTTGGCGAAGCGCAGGTCGGCGTGGTCGAGCTTGGCGCCGCGCAGGTCGGCTTCGCGCAGGTCGGCCAGCTGCAGCGACGCGTTGCCCAGGTCGGCGTTGGAGAAGTCGGCGCCGCGCAGGCTGGCGCGGGTCAGGTCGGCGCCCTGCAGGTTGGCGCGCTTGAGGTTCGCGCCGTCGAGTTCGGCGCTGATCAGGTTGGCCTTCGACAGGTCCGCCTGGGCGAGGTCCCACGAGCGCTGGAACGGCCGCGGGCCGCCCTGGGCCACCCACCAGGCGACGCGCGCGGGCACCAGCGCGACGGCCAGCACGAGCAGCCACAGCATCGGCCGCGCCCAGCGCCGCGGATACGGGTTGCGGCGCAGCTGCAGGACCAGCAGGACGAGCAGGAACGCCGCGGCCACGAAGAACAGCCAAGTGCCCGCCTCGCGCGGCGCGGCGCGCTGGGCGAAGAACACCACGGTGGCCGGCGCCAGCCAGTAGAAGACCAGGTAGCTCAGGAACGAGGGCACGCGTCCGCGCAGGTTGAACAGCGTCACCGCGCGGTCGACCTCCGGGACGTCGGGCAGCTTGAGCAGCTGGCCGATGAAGATGTGCACGTACAGCGTGTAGCCGATCAGCAGCAGCGGGCCGATGGTGATGAAGGTGCCGAAGTCGATTTCGGTATTGGCGAACGGCACCGGGATCTTGCCGGCGCCGGTGAGCAGGACGCTGTCGGGCGCGGCCAGCGTCAGGGCGCAGAAGAACGAGAAGCCGATCAGGCCCAGCATCGAGAAGCGGATGGTCTCGGAGATCTCGCGGTGCCGCTCGGCATAGTCCTTCGCGGTGTCGGGAGTCGACACGGGCCGGTCCTGCGGCGGCCACCACCAGCGCCGCGGCCAGCGGTCGCGCCGCGCCAGCCGAGCCAGCAGGCGGGACATCCCGCCCTGCGGCGGATTCGCGTTCATCGGCACGTGCATGCGGCGGCCTGCGCGGGGGCGCTGTCCATGGATACGCGATCGGCGGCCCGGATCGGTCGCTGGCAACTATCTCCCGCTCCACGGGAGAGTGAGGAATGCTCTTGGACCCTCTCCTGCGAAGCGGGAGAGGGAGGGCGCGCAGCGCCAGGGTGAGGGCCAGGCTCTTCGCCGCGCGCGCTTGCGCCAGCGGCGGCAGCCGCCGCTCGATGCGATTCGGTTGCTTGCTGGCTTCGGTTGCTTGCGCGAAGGAAGTCGCCGTCCGGGGAATCGCTCTTCCCCCGGCAAGGCATCCTGCCTTGACGGGGGCGCCGGCCATCCATGGCCGGCTTGACGCGATCCCCCGGCCGCCGCCTTCCTGCCAATTTCCACTGCTTCGGCGGTCGAACCCTCTTCCGCGAAGCGGGAGAGGGAGGTGCCGTAGGTCGGGCCTACGCGTCCGACGCCTCGACTTCCTAGAACCCCTCTCCCGCTTCGCGGGAGAGGGAGGGCGCGCAGCGCCCGGGTGAGGGCCCGGCTTTTCGCCGCGCGATTCGGCTCGCCTTCCCGTGCCGGCGCGTTGCGCGGCCCCGGCTACTTGAACACCAGCTCGCGCAGCACTTCCTGCCCCAGCAGCGTGCGCATCGGCGTGCGCCTGCCGGAGGCCTCGTCGGCCTTGCGGAAGTCCATCTTCGTCACCCGCGCGACGATCGGGTCCATCCTCTCGTCGAAGCCGTCGAAGGCGGCCATGTTGGGGTATTGCACCACCAGGTACAGGTCGGCCTCGTTCGGGTTGTGCGCGGTCGCCGAATAGACGTGGTAGTCCATCACCAGCCCGGCCTTCTTCGACTCGTCCATGAGACGACGCCAGTTGCCGTCGAGATACGCCATGTAGTTCTCGAACTGGCCGTCCATCACCTTGATCGCCGACACCACGACCACCGGTCCGTCGGCGTAGGAGCGCTCCTGGGCCGGCACGGGGACGGCGATCGGGACGGCGACCACGGCCAGCAGCAGCGCCGCCAGCCAACTCTCGAAGCGTTTCATGGAAACCTCCACGCGAAAGGGCCGCGCGGACGCCCGCGCGGCACGGCCGGAGACGTCCCCTGCCGGCGGTCGCACCGGCCCCAACGCGGGGCGCGGCCGCGAGTGGCCAACCGTCGGTCGGGCTCAGCCCTCACCCCGCCTGCCCCTCCGCACCCGGCGGCCCGATATCCCGTGCCCGGCCGCGGAAGGCTGGGCGTCGCCTCCGCGTCAGCGCGCGCGAGCCGCCAATGCCTGTGCGATCGCCGCCTCCGCCAGCGGCGCCATCACCGCGTAGCCCGCCGGCGTCGGATGCACGCCGTCGGCGGCCAGCCGCGCGTCCATGCCGCCGCGCGCGTTCACCAGCGCAGCGTGGTAGTCGAGGTACACCGCGTCGGCTTCGCCGGCGTAGGCGCGCAGCCAGGCGTTGAGCGCGCGCACCTTGCCGGCCGGGTGCAGGCCCGGGCGCCACGGGTAATCCTCCACCGGCAGCACCGAGGCGAGCACCACGCGGATGCCGTTCGCGCGCGCCAGTTCGGCCATCGAGCGCAGGTTGGCTTCGATCATCGCCGGCGTCGACGGGCCGGTGTTGCCGGCGATGTCGTTGGTGCCGGCGAGGATCACCACCGCGGCCGGTCGCAGGTCGATCACGTCCTGGCGGAAGCGCACCAGCATCTGCGCGGTGGTCTGGCCCGAGATGCCGCGGTTGACGTAGGGCTTGCCGGGGAAGAACGCGGTTCCGTCGACGCGTCCCCAGCCATCGGTGATCGAATCGCCGTAGAACACCACGCGCGCCTCGCCCGGCTTCGGCGCGCCGAGCGCCGCGTTGTCGTCGCGATAGCGCGCGAGCTGCGGCCAGTCGAGCAGCCGTTGCTGCAGCGAGGCGACCTGGTCGGGTGTGAGCGTGGCGGGCGCGGCGACGAACAGGGGATCGGTGTCGGCGGGTTGCGTGATCGCGTCCGTGGTATCGGGCTGCGCCGCCGTGGCCGGCGGGATTGCCGGCAGCGAAAGCAGTGCGGCGGCGAGAACGAGGCTCATCGTGGTTCGCATGGGGGCTTTCCGGTTGGGGCGCGTGCGACGGGTTCCGCGTGCATTCTGCGCTTCCTGCCTTGCGCGAACAGCGATTGCCGGATCGTGGGAGCGGCTTCAGCCGCGGCCGGTTGCTAACATCGACGGGTGGAAGCCTTCGTCACTGCCGATCCGGCCACGCAAGCGATCGACGCGCTGCGCGAGTGGCTGCATGCGCATCGGCGCGTGTTCGTGCTCACCGGGGCCGGTGTCAGCACCGCTTCGGGCATTCCCGACTATCGCGACGCCGGCGGCCGCTGGAAGCGCTTGCCGCCGATCACCTGGCAGGCGTTCACCGGCGATGCCACCGCGCGCGCCCGCTACTGGGCGCGCAGCTTCGTCGGCTGGCCCGCCGTGGCGAACGCCTGGCCCAATCGCGCGCACGTCGCGCTGGCCCGGCTCGAATCGCGGCGGCGCCTGTCCCTGCTGGTCACCCAGAACGTGGACGGGCTGCACGTGCGCGCCGGCCAGCGCGCCGTGGTCGACCTGCACGGCCGCATCGACCGCGTCGTCTGCCTGGCCTGCGGCGCATCGTCGCCGCGCGCCGGGCTGCAGCAGCGGCTGGCGGCCATGAATCCCGGCTGGGCCGGCCTTTCCGCCGCCACCGCGCCCGACGGCGACGCCGACCTGGACGGTCTGGATTTCGGCGGCTTCCGCGTCCCGGCGTGCGACGCCTGCGGCGGGATGCTCAAGCCCGACGTGGTGTTCTTCGGCGAGAACGTGCCGCGCGAGCGCGTCGCCGCCGCGCAGGAGGCGCTGGCGGGCAGCGACGCGATGCTGGTGGCCGGCTCCTCGCTGATGGTCTATTCCGGCTATCGCTTCGCCCGCATGGCGCGCGAGCTCGGCCTGCCGCTGGCCATCCTCACCCGCGGCGTCACCCGCGCCGACGACCTCGCCACGCTCAGGCTCGACGCCGAGTGCGGGGCGACGCTCGAGGCCGCGGTCGGCTGAGGGAATCGCCCGGCTCGCCCTCCACGTTGCAGCCGCACGGGCGCATCCAGCCGCGCGAGCGGATCAGCCCGCCCATCGCGCTAGCATCGCGCGATCCATCGACGGAGCCGCCATGCCACGCCCCATCGCCGAGATCCAGGCCGCCGGGCATCCGGTCGCCCTCGCCGACCTCGTCGGCGAGGATCGCCCGCTGGTCATCCGCGGCCTGTGCGCCGACTGGCCCGTCGTCGCGGCCGCGCGCCAGTCCGACACCGTCTTCGCCAATGCGCTCGCCGCCTTCGACGGCGGCACTCCGGTCGACACGCTGCTGCTGCCGCCGGAAGCCGAAGGCGTGATCGGCTACGACGACGACTTCGGCGCGTTCAACTACCGGCACTACCGGGTGACCGTCACCCAGGCGCTGCACCGCCTGGCCAGCGCCAGCCGCGCGCCCGACCCGCCCGGCATCGCGCTGCAGAGCGCATCGATTCCCGCCTGCCTGCCCGGCTTCGTCGAAACGCACCGCATGCCGCTGCTCGATCCCGCGATCGCGCCGCGGCTGTGGATCGGCAACCGCGTCACCACGCCGGTGCATTTCGACGAGTACCACAACATCGCGGTGGTCGCCGCCGGCCGGCGTCGCTTCACGCTGTTCCCGATCGAACAGGTCGGCAACCTCTACATCGGCCCGCTCGACTTCGCGCCCACCGGCGCGGCGATCGGCGTCGCGCGCCTGGACCGCCCCGATGACCCGCGCCATCCGCGCCTGCGCGAGGCGCTGGCGCACGCGCTGCAGGCCGAGCTCGACCCCGGCGACGCGCTCTACCTGCCGCCGCTGTGGTGGCACCACGTCGAATCCCTGCACCGCATCAACGCGCTGGTGAACTACTGGTGGTACCCGTCCTCGCGCGACGATCGCGGCGCGAGGACGGGGCTTGCCAGCCTGATGCACGCCGTCCTGGCGCTGCGCGGCCTGCCGCCGGCGCAGCGTGCGGCCTGGCGGACGGTGTTCGACCACTACGTCTTCGGTGACGCCGACCCGGTCGCGCACCTGCCCGAAGGCCGCCGCGGCATGCTCGGCGCGCTCACGCCGGAAGCGGCGGCGGCGCTAGCGGAAAGGATCCGGAAATACCTCTAGCGACGCCGGCGCCGTGCGCCGCAGCGGCCCCGCGGCCGCGATTGTCGATCCGGGCATCCGCCGCTCGTCGAAGGAGGAAACGGCAATCCCTCCCCCCGCCAAGGACTTCCCATGTCGCTGAAGCTCTACGCCCATCCCTTCTCGTCCTACAGCCAGAAGGCGCTGGTGGCGCTGTACGAGAACGCCACGCCTTTCGAATTCATGATGCTCGACGGCGAGCATCCGGACGTGTTCGCCGAATTCGCCGCGATGTGGCCGATCAAACGCTTCCCGCTGCTGGTCGACGGCGACCGCGTGGTGATGGAGGCCACCTCCATCATCGAATACCTCGACCTGCGCCATCCGGGCCCGGTGCGGCTGGTTCCGTCCGATCCCGACGCGGCGCTGGAGGCGCGGATGATGGACCGCTTCTTCGACAACTACGTTTCCACGCCGCAGCAGAAGGTGGTGTTCGACCGCATCCGCGCGGAGGCTGATCGCGATCGGCACGGCGTGGCCGAGGCGCGCGCGATGCTGGACACCGCCTACGAATGGCTGGACCGGCGCATGGCCGGCCGCACCTGGGCCGCGGGCGACGCGTTCAGCCTGGCCGACTGCGGCGCCGCGCCGTTCCTGTTCTACGCCGACTGGACCCACCGCATCGATGCGCGCTTCGCCAACGTGCTGGCCTACCGCCGCCGGCTGCTCGCGCGGCCCTCGTTCGCGCGCGCGGTGGACGAGGCCCGGCCGTACCGGCCGCTGTTCCCGCTGGGCGCGCCCGATCGCGACTGAACGGGCGCGCCGCGGCCGCGGCGCTTTCCCGCCCCCTTCCAACCGCGCGGCGGGATGCTAACCTCCGCGCACGCGATCCAATCCGCCGATGTCCTGGTTCGGGGGGGCCAAGCATCATGGGACAGAGCGCACGCCTGCTTGCGGCGACCGCCATCCTCTTCTGCGCCAGCGCCAGCGCCGCCGACCTCGCGGTGCGGGTCGACGACGGCCACGGCCGCGCGGTCGCGGACGCGGTCGTGACCGTGCTGCCGCGCGATCCGGCCGCGCAACCGGCGCCCGCGCGGCGCGCGCCGGCGCGCAGGACGATCGACCAGAAGGACCTGGCCTTCGTCCCCTACGTCGCGACCCTGCGCCCCGGGGACGAGGTCGTGTTCCACAACAGCGACCGCACCCGCCACCACGTGTATTCGTTCTCGCCGGTGAAGGCGTTCGAGTTCGTGCTCGCGCCCGGCGAGACGTCGGCGCCGCAGCAGCTCGACAAGACCGGCGTGGTCGCGGTGGGCTGCAACATCCACGACCGGATGATCGCCTACCTGTACGTGTCCGACGCGCCGTGGATCGCGCTCACCGACGCCGGCGGCCGCGTCGACCTGGAGGGACTGCCGGCCGGCGCCTACGACGTACGCGTCTGGCAGCCGCGGCTGCGGCCCGGGCGCCCGGACCTGGTCCGGTCCGGCGTGGTGCTGGGCGCGACCGAGTCGAAGACGCTCGCGTTCGCGCTGCCGCTGCTGCCGGACTCGCGGCTGCAGTTCGACCGCGAGCACACCGACTACTAGCCCGGGCCGATGAGCTTCCGCCTCCGGCTCGCGTCGTTCTTCGTGGCCGCGCTGGTCGCGATGCAGGGCCTGACCGCGCTGCTGGTCTACCAGGCGACCCGGCACGAGCTGATCGCCGAGGGCCAGCGCCAGCTCGGCGTCGCCGCGAGCGCCTTCGCGCGCCAGCTCGACGACATCTCCGAGCGCGTGGCCGCCAGCGTGCAGGTGCTGGCGCTCGACTACGCGCTGCGCTCGGCGATCGCGCAGCGCGACCAGGCCACGATGCTCTCGGCGCTGCGCAACCACGGCCGCCGCGTCGGCGCCACCCGCATGCTGCTGGTCGACGTCGATGGCCACGTCGAGGTCGATACCCGTGGCCAGCTGCGCGCCGGCGCGTCGTTCCCGTTCGACGACCTCGTCGACGACGCGCTGGAGCGGCCCTCGGCCGCGGTGGTGGCCTGGGACGGGCGCGCGTACTGGATGGTGGTCGTGCCGGTGTTCGCGCCGGACCTGGTGGGCTTCATCGCGGCGGCGATCCCGGTCGACGATCGCCTGCTGGCGCGCCTGCAGGCGCAATCGGCGCTGCCCAAGCGCATCGAGCTGGCCGCGGCCGCGCCCGGCGGCCGCTGGACGGTGCTCGCGCGCGGCAGCGACCGCGTCGCGCTCGCCGAGCACCTCGCCACCGGCGGCAAGGCGCTGCCGACGCAGGCCGAAGTGGTGTCGATCGGCGGGCGCGAATTCGTGGCGCAGGCGGTCTGGCTCGATCGCTCGCGGCGCAGCGCGCCGGTGGCGGCGGTGCTGGGCTATTCGGTCGACGAGGCGCTCAGCCCCTACCGTTCCGCGACCACCGCGTGGGCGGTGCTGACGGCGCTCGGGCTGGCGGTGGGCCTGGTCGGCGCCTGGCTGATCGCGCGCAGCGTGTCGCGGCCGGTGGAACGGCTGGCCGAGTCCGCGCACCGCATCGAGGCCGGCGACTACGCGCCCGCCGACGATGCACCACCCGCGCCCGCGCACGGCCGCGGCGACGAGCTCGCCCAGCTCGCCTCGGCCTTCCGCAACATGGCGCAGGCGATCGGCGAGCGCGAGGCGCGCATCCTGCACCAGGCCGGGCACGACCAGGTCACCGGGCTGCCCAACCGCGTCGCTGCCGAAACCGAGATCCAGCATGCGCTGGCGGCCAATCCCGGCGCACCTGCCGCGTTGCTCATGGTCGGCCTCGGGCGGGTGCCCGAGATCATCAAGACCATGGGCCACGTGGTCTGCGACCGGTTGATGCGCGACGCCAGCGAGCGCATCCGCATGCCTGCCGGCGCCGGCATGCTCGCCCGCGCGACCGAAACGCAGTTCGCGATCTTCCTTCCGGCTGCCGGCGAAGCCGGGGCGATCGCCACCGCGCTGCGCGTCGTCGAAGCGCTGTCGGAGCCGCACCGCGACGGCGAGCTGACGCTCGACCTCGCGCCCGCGGTCGGCATCGCGCTCGCGCCCGCGCACGGCGCCGAGGCGACCGTGCTGCTGCGCCGCGCCGAGGTCGCGCTGATCGGCGCGCTCGGCAGCGAGGACCCGGTCGCGGTCTACGATCCGGCCACCGACCCGCACCGGCCCGAGCGGCTGTCGCTGATGGGCGACCTGCGCGAGGCCATCGAGGGCGGGCTGATCGACATGCACTACCAGCCCAAGCTCGCGCTCGCCAGCGGCGCGATCGACGGCGCCGAAGCCCTGGTGCGCTGGACCCACCCGACGCTGGGCGCGATCGCGCCCGACACCTTCATCGCGCTGGCCGAGGAAACCGGCAACATCCGCCGCCTCACGCGCTGGGCGCTGGCCACCGGCATCGCCCAGGCCGGCCGCTGGAACGCCGCGGGCCGCCCGCTGCGGGTGTCGATCAACGTCTCCGCGCGCGACCTGGAGGACGTCGAGCTGCCGCGCCGCGTCGCCGGCCTGCTCGCGCTGCACCGGGTGCCGCCGCGGCTGGTCGCGCTGGAGATCACCGAGAGCGCGATCATGGGCAAGCCCGACGCCGCGCTGGTGACCCTGCGCATGCTCGCCGAGCAGGGCATCGACCTGGCCATCGACGACTTCGGCGTCGGGCAGTCGTCGTTCGCCTACCTGCGCCGGCTGCCGGTGCGCGAGCTCAAGATCGACAAGACCTTCATCGCCCACCTGGGCACGGTGCGCGAGGACCAGCTGATCGTGCGTTCGATCGTCGAGCTCGGCCACCACCTCGGCTACCGCGTCACCGCCGAGGGCGTCGAGGACGCGGCGGCGCTGGCCTACCTCGCCGATGTCGGCTGCGACCACGCGCAGGGCTTCCTGGTTTCGCGCGCGCTGCCGGGGATGGATTTCGACCGGTTCGTGGCGGCCGGGGCGTGGCCGGGACGGAAATGAGGATGCAGGCGAAACGCATGCAACAGGCGACGTCCACGCGTGAAGCAATGCACAGCTCGCGCGGCGGGCGGATCGCGTCGCTGCTGCTCGCGCTGGCGGCGTGCGCGGGCGGCGCGCAGGCGCAATCGCTCGACCTGCGCGGCTACGCCGACTTCCGGCTCGCCGCGCCGGCTTCCGAGGAGGACTGGAGCGACGGCGGCCTCGGCAAGACCCGCTTCGGCGGCGACGGCGGCGCCGCCTTCTCCGGCGGCGCGGCGCTGGCGGCAAGCTTCCAGCTCACGCCGGAGCTGCTCGCCTCGGCGGAACTACAGTACCTGCCCGAGGCGCGGCATCCGCTCGACGTGCTCGAGGCCTGGGTGCGCTACCGGCCGGTGTCGACCACGCCGTGGCGTTGGTCCGCGAAGCTGGGCGCGTTCTTCCCGCCGGTCTCGCTGGAGAACGACAGCATCGGCTGGACCAGCCGCTGGACGCTGACGCCTTCGGCGATCAACTCGTGGGTCGGCGAAGAACTGCGCACGGTTGGCGCGGAGCTGCGCGTCGAGCATCGCGGCGACGCCGGCACGCTCACCGCGCAGGCCGCGCTGTTCGGCCACAACGATCCGGCCGGCGAGCTGCTCGCCGCGCGCGGCTGGGGCATGGGCGACCTCACCTCCGGGCTCGGCGCGGAGCTGCGCGAGCCGGACGTGTATGCACCGGTGGCGTACGCGCCGGTGCCGATGCTGTACCGGCCGTTCATCGAGATCGACGACCGCATCGGCTGGTACGCCGGCGTCGAGTGGGATTCGCCCGCGCACGGCAGGCTGGCGCTGCTGCGCTACGACAACCGCGCCGATCCGGCGGCCGAAGTGGGCTACGCCGGGCGCGAGCTGTATGCCTGGCACACGCGCTTCTGGAGCCTGGGCGCGCGGGCGCGCTCGGGCGACATCGTGTTCATCGCGCAGCTGATGGACGGCTCGACCGCGTTCGAGCCGGTGCCGGGCCTGCTGCTCGATACCCGCTTCCACGCCGGCTACCTGCTCGCCGGTTGGGAACGCGGCGACTGGCAGCCCGCGCTGCGCGTCGACGTCTTCGGCCTGCGCCAATTGCCCGACACGCTGGACGCGCCGCTCGACGAGCACGGCAACGCGGTCACCTTCGCGCTCAACTGGCGCCCGCGCGACAACCTGCGCGTGGTGGGCGAGATCCTGCGGCTGGACAGCACGCGCGACCAGCGCCGGCTCGCCGGGCTCGCGCCGCGCCAGCTCGACATCCAGGTGCAGCTGGGAGTGCGCGTGCTGTTCTGAATGTGCCGGCCGCGACGGCCGCCGCGCCTGCGCGGCGCAAGAGTCGCATCGCGGCGCGGAAATGAACGCCGGTGCGCCCCGTGGCGCGCGGCGACGAATCCAGCGCTGCGCAAGTGCTAGGATGGCCGCATCGGTTCGCCGTCCGCGCGTCACGCGCGACTTCCCCGTCGCCCGCTTCGCTCCCTTCCACGCGCCATCGTCCCGCAACGGGACGAAGCTTCATGGGAGCCGCCGTGCCCGGACGCCACACCCGCGACCCCGCCGCCCCCGCCGCGCGCCATGACTGCTGCAGCGACTGCGACGCGGTGTGCTGCCGCCTCACCGTGGTGCTGCAGCCCGAGGACCGCATCCCCGGCCACCTCACCACCCGCAACGACGACGGCCTCCACGTGATGGCGCGCGACGAGGAAGGCTGGTGCGTGGCGATCGACGCGGCGCACATGCGCTGCTCGATCTACGACACCCGGCCCGGCGTGTGCCGCCGCTTCGAGATGGCCGGCCCGTATTGCCGCTCGGTCCGCGACGACTACGCCGATCGCAATGCGCGCGGCATCCCGCTTGCCCTGTACTGAACCGGAGGAGACATGTCGCGCAGCAAGGCACCCGCACCCGCAGCAAGCACCAGCCGCATCTTCGGCAGCGGCAAGTCCGGCGACCGCGGCGCCAACGTCACCAGCGAGCGCATCGCCGAGGACCTGGCCACGTTCCGCGCGGCCGGCGGGCGCATCGAGGTGCTCGGCAACACGCGCTCGCTCACCAAGATCGGCGTCGATCCCGCGCTCGAGGCCCCGGCATCGCCAGGCAAGGACGCACGGGCCGCCGCCGGCAAGCCCTCCGCCTGAGCGCAGGCCGCGCGCCCGGACGCGTGCAGGCCGGCGTTCCCGGCGCCTGCTAGGCTTCGGAGCGGACGATCCGCGGAGTTGCCGCCATGCGCACGCTTGCCTGCCTGCTCGCCGGTCTCGCCTGCCTGTCCGGAGCCGCCCGCGGCGCCGAGCCACCGCGCGCGGTCGCGGGCGCCGACGGCAGCATGGCGCTGCCGCCAATGACGGTGCCGTACTCGATGTTCGCCTCGCCCGAATCGCTGCGGCGATTCCGCGAAGTGCTGGCCGAAGGCCGTCGATCGCCCGGCCTGGACGGCGGCATCGACGCGGCGCGCGCGTTCTACGACCGCATCAACGCCGACCGCGCCGCGCGCATGCGCAAGCTGTACCCGGTGGAGCTGTCCACGCGCCGGATCGCCGGGGTCGACACCGACGTCGCCGTGTCCGCGGACGGCGTCGCGCCCGCCAACCGCCGCCGCGTGCTGCTCAACCTGCACGGCGGCGGCTTCCTGTGGGGCGCGCACAGCGGCGCGCTGGTCGAGATGATCCCGCTGGCCGCACTCGGCCGGATCGAAGTGATCGGCATCGACTACCGGCAGGGGCCGGAGCACGTCTTCCCCGCCGCGACCGACGACGTCGTGGCGGTCTACCGCGAACTGCTCCAGACGCATGCGGCCGCGAACATCGGCATCTACGGCTGCTCCGCCGGCGGCCTGCTCACCGGCGAGGTGGTCGCGCGCCTGGTCCGCGACGACCTGCCCGTGCCCGGCGCGATCGGCACCTTCTGCGGCTCGATCGCGGCGTTCGGCGGCGATTCGAGCTACATCGCGCCGGCGCTCAGCGGCGACCCGGTCGGCAGCGGCCCGGTCGGCATCGAACGCCTGCCCTACTTCAAGGGCGCGAGCGCGAGCGACCCGCTGGTGCTGCCGGCCAACGATCCGGCCATGCTCCGGCATTTCCCGCCGACGCTGCTGGTCACCGGCACGCGCGACTTCGCGATGAGCTCGGTGCTGCAGAGCCAGCGCCTGCTCGCCAACGCCGGCGTCGAGGCCGACCTGCACGTCTGGGACGGCATGTGGCACTCGTTCTTCTCCGACCCGGAGCTGCCGGAGTCGAAGGAAGCGTATGCGGTGATGGTGCGGTTCTTCGACGCGCACCTGGGCCGCTAACGCGCCTTCAACGCTGCGGCGCGCGGCTTCACGCGCTTCAGGACAGCGCCGCGATCACCGCCCGCGAGAACGCGGGGATGTCGTCGGGCTTGCGGCTGGTGATCAGGTGCCCGTCGGTGACCACCTCGGCGTCGGTCCAGCGCGCGCCGGCGTTCTCCAGGTCGGTCCGCAGCGAAGGCCAGGAGGTGACCTCGCGGCCCTTCGCGACACCGGATTCCACCAGCATCCACGGACCGTGGCAGATCGCCGCGAGCGGCTTGCCGGCGCGATCGAACGCGCGCACGAACTCGACGGCCTCCGGCAGGGCGCGCAGCCGGTCCGGGTTCATCACTCCGCCCGGCAGCACCAGCGCGACGAAATCCTCGGGCCGCGCGTCGGCCAGCTTCACGTCGACCGCGACCGTGTCGCCCCACTGCCCGTGCTTCCAGCCGCGGATCTCCGCGCTGCCCGGAGACACCACCTGGACCGTGAAGCCCTCGCCCTCGAGCGCGATCCGCGGCTGCACCAGCTCGGACTGCTCGAAGCCGTCGGTGGCGAGGATCGCGATGCGCTTGGCCCTGGCGTTCATGCCTGCTCCCGTGTCGGAAGACCGGCACGCTAGCGCGGCGCCGATGCGCAGGGCGTGAATCGTTCGTTCAAGGCGCGTTGCGCGCGGCCCGCCGCACCCTGGACAGGCGCGCGACGTAGCCGCCGCCAGGCGCCAGCCGCAGCGACAGGGTCGCGTCGCGCGCGACGTCGCGGCGCTCGATCCTGTAATCGCCGGCGTAGCGGTCGGCATTGAGCCCGTCGGACACGATCGTGGCCGCGTACGTGCCATCGCCGAGGAAGGACAGCGGCACCTCCAGCGTGCGCGGCGTCCAGTCGGTCATCGCCGCGAGGTACCAGGTGTCGCCGTGGCGGCGCGCCAGCACCAGGTAGTCGCCCACGGCGCCTTCGATCGCGCGGGTCTCGTCCCACGTGGTCGGGATGCCGGCGAGGATGCGGGTGAACTCCGGCGCCTCGCGGTAGGCGGACGGCACCCCGGCCAGGTACTGCAGCGGGCTCTCGTAGACGACGTACTGCGCCATCTGCTGGGTCCGCGTGCCCTGGCTCATCGGCCGCTCGCGCACCACGCGGAAGCTTTCCTTGGTGCCGTTGGCCATCGTGCCACCCTCCCAGTCCATCGGGCCGGCGAGCATGCGCACGAACGGCACCGTCAGCGCGTGGTCGGGCGTGACGCGGTCGCTCCACATGTCGTACTCGTGGCCGAGCACGGCCTCGCGCGTGAGCAGGTTGGGCAGCGCTCGCTGCATGCCGGTGGGCTTGAAGGCGCCGTGGAAGTTCACCACCAGGTGGCGCCTGGCGGCCGCGCGCGCAACGCGCTCGTACAGGCGCACCATGACCTGGTCGTCGCGGTCCATGAAGTCCATCATGATCCCGCTCGCGCCCCACGCCGCATAGCAGTCGAGCGCCTCGTCGAGGTTGCGCTCCAGCGCCAGCGCCTCGTTCCACAGCAGCACGCGCACGCCCTTGCCGCGCGCGTAGGCGATCAGCCCGGGCACGTCGATGTCGGGATTGACCCTGGTGTTGTCGTCGTTGTCCGACCAGCCGGCGTCGAACATGATGTAGTCGAGCCCGTACTCGGCCGCGAAGTCGATGTAGTGGCGGTAGGTTTGCGTATTGAGGCCGGAAACGAAGTCCACGCCGTACAGCAGGCGGCTGGTGATCCATTCCTCGGTCGACTTGCCGGGATGGATCCAGGACACGTCGTCGAGCTCCAGCGGGCGCGCGAGCCGGTAGACCAAATCGTTTCCGAGCAGCGACGCGGCATCGGGCGCGACCATCAGCACGCGCCACGGATAGGTGCGGGTGCCGGCGGTGCGCGCGATGTAGTCGGCGCGCCGGGTGACCATGCGCTGCTTGAACTCGCCGCCCATGACGCGTTCGGCGAGCGGATGGCGCGCGAAGTCGCCGGTGAATGCCGCCTGCCCCGGCACGCCGCGCAGCCACAGGCCGGGGTAGTCCCACAGGTCGGACTCGGTGAACGCGACGAACGCATCCTGCGTTTCCACCAGCACCGGCAGGAAGGCCAGCCGCCCTTCCGGCAGCTCGCGCAGCGGCAGCTTCGCGTAGTTCTCCTCATAGCTGCCGTGGAAGCAGTCGACGTCCTCGCGGCAGGTCGCCAGCGCCACCCAGGCCTGGTCGCCGTCATCGAAGCGCAGGCCGGTGCGCTCGCCCAGCACCGTGACCTCGCCCGGCAGCGTCGTCTCGAACCGGTACGCCACGCCGTCGTCGTAGACCCGGAAGGTCGCCGCCAGCGTCGGCCCGAGCGACAGCCGCAGCTCGTTGTAGCGGTCGGGGATGACGGAGCGCTTCTCCGGCACCGTCGGCCGGATCACCTCGTCCACGCTGCGTCGCGCCTCGCCGGTCACCGCCGGCATCGCATCGGCGCGCAGCGCGCCGTCGATGTCCATGCCGATGCCGGTGGCGCGCACCAGCACGCGATCTCGAAAGCGCACCTCGAGCGTGAGCCGGTCGCCCGCGTGCACGACCGCCTCGATCGGCTGCGCCGGCGCGCGCACTTTGAACGTTTGCGCGCTTGACGGCAGCGCAAAGCCGAGGATGAACAGGCCGGCCACGAAGAGGCCCGGCGCGCGGCCGGGACGATGGAAATGGATCACGGCGCCCTTCCGTTTGCGTGTTCGACGGCCAGCATAGCCGGCGCCCCGCCGCCGCGCCCGTACCGGGCGGACCCCATGGACCATCGCGCCGTCGCGCAACACGACCGCTTCACCGGCACCACGCTACATCGGGCCTCCCCCCAAAGCACCGAGGCGCCCATGGCCACTGATCCCCGCAACCTCGAAAGCAAGTTCTGGAAGGCGCTCGGCGACGATCGCACGCTGATGCTCGGCATCGACGGCGTCGAGGATGGCCATGCACGGCCCATGACTGCGCTGTTCGAGGACGACCGCGCCCCGATCTGGTTCTTCACCACGAGGGACAACGCCCTCGTGCGCCAGCTGCGACAGGGACAGCGCGCCATCGCCGCCTTCAGCGCGAAGGGCCACGATCTGTTCGCCAGCATCCGCGGCAGCCTGCACCTGGACAACGACCCCGCGGTGATCGACCGCCTGTGGAATCCCTTCATCGCCGCCTGGTACGAGGGCAAGGACGACCCGAAGCTGGCGCTGCTGCGCCTGGACGCGGAGGACGGCGAGGTCTGGCTGAACGAGTCGAGCATGCTCGCCGGGGTCAAGCTCCTGCTCGGGCGCGACCCCAAGCAGGACTACAAGCACAAGACGGGCATCGTCGACCTGGGCTAGCGCCGTCGCGCCGGCACGGGCCTGCCGGCGCCTCCTATCCAGCGCGCGCGTGCCAGGCCTTGAGCAGCTCCGCTTCCTGCTCGCGGGTCATGCCCGCGTTCAACTTGGCCTGGCGCTCGGGCGGCAGGGTGTGGAACCACGCGAGCAGGTCCGAAACCGTCGTCGCCAGCGGCCGGAACGTCAGCCCCGCGGCGAGCGCGCGCGCATTGCTGACCTGCCCGTAGCCGGCGTAGGGTCCGCCCTTGGACGACACCCAGATCGGCGTGTCCGCCTGCTTCTCCTCGAGGAACTCCGGCGCCACGTGGGTGAACTGCACGCCGCCGCCGGTCACGGCCTGGCAGCCATGCAGCATCGCGTCCATCGACATCCGGTAGTCCGGGCCGACGGCGTTGAAGGTGCCGGTGGTGCCGTTCTCGGCGAGGCGGATCATCCACTCGGCGAGGTCGCGGCCGTCGATGACCTGCACCGGGTCGCCGCCGTCGCCGGGGACCAGCATTTCGCCGCCCTGCGCGACGCGGTGCGGCCAGTAGGTGAAACGGTCGGTTTCGTCGCGCGGCCCGACGATGTAGCCGGGACGCACGATGGTCACGCGGTCGCCGTACTGCCTGCGCGCCTCGGCCTCGCTCAGCGCCTTGAGCGGGCCGTAGAGGTGCTCGATGTCGGCGCGCAGCGTCTGCTGCGTCTCGGCCATCGCGTCCTTGCCCGAGTACGGCGCGAGCGGCGCATCCTCGGTGATGCCGGGCTTGCTGCCGTCGGCATAGACCGAGATCGTCGAGATGAACAGGTAGTGCCCGATGTTGCCCTTCAGCACTTTCGCGGCGTCGCGCACCCAGACCGGCAGGCTGGTCGGGTTGTCGATGCACACGTCCCACTGCCGTCCCTGGAGCGACTTCAGGTCGCCGTTGCGGTCGCCGTGCAGCTGCTCCACCTCGCCCGGCCACTCCGGCGACGGCCGCTTGCCGCGGTTGAACAGCGTGAGCTTGTGCCCGCGCGCCAGCGCGTAGTCGACCTGGAACGGCCCGGTGAAGCCGGTGCCGCCGAGGATCAGGATGCGCAGCGGTTTCGCCGCGCGGCCCACGGGCGCGCGCGCGGGCGCGGCCGGCGCCGCGATGGCGGGCAACGCGGCCGCGGCGGCCACGAGGGCGCCGAGCTTGAACAGGTCGCGACGGGTGGCGGGCATGCGATGGCTCCTTGGCGGCGGGCGCGCGATCGGCGCCGGGGCCGGATCGCGCTGGATCCGGAGTCTTACCACCACCCGGGGACGACCGCGCATGACGAAAGTCGGGGTCGGGCCACTGCAGGCAAACGCGGCATCGGCCAGGACATCGCCATTGGTGCCGGCTTGCCGCCGCCTTCATCGCGCGGCGGCTATACAGGCCCGCCCAACGATGCGAGGCCCCCATGCCCTCCGAGCCGACCACCGTCGACGCCGTGGACCTGCCGCGCTACCTCGGCACCTGGTACGAGATCGCGCGCCTGCCGATGCGCCATGAGCCCGCCGGTTTCACCGACATCACGGCGACCTATTCGCTGCGCGACGACGGCCGGATCGCGGTGGACAACCGCGCGCGCAACGGCGACGGCGGTCTCGAGCAGTCCAGCGGCGTGGCCGAGCCGGTCGAGGGCAGCGGCAACAGCAAGCTCGAGGTGAGCTTCCTGCCCGAAGGCCTGCGCTGGATTCCCTTCACCAAGGGCGATTACTGGATCCTGCGCCTGTCCGAGGACTACGACATCTCCCTGGTCGGCAGCCCGGATCGCAAGTACCTGTGGCTGCTCTCGCGCAAGCCGTCGCTCGATGAAGCCACGCGCACCGATTACCTGGCCACGGCGCAACGGCAGGGCTTCGATCTCACCGACCTGATCCACACGCCGCATACCGGCAACCCCGCGGCTTGAGCCACCACGGCCCACGACGCGGCAAGGATGGCGTGGCGGTGCCGCGCGCGTCCTTGCGGGCCCTCGCGTCGATCCGGCCCCGGCACGCAGGAACCCGCGACCGCGCACCCCTCCTCAGCTTTCGGGCGCGCGCAGCTCCGACAGCAGCGTCGGGATGAGCTCGGAAACGGTCGGGTGGATCGGCACCGTGCGCTGCAGCCGGTCCGCGCTGGCGCCGGCCGTCATCATGTCGACGATGCCGTGCACCGCCTCGTCGCCCTCGACGCCCAGGATCGCGGCGCCCAGGATCGCGCGCGTCTGCGCATCGACCACGACCTTCATGAAGCCCAGCGTTTCGTCCTTTTCGACCGCGCGCCCGACCCGCCCCATCGGCCGCTTCGCGACGAGGTAGGGCCGCCCGCTCTTCGCGGCCTCGGTCTCGGTGATGCCCACGCGGCCGAGCGGCGGATCGATGAAGAGCGCGTAGTCCGGGATGCGCTCGCTGACCCTGCGTTGCTCACCGTCGAGCAGGTTGGCGGCGACGATCTCGAAGTCGTTGTACGCCGTGTGCGTGAACGCACCGCGCCCGTTGCAGTCGCCCAGCGCCCAGATGCCGGGTGCGCTGGTGCGCAGCTCGTCGTCGACCACGATGTAGCCGCGCGCATCGGTGTCCACGCCAGCCTTGTCGAGGCCGAGGTCGCCGGTGTTCGGCACCCGCCCCACCGCGACCAGCACGTGGCTGCAGGCGACGCGGTCGCCGTCGAGCGTGGCCACGATCGATCCGCCGTCGCGCCCGAAGGCGATGTCGCCGACGCCGGTGCGGATGTCGATGCCCTCGCCGGCGAGGATGTCGCGCACCGCGTCCGAGACGTCCGCGTCCTCGCGCCCGATCAGGCGCGGCCCTTTCTCCACCACGGTCACCGCGGCACCGAAGCGGCGGTGCATCTGCGCGTACTCCAAGCCGATGTAGCTGCCGCCGATGATGACCAGGTGCGCGGGCACGCGGTCCAGCGCGAGGATCGAGGTGTTGGTGAGGTACGGGATGTCCTGCAACCCCGGCATGTCGGGCACGACCGCCCGGCCGCCGACGTCGAGGAACACCTGCGGCGCCGAGATCGCCTCGTCGCCCACGCGCAGGGTGCGCGCGTCCTCGAACCGCGCATGGCCCTCGATCACCGTGCAGCCGTCCATGCCGTCCAGCCATCCGCGCACGCCACTGCGCGCATTGGCGATCACGGTGTCGGCGCGCGCCTTCACCCTGGCCATGTCGATGCGCACCTCGCCATCGAGCAGCACGCCGAAGTCTGCGGCGCGTCGCGCCACGTGCGCGGCGCGCGCGCTGGCGACCAGGGTCTTGGTCGGCATGCAGCCGGTGTTGACGCAGGTGCCGCCGAACAGCTTGCGCTCGACCAGCGCGACGCGCCTGCCGGCCTGCGTCAGCCGCCCGGCGAGCGGCGGGCCCGCCTGCCCGGCGCCGACGACGATCGCGTCGAACTCCCGCGTCGCGGCCTTGCGCTCAACGGCGCTCACGTCGCCGCCGCCACGACCAGCACCGCGCCGCCGATCGCGACGATGTCCTCGAGCAAGGCGGCGGGACGGTCGCGTCCGAACGCCGCCGCCAGCTTCGCGCGCGCGGCGCGCCCGCCGAGCGTGCCGGCCACCGCGCCGATCGCGCCCGCCACCAGCCCGCCGATCCACGGCGTGCCGCCGGCGAAGGCGAGCGCGGCGCCGCACGCCGCGCCGGTCACGATGCGGGTGCCGAACTGCACCGGCACGGTGCGGCTGGGCGTGCGCGGCAGCTGGTCGGTCACCAGCTCCCCGAGCGCCAGCAGCGACAGGATCCAGGGCGCCCAGGCATGGCCCAGGAACGCCAGCCAGCTGCCCTGCAGGTTCAACCAGCCGCAGCAGGCCGCCCAGCTCACCACCGCGGGCGCGGTCATCGCACGCAGGCCCGCAACGACGCCGATCAACAACGCAAGCAGGTAGATCGCCATGCCGATACTCCCCATCAGGATGCGCCGCGCGGTCGCCGTGGCGTGGCCAGTGCCCCCTCACCCGCCGACACGTCCGCCCGGACACCGCACTCTAGCGCGCCGGCGCCGCCAAGGCCCGACCGCTCAGCCTGACACCTCCCGTACCGCGCGGACCGCCCGCTCGACTTCCTCCGGCGTGTTCACCAGGCTCGGCGCCAGCCGCGCGTAGGTGACCGCGTACGGGCTGGTGCTGGCGATGACGCCCTTGTCGAGCAGGCGCCGCACCACGTCTTCCGGCTTGAGCCCCGCCACCTCGAACACCACCAGGCCCGCGGACAGCTCGCCCGACATCGGCGTGTGCAGCTTCACCTTCGGGTTGCGCGCCAGGCCGGCCTTGCACTGCTCGTTGAGCGCGCGGATGCGCGCGGCGACGCGCGCGCGCCCCATCCGCTGGTGCATGTCGAAGGCGGCCGCGGTGGCCCACTGGTGCTCGAAGGCATGGAAGCCGCCGGGACTCATGCGGCTCGCGTTGGTGGGCGTGGCCGGCTCCGCGCCGCCCTGCTCCCAGGCAGTGTACTGGTCGAGGTCGCTGAAGCTCGGGATGGTCGGCTGCAGCCGCGCCCAGTTTTCCGCGTCCGCCCACACCAGGCCGGTGCCGCGCGGCGCGAACATCCACTTGTGGGTGCCGGCGCAGAAGTAGTCGCAGCCCATCGTGGCGATGGCCTCGTCGGTGCAGCCCAGCCCGTGCACGCCGTCGACGACCAGCAGCACCGGCTGGCCGGCGCGCGCGCGCAGCGCCGCGGCGATCTCGCGGATCGGCAGGCGGATGCCGGTGCTCGAATGCACCCACGTCAGCCCGACCACGCGCGTCTTCGGCCCGATGCCGGCGAGCAACCGGCCTGTGATCGCATCGGTGGTCGCATCGGCGGCCTCGGGGAACAGCTCGATCTTGCGCATCGTCGCCCCGGCGCGGCGGGTGGCCAGCCGGACTGACTCGTGGTGCGAGTAGTGGTCGTGGGTCGTGCACAGCACCTCGTCGCCTTCGCGCAGTGGAAGACCGTGGTAGACCAGCGCCAGCCCGGTCGTGGTGTTGCCGGTCAGGCACACGTCCTGCGGCCGCGCACCGAGGTAGGCGGCGATCCGCGACTGGACCTGCAGCGGCAGGTTGTGCGCGTCGTCCTCGAACATGCCCTGCTCGACGACGTGGAAGGGATTGCGATCGATCGCGCGCCGGTAGCCGTCGATCGCAGCCTGCACCGGCGCCGGATGGCTGGCGAGGAAGAAGCTGGCGAAATGCGCGTAGGCCGGATCGAGCGCGAACTGCGCGCGGATCGAATCCCAGCTGGAGAGGTCGGGGAGCGCGGGCGTTTCCTTCGCGACCGCGGCGAGCAGCCCGCCCGGCAGCAGGTGGGCCGCGGCGACCGCGGCGGGAGCGGCGAGCAGGGCACGTCGGGTGAAGGCCATCGAAAGTCTCCTGGTGGCGGATGCGGACCCCTTCGGAGGGTCAACGCCCGTGGCAGGCGCGGCCGGACAACGGTGGCGGGTACGCCGCGCGCTGTAGGGAGCGCGGCGAAACGCCGGGCCCTCGCCCTGGCGCTGCGCGCCCTCCCTCTTCCGCTGCGCAGGAGAGGGTCCAACGCCGAAGCGGTGCAAAGTGGCAGGAAGGCGGCGGCCGGCGGATCGCGCCAAGCCGGCCATGGATGGCCGGCGCCCCCGTCAGGGCAGGATGCCCTGAAGAGCGATTCACCGGACGGCGACTTCCTTCGCGCCAACAGCCGAAGCCCGCAAGAAGCCGCACCGCACGGCGAAAAGCCGGACCCTCACCCGGGCGCTGCGCGCCCTCCCTCTCCTGCTTCGCAGGAGAGGGTTTGAATGCCGGCGGCCGTATTCGTCCGGGCTTTGCGCAGACAGCCGAAGCACCGCAAGAAGTCGAACCGCGCGGCGAAATGCCGGGCCCTCACCCTCGCGCTTCGCGCTCTCCCTCTCCCGCGAAGCGGGAGAGGGTCTGGAAGCCGGTGCCCGCTGCACTCCAGCGAAGCGGGAGAGGGTTCAACCGCCGGAGCGCGGCAACGGGTGTATAAGGCTGCAGTCCAACCGGAGCCCCGCCATGAAGCACCTGCCCAAGCTCGCCGCCCTCGCCGTCTGCGGCGCCATCGCGCTTGCAACGCCCTCGTTCGCCGCGCTCGAGGTCGGCGCGAAGGCGCCCGAGTTCAGGGCGCCGGCCTACCTCGCCGGCGAGCCCTTCACGTTCGACCTGGCCGATGCGCTGAAGCAGGGCCCGGTGGTGGTCTACTTCTTCCCGGCCGCGCATACGCCAGGCTGCAACCTCGAGGCGCACCTGTTCTCCGAGGCCATCGACCAGTTCAAGGCGCAGCATGCCACCGTGATCGGCGTGACCGCCGGCAACGTCGACCAGCTCGCCGACTTCTCGAAGGAAACCGAGCACTGCGGCGGCAAGTTCGCGGTCGCCGCCGACCCGGGCGCGAAGATCGCGAAAGAATACGACGCCATCCTGGACAAGAAGCCCGAATGGTCCGACCGCACCTCCTACGTGATCGCCCCGTCCGGCACGATCGCGCACGCCTACTCCGACCTGAACCCCAACAAGCACGTCAGCGAAACGCTGGAAGCGGTGAAGGCGCTGGGCCACTGAGCCGGTGCGGCCCCGCCGCCGTCGACGCCGCCTTCACCACGCCGTCTCCCATCCGCTGCTAGCGTCCCCCGACTTGGCTCGCATGGGGGAACGGATGGGACCTGGCTCGATATCGAAGCTGGACGAAGCGCGCCAGTTCCAGATCCTGGTCAATGGCGTGGTCGACTACGCCATCTACCTGCTCGAGCCCGACGGCACCATCGCGAGCTGGAACACCGGTGGCGAGCGCATCAAGGGCTACACGCCCGCCGAGGTGCTCGGGCGCAATTTCTCGATCTTCTATGCGCCCGAGGACATCAGCAACCGGGTGCCGGAACACGCCCTGCGCACCGCCGAGGCCGAGGGCAAGTTCGAGGCCGAAGGCTGGCGGGTGCGCAAGGACGGCACGCGCTTCTGGGCGAGCGTCGTCCTCGACCCGATCCGCGACGAAGCAGGCCGGCTGATCGGCTTCGCCAAGGTCACGCGCGACATCTCGGAGCGGCGCGCGGCCGCCCTGGCCCTGCAGGAGGCGCAGGAGGCCTTCATGCAGTCGCAGAAGGCCGAGGCGATCAGCCGGCTCACGCTCGGCCTGGCGCACGACTTCAACAACATCCTGACCGTGGTCACCAACTCGCTGGACCGCATCGTCGCCTGCAACGGCGATGCCGCCAAGATCGCGCGCTCGGCCGACATCGCGCAGCGCGCCGCCGACCGCGGCTCGCTGCTCACCAAGCAGCTGCTCGCCTTCTCGCGCGGGGAACTGACGCACGCCAGGGTGCAGGACGTCAACGCGGTGATCACCGCGAGCGAGCCTCTGCTGCGCCGCGCTTGCGACGTCGTCATCGCGATCGAGATCGACCTCGAGCCGGGACTGCCGCGGGTCCCGCTCGACGCCACCCAGTTCGAGGCGGCCCTGCTCAACCTGGTGATCAATGCGCGGGACGCCATGCCCGAAGGCGGCCGCATCCAGGTCTCGTCCCGGTTGCGCAGGGCCGAGGACGGGACGCGGAGCGTGCTGGTGTCGGTGCGCGACGACGGCACCGGCATGCCGGCCGACGTCGTGGCCAAGGCGCTGGATCCCTTCTTCACCACCAAGGCGGTCGGCAAGGGCAGCGGGCTCGGCCTGAGCCAGGTGTACGGCACCGTGTCCAGCCTGGGCGGTACGGTCTCGATCGACAGCGCGCCGGGCAAGGGGACCAACGTGGTCATGTCGTTCCCGGTTCCACCGGACGCGACGTCCGATGACGACGACGCCGTGAAGATCCTGATGGTCGACGACGACCAGCCGATCCTCGAGGTCGTCTCCGAGGCGCTCGCCGACGCCGGCTACGCCGTGGTCACCGCGTCCACCGGCGACGAGGCGCTGGAGAAGATCCGCAACGACGCCGGCATCGACATCCTGTTCTCCGACGTCGTCATGCCGGGGTTGTCGGGCGTGGAGCTGGCCAAGCAGGCCGCCGACCTGCGGCCCGGCCTGCGGATCATGCTGGCCTCCGGCCACGCGCAAAGCTGGATCGAAGGCCTGCCGCAGGACGTCGACTTCGTCGCCAAGCCATATCGCTTCGGCGAGATCCTGCAGACCATCTCGCGGCGCCTCGGCGCCTGACGATCGCTTGCGGCGCGGGCCGTGTCCGCATCGACCGGGGGTGCGCGTTCGTTTCCCGTTGGCCACGCGCCGGCCCGGCATCGATGAATGCGAACGGCGGTGCGCGTGGCCGCAACCACGGTGGAGGCGCCATGGACCACGATGACCATGCGATGCGGACGACGGTCCCCGGCGCCGGCCGCAGGCACCGCATCGCGATCCGCCGCGCCGCCGGCGCCGTGGTGTTCGCGCTGTGGGCGGGCGCACTCCAGGCCGGTGGGCAGGCCGACCCGCACGCCGGCCATCCGATGGGGACGCTCCACTTCCCCGTCAGCTGCAGCACGCCGGCGGGGGTGGAATTCGACCGCGCCGTCCTGCTGCTGCACCACATGACCTATCCGCAGGCGCGCGAGGCGTTCGCGCAGGTAGCGAAGACAGACCCCGCGTGCGCGATGGCGCAGTGGGGCATCGCGATGACGCTGTTCCAGCCGCTCTGGCCGACCCGCCCGGGCCCCGAGGCGCTGCAGCGCGGATGGGAGGCGGTGCAGCGGGCGAAGGCGCTGGCGCCGCCGAGCGGGCGCGAGCGGCTGTTCGTGGCGGCGGCGGAGGCGTTCTTCCTCGACCCCGCCTCGACCGATTACTGGCTGCGCATCCGCCGCTGGGAACAGGCCCAGGCGAAACTGCACGAAGCCTATCCGGACGACCCGGAAGCGGATGCGTTCTACGCGCTCGCCCTGCTCGCCACCGCCCCGTCCGACCGCGTCTCGCGCACGCATGCCGACCAGGCGGCAGCGCTCCTGCTCCAGGTGCTTGCGCGCAACCCCGACCACCCGGGCGCGATGCACTACCTGGTGCACGCCAACGACATGCCGGGCCGCGAGCGCGAATCGCTGGACATCCTGCGCAAGTACGAGGCGATCGCGCCCGACAACCCCCACGCGCTGCACATGCCCACCCACATCTACACGCGGCTGGGCGACTGGGACGCGGTGGTGCGCGGCAACCTGCGCGCGGCGGACGCGGCGCTGCGATTCCCCGCGGGCGAGCGCGGGCAGTTCGTCTGGGACGAATTCCCGCACGCGATCGAATACCTCGTCTACGCCTACCTGCAGCGCGGCGCGGACGAGGACGCCGCCGCGCAGCTGCGGCGGCTGCGCGCGATCCCCAACCTCGAGCCGAGCTTCAAGACCGCGTTCCACCTGGCCTCCACGCAGTCGCGCTACGCGCTGGAGCGGCGCGCATGGGACGAGGCCGCGCGGATCGTCCCGCGCGAGCCGGCGACGCTCGACTGGGATCGCTTCGCGTGGCCCGAGGCGATCGCCCGGTTCGCGCAGGGCCTGGGCGCCGCGCACCTGGGGCGGATGGAGGAAGCGAAGGCCGGCGGCGCGCGCCTGGGCGAGCTGGAGGCGCGGGCGCGCGCCGCCGGTGAGGCGCTGTTCGCGCGCAACATCGGCGTGCTGCGGCTGGAACTGGCCGCGTGGACGGCGCATGCCGAGGACCGCGAGGCCGAAGCCGTGGCGCTGATGCGCGAGGCCGTCGAGCTCGAAACGGCGACGCCCAAGCACGCGGTGACGCCCGGCCCCACCCTGCCTGCGAACGAACTGCTGGGCGACCTGTTGATGGCGCAGGGCCAGCCGGAGCAGGCGTTGGCGGCGTACCAGCGCTCGATGACGCAGTACCCGAAGCGCTTCAACGGCCTGCTGGGCGCGGCGCGCGCGGCGCGTGCGCTGGACGACGCCTCCGCGGCCCGCACGTACTACCAGGGCCTGCTGGACCTGGCCGGCGCCGGCACGCGGCGGGCCGCGCTGGACGAGGCGACCGCGTTCGTGGCGATGCCGCGGTAGCGGGACCCAAGGCCCGGTCGCCGCGTCTCGCGGGCGCGTGCACGGCGCGCCCCGTACACTGCTTGGCCCTGTCCCGCATGAGGCAAGTCCTTGGCCAAGCCCAACTATTCGTTCGAAAAGCGCCAGCGCGAGCTGGCGAAGAAGAAGCAGCAGGAAGAGAAGGACGCCCGCAAGCGCGCCGCGCGCGAGGCGGCCAGGCAGGACGCCGCCACGCCTGCCTCGCCGGGCACGCCCGACGGCAAGGACGCGTGACCGACGCCGCCCCGGCCGCGGCGCCGCAGGTCTGGGTGGACGCCGACGCCTGCCCGGGCGCGGTGAAGGAGATCCTGTTCCGCGCCGCCGAGCGCGCCCGGGTACAGGTCACCCTGGTCGCCAACCAGTGGCTGCGCACCCCGCCCTCGCGCTTCGTCCGCGCGCTGCAGGTCCCGGGCGGGTTCGACGTCGCCGACAGCGCGATCGTCGATCGCGTCCAGCCGGGCGACCTCGTGGTGACGCAGGACATCCCGCTGGCCGCGCGCGTGCTCGAACGCGGCGGCATCGCGATCAACCCGCGCGGCGAGCTCTACACCGCCGACAACATGGCCGAGCGCCTGTCCATGCGCAATTTCATGGAAGAACTGCGCGGCGCCGGCGTGCAGACAGGCGGCCCCGCCGCCTTCCACGCGCGCGACCGCCAGGCATTCGCCAACCGGCTCGACCACTGGATCGCGCGGCAGCGCGCCCGGGTCGCGCAGCCCTAGGATCCATCGGCTCCAGGCACGGCGCGCCGCAGGGAGCCGTGCTTTGGTTCATCCCGCCGTCCCCTCGTTTCGCGTGGACACCAGCCGCAGGAAGGTCTCGTGCTGGTAGCGGCTCATGCGCAGCTGCTGGCCGGTGTCCATCGTGAGGATGTGGTGGCCGTTGAACCACGGGTGGATCGCCTTGACGCGGCGCACGTTCACGATCGCCGAGCGATGGACGCGGGCGAAATGGCGCGGGTCCAGGCGCGCGGCAAGCGCGGCCATCGTCTCGCGCAGTTCGTGCACGCGGTCGTCCAGGTGGATCTGCACGGTATTGCGGTTGGCCCTGATCCAGACGATGTCGTCGACCGCGACGAAGGCGACATGCTCGTCGACGCGCACCGGGATGCGCTCGAGGTAGTCGTCGCGCCGGCGCAGCGCCTCCAGCGCCTGCAGGATCCGCGCGGCCGCTTCAGGCCCGGTGCCCTCGCCGGCCGCCAGCCGTGCCTTCGCGCGCCGCAGCGTGTCGGCGAAGCGCTCGCGGCCGAACGGCTTGACCAGGTAGTCCACCGCGTTGGCTTCGAACGCACGCACCGCGTACTGCTCGAACGCGGTGACGAATACCGTCGCCGGCATGCGCGCAGCGCCGATCGTGGCGACCACGTCCAGGCCGGTGATCGCCGGCATCTGGATGTCGAGGAACACCAGATCGGGCGACTGTCCGCGGATTGCGGCGACGGCCGACACGCCATCGCCGCACTCGCCCAGCAACTCGATGGCCGGATCCTCGCGCAGCAGGCGCACGATCGCGCGGCGCGCGATCGGCTCGTCGTCGACCACCAGCGCGCCGATGCTCACGCCGGCGCGATCTCCGGTGTCTCGTCCGGCTCCTCCACCGCGCGGAACGGCAGCCGGATCCGGCAAGACACGCCCTCGGGCCAGGTCGCGTCGAGCCGCACCTGCGCGGACTCGCCGTACAGCTCGCGCAGGCGTAGCCGCGTGTTCGCAAGGCCGATGCCATGCCCGGGGGCGGATGCAGGCGTCGCCTCGACGGTGCTGTTGCGGTTGCGCACGTCGATGCACAGGCTGTCGCCCTCGCGCCGCGCCTCCACCTCGATGCAGTCGCTGCCCACGCGCTGGCCGATCCCGTGGCGGATCGCGTTCTCCACCAGCGGCTGCAGGATCAGGCTCGGCACCGCGCAGTCGAGCGCCTCCGGCTCGACGTAGATGCGCGTCTGCAGGCGATCCTTGAAGCGCGTTCGCTGGATGCCCAGGTAGAGGTCGAGCAGCGCCAGCTCGCGGCGCAGGCTGACTTCCTGGCCGTCGTAGTCCTCGAGGAACGCGCGCAGCAGGTCACTCAGCCGCAGCAGCATGTCCTCGGCCGACAGCGTGTCCTCGTCGAGCAGGGTCACGATCGCGTGCAGGGTGTTGAACAGGAAGTGCGGCTGCAGCTGGGTCTTGAGCGCCTGCAGGCGCGACTGGGCGAGTTCGGTGGCGAGCCGGCTGGCCTCGACCTCGCGGCGCGCCTTCTCGGCGTGGAAGTGCATCGCCTGCCGGATCGCGAACAGCGCCCAGTAGGTGAGTAGCCCGGTGGCGAAATGCTGGGCGATGAAGAACCACAGCTGCTCGGCGAAGCCGCTGGGTTCGAACAGTGTCGACGCCAGCGCGCCGGCCACCATCGCCAGGAACGTCACCGCCACGCTCGCGGGCAGTTGCATCCCCAGCCCGCGCAGCCGCACCGGCGCCTCGATCGGATAGCGCGCGGCCAGCCGGAACACCAGCGGCGCCAGCGCCGCCCATGCATACCACTGGATCATCGACCAGCGCAGGTAGTCGAACAGCGACCACGACTGGCCGTGCAGGCCGTCTTCCAGCGATCGTTGCACGGCGAACACGACCGCCACCGCCGTCCACAGGGCGAGATAGTGGAACAGGCCGATCTGCGTATCGCCGAGGCGGATCTTCATCGCGGGCATCCGGATGGGGCCACCGCATCCTAGCGCGGCGCGACAGGCTGCAAAGCGTCGTCGTGCGCCGCCTACGATTGGCCGCCGCGTAGCGACGATTCGTCCCGTATCGCTTTCCGGCGTGCCCGCGCCGCAGCCTGATGGGCGCGCCGGCCGGCCCGCGCGACGCGCGCCGCGCCGGCGGCCCACCCGCCGGAGACACCGTCATGCGCCCGAACCATATCGCCGTCCTCGCCACGCTCCTTGTCGCCTCGTCCCTCGCCGGCGCGCACGCGCGCACGCCGACACGCCATTTCGACCTCGTCAATGCCTCGTTCGACAGCGTGACCTCGCTCGCGGTCGCGCCCGCGGGCGACAGCGGCTTTCGCGAGGTCATCCTCGGCGCGCCCCTGCACGGTGGCCACAACGCGACCACCGTCGAGCTCCCCGACGGCGGCTGCCTGCGCGACTTCCGCGCGGCGTTCGCCGACGGCCGCACGCTGCTCTATCCCGGGATCGACGTGTGCCGGGCCAGCGGCCTGCGGCTGACATCCAGGGACGACCGCACGGACTGACCGCGCCGCCCGCGCGGATCAGCCCGGCGCCAGCGGCGATGCCAGGGACTTCTCGAACCGCCAGACTTCCAGTTGGAAGACGCCTTCAGGTGTCGGCAGCCGACTGATCATGTTGCCCACCAGGTGCCAGCCGCATTTTTCGTAGAAGCGCGCGGCGCGGTCGTTGCCGATCGCGCAGGCGAGCCAGGCGCTGCGCACGCCCACCGCCGCCATCCGCGCCTCGGCATCGGCGACCAGCGCGGCGGCCGCGCCGGTGCCGCGCGCCCGCGGCGCCACGAACAGCTGGTACAGCTCGTCGCCCTCGACGATACAGAAGCCGACGGGCGCGCCGCCGACCTCGGCCACGCACGCGTGCGTGAGCGCGGCGCGCAGGCGCTCGCGAAAGCTGTCCAGGGTGCGCAGGCGCGCCAGCTCCGCCGGCAGGATCGCCGCGTGCGCATCCTGCCAGCCGTCGTGCCACAGTCTCGCCAGCACTTCGACTTCCGCGGCGCGGGCCCGCCGGATCGTCGCCGGCGCGGCGCCTTCGGGTACCGTCATCGCGCGCCGCCTTCGTCCAGCACGCCATGTCGCCTGTGCCAGTCCTCGAGCGACTCGTCCGGGAAGCGCTGCAGCCGCTCCTCGTGCGCGCCCTCCGGCACCTCCACCCAGTTCGCCTTCGAGTCGAGCAGCATGTGCACGCGCCCGGGCGCGGTGGGCAGCGGGGTGTCGATGGCCGATGCATGCGGATGCACCAGGTCCGGCCACTGCGGGTCGAACAGCCACAGCGCGCTGCCGCATTCCCGGCAGAAATGCCGCTGCCCGGAGCTGGTGCGGAAGCTGCCGTCGTCGTCGCGGATGCGTGCGCGATACACGCCCAGGTGCTCGCGCCCCTCCACTTCCAGCGTGCCGGCGCGCGCGCCGAGGTTGACCGCGCTGCCGCTGCCACCGGCGGTCTTGCGGCAGATCGAGCAGTAGCAGTAGAGGAACGGTACCGGTGCATAGGCTTCGCAGCGGAACCGCACCTTGCCGCAGTGGCACGAACCTTCGAGTCGCATGGACGGTCTCCGTCGGCATGGCCGTCCACGGTACCCGCGCGGGGTTAGCGACGGGTCAAGACGATGGCGCGATTCGTGCCGTCGCCGCGCCGACGTCGCCGCGCGATCACATCGGCCCACGCTGCCAGGGCCCGGTAATCGCGAAGGTGATACCCGGCGTCTGCACGTTGACGAACAGCGTGCGGCCGTGCGGGTCCCAGCAGGCGCCGGTGAACTCGCTGTCTCGGTAGTCGCCTTCGGCGATCGACTTGTCGGCGCCCGCGACCTGCATGTCGGTCAGCTCGACGTTGTTCTTGCAGAAGTAGTACGACTCGCCGCGCCGGGTCAGGCCGACAAGCCGCGTGCCCGGGCCGTATTCGTCGGGGCTGCCGGCCGGGGCCGCGTCCGGGTCCTCGCACAGCAGCACGCCGCCGCGCGGGCTGACGGTGACGTTGTCGGGGTTGTGCGCGGCGAGCTGGTGACCGCTGACGAACCGCGCGTGCAGGTGCTGGCTGGCCAGGTCCAGCACCCAGACCGCGCCGTTGCCGCGCCCCTTGCGGCCATTGGCATCGGTGCCGGTGCTGGTGTCGACGATGAACATCCTGCCGGCGCTGTACCAGATGCCTTCGCCGCGGCTCATGCGCAGTGCGCCGTCGGCCCAGCCCTGCGCAAACGGACCGCTGAGGGTCTCGCCGGCGGCGATGTCGGGGAAACCGGCCGGCGCCGCGACCGAGTCGAGGTCGGGTTCGGCGATGTCGACCCATTCCAGCGCGTACTCGACGCCGATGCCGGCCACGGTGAGATCCGCGTTAGGCTTGCGCCGCGCGCGCGCCATCTGCAACCTGCCGCCATTGCCCAGCGAGCCGTAGCAACCGCGCCGATCGTTGGGGACGAAGCGGTACAGCCCCGCCTTGTTGCGGTCGTCCTCGGTGAGATAGACGATCCCGGTGCGCGGGTCGATCGCCACCGCCTCGTGGCTGAAGCGCCCCAGCCCGACCAGTGGCTGCCCGTTGGTGCGGTCGGCGTCGGGATGCACCTCGAACACGTAGCCGTGCCGCTTGCCGGCGCTGGACACCGCGTTGGTCTTGATCTCCTCGCAGCTCAGCCAGGTGCCCCACGGCGTCGGACCGCCGGCGCAGTTGACGAGGGTGCCGCCGAGGCTTGGTTCGAGCGACTCCCAGCCGCGCGCGCTGTAGCCGAGTGTCGTGGTGCCGCCGCCGGCGCGCAGGCCATCGCCGATGTCGCCCTGGTCGTACATGCCCGGCGCATCGATCGGCACGGCGCCGCTGCGCTCGTGGTTGCGGATGAGGACGAGTTCCAGGCCATGGTGGGAACCGTGGCGATGCCCGTGCCGCCGATGGCCGGGACGGCGCACGCCGACCACGGCGGTGCCGTCGTGCCGGTCCGGGCACGGCTGGCCGTCGTCCATCAGATCGCCGCTCCAGCCGAACGAGCGGTAGCTGAAGCCGCGCGGCAGCTGCAGCAACGGCAGACCGGTGGTGCGGTCGGCGACCGGTGCGAGTGGCCCGTACGCGCTGGGGATGGGCAGGGTGCGGACCGGATCGCCAGCCGCCAAGACCTGCCGCGCGGACAGCGCGCCGAGGCTGCCGATGGCGCCGACCGCCATCGCGGCGGCGCTGCCCTTGAGGACCTGGCGACGGGAGTGATCGACTGCATGCATGGGGCGACTCCTGCGGACTGGGGGATGTCCAGACGCTAGGCCGCCGCGATAACCGGAAGATGACATCCGGATGTCGATCCACGACCGGCATCACGGAACAGGGCGAAGGCGCCCACAACCACCCTTCTGCCCTGTGGGAGCAACGGACGTCGCGACCGCCATCCACGACAAGCCGTGAACGCCGACAAGCGTCGATCACGATCCTCGTGTTGCTGCGGGGATGCGCAGGTCGCGACTTCCGTCGCTCCCACGGGGCCTGGACCGACCCGCGCGCCGGGATCATGCCGCCGGCTGCGGCAATCCCTGCTTCTCGAACCAGTGGTCGGCGTAGGGATTGTCGTTGTACGCGGCGATCTCGCGATAGCCGTTGCGCGCATACAGCGCGCGTGCCTCGGCCAGGCTGCGGTTGGTGTCCAGCCGCAGCGTGTGCAGGCCCATGGCGGCGGCGTGCGCCTCGAGCGCGTCGAGCAGGCGCTGGGCGACGCCCAGGCCGCGCGCGGACGGCGCCACCCACATGCGCTTGATCTCGCCGATGCCGCTCCCGCCCGCCTTGAGCGCGCCGCAGCCGATCGCGGCGTCGTCCAGCCGCGCGAGCAGGAACAGGCCCGCCGGCGGCACCAGTTCCGCCGGGTCGGCGGACGGCCCGCGCGCGGGATCGAAGCCCGCCTCGAAGCGTTCGTCGAGCTCGCGCAGGTAGGCCTCGATGCACGCGCGCGCGTCCGCGCCGGCGGGATCGGCGGGCGCCACCACCACCGCGGCCGCGCGCATGAAGCGCTCCACTTCCGCCATCGCGGCGAGCATGCGTGCGCGCTGCGACGGACCCAGCGGCGCGAGCAGCGCGGCGGCGGCGTCCTGCGAGCGGCGGTCGAGCGCCTCCCATTCGCGCCGCCCCTTGGGCGTGAGCACGGCCCGGCGCCTGCGCGCGTCGCCGGCGCCGCGCCGTGAGGCCACCAGCCCCTGCGCCTCCAGCGCCCGCAGCAGGCGGCTCAGGTAGCCCGAATCCAGCCCCAGCCGCGCGCGCAGGTCGGCCACGTCCGCGCCCTCGCGGCCGATCTCGAACAGCAGCCGCGACTCGCCGAGCGGCCGGCCGCGGCCGAGGTAATCGTCGGAGAGCACGCCGATCCGGCGCGTGACCGCGCGGTTGAAGCTGCGGATCTGGCGGATGGGGTCGTCGGCCATTGCCTGACTTTAGTCAGGTAAATTTTCAAGGTCAAGGTGGGCGGCGGGATCGGTTTCGGCGTCCCTTTCGGCACGAACAGGGTTTACTGCGGGCAGAAGGCAGGCCAGGGCCCGCCCTACGGTTTCTCGATCGTTGACGGCAGGCGGGGGTCCGCCTACGCGAGGACGAAATCGATCGCGGCGCACACGGCGGCGACCTGGGCGGCGTTGCACTGCTGCGGGGTCGCGCGCGGGCTGTCGGGATAGACCTCGGTGGTGGTGGTGTAGCGCGCGCCGGTGATGCCGGCGCACAGGCCCAGGGCGTGCAACGGATAGCGGATCGTGCCGGGCGCGACCACCGGCGAGCCGATGATGGTGCCGTCCGGATCGGCCGGGGCGATGTGGGTGACCTTCGCCACCGCGTCGATGATCGCCTGCTGGAACGCCGGCTGCGGGTTCTCCGCGTCGTCCACCAGGTAGAAGCCGTCGGGAATCGTGCCCGGCTCGTACGGCTTGCCGTCGCGCGCGGCCAGCGCGGGCCGGAACTCCGACTCGTCGCTGTCGGTGGTCTCGTGCAGGTCGATGTGCACGAGGAAGCGCCCGCGCAGCGGCGCGACCAGGGCCATCAGCGCCGCCGACTCGCCCGCGGGGCTGTCGGCGCGGAACGAGCGGTTCGGGTCGATCGCGTCCGGGTTCCAGCGATGGATCCGCTCGTACGCCCACGGGCTCACGCAAGGCGCGACCAGCAGGTTCGCCCTGCCCGCGTAGTCCTCCGCATGCGCCTCGGCGAACTGCAGCGCGCCGTGCACGCCGCTGGTCTCGTAGCCGTGCACGCCGCCGGTCACCGCCACCACGGGCAGCGCGTCGTCCCAGTCGCGGCTGCGGATCGCGAACAGCGGGTAGCGCCCGTCGGGTGCGTAGTCCAGCGCGCCGTACTGCGTGACGTCGAAGCGCGGGCACAGGCGATCGATCCTGGCGAGCACCTCGTCGGCGTAGCTGCGCCGCTTGCCTTGGCGCGAGCGCCATTCGGCCTTGTCTGCGTCGCTCCAGGGGCGGTCGGGGGTGCCAATGGGGGACTGGGTGGCGTTCGTCATCGAGTAGGGCTCCGCGGGGCTTCGGACGGGGATGTCCACCCTAGCGCGTCCGGCAACGGCGATGGACCTGCCATCGGTCCCGGCCCTTCCTGCAGGAACGCACCAGGGCGCGACCGGTTTCGCCGGGAAAGCAGTCGCGCCCTGGTGCGCTCCTACGGCGATGGGCGGCGCGCGGCCTCAGCCCCAGGCCGGCTGCCCGGGCGCCAGCGGCACGCAGCCCTCGTAACGGCCGGGAACGGGCACGTAGCGCATCGCCCGCGTGAGCCCGATCTCGGACGAGAAGTAGGCGTTGAGCGCGAGCTCGCGCACCGACGCGAACCAGTGCGTCTCGCCCGCCTGCAGCGCCTGCACATCCAGCTCGCGCAGCAACCGCTCGCGCTCGGCCTGCGACAGCGTGTCGAAGGTGCCGCCGCGCTCGCGGCAGGCCACGCGGAACAGCCGAAGGCCGTCCGCGACGCGCCGCTGCACGTCCAGGCTCTCGCAGTCGGCGAGCAGCAGCGCCATCGTCGCGCCCACGCCGGCGGCGCTGGCGCCGGGCGAGGCCGCGGTCGCCGGCAGCAGGGTGTCGGCGATGTCGTCTAGCAGCGCCCCGTCTTCCGCCGCCGATGCCCGCGAAGCCAGCGCGGCCTCGCGGCCATCCGGCGCGCAGGCCGCCAGCAGGCCGGGCACGGCCAGCGCGCCCCCCGCCAGCGCGGTCGCCTTCAGCGCCTCGCGGCGGGTCATCGGCTTCATCGGGGGCGCCGCGTCGTTCACAGGTTTTGCCTCCCGAGTTCGCCGACCGCATGGTCCACCGCGCGCGCGGTCAGCGCCATGTACAGCAGCGACGGCGACTGGTTGCCGGTGGAGGTCATGCACGCGCCGTCGGTGACGAAGACATTGGGGCAGGCGTGCAGCTGGTTCCAGCGGTTGAGCAGCGAGGTCTTCGGGTCGCGCCCCATCCTGCAGCCGCCCATCTCGTGGATGTCGCGGCCGGGATACCAGTGGGTGTCGGCCGTCTCGATGTCGCGGCAGCCGGCCACCTGCAGCATTTCCGCCGCCTGCGCGCGCCAGTCGCGCACCATCCGCTCGTCGTTGTCGTCGTAGGCCACCGAGGTCACCAGCTGCGGGATGCCCCACGGGTCCTTGCGCGACTCGTGCAGGCGGACGTGGCTGGTTTCCTTCGGGATGGTCTCGCCCTGCATGTACACGTAGACCTTCCACGGCCCCGGCCGCGCCTGCGCGTCCTTGTACGCGCCGCCCACGCGCTCGGCCGAGTCGGCGCCGCGCTCGCGGTAGGCGCCGGTGAAGGTGGTGTAGCCGCCGACGAAGTCCATCTCGTGCTTCTTCAGGTTGCGGAAGTTCGGAATGATGCATTCCGATGGCCGGCGCCCGTAGTAGTAGCCGTCCTCGAAGCCGTCGATCGTGCCGCCGCCGTTGGCGCGGTAGCACTGGAAGGCGACGTGCCTGCCGAGCAGGCCGTTGTCGTTGCCCAGCCCGTGCGGGAACCGCTTCGAGACCGAGTTGAGCAGGATCAGCGTGCTGTTGAGCGTCGATGCGTTCACGAACACGATGCGGGCGTGGTACTCGCTGACCGCGTGGGTGTGCGCGTCGATCACCCGCACCCCGCTCGCCTTGCCGGTGCGCTCGTCGTACAGGATCGAGTGCACCACCGAATCGGGTCGGATGGTCAGGTTGCCGGTCTTCGCCGCCCAGGGCAGCGTCGACGAATTGGAGCTGAAATAGGCGCCGAACGGGCAGCCGCGCCAGCACAGGTTGCGCGCCATGCAGGCGCTGCGTCCCTGCTGCAGGTGGATCGGCTCCGGTTTCGTCAGCTGTGCCCAGCGGCCGTGCACGACGTAGCGGTCGCCGTAGTGCTCGCGGATGCGCTCGCTGTAGGCCTGCTCGACGCAGTTGAAGTCGAACGGCGGCAGGAACTCGCCGTCGGGCATCGAATCGAGCCCGTCGCGCGTGCCGCACACGCCGATGAACTTCTCCACGTGCGAATACCACGGCGCGACGTCGTCGTAGCCGATCGGCCAGCCGATGCCGTAGCCGTCGCGCTCGGGCATCTCGAAGTCGTAGCGGCTCCAGCGCTGGCAGGCGCGCCCCCACATGATCGACTTGCCGCCGACCTGGTAGCCGCGGATCCAGTCGAACGGCTTCTCCTGCACGTAGGGATGCTCGCCGTCCTTGACGAAGAAGTGCACGACGTCCTCGGCGGCGATCCTGGACGCGACCGGGTTCTCTTCCCTGTACTTGCGCGTCAGCGCGCCGCGGTGCTTGAGCTCCCACGGCGCCAGCGTCGCGGTGGGATAGTCCTTGATGTGGACGACGTTGCGGCCGCGCTCGAGCACCAGCGTCTTCAGGCCCTTGTCGCAAAGTTCCTTCGCCGCCCAGCCGCCGGAGATGCCGGAGCCGATGACGATGGCGTCGAAGCTGGTGTCGTCGGTGCTCATCGTGCGGGCGTCAGCGTGATGTTGCGGAACTCGACCGGGCCGTGGTCGCCCTGCAGCAGCAGCGGGCCGGGCGCGCCTTCGTCGCTGTCGAGCGCGCCGCCGGTGATGCCGGGGATCTCGCGATCGCAGACGACGGTCTTTCCGTTGACCGCGACCGTGATCCTACGCCCGACCAGGGTGATGTCCAGCGACTGCCACTCTTCGGGCCCCCTGGCCGCCTCCTCGCTGGGCGCGAGGAAGCCGTACACCGCGCCGAGCGTGTCGCTGGCCGGTTCGCCGAAGCGGTCGGCGACCTGCACCTCATAGCGCCCGCGCAGGTACACGCCGCTGTTGCTGCCCTTGGGCAGGCGCAGCTCGACGTGCAGCCTGAAGTCGGTGAACGTCCGCTCGGTCACCAGGTTGGCGCCGCTGCCGGTGTTGCGCAGCACGCCGTCGGCGGCTTGCCAGTTCGATGGCCCGGTCGCGCGCCAGCCGGACAGGTCGCGGCCGTTGAACAGGCGCACCGGCTCGCCCCATTCCGGCGGCGACGACCGCTGCAGCGACGGCGCGCGACGCGCGCTCCAGTCGAAGCGCCTGCCGTCGGGGAAGGCCATCGTGCCGGCGAGCCCGTCGCCGCGCAGCCTGCCCTCGAACGAGAAGTCGCCCGCCCCGCCTTCCCACTGCGGCGGCAGAGAGAAGCGCAGCGTTTCGCCATCGACCTCCACGCGCGAGACCGGCCGCGCGCTGCCCACCACGCCGACGAACTCGCCGACCAGCGTGCGCGTCCCGGAACGGCGCACTTCCAGCCACGACGGGAGATCGCCGCCGGGCGCATGGATGTCGATGTCCCAGCGCCCGACCAGCGCATCGGCGACCGCATCGCCTTCCGCCGCATGGGCCGTTCCCGCGGCGGCGACGCAGGCCATGCAGGCTGCGAGCCACGCCTTGAGATGTCGCTGCATCGGCGCTCCTCGATCGGGACCGGACCCGATACTAAGCCATCGGGTCCGGCCGCATTCGCAGGGCGACTCCAGCGCCGCCTGCAATCGCATGCCGCGCAACCGCGCGCGAGCAGGATTCCGACCGGCGCTCAGCCCAGCTGCTGCAGCCGGATCAGGTTGCCCGCGGGATCGCGGATCGCGCAGTCGCGCACGCCGTACGGCTGGTCGGTCGGCTCCTGCACGATCTCGGCATCGCTCGCCTGCAGCCGCGCGAAGGCGCCGTCGAGGTCCGGCGTGGCCAGCAGCACGATGCCGAACGTGCCCTTGGCCATCATCCCGGCGATGGTACGGCGCTCGTCGTCGGTGACGCCGGGGCTGGCCTCGGGCGGATACAGGACGATGGACGTGGCGGGCTGGCCCGCGGGCCCGACGGTGATCCAGCGCATCCCGTTGTAGCCGACGTCCTTGCGGATCTCGAAGCCGAGGGTGTCGCGGTAGAACGCCAGCGCGGCGTCGGGGTCGTTCTGCGGGAGGAAGCTGGCGTGGATGCTGATGTCCATGGTGTTCGCACTCGATGTGGGTGGGCCGTCATGCTAGGTCGGGCTCGCGGGCCGGCGCTTCTCGATTCCTGACCGGTCGCGTCACCTGCTTCGCCACGCACGACGGGATCCCGGCCGTGGCGCGCGCCGACTCCCGCCGGTAGCGGCTGGGCGGCACCCCGACCAGCTCGGTGAATCGGGTGCTGAACGTGCCCAGCGACGAGCAGCCCACCGCGAAGCAGGCATCGGTGACGCTGGCGCCGCCGCGCAGCAGCGCCATCGCGCGCTCGATGCGGCGCGTCATCAGGTAGCTGTAGGGCGACTCGCCGTAGGCGATGCGGAACTGCCGGGACAGGTGCCCCGCCGACATGTGCGCGCCGCGCGCGAGCGCCTCGACGTCCAGCGGCTGCGCGTACTCGCGATCGATCCGGTCGCGCACGCGGCGCAGCCTCACGAGGTCGCGCAATCGCTGCGATTCGGTGGCCTGGTTGCTCACCGCGGGATCGTCCCATGTCGTCCCCGCGCGCTCAAGCGGGGCCGGCCAACGATCGCATTCACGCTTGCGCAGGCTCCCTCGGTTGCGCGCAGGCCCGTCGGTCACGCTGCCCGGATCCGCCGGCGAGGCACGACAGGGAAGTCGCTCGGTGTCGGCGCCCACCCGGTCCCCATAGCTCTTCACGCATTACATGTAGATGTCACCAGTGCCCGGTTGACGAAGCGGCTCGGATGTGTGGATGTCCTCGACCTGCAGCTGGTACTCGAACACCTGTTCCAGGTCGCCCAAGTCGTTGCCCGGGTTGTCGTAGCGGGCCTTGACGCTGACCAGGTGCATGCCGGGCTGGAGCGGTTGCAACATGAGCCAATAGCCATCCGTCGCCGCCGGATACCAGGATTGCGCCTTCTTCAGGTAGGGCGCCGACGGGAAGGCATCGAAGCATCGCGGCGACACCAGCCTGTGCAACTCGACATGCCGCACGACGACGCCGTCGATGGTGACCTCGACCTCGCCGAGGTGATCGTTGTTGGCGCGGACGACGGCAGTTGCGTCCCCGCACGAGACCGGCTTTCCGGGCATCGAATGCGCGATCATGTTGATCACCGGGAAGAAGACATGCTTGCCCGCCGGCATTCTGCAATGGCGCGCGGCATCTCCGGTACCGTCCGTGCCGGCCAGAAACCAGACCTCGCCCGACTGGTTGAGCGCGCATTGCGCCCCGGTCGGATCCTGGTAGGCGCGCACGCCGGGCGGCAGACGGTTGATCCATTGCCACCATTTCACGGTGTATTCCGCCTGCGCCTGGCCCGCGACCCTGGCGCCCGGCGGCAGCACGCTGGCGGGCGATGCCGCAAGGGATGGCGTCGCCAACAGCGCGGCAAGCGCCAGCGCAGGGCGGGCGCCCCTACTTGCCACGGGTTTGCGCCCTGTGTTTCCGGAGCTGGCGCTCGATGTCCTCGACCTCGGCTCGCACGACGGGGTCGCTGCGATCCACAAGCCGCACGTATTTCTCCATCGCCTCCACGCTGCCTTCCATTGCCAGCTCCCCGAGGATCACCGCGCGATCTTTCCAGCCATTCGCGAACCCCGGGTATTCGCGGTTCAGTAGCTCGACGTGCTTCAGCGCCTTGCCGTACTGATCAGCCCGGATCAGCGTGTCGACCAGTTCGTGCACGGAGTCGCGCCGCAGGTCCTCGATATCGCGATCACGCATCGAGATCCCGTATTCGGCCTCGGCGCCTGCCACGTCCCGCAGACGCGAATAGGCCGCGCCCATCAGGTAGTGCGTGTAGGCATCGTCCGGATCGGCCTTGGCGGCTTCCTTCAGATATCGGAGCCCCCATTCCGGATGCCGGGCCTGCAATAACAGCGCGCGCCCGAGGCTCCGGGTGACATAAGGTCTGCCCTGTCGGAAGCGCGCGGCCTCCAACAGGTACACCAGGGTCTGCCAAGGATCACCATCGGTCGCCAGCATCGATGTAGCGAGTATTTCGTATGCCTGCGGATGCGTGGTTTCCAGCACGACCGGCTCGAGCACGTCGATCGCCTTGGCGTCTTGGTTGTTTCTTGAGAGTACGTCGGCCAGGTCGACGGCGGGCCAGATAGTGTTGAGCGCAAGCAGCGGGCGCTGGCTGACGAAGGGTGCGATCTCCCTCGACAGCCGCAGCATCTCCGGATAGCTCCCGCCCCAGCGTGGTTCGAGCCCTGCCATCTGGGTACCGGTCACCGACTTGCACGCTGGATCGATGCGCGTGGCGGCCTGCCTCGCCCACGCCTCAAGCTCCGATGCCGATGCGATATTGCCGATGTCCATCAGTCCGACATACGCGGGCAACAGGCGCGGCTCGACCTCGATCGCGCGCCGGTAAAGATCGATCGCAAGTCCGGCGAACTCGTTCATGCGCTCGATATTTCCCTTGGGCGTGTCCTTTATGAACTTCCCGCCACGCGCCTGCCATGCCATGTTGCGATAGAACACGGCTCTTGCCGCCAGCGCGTATGCACTTCGCGGCGCATTGTCAAGCCAGCTCTTTGTCAGCCGCCCGGTTTCGTACGATCCATCGAAGGCGTCGAAATCGGCATGGATGATCTCGCTGAAGTCGGTCGCGCTGAAATGCCGCTCCAGGTCTGCGGCGAACATGGCGTCCAGCTCCGCGAACGCGCCGCGACCGACCAGATCCTCCGCTTTGGCCCGTGTGAGATGCGGTCCGAAGTTGAACTCGCAATGGGCCTTGGCTAGGCCCTTGGGCCACCGGTTGCCCGGCAAATCCGGAAAAGCCACGCAGCGGGCCAGTGGATCGACGATGACGTCGGCCGCCTGGGCCTTGGCCAGGAACTCACGGATTTCGGCAGGGGCATCGGCAAAAACCGCGGATGCCGCTTCGTCCGTGTTGGGTGGAGACGCGCCTGCGACGGCAACGCCGGATCCGGCCAGCAGCAGGCACAGCAAGGCCAATCCCCGGAAGGAAGGCCTGCCACCCACGTTCACGCCATCGATTCGAGGCGTCGGACGCACTTCCACGGCTACGTCTGTGGGCGCGCGACCGCGCGGATTCGATCGAGAAACTGCGTGCTGCACCTCATTGCATGCTGCGCGACGGGCCAGCGCCCCCAGGACTCCGTTCATTTCCATTGCCCCCGAGCACCGGCTTGCCGTCGCAAGCACCGCTTCCGCCATCTTCGATCGGAGCATGCCTGTGCCCCACATCCGAGCCATCGGCCGTGGATCCGCTCCGCGCAGTATCCATCAGCGCGATGCTAAGCCCACCAACCTGCGGTGTCGCGGAGCCGGCCTAGGAATTAATCTCGCGGCCCGGATGGAAAACCGGACGCCGCGGCGGCGCAAAGCCGCGCCGCGCCCGGCTTGACGTCTCGCCGAGGTCGAGCACGCGGTGGTCCGCGGCTTCTGTGCGCAGGATCGTCCTCTCTCGTCCCCTCTCGTCCCCGCGCGCTCACGGCGCGTGCCGCGCGGGCCGCGGCTTGCCCGCCCTGGCGTGCGGCACGCGGCCGAGCGCCGGGGCGAGCAGCGGCGCCTCGCGCTCGAGGAACTCCCACAGCAGGCCCGCGACCGGGCCGTGCGGACGATCGCGCAGGCGCGCCGCGACGAGGTCCTCGACCACGCCCGGCAGGTGCTTCCCCGCGATCGACAGCAGGCGCCCGTCGCGCAGTTCCGCCTCGGCGAGGAACGACGGCAGGTGTCCCCAGGCCAGGCCCTGCAGGATGAGCTCCTTCTGCATCAGGTGGTCGGGCACCGAGCACTGCACCGCGCCCTCGACGACGAAATGCGCCTGCGCCGTCGGCCGGTGCGCGGAGTCGCGCACCACGCACTGGGTGTAGTCGCGCAGCTGCGTCGGCGTGATCTCCGCCGTCGGCGCGAAGCGCAGGAATCCCGGCGCGACGACGGGCACCAGCGCCACCCGTCCCAGGTCGGTCCATTCCATGCGCACGTCGCCCTTGTCGACGCGATGCACGCACAGGTCCGCCTCGCCGTCGGCCAGCCTCTCCCAGGGGCCGGTCACCGATTCGAACAGCAGGTGCAGGCGCGTGCGCGGGTGCCCGGCGAAGAACCGGCCCAGCAGCCCCAGCACCGGCGCGAGCGGGCACAGGTCGCCCAGCACCACGCGCAGCGTGGCCTCCTCGCCCGCCGCCAGCTGCCTGGCGTGCGTGCGCAGCTCGTCGGCCTCGCGCAGCAGCGCGCGGGCACGACGATGGAACGACTGCCCGGCGACGGTGAGCCGCACGCGGTAGCCGCTGCGGTCGAACAGGGCGAGTCCCAACTGGTGCTCCAGCTTGGCCACCGCCGCGAACACCGACGGGTGTGAGCGATGCAGCTTCGCCGCCGCGGCCTGGAAGCCGCCCTCGGCCGCGACCGCGTCGAAGCACTGCAGCTCGTGCAGGGTGAATTCGGCCACTGTCCACCATTCCTACAGGGTCTTTCGCATATTTGTAGTATCCACCGAAAAACCCGGCTCCTACGATGACGGTCGTCCCCACCGCTCCCGGAGCCGCGCATGACTTCCCCCGACACCTCCTTCGTGACCACCGGCGACGGCGTCCGCCTCGCCTACCGCTTCGACGGCGACCCCGGCCTGCCGGTGCTGCTGCTCTCCAATTCCATCGCCACCGACCTGCACATGTGGGACGGCCAGGTCGCCGCCCTCGCACGGCGCTTCCGCGTGCTGCGCTACGACGCGCGCGGGCACGGCGCCTCGGACGCGCCGGCCGTCCCCTACTCGCTCGACCGGCTCGGCCGCGACGTGGTCGAGCTGCTGGACGCCCTGGGCCTGGCGCGCGTGCACGTGCTCGGCCTGTCGCTCGGCGGCTTCGTCGCGCAGTGGCTCGCGATTTTCGAACCCGGGCGCATCGAACGGCTGGTGCTGGCCAACACCGCGGCCTGCCTCGGGCCGCCGGCGCAGTGGGACCGCGCGATCGCCGAACTGCTGGAAGCACCCGACATGCAGGCGACGACGGCGACGTTTCTGCGCAACTGGTTCCCGGAGCGGATGCTGGAGCACGAAGGCGACACGGTCGCGCCCTTCCGGCGCACGCTGCTCGCCACCCCGCGCGCGGGCATCGCCGGCAGCTGGGCGGCGATCCGCGACGCCGACCTGCGCCGGCTGCTGCCGTTGGTCGACCGCCCGACGCTGGTGATCGCCGGCGCCGACGACACGGTCACCTCCGCGCGCCACGGCGAGGAGATCGCCGCCGCGATTCCCGGCGCCAGGCTGCTGATGCTGCCCACGGTGCACCTGTCCAACGTCGAGCGGCCGCGGGAGTTCGTCGAGGCGGTGGCCGGGTTCCTGGCCGGCGACGCCGGGGCGGCCGACGCCGGCGGGCTTGCCGCCTGACGTCCGCGGCGCTGCGGGCAAAGGTCGCGCGCTCCGGCGCAGCGCGCGACTCGCGACCGGTCATCCGGCGGCCAAGTCCGCCCAGAGGGTGTCTTCCGGCCTATGATTATCGTTTAGCGATATGGTATTTATCGATTCACGATAATCCGGAGCCAACCCATGAACCGCACCTCCGCCCGCGCCCTCGCCGTCGCCCGCCCGGTCATCCAGGGCCTGACCATCCTCAACATCTTCTACGCGGCGTGCATCGCGGCGCTGCTGGTCTACAGCTTCGTCCTGCCGGGCGGAATGCAGAAGGCGCTCGGTTTCGACACGGTGGCGAAGTACCCGCTGGTGCCGCTGGGACTGCGCACGATCATCGTCGTCGGCCTGGCCGGCGCGGCTGTCGTGCACATGGTCCTGCGCAAGCTGCTGGCGATCGTCGACACCGTGCGCGGCGGCGATCCCTTCATCCTCGACAACGCCCGGCGCCTGGACGCGATCGCGTGGAGCGTGCTTGCGCTCGAGGTGCTGCGGCTGGCTGTCCTCGCCATCGCCGCGGCGGTGTGGGAACCGGGCCGGATGGGCGGCTTCTCGCTCGTGCCGTGGCTGGCGGTGCTGCTGCTGTTCGTGCTGTCCGGCGTGTTCGCGCACGGCGCCCGCATGCGCGACGACCTCGCGGGGACCGTGTGACATGGCCATCGTCGTCCGCCTCGACGAGCAGCTGCACGAGCGCCGCATGACGCTCACCGAACTGTCCGCACGCATCGGCATCACCGTCGCCAACCTGTCGATCCTCAAGACCGGCAAGGCCCGGGCGGTGCGCTTTTCCACCCTCGAGGCGATCTGCGCCGAGCTCGGATGCCAGCCCGGCGACCTGCTCGCCTTCGATCCTTCCATTCCGCCGCAGGAGTAAGCCATGAACGCGCTTGCCCGCTTCTTCGCCCCCGATCAGCTGCGCCACGAGGGCGTGCGTCCCGTGCAGGTCTGGGGCCTGCGCCTGTTCTACCTGCTGATGCTGGCCTTCGTCGCGCCCGATGCCTGGGGCGCGCTGCTGCGCCACGCGGGCCCTTGGGATCCCGTTCGAGCCGTGGCCGTCTGCGTGTGGGCCACGTATCCCGCGCTGGCGCTGTTCGGGCTGGCGCGCCCGCTGCGCTGGCTGCCGCTGATGCTGTTCGCGATCGGCTACAAGACGCTGTGGCTGGCGTTCGTCGCCTGGCCGCTGTGGCGGGCCGGCGCGCTCGCCGGCACCCGGGCCGGGGAGATCGCCTCCGCGTTCGCGTTCGTGCCGTTGCTGGCCGCGGTGGTGCCGTGGGGATACGTGTGGGGCGAGTACGTCGCGCTGCCGCGCCGGGCGGCGACGGGCAAGGCGGTCGCGAACGCCTGAATCCGCCGGCGGCGCGGTCCCGCCCTGTCCCGCCGCCTGCGCCTTCGCCGTTAGCCGTCTGCATCGACGCCCCGGAGCCGGTCGCGGCGGCGCGCGCGCGCCGGGCGGATCGCGGCCTTGCGACGCGTGCGTCGTCCCGCCCTCCCCCGGCCACGGCGCATGGACCTGCTCGAACGCGATTCCCTCCTCGACACGCTGCAGGCGCTGCTGGCAGAGGCCGCGGACGGCCATGGGCACGTCGTCCTGCTCGCCGGCGAGGCCGGGATCGGCAAGACCAGCCTGGCGACGGCCCTGCGCGAGCGCCGCGGCGGCGCGCGGCTGTGGTGGGGCGCGTGCGACGCGCTGCAGACGCCGCATCCGCTGGCGCCGCTGCACGACATCGCGCGCGGCGCGGAGGTCGCGTTCAGGCCCATGCTCGCGCCGGACCCGGGACGCGTCGCCCTGTTCGAATCGGTGCTGGCCGAACTCCAGGGCGCGCACACGCTGCTGGTGATCGAGGACGCGCACTGGGCCGACGAGGCCACGCTCGACCTGCTCAAGTTCCTGGGACGGCGCATCGAACGGCTGCCCTGCCTGCTGGTGGTCACCTGTCGCGACGACGAGATCACCGCGCGCCATCCGCTGCGTCGCCTGGTCGGCGAGTTGCCGGCGCCGCGGCTGGCGCGGCTCAAGGTGCCGCACCTGTCCTCGGGCGCGGTGGAAGCCATGGCCAGGCGCGCGCTGCGCTCGCCCGAGGGGCTGCACGCGGTGACGCAGGGCAATCCGTTCTTCGTCACCGAGCTGCTCCAGCACGGCGTCGGGGGCATCCCGCAGGGCGTGCAGGACCTGGTGCTCGCGCGCTACGCGCGGCTGGGTCCGCACGCCCGGTCGGTGATGGACCTGGCGTCGATCGTGCCGCGGCATGCGGAGCGCTGGCTGGTCGACGCACTGCTGGCACCGCCGCTGGAAGCGATCGAGGAATGCCTGGATTCCGGGCTGCTCGTCGCCGGGCGCGACATGCTGTCGTTCCGCCACGAGCTGGCGCGCGTGGCCGTCGAGCAGTCGCTGTCGCCCCTGCGTGCGCAGCACCTGCATGCGCGCGTGCTGGCGCGGCTCGCACAGGAGGGCGACGGACGGGTGCCGCTCGCACGCCTGGTCCACCACGCCGATCGCGCCGGCGATGCCGGAGCGGTGCTGCGCCTGGCCCCGCAGGCGGCGGCCGAAGCGCGCGGCCGCGGCGCCCACCGCGAGGCCGCGGCGCACCTGCGCATCGCCTTCGCGTACGCGCACGACCAGCCCGACGAGGTGCGGGCCGGGCTGCTGGACGACCTTGCGTACGAGGACTACCTCACCGACCGGATCGACGACGCGCTCGCCGCGCGCGCGCAATCGCGCGAGCTGTGGCGCCGCGCCGGCGAGGCGCTGCGGGAGGGCGACGCGGTGCGCTGGCTGTCGCGGCTGTGCTGGTACAACGGCCGCACGCGCGAAGCCGAGCGCCACGCCGACGAGGCGCTGGCGATCCTGCAGTCGCTGCCGCCGGGACGCGAGCTTGCGATGGCCCTGAGCAACCGCGCGCAGCTGCACATGCTGCAGGGGCAGCCCGCGCAGGCGGTCGCGGTGGGCCGGCAGGCGCTGGCGCTGGCGCAGCGCCTGGGCGCACGCGAGATCGAGGCCCATGCGCTGAACAACGTCGGCAGCGCGCGCCTGGACGCCGGCGACGAAGGCGGGCGGGAGGAGCTCGGGCGCAGCCTCGCGCTGTCGCTCGCCGAGGGCTACGAGGAGCACGCCGCGCGCGCCCACGTCAACCTCGCCTACGACGCGGTGATCTGCAGGCGGCTGCCCGCGGCGATGGACGACCTGCAGCGCGGCATCGCCTACTGCGAGGCGCGCGACCTCGATGCCTGGTCGCGCTACCTGCTGGCCTACCAGGCCGAGGCGTGGTTCGTCGCCGGCGACTGGGCGCGCGCCGCCGCGCAGGCGTCGCGCCTGCTGCAGTGCGCCGACCTGGCGGCGATCAGCCGCATCGCCGCGCTCGCCGTGCTCGGGCACGTCGGCGTGCGCCGCGGCGACCCGCAGGCGCAGGCGTTGCTGGACGAGGCGCTGGCGCTCGCGCTGCCGACGCATTCGACCCTGCGCATCGGCCCGGTGGTGGCGGCGCGGATGGAGGCCGCGCGCCTGCGCGGCGACGACGCGGCCGCACTCGCCGAGATGCGCGCGCTGGACGCTGCGGACGACCATTCCGGCTATCGGCTGTGGATCCGCGCCGAGCTCGCCTACCAGCAGCAGCGCGCCGGCGCGCGCGTGGACATCGCCGACGGATTCCCCCGGCCGTTCGCGCTGCAGCTGGCCGGCGACTGGCGCGCGGCCGCGCAGGCCTGGCGCGCGCTGGGCTGCGCCTGCGAAGAGGCGCGCGCGCTGGCCGAAGGCGACGACGATGCGCGGCGCGAGGCGCTGGCCGCGTTCGAGCGCCTCGGCGCCGACGCGATGGCCCGGCACCTGCGCCGCGAGCTGCAGCGCGACGGCGTGCAGGGCGTGCCCAGGGGCCAGCGCGCGTCCACGCAATCCAACCCGCACGGGCTCACCGCGCGCGAGCTGGAAGTGCTGCGCCTGCTCTGCGGCGGCCTGAAGAACGCCCAGATCGCGGGCCGCCTGAGCCGCTCCGTGCGCACCGTCGACCACCATGTCGCCGCGATCTTCGCCAAGCTCGGCGTCAAGACCCGGACCGAGGCCATGGCCGCCGCGCTGGCGGCCGGCGTGCAGTCCCAAAACTAGGCAGGCGCGACGCGCAATCCGGGCAATCCTGCCGAAGCCGCGCGCACGCCCTCTCCGTAGCCTGTGGATTGCGGCCCGACCGCATCCCCCAACACGGAGAACCCCAATGAAACCCAGGCTCCTCGCCGCCGGCCTCGCGATGTCCTTCCTCGCGTTGTTCGCGCTGGCCTTCGCCGCGGAAACCAGCCGCGGCGCCCCCACCCACCGCTACGTCGTCGAACGCACCTTCCCCAAGGGCGCGCTGGACGGCCTCGATGCGGCGCAGAAGAAGAAGGTGAACCAGACCAACGCCCGCTTCGGCGTGCGCTGGGTGATGTCCTACGCCACGCCCGACCGGACCAAGACGTACTGCATCTACGTCGCCCCCGACGCGATCGCCATCCGCAGCGCGGCCCAGGCGAACGGACTGCCGGTGGATTCGATCACCGAGGTCCCGGTCACGCTCGAAGCCGAGTGAGGTGCCGCGCGCCGCCAGTCCACAACCCACGCGACACCAACACCCACGCCACCCCACGACAGGAGACATCGCAATGCCGCGCTACATGATCGAACGCAACTTTTCCGCCGGCCTGCACATCCCGATGGACGCCGACGGCGCCAAGGCCTGCCTCGACGTCGTCGACTGCAATGCCAGCCACGGCGTGACCTGGGTGCATTCCTACGTGAACGCCGACAAGACCAAAACCTACTGCGTCTACGACGGCCCCGACCCCGAGGCGATCCGCAAGGCGGCCGCCAACAACCGCCTGCCGGTGGAGCGCATCACCGAGGTGCGGGTGCTGGATCCGTACTTCTATCGCTAGCGGTTCGTTGGCGCCGCGAAGGAGAAGAAGAAGCCCCGCGCTTGCGGGGCTTCTTCGACGGTGCCTGGTCGCGGGCCAGGGCTCGCCCTGCACCTGCCTGGCTCACCACACTTCGCAGCGCTGGTTTTCCGGGCGCACCATCGGGGCGTCCGCCTTGCACTGGAACGCCGCGCGGAACTCGGTCAGGTTCGACAGCGGCCCGTTGACGCGGTACTTCGCGACCGGGTGCGGGTCGCCCTGCACCATGGTGCGCTGGGTCTCCATGCGCGTCTCGTCGCCGCGCCACTGGCCCCAGGCGAGGAAGAACTGCTGCTCCGGGCTGAAGCCGTCGATGGTCGGCTCCGGGCCCTTGCCCTCGCGCGACTTGAGGTAGGCACGGTAGGCGATCTTGGCACCAGCGAGGTCGCCGATGGACTCGCCCAGCACCAGCTTGCCATTGTGGTGGACGCCCGGCTCGATGGCGTAGCCCTCGAACTGGTCGACCACGCACTGGCCCTTGGCCTGGAACAGCTTATTGTCCTCGGGCGTCCACCAGTTCGCGAGACGGCCCTTCGCGTCGAATTGCGCGCCCTGGTCGTCGAAGCCGTGGCTGATCTCATGGCCGATGACCACGCCGATGGCGCCGTAGTTGACGGCGTCGGTGGCGTTCACGTCGAACGCGGGCGGCTGCAGGATGCCGGCCGGGAAGACGATCTCGTTCTGCAGCGGGTTGTAGTACGCGTTCGACGTCGGCGGCGTCATGCCCCAGCGGCTGCGATCGGTCGGCTTGCCCACCTGGCCGCGGTTGTCGGCGACGTTCCAGCGCGAAGCCGCTACGACGTTGTCCCAGGCCGAATCGCGCGAGACCACCACGCCCTTGTAGTCCTTGAACTTGTCCGGGTAGCCCAGCTTCGGGAAGAAGGTGGCGCGCTTCTCCAGCGCCTTCTTCTTCGTCGCCTCGTCCATCCAGTCCAGTTCGCGGATGGTGTCGTCCATCGCCAGCAGGATGTTCTTCACCATCTCCTGCATGCGCGCCTTGGCCTCCGGCGGGAAATACTTCTCGACGTACTTCTGGCCCAGCGCCTCGCCGAGCTGGTTGTCGGTGAGCTCGGCGCAGCGCTTCCAGCGCGGCTTGATCTCGGTCGCGCCGGTGAGGAACCGGCCCTTGAACGCGAAGTCCTCCTCGACGAACGGCCTGGACAGCGAGTCCGCCGCGGCGTCCAGCACGTGCCACCGCAGGTAGGCCTTCCACTGCGGCAGCGGGGTCGTGGCCAGCTCCTGCTGGAACTGCCGCACGAACTTCGGCTCGGTCACGTTAAGGGCGTCGCGCGGCATGCCGGCGTCGTCGAAGTACTTCGCCCAGTCGAACGCGGGCGCCAGCGTGGAGAGGCCGGCGAACTGCGTCGGGTTGTCCTGCAGCTTCGGGTCGCGCAGCTGCACGTTGTCGAACGAGGCCTGCGCCAGGCGCTTCTCGAAGTCGAACACCGCCTGCGCGTCCTGCCCAGCCTGTTCCGGCGCGGCGCCGGCGAGCTCGAACATTTTCGCCACGTGCTGGAGGTATTTCGCGCGAGCCTCAACGAAGCGCGGCTCGGTCTTGAGATAGTAGTCGCGGTCGGGCATGCCCAGGCCGGACGCGGTGACGTGCGCGATCGTCCGCGACGGGTCGTGCAGGTCCTCGCCGGCGAACACCGCGAACGGCGCCGCCACGCCCACCGCGTGCAGCCTGCCGATCATCGCCTGCAGGCCGGCCTGGTCGCCGATCGCGTCGATGTCGTCGAGCCAGGGCTGCACCGGCTTGCTGCCCAGCGCGTCGATGCGCGATTCGTCCATGCAGGCGGCGTAGAAGTCGCCGGCGAGCTGGCCCGCGCTGCCCTTGGGCCAGTCGCTGCGCGCAGAGAGCTCGGTGAGGATGTCGCGCACGTGCTCCTTGTTGACTTCGCCCGACTCCCAGCGGCGGCTCCAGCGATCCATGTAGTCCGGGATCGGATGCTGCTGGCGCCAGGCGCCGTTGGCGTAGTCGAAGAAGTCGGTGCAGGCGTCGCCTGCGCGGTTGATGTCCTCGGGGTGGATCCCGTGCAGCCCGCCCGCGGTGGCGGTGGCGGCTGCGAACAACGCGACGAGCGGAAGGCTGGACCTGGCCACGGCACTGCGCTCCTTGCTGGAAGGTGTCGCCACTATAGCCACGGGCCCGGCCGCGACCCGTCCCGGAAGTACTGGTCCGAAGGACAATCGCGGGCAAGTCCCGCAGGCGTCGACTTCCCCCGGCCGCGCGGCTTCGCAGGTCCGCGCGGGCCACGGGCCACGCTTGCAACGCGTCACTCATGCGCCATCCGATGAGCGGCGACCGGCTTGCGGCGTGCCGGCGGTCGCCGGCGTCCAGGCGCGTCGCGGCGCGGCTTCCCCTGCGTCCCGCTTGACCTGCATCAATCGAGGGCGATTCGCCGGGCGCAATTCACCCGATCCCATCGCGGGGTGGCGAATAATGACGGGCGCACTTTCCACCGAGGAGGACACCTGATGAAGTTCACCACAGCCTTGCTGGCCACCGCGTGCGTTCTGTCCCTGGCGGCTTGCGGCGACAAGCCGGCCGCGCCCGCGGACACCACCGCACCGGCGGACACGGCCGCGGGCACCGCCGCGCCGGCAAGCGAGACCGCGCCCGCCACCACCGAGCCCGCGCCCGCCACCGAGCCCGCCGTCACCGAGCCGGCCGCGCCCGCGCCTGCAGCCGCCGCTCCGGCCAGCGACAAGCCCGCCGCGGTGGTCGCCAACTGCGCGACCGAGATCGAGGCCAACGACGCGATGCAGTTCAACGTCGGCTCGATCACCGTTCCCCCCTCGTGCAAGGAGTTCAAGATCACGCTCAAGCACACGGGCCAGATGCCGGTGGCCGCGATGGGCCACAACGTCGTGATCACCAAGGCCGCCGACATGCAGGGCGTCGCCGCCGACGGCATGGGCGCCGGCGCCGCAGCGGACTACCTCAAGGCCGGCGACGCGCGCGTCATCGCCCACACCAAGCTGATCGGCGGCGGCCAGTCCGACACCGTCAGCTTCCCGGTCAGCAAGATCACCGGCGACGGCCCCTACGAGTTCTTCTGCAGCTTCCCGGGCCACGCGGCGATCATGAAGGGCACCATCGCCGTCGGTTGACGGCGCCCGGCTGCGACACCGGCTTGGGAAAACCGATCGCCATCGGACTGGCCCCCATGCGCGCCGTCGAGATCGACGGCGCGCTGGTGGCGCGCGGTCTTGGCTTGCCGGTCGAGCGCTTCCGGCAGCTGATGGACGCGCGCAAGGTCGCGGTGCTGTGCGAGCGCGGCACGGGTGCGGACGCGGGCCTGTACCGCGCGAGCTTCTACCACGAAGGCCGGCGGGTGCAGCTGGTGGTGGACGAGAACGGAACGCCGGTGCGCGAGGACGGCGAGGCGGCCTGACGCTCGACGCGCCGGAATCCGGCATCCGCATCGCATCAGGACCGGCGACCGGGCCCGAACCACGCCGCGAGCGCATCGGGAAGCCCCGGCTCGCCCACCTCGCCCACCCATGCGACATGGCCGTCCGGCCGCACCAGCACGGCCGCGGGCGCGGCGATCGTGCCGATGACCGGCAGCTCCCAGTCGCCCACGTGGCCGGCCTCGACGCACCGCACCCGGTCCGCCCACGGCGCGATGTCGAAGCCGCCGGCCTGCCTGAAGTTGATCAGCACCGGCCGCGCCTCGTGCAGCAGTGCGTACACCCGCAGCGGGCCTTCGGCGGTGACCAGGTCGAGGTCGGGCATGCGGCGACCGAGCAGCGGATGCCCTTCGCCGAGGTCGTAGCGGATGTCCAGCCCGCTCATCCTCGCCGCGAACTGCCTGCGCGGCTCGTCCATCGCGAGCAGCTCGCCGACGATGTCGCGCAGCGCATCGGTGCGATCGTCGGTGCGGAACAGCGCCACCTGCGCCAGCGTGTCGCGCAGCACGCGCGCGCCCACCGGGTGGCGCTCGGCGTGGTAGCTGTCCAGCAGGGCGTCGGGCGAGATCCCCTTGGCCACCTGCGCCAGCTTCCAGCCCAGGTTCACCGCATCCTGCACGCCGGTGTTGAGGCCCTGCCCGCCCACCGGCGAGTGCACGTGCGCGGCGTCGCCGGCCAGCAGCACGCGTCGATCGCGATAGGCCGCGGCCTGCCGCGCCATGTCGGTGAACCTGGAGATCGAGGTGGGACTGTGCACACCGTAGTCGGTGCCGCAGGCGTCGACGAGCGCCGCGCTGAGGTCGGCGAGCGTGGGCTCGCCGGTGGCGCCGACCTCGCGCTCGGGCACCATGACCCGGATCGGGCCGCCGTCCTTGTAGATGATCTCGCCGTCGCGGATCTCGTACTCGAGCTTGCCGAAGCCGTGCGTGCCGAGCGCCGTGCGATGCACGCCCAAGGGCGGCTGCTCGCGCATCTCGACCTCGGCGATCAGGTTGCTCATCGTCGGCTCGAAGCCGGGGAACGCGATGCCAGCGGCCTTGCGGACCACGCTGCGCCCGCCGTCGCAGCCGACCAGGTAGCCGGCGCGCAGCGTCGTGCCGTCCGACAGCGCGACGCCGACGCCGTCGTCGTCCTGCACGAAGCCGGTGACTTCGCGTTCGCGATGGAACGCGACCGGCAGCTCGTCCACCCAGCCGGCGAGGATGCGCTCGATGTGCTTCTGCCACAGCCCGAGCACGTAGGGATGGCGCGTGGGGAAGTCGCCGAGGTCGAGCTTGGCCGAGGCGAAGCCCGCGGCCTGGGCGACCTGCCCTTCGGCGATGAACCGCTCGGCGATGCCGCGCTGGTCGAGCACCTCCAGCGTGCGCGCGTGCAGGCCGCCCGCGCGCGAGCCGATCACTTCCTGGCTGGCGCGCCGCTCGACGATGGCGACGTCCACGCCCGCCAGCGCCAGCTCGCCCGCCAGCATCAAGCCGGTCGGCCCGCCGCCGGCGATCACCACCGCGTGCGCGTTCATCGCCACGCTCCGGCCGGCATCGCGGCAGCCGGCGACGCCGTCGCGGACGCCACGTCCGATTCGCGATTCCCGCACAACGCATTCATCGAAGACACCACACGCATCACGCACACCTCGCAGGCCCTGGCAACGGCCGCGGACTCTGCACCCCGCCCCCGGGCTTGTGGCAAGCCCCCGGGCTGGTAAGATGCTGATAGTGGGAGGAGGCGGAAACGCCCCTCCCATTTCTTTGCCCGGCCATCGCGCGGCCGGGGCGCGATCATGGGGCTGGCGCTGGCCCACCTTCGACAGGCTCCGTGATGGGGCTCCGATCCTGCTAGCGAGCTCGCGTGAAGTAGTTCGTCCGCATGATCGGCTGCCCGTCGCGCCCGAAATACACGGCGGTCTCGACCATGGTTCCGCCGTCCGCCGCGGCCGCATAGACGCGCGTCGAAGCCGGGATGCCATCCTTGCCGAGCGCGACGACAAGCACGTGGGGCTGCGGCAGCGTCATGGCGGCCAAGTCCGCCTCGGAGCTGCCATCGACGCGCACGCCCGAACCGTCGAGGGTGGCGATGCTCGAGGAATGGATCCTCGTGCCGCCGGCATCGACGATGTCGACCTCCATCGCAAGCTTGCCCTGGCCAGCGTCGCTGAAAGTGATCGTGACGCCCTTCGGCCGCGCCTGGGGCGGCATCGGCAAGCGCGACACATCCACCGCCCAGCTGCCGAGCAGGCGGGAATCCGCCGATGGCCGCGCATGGGCCGGCGCACCGGCAACCGCGCCGATGAGCAGCAGGAATGCAAGGAACGTCCGCATGCGAGCTCTCCATCCGAATCGGTGGAAGGCATCGTGCACGGCTGTGGCCCGGATGGGCAATGCATCCGCTCTCCGGGCGTCGCCCGGCCCCGTGGAGCACCCGAATCCGGTTGCGCCAGCGGAAAATGGACGGGATCGTCCTACGGCAGCAACGCGGTCCATTCCGGGGTGGAGAACCTGTCGCGCGCCAGCGTCTGCGCGCGTTGCAGTTCGTCCGGCCGCAGGACGTCGGGCGCCAGGCCGCCGTGGCGGCTGCGGAAGGTGTCGACCATGCGTTCGATCACCGCCTCGCGCGGCAGCCCGGTCTGGCTGCGCAGCGGGTCGACCCGCTTCTGCGCGCTGGCCGTGCCCTTGTCGGAGAGCTTCTCGCGGCCCACGCGCAGCACTTCGAGCATCCGTACCGCATCGATGTCGTAGGCCATGGTGACGTGGTGCAGCACCGCGCCGCCGCGCCTGGCCTGCGCCGCGCCGGCGATCTTGCCGATGCTCGAGGCGATGTCGTTGAGCGGCTGGTACCACGCCTGGATGCCGAGCGTGCCCAGCGCCTCGATCACCCATTCGTCCATGAAGGCATACGCCTGCTCGAACGTCATGCCCTCCACCATCGACAGCGGCGCGACGATGGAATAGGTGATCGTGTTGCCCGGCTCGATGAACATCGCGCCGCCGCCGCTGATCCGGCGCACCACCTCGATGCCGTGGCGGCGCGCGGCCTCCGCGTCAACCTCGTTGCGCAGCGACTGGAAGCGCCCCATCACCACCGCCGATGCCGCCCATTCCCAGATCCGCAGCGTCGGCGGGCGCCGGCCCGCGGACACGTCGTCGAGCATCACGTCGTCGAGCGCCATGTGCAGCGCCGGCGACTGCGGCCCGGCGTGGACCAGGTGCCAGGCGTGATCGAGCCAGCGGGACCGGCTCACGCGGCGCCTCCCGCATCCGGCGTCGATGCCGGCGCGTCGAGCGCGCGGCGCACGGCCACCGCCACGCCCTCGGGCGTGATGCCGAACAGCTGCGGGCCCGGCCCCAGCGCACTGCGCACGGCGGCGGCGAGCGCGGCTTCGCCGGTGTCCGCAGGCAGGCCTTCGAGCGCGGCGTCGATGGTGTCCAACGCGCTCGCCGGCTCCAGGAAGAAGTCCCCGCTGACCTGCACCCCGGCGAGCCGGCCGTCGACGACCGCGAAGTCGACCACCACCAGCTTGCCGCCCGGCACCTTGTATTCGCCGTGCCTGTCGTTGCCCATCGTCGTCATCTCGCCAGTCTAGCCGCGACGAGCGCCGGCATCACGGCGCGCGCGACCGGCGCCGCGCGCCAGCAGCTACGAGCAGTGCCCGCAGCAGGTGCTGCCGCCGCTGATGTGCACGTCCTTCTCCAGCGGCGTTGCGGCGCAGCCGATGCCCGCCAGCGCGTCGCGCACCTGCGCGGCGGTGGCGGTCGAGATCACCTCCAGGCGGCCGCGCGCGGCATCCAGCGCGATGCGCGCATCGGCGTCGAGCGGGCGGAGGGCCGCGGCCAGCGTGGTCGCGTCGAGGTCGCGGGCGGAGAGTTCGAATTGCATCGTGGTGTCCCATGGAGGCGCGGCGTGCGCCGTTGGGTGCGAAGGATGCGCGACGCGCCCCGCCGCGCCCTTGACCTCCGTCAACCGACCGGCACGCTGGCCGCGGAATGCGCGGTCAGGCGCGACGCAAGAGCCGTCCCGGACGCGTAATCGCCTCGCCGGCCTCGAACTCGGGCGCTCCGGCCCGCCGCTGCGAGCGCATCGCCGGCCTGCACGCAGGCCCGGCCTGGAACCTCAGGACGCGCTCGCGCCCAGCGCATGCTCCGGGTCGCTGCGCAGCTCGCCCAGCGGCGGGATGACGAGGGTGGTGTATTCCTCGTAGTGCGCCGCGGGCAGGTCGCGCAGCGCGAGGCGTTCGGCGCGCGGGGTCTCGATCGGCAGGCGCGCGGCCTCGTAGAGGATCACTTCGTGGCCGGGCGGGTACCAGCGCAGCAGCTTGTCGACCAGCGCCTGCAGCCCCTCGCGCTCGGCGTGCAGGCGGGTGCAGGACAGGTCGCCGGACAGCGCCACCTGCCACAGCAGCACCAGGCCGTCGGGATCGACCTGGCGGTCGTAGACCATGAAGTGGGTCGCTTCCATCGACTGCACGCCGCGATGGCCCGGGTCGATGCCGAGGTCGGCATACAGGCAGGCCTCGGCGGAGATCCCCGGCTCCATGCGCGCCGGGATGCCCTCGGCGCGCGCCTTGCGCACCACCCGGTGCGGCACGTCGGCGAACACGCCCGGGTGGCCGTAGAACACCGCGCACACCTGCTTGCCCGCGCGCAGCTCGGACATGATCGCCTCGTCGATCTCGCGGTAGGTCTGGCGCCGGTCCTTGCCGGTGGCGTAGTACGCGCCGAGGTTGACCACGTCGGGGCGCAGGCCGGCGATCATCGCCAGCGCGAACGGGTCGGCCAGGCAGAACACCACCTGCGCCTCGCGAATCTCCGACAGGCAGCGCTCGCTGGCGTGGCGGCCGAACTGGATGCCGCTGCCGACCACCACCAGGCCCGCGGCCGGCGCCGTCGCCGCGGCGCCGTCGTCGGCGCGGACCACGCGGTCGCGGCCTTCGTGCTTGGCCCGGTACAGGGCCTGGTCGGCCTCGTGCACCAGTTGCTCCAGCGTGGCGGCCTGGCCGTCGGCCTGGCAGACGCCGGAGCTGATGTTGATGCGGAACGTCCTGCCGAACACGGTGATCGGCTCGATCCGCGCGCGCAGGCGCTGCAGCATCGCTTCGGCTTCCGCCGCGTCGGCCTCGAGCAGGATGGTGAACTCGTCGCCGCCGCTGCGCCCGGCGATGGCGCCCGCGCCCGCGGTTTCGGTGATCCATGCGCCCAGCGCGCGCAGCGCCTCGTCGCCGGCGGCATGGCCATGGCGGTCGTTGACCTGCTTGAACAGGTCGATGTCGGCGACGATCGCGGTGAACGGCCGCCCGGTGCTTCGGGCGCGTGCGAACGCGGCCTCGCCCAGCTTGCGCACCTGCTGGTAGTTGAGCAGGCGGGTCAGGCTGTCGTGCTCGGACAGCCAGCGGTAGCGGCGGCGCTGCCGGAACGAGCGCCGCAGCAGCACCGACAGCAGGATCGCGGTGACCAGCAGCCCGCCCATGCCGATCGCCAGCAGCCATTGCCGGCGCTTGGTCGCGGTGACCTGCATCGCGGCGAGCGCCTTCTCGGTCTCGAGCAGGGCGATCTGCTGTTCCTTCAGGCGCGTGTCGAACTGCACCTGCAGGTAGGCCAGCCGGCGCTCGCGCGCGCCGCTCTCGGCCGCGCCGGAGGCGGACATCGCCTGGCGCGTGTGCGCGAGCGCGCCCGCGGTGTCGCCGCGACTCTCGGCCAGCTTCGCCAGCAGGCCCTCGGTCTCGGCGATGGCGCGGTCGGATTCCTGCTCGCGGTAATAGCGCAGGGTGTCGGCCAGCAGCGCGCCGGCCTGGTCGAGGTGTCGATGGGTCTCGATCAGGCTTTCGGCGATCAGCAGCTTGGCGCTGTAGGAGCCGGCGGCGAAGCCCACGGCCTCGAATTCCGCCAGCGCCTCGCGCGCCCAGCGCAACGCCTCGGCGTGGCGACCCTGGCCGGCCAGCATCTTGCCGACGCCGTACTTGGCGTTGGCGACGTAGATGCGGTCGCCGGCACGCGTGCACGCCTCGAGCTGGCGATGGCGCCAGTCCTCGGCGATGCGGAAGTTGCGCGCATGGTCCTCGGCCAGCGCCACGTCGCTGAGGGCCAGGCACAGCGCGCGGGGATCCTTGCCGGATTCGACCTGGCGCAGCTCCTGCAGCGCCAGCTCGCGCGCCTTGCCGGTCTCGCCGACCAGCGTGTGCAGATAGCTGGCGACGCCGAGCAGCTTGGCCGACTCATCCGGCGCCTTGGGCAGGTAGGCCAGGCCGTCGCTGAGCCAGGCGAACGCCTGCGGCCAGTCCTCGAGGTTGGCCGCGACGTTGATGGCGGTGGTGTAGACGCGCACCCGTAGCGGCGCCGGCATGTCCTGCTTCAGCAGCGCAGCCATGCCCTTCATCGCGACGGGCTCTTCGCCGGCCAGCGCCCTGTTGCGCAGGCGGATGAACTCCACGCGCTGGCGCTGCAGCGGCGTGAGCGCATCGGAGTGCGGGGCGAGCGCCGCGATCTTCGCGTCCGATTCCCGCCAGGGCGCGGCGAAGGAGAGCCGCTCGATCTCCTGGACCTGCCCTTCCAGCGCGTCGGCGGCCTGTGCCGGCGCGCAGGCGCAGGCCAGCACCAGCCACAGCGCGATCGCGATCAGCCGGGACACGGCGCCTGCCTGCGGCGAAGACGACGAACCACTATTCGTCGTAGGCGCGAATGACGTGGTTGGTGGCGAACTGACCGTCCGCCAGGCCGGTGAGCCGCTTGATCGCGGCGTAGTCGCTCTCGGCCATCGCCCGGCGTTCCTCGTCCGACAGGCCGGCGCGCCGCAGCACCGCGTCCGGGTTCTTCTCGTATTCCGCCGCCAGCGCGGCATCGCTGCCGAGCTTCCTCATCAGATCGAGCAGTTTCGACACGTCATTCCCCCTGGGAAACCAATCCGGCATTCGGTGGCCGCGCGGCCGCGATCCGGCGGCCTGGCGGCATGTGCGTGGGTATGCCCCGGCGGGCGTGCAAGCCCCTTCGCCCTGTCGTCGAAGCAGGCGGACATTAGCACAGGCGCGACGGATGTTCGTGCGCGGATCGAGTCGCGCCTTGCAGGCCGCCTGCTGCGATGCGCGGCGCTCCCGCATCGCCGGCAACGGCGCGGCGCGGCAGCTCAGCGTGAGCGGCGCGCCGGCGCCGGTGCCTGCGGCGCGGCGCGGCCCGCGGCTTGCGCCACGCCACTGCCTGGCGAGTGGCGCTGCACGTGCTCGACGAAGGCGCGCAGCTTCGGCATCGCCTGCTTGCGGCTGGGGTAGTAGAGGAACATCCCCGGTGCCGTCGGCGCATGTGGCGCCAGCACTTCCACGAGCTGTCCCGACGCCAACGCCTGCGCTGCGATCGGCGCCGGCACCTGCGCCAGGCCGATGCCGCGCACGGCGGCGCCGAGCGTGGTGGTGAAGTCGCTGGCGATCAATGGCCCGGCCACCACGATCTCGAGCGCATGCCCGTCCTCGACCAGCGACCACGGCGCGATCGATCCCGCGGCGCGGCGCAGGCGCAGGCAGGCGTGTCCGCGCAGGTGGCCGGGGCGTTCGGGCGGCGCACGGCGCGCGAAGTAGCCGGGGCTGCCGACGACGATGAAGCGGAACGGCGCCGACAGCGGCACCGCCACCATGTCGGCGGCGATCAACTGGCCCAGCCGCACGCCGGCATCGAAGCCTTCGGCCGCGAGGTCGACCAGCGCCTCGCTCGCGGCGAGCTCCACCTCGACCTCCGGATATGCCTCGCAGAACGAGGCGACCAGCGGCTCCAGCAGCACCGACACGGCGGCGCGCGGCACCGACAGGCGCAGCAGGCCGGCCGGGCGCTGGCCAAGATCGCGTGCGGCCTCGCTCGCCGCGACCAGTTCCTCGAACGCCGGCCTGGCGCGCGCGAGGAACCGTTCGCCGGCCTCGGTGAGGCCGACGCTGCGCGTGGTGCGGATGAACAGGGTCGCGCCGATCCGCGCCTCCAGCGCGCGCACCGCCTGGCTGACCGCGGACGGCGTCACCGCGAGCATCGTCGCCGCCTTGCGAAAGCTGCGGTGTTCGGCGACGGCGAGGAACACCTCCACGCCGTCGAGCGCGCCCTGCCGAACAGTGAAGTTCCGCTTCATGCCTCGACGACATTAGCGCGGATGGTGCACCGCCGATAGCCGTCCTATCTTGGCCCCGTGCTCCGCGGCCACGCGCGGCGGGCGCCGGAATCCCCCGACTTCGCGGAGACACCGCATGACCGATGCACCCACCGCCACACCCGCCCACCCGCGCGCGCCCCGCGGCGCCCGCGCCAGCGAGCGGTGCTACGCCGCGGCGCCGGCCGGAGCGCAGCCATGACCCCGGCGACGATCTTCAGCCTGCACCTGCTGCTGGGCTACGTGCCCTGGCTGCTGTGCTTCCGGGCCTATCTCTGGCCGGGGCTCGCGGCGATGGACGCGGCGTCCGCGCAGCGCGTCATCGCCACGCTGCACGCGTTCCGCTTCTTCGGCCTGGCGTTCCTCGTGCCGGGCGTGGTCGGGCCGCAGCTGCCGGCCGTGTTCGCGACGTTCGCCGCCTACGGCGACCTGGCCACCGGCGTGCTGGCCATGCTGGCGCTGCTCGCGGTACGGGTGCGGCCGCTGTTCTGGGGGCTCGTCGCCGCGTTCAACGTCGTGGGCCTCGCCGACCTGCTCGTCGACTACTGGCACGGCGCCACGCTCGGATTGCCCGCGCTGTCGGGCCAGCTGGGCGCGGCCTACGCGATCCCGATCCTGTACGTGCCGCTGCTGGCGATCACGCATTGCGCCGCGTTCCGGTTGATGGCGCGTGCGCGCACCGGCAATGCGCCGCGCGCCGCCGGCGCAGCCGCGCCCTGAAGCTGGCCATGCCCCGCCGGTTTTCACGGCCACCGGCGTAGGATCGCCGCCCATGGACGACGCCACCCGCATGCCCGCCGTGTTCCTGGGCCACGGCACCCCGATGAACGCCCTGGAGCGCAACCGCTACACCGAGGCCTGGCGCGCGATCGGCGCGTCGATGCCGCGGCCGCGCGCGATCCTCGCGGTCTCCGCGCACTGGTACGTCAACGCCACCGCGGTCACCGCCATGGCGCGGCCCAAGACCATCCACGACTTCTTCGGCTTCCCGCAGCAGCTGTTCGACGTGCAGTACCCCGCGCCGGGCCTGCCGGAGCTGGCCGAGGAAGTGGCCGACGCGGTGCATCCGGAGTACGTCGGCGCCGACCACGACAGCTGGGGCCTGGACCACGGCACCTGGTCGGTGCTGGTGCACGCCTTCCCCGACGCCGACATCCCGGTGGTGCAGCTCTCGATCAACGCGCAGAAGCCGCCGGACTACCATCTCGAGCTCGGCGCGCGGCTGGCGAAGCTGCGCGAGCGCGGCGTGCTGGTGCTGGGCAGCGGCAACGTGGTGCACAACCTGCGCGCGATCGACTGGCACAGCCCCGACGTCGGCATGGACTGGGCGCGGCGCTTCGACGAGCACGCGCGCGAGGTCATGACCGCGCATCCCGCCGACGCCGCCTCGCTGGTGGCGCACCGCGACTACCCGATGTCGGCGCCGACGCCCGAGCACTTCCTGCCGCTGCTGTACGTCGCCGGCTTCGCCGCGGCCACCGGCCAGGCCGCGCGGGTGCCGGTGGACGGCTACGCGTTCGGCTCGCTGTCGATGGCCTGCTACGCCGTGGGCTGCACCGAACCCGGCGACGGCGACGGCCTGCCGGGCAGCGCGCCGCTGGGCAGCGACGCGCCGCCGGAGGACACCAACATCTAGTCCGCCGGCAAGCGCCGCGTTGCACGTCGGGCGCGCTCGGAATGACAAATCGATGCGACCGCAAACGCTTGCCTCCCTCTGCCGGGGAGCGGAGGTGGGCTCAAGACGGAGCGAGGCGAGTCGGCAGGAAGGCGGCGGCCGGGGGATCGCGTCAAGCCGGCCATGGATGGCCGGCGCCCCCGTCAGGACAGGATGTCCTGCCGGGGGGAGAGCGATTCACCGGCCGGCGACTTCCTTCGCGCTCCAAACCGAAGCCCACGCAAAATCGCGCAGCGAAGTTCCCCACGCATTCGGGTGGAGCAATCGAAGCCGACTCTCGCGGCGAGAGCGGGTCCCCGCCCCGGGCGATTTCGCGCCGTTCCTCCCCGCGAAGCAGGAGAGGGATTCAAGGCCAGCGTCATCGCCTTTCGGTGAAGCCCGGCTCACAGCTACCTCGCCGACCGGAAGCGTCGCGGCAGCATCGCCCGCAGCCCGCGTTCGAGCGCGGCGCGCAGGCCGGGGCTGTGCAGGCAAACCCCGCCCGCGAGCCCGACCAGGCAGCCCAACGCGGTATCCAGGAAGCGCGCGCGCAGCAGCGCGCCCACCGGCGCGCCGCTGCCGAGCGCGGCGGCATCGGCCAGCAGGATCGTCAACGGCGTGATGAACACCACCGCCAGTCCGTAGTGGCGCACCACCAGCGATTCGACCACGAACGTCAGCGCCATCACCGCGATCGCGATGCGCCATGCGTCGAAGGGCAGCGACAGCAGCGCGCCGGCCACCAGCATGCCCATCGCGCTGCCGGCCACGCGCTGGAACTGGCGGTCCCACACCGCGCGCAGGCTCGCACCCTGCACCACCGCCAGGCAGCTCACCGGCACCCAGTACGGGCGCGGCAGCCGCAGCAGTTCCGCCAACAGCAGCGACGCGCCCACCGCCGCGCCGATCACCACCGCTTCGACCACCACGAAGCCGAATCCCGCCGGCTGCCGCACGGGATCCGGCGTCGCCGGCCAGCGCGCCAGCACCGCCAGGCTGTAGCCGAACGCGACCAGCCCCGCGACCAGCACGCCGAGGAACAGCAGGCCCACCTGGCGTGCCAGCGCATCGGCGGGGAGCGGCGTGTACGCGCCGATCGCGATCGCCATCACGAAGAACAGCGGCCCCGGCGGCGGCAGCCGGTAGTAGCGCACGGTCATCGTCACCAGCATCGCGACCAGCGCGATCAGCGGCGCGCGCAGCGCCGCCGCGCCGAGCGCCTGCACGCCCAGCCCGATCGCGTAGCAGGCGGCCATCGCGAAGCCGCAGGCCATCAGCGTGACCATGCGGTGGTGCATCGACGTGCCCGGCAGGTACAGGAAGACCAGACCGCCGAGCGACCCCGCCAATCCCGCCTGCATGTCGCCCGCCATCGCCGCCACCAGCAGCGGCGCCCCGCTCGCCAGCGCCGCCGCCAGCGGCATCGGCCAGCGCCGCCCGGACGCCTGGAAGGTCGCCAGCGAGCGCCACTCCTCGCGCAGCAGGCGGCGCAAACGGGCCCAGCGGGTGGTCTGTTCCATGCGCCATTATGGGCGGGCTCCCAGGCGTGCGGCTGCCGCGCGAGCCAGGCCGAAGCTCGCGGCTGAAGCCGCTCCCACAAGAGTCTCGGGGCGTCGCTTTTGCTCCGTGGGAGCGGCTCAGCCGCGAGCCTTTCCCCACGAACCTGCACGGCCTCGCACCACCGATGCCGCGACCGTCCCGTCACGCGCCGTGGGGTAGCGTCCGCCGCTCCACCCGCCGCGCCATCGTCGATCCCCGCTCCCGCGCGTCGCGAAGAAGACGACACCACCGTGGTCGCCACGGAGCCGCCATCCCGTTCGCTGAACGCGGCGCAGGCACGCGTCGCCCCGCTGCGGGCATGCCCGTCGGGACACGAGGACACCGAACAGACCATGGAGGCCATCATGCCCGGCTCCAGCACCGATCCGTCCCGCCACCTCGCGCTTGCGCTCGCCCTCGCGCTCGCCGCCCCGTCCGTCGCCCAGGCCCAGGCCGCGCCCTCCCCGAGCGCAACCATTCCCGTCGGCAACTGCAACGACGCCGGCGCGGGCAGCCTGCGCGCTGCCGTGGCCTCGGCCGCCGATGGCGACACCATCGACCTGCGTTCGCTGCAATGCCGGCAGCTGCTGCTGACCAGTGGCGCGATCCACGTCACGCAGGACGACCTCACCATGCTCGGCCCCACCCGCGCGTTCACGATCGACGGCAACGCCGTCGACATGGTGTTCCTGCATACGGGCAGCGGCACCCTGCGCCTGCGCGCGCTGTCGATCGCCAACGGCAACCACGAGGAGAACAAGGCCACCGGCGGCTGCATCCATTCCGACGGCGACCTGCGCCTGGAGTACGTGCGCGTGCACGATTGCAGGCTTTACGACAGCCTGGGCTACCTGGGCGGCGGCGGCGCCATCGCCGCGAACGATGTCGCGCTCTACGACAGCGAAGTCTTCGACAACGTCGCCTACGCCCCCAGCGACGACATCTACCCATTGGGCGGCGGCATCCTCGCCCATGGCGACCTGGCGCTGGTGCGCAGCCGCGTCAACGACAACACCGCCCAGGGCGGCTACGGTGGCGGCGTCTATACCGAAGGCGGGCTGCAGGTGCGCTACAGCGAGGTGAGCGGCAACTTCTCGCGCTACTACGGCGGCCTGTACGCCAACACCGGCCAGGCCACGGAGGTGGTGGGCTCGCTGTTCGCCGGGAACGAAGCGTACGTGGCCACCATCGTCGGCATCTTGGGCGGCAGCGCGCTGGTCGTGGACACCACCGTTTCCGGCAACACCGCCGGCCGCAACTCCGGGCTGCAGCTGGTGGCCGACGAAACATCCGTGGTCAACAGCACGATCGTCGACAACGTCGAGAACCAGCGCAGCACTCCGTGCGGCGGCGCGCTCGTGTTCACCGGCGACGTCCTCCTCGAGAGCACCATCGTCGCCCGCAACCGTTGCGGAGGCGTCCCGCTCGACATCACCGGCATCCTGGGGACGGGAGAGGTCATGGGCAGCGACAACCTCGTCCAGGCCTCGACCCTGCCGCTGCCGCCCGACACGATCTCCGCCAACCCGCGCATCTCGCCGCTGGCCGACAACGGCGGCCGCACCCGCACCCACGCGCTGTGGGCCGGCAGCCCGGCGGTGGACATGGGCAACAACAACGCCGGCTTGGCGTTCGACCAGCGCGGGCCCGGGTTCGACCGGGTGAAGGGTGCGCGCGCGGACATCGGGGCGTACGAACGCTGAGCAGGGCTTCGCGGGAGGCTGCGCCGTTTGGCGAAAGGCTCGCGGCTGAAGCCGCTCCCACCAAGGGGGGCGGCGCCGGAGGCTGTGTGGGAGCGGCTTCAGCCGCGCGCTTCCCCGCCAATCCACCGTCTTTCGCGCCTCCGCCCGTTCGGCAGCAAGAAATCACGGCCGGAGGCCCGGCGCGGGCCGCAACACGCGCGTGTCGATCCCGCCCCTCCCCGTTCGTCGAAGGACAAGACCACCCCACCACGGAGCCCCGCCATGATCCCCAAGAACACGATCTGCCTCTGGTACGACCGCGACGCCCTCGATGCCGCCACGTTCTACGCCGAAACCTTCCCCGACAGCGCCGTCAACGCCGTGCACCACGCCCCGGGCGATTACCCCTCGGGCAAGCAGGGCGACGTGCTCACGGTGGATTTCACCGTGATGGGCATCCCCTGCATCGGCCTCAACGGCGGCCCGGCGTTCAAGCAAAGCGAGGCGTTCTCGTTCCAGGTCGCCACCGAGGACCAGGCCGAAACCGACCGCCTGTGGAACGCCATCGTCGGCAACGGCGGCCAGGAGAGCGATTGCGGCTGGTGCAAGGACAAGTGGGGCCTGTCGTGGCAGATCACGCCGCGCGTGCTGACCGAAGCCTTCACCGGCGCCGACCGCGCGGCGGCCAAGCGCGCGTTCGACGCGATGATGACGATGCGCAAGATCGATGTCGCCGCCATCGAGGCCGCGCGCCGTGGCTGACGCCCGCGCCCCGGCGCGCGGCAGCAACGCGCTCTCGCGGCCCACCATCACCGCCTTCGAAAACTCGCCCGACCGCGGCAAGGGCCTGGCGCGCGACATGCGCGTGCGCTGGGCGCTCGAGGAAGCCGGCGTGTCCTACGACGTGCGCCTGCTGTCGTTCGAGGCGATGAAGCAGTCCGCGCACCTGGCACGGCATCCATTCGGGCAGATCCCGACCTACGAGGAGGGCGGGCTCGCGCTGTTCGAGTCGGGTGCGATCGTGCTGCACCTCGCCGAACGCCACGCCGGCCTGCTGCCGGAGGATGCGGATGCGCGCATGCGCGCCATCACCTGGATCTTCGCCGCGCTCAACACGGTGGAACCGCCGATCGTCGAACTCTCGCTGGCCGGTGTCGCGGAGCGCAACGAGCCCTGGTTCGAAGCGCGCCTGCCGCTGCTCCGGGACCGTGTGCGCACCCGGCTGGGCCAGCTGTCGCGCCGGCTCGGCGATGCCGACTGGCTCGACGGCGCGTTCAGCGCCGGCGACCTGATGATGGTGTCGGTGCTGCTGCGGCTGCGCAGCTCGGGACTGCTGGACGAGTTCGCGAACATCGCCGCCTACGTCGCCCGCGGCGAAGCGCGGCCCGCCTACCAGCGCGCCTTCGCCGACCAGCGCGAAGTGTTCACCAGACAGCACAGATAGCCCAGGAAGGGCCGCGCAATCGCAGGAGCGGCGGAAGCCGCGACCGGGATGCCCGAAACACCCGGCGTCGCGACGCCCGTCGCTCCCACAAGCCAACGCCGCCACGCCTTCCTATTGCGTATACCCGTCCGCGGCCGCCTTGCCCGGATCCGCGAAGATCGCCATCGCCGTGGTCATGCGGCGAAACCCGAACTTCTCGTAGAACGGCTCCCGCCCGGGCACCGCGTACAGGATGATCTTGCGGTGGCCCGCGGAAAGCTCGACCAGCTTTCCGATGAGCGCCTTCCCGAGGCCGGCCCCCTGGTAGCCGGGGTGGACGACGATGTCGCACAGGTAGGAACAGTCCACCCCGTCGGCCACCGCGCGCCCCGCCGCGACGATCTTCCCGTCGTCGAACGCGACGCACTTGAACATGCTGTTGCCGTACGCGGTCCGCAGCCACTCGCCGCTCTTGGTGCCGAGCGGCGCGATGCGATAGAGCTCGGACATCTCGTCCCAATCGACCGCGTCGGTGGACTGCGCCCACTGGATCGCCATGGATTCCTCCTGTTGCCTAGACCGCCCGGAACACCGGCGACAGCATGCGGAAGCTGCCGGCGTCGGCATCCAGCTCCACCTCGCCGCCGACGGGCACGATGAACTGTTCGCGGATGTGGCCGATCATCGCGCCGCGGTAGGCGGGGATGCCCAGCGGCCGGATGTGGTCGTCGAAGATCTGGTCCAGCGTCAGCGAACCGTAGCCTTCGCCGGGATCGCAATCGGTGCACTCGCCGAAGACGAAGCCGGCGATCGCGTCCAGCGCGCCCATGAGCTTGAGCGTGGTGAGCATGCGGTCGATGCGGTACGGCGCTTCGTCGACGTCCTCCAGGAACAGGATCCTGCCGGCGAAGTCCGGCAGGTAGTGCGAGCCGGCCAGGCCCACGAGCACCGACAGGTTGCCTCCGACCAGCTCGCCGCGCGCCTTGCCGCCGGCGATGGTGAGCGTGCGGTGCTTGCGTGGCACCAGCTCGTCGCCGGCCTCGACGAGGTTGCGGTACGCCATCAGTTCGCGGTCGAAGAACATGCGCCGGAACTGGTCGACGTTGAAGCGGTTCCAGCTGCCGGCGCCGATCGGGCCGTGGAAGGTGACCAGACCTGTTTGCGCATGGATCGCGCAGTGCAACGCGGTGATGTCGGAGTAGCCGAGCAGCACCTTGGGGTTGGCGCGGATCGCGTCGTAGTCGAGCAGCGGCAGCAGCCGCGCGGCGCCGGAGCCGCCGCGGACGCAGACGATGGCCTTGACCTCGTCGTCGGCGAACATCGCGTTGAGGTCGCCGGCCCGCTCGGCGTCGGTGCCCGCGAGCGAACCGTAGCGCGCGGCGTAGTGCGCGCCCGTCTTCACCTTGAAGCCCAGCGCATGCATCGCTTCCTGCGCAAGCTGCAGGCTCAATCGTTCATCGGTGGCCGACGACGGGCTGACGAGCGCGACGGTGTCGCCGGGGTTCAGGGCGGCCGGCAGCAATCGTTCGCGCGCGGCCGCGGCCGCAACACCTCCGGCGGCTCCGGCGAGCGGAAGCAGGGATGCGAGCGCCGCGGTTCCGATGAAATCACGCCTGTGCATGTGGCTGCCCATCGATTGGACTGCGGGCCAGACTAGCGCATGGCACGCCAGATGGCCGGGATGTTCGACACAACGGCGGTCGTTGCCGTGGAAAGGACGGCCATCCGCCGTCGTTCCCGCGAAGGCGGGAATCCAGCGACGGTGATGTTCCGGCGGCGAAGGTCACTGGATCCCCGCCTTCGCCGGGATGACGAGCGGATGGACGCCACCTTCGCGGGAATGACGAGAGGATGGACGCCGCCTTCGCGGGATTGACGACCGTGATCAGTTCGCAGGGGCAGGCCGAAGCGGGGCTCAGGAGCCGACAGCGCGCGCAACGGCGCAGCGACGACGAGCGCGAACGCGTTTGACAACGCGCGCGTCCCCTCGGAGCATGCGGCGTGCCCTCCATGGAGCATCGCCATGCCTCGCGCGCTCGCGCTGTCCCTGCTGCTGTCGACCCTGCTGCTGTCGACGCTGCTGCTGCCGAACCTGTCCCACGCCGGCGGCACCGGCCCCGCTCCGAAACCCGCCACCGCCACCGCCGCCGCGATGCCGCCACCGCCGGCCTGGCTCCAGGGCCTCGACGCGCTCTACGACCAGCGCATCCGCGTGGCGGGCCTCGACGACCGCGCCTTCCAGCCCGAGCACTGGTGGGACGTCGCCGCCCCGCTGGCGACGCCGGCGCGCGGATTCACGACCGAGGAGATCGGCCGCAGCGCCGAAGGTCGCCCGCTGCGCCACGTGTCATGGGGCGAAGGCGACACGCGCGTGCTGCTGTGGTCGCAGATGCACGGCGACGAGAGCACCGCTTCGATGGCGCTGGCCGACCTGTTCCGCTTCCTCGGCGAGCATCCCGACGACCCGATCGTGCGGCGCCTGCGCAAGTCCACCACCCTGCACTTCCTGCCGGTGATGAACCCCGACGGCGCCGCGCGCTTCCAGCGCCGCAACGCGCAGGGCATCGACGTCAACCGCGACGCGCGCGCGCTGGCCTCGCCCGAAGGGCGCGCGCTGTACGGCCTGCGCGAGCGCCTCGAGCCGGCGTTCGGCTTCAACCTGCACGACCAGCAGCCCGGCTACCGCGCCGGCGACTCCGACCGCGGCACCGCCATCGCCCTGCTCGCGCCCGCCTTCAACGAGGCGCGCGAAGTCAATGCAACGCGCGCGCACGCCATCGAGGTGGCGGTCGCGATCCGCGCCGTGCTCGAGCCCTACATCGCCGGCCACATCGCCAAGTGGGACGACACCTTCAACCCGCGCGCGTTCGGCGACCTGACCTCGCAGGCCGGCGTGTCGACGATCCTGATCGAGTCCGGCGGCATCGAGGGCGACGTGCAGAAGCAGCGCCTGCGCAAGCTCAATTTCCTCGCCCTGGTCGGCGCGCTCGACGCCATCGCCACCGGTTCGTACGCGGGCCTGCCGCAGTCGCGCTACGACGAGCTGCCCGAGAACGGCGAGGTCTGGCCCGACCTGCGCATCAGCGGCGGCACGCTGGCGCTGCCCGGGCAGCCGCAGGCGAAGGTCGACCTCATGATCGACTTCGACCGCGCCCTGCTCGAGCGCGGCGGCACCATCGACGACATCGGCGACATGGGCGACCGCCGCGCGCGCCGCACCATCGACGCCAGCGGCCTGTACATCGTCCCCTTCGACCCGCCCGGCGCCACGCCCGAAGCACGCAGGACGCTCGCGCCCGGCATGCCGGCCTACTTCCACCTCAGCCGCGACCCGCAGGGCCACGACATCGTCTGGACGCTGGCGGGCGACGTGGATCCGGCCCATCCCGCGCCGTCGCAAGGGCGCTGAGGCCGGATCCGCTCTGCCGTTGTCCTGACGAACGCGGGGATCCTTGCCGTCATCCAACGAACGCATGGATCCTTTGCCGTCATCCCCGCGAAGGCGGGGATCCATGGACCTTCGCCTTCAGGCCGTCAACGTCCATGGAGACCAGACTTCGTTTGTTGAAAACCCCGCATGCGCGGGAATGACGACGCGGGTTTCTTTGCCTTCGCGGGAATGCCGAAGAGGCGTTCGCCGCCTCGGTCAGACCTTCGTGAACTCGCCACCCGCGTTGGAGAGCTTGTCCACCGAGAAGGTGATGCCATTGACGGTGATCTCGAACGGCTGCTGCAGGATCTCGAACACGTAGTTCTCCGACAGCTGCGACTCCAGGTTCTGCCCGACGATCACGCGTCGCCCGATGTGGAACCGCTTGCCGTCCTGGCCGAAGAAGAAGTACTCGTCCCGTCCCGACCTGTCCCCGGACGTGAAGTTCTGGTGGTGGAACCGTTCTCCCACGGATACCTGCGACATGAGTGCGCTCCTGAGGTTGGGCATGCTGGGCCACGACATGGCGGCATCGCGAAAACGCTTCGCGACCAGTGGCCAGGCAGTCGACCTAGCAAGGAATCCGATAACACCGCGTCACGCCGCGCCCGTCATGCCGCGAAGCTTCCGCGACGACGACATCACTCCTTCCGCCAGCGAAGCTCGGCCGCGCGCTCGTCGCGCAGCCAGGCGATGGCCTCGTCCTCGCGCTCGAACACCTGCCCGGCCAGGCCGAACTTGCCCGCGGCCACCACGCCGAACCGCTCGGCGTCGATGAACTCCGGCCGCGCCACCATGGCGATCCGCAGCCGGCCGTCGGCGGCCTCCGCCCACAGGCGCACCATGCGCAGGCGGTCGGCCAGCGTCGGCGCGTCGAATGCGATGTCGCCCACATCCAGCAGCAGGTGCGGCTGGCCTTCCGCCACCGCCCGGCGGATGACGCCCGCCAGCTGGTCGATCGCCCGGTCGAATACCTTGTGCGCGCTCGTCAGCCGCGCCACCGGCACACCGTCCACGACCTCCATCCGGACCGTTTCAGGGGTGGAACCGGACATGAGGATCTCGAGGGACGGGGTTGTTGCCAGCGTAGCAGCACGGGCGTGCGTCCCGCAGCCGGCCATCGGAATGCGTCCTTCCGAAGCAATCGTGATGCGCCAGCGGGGTCCGGCGTGCCGGGCCCCGCGGCGTCCACTCAGAACCGGACTTCGGCGCCGAGCATCAGGGTGTCGGCACGGTTCACGTCGTCGTACTGGATGCCGTCACCTTCCACGTCGTTGAAGTAGACGTAGTTGGTGTACGCCAGGCTCAGGTTGAAGTGGCGATTGACGTCGAAGCCCAGGCCAAGCCCGAAGTAGCCGCCGTCGGCGTCCTGGCCGGCGGAGTCCGCAGTCCAGTAACCGGCGCGCACCAAGGCATAGACCGGGCTGCCGGTGCCGAAGTTGAAGCGCCCGTTGAAGCCGACGCTGTCGAACTCGACCTTGTCAAAGCGCACGCCATCGTCCTCGGTGCTGTCCAGCTGGCCATGCGCCAGCTCGACGCCGAGCAGCGACACCGCGCCCGCCTGCCAGCGGTAGCCGGCGTCGACGGCGACCGCGGACTGGTCGACGTCCTCGTACACCCAGCCCTTGCCGCCCTGCACGCCCAGGAAGAAGCCGCCGCGGGCCTCCTCGTAACGCGTCGGTGCAGGCTGCTGCGACTGCGGCTGCATGCCGGCCGGCTGCGCCTGCACCGTGCCGTCGTCGCTGGTCGCCGGCGGCGGCGGTACGCGCCTGGCCGGATCCGGCTCCTGGCCCTGCGTGGGCTGCCAGCCCTCGAGCGGCTTGGTCTGCGCCTGCGCGGCGGTGGATGCCAGGACGGCACCGGCGAGGACGACGGCCATGGCGGCCGCCGAGCTGGTCTTGTTCATGTGATCCCCTGAGTAGAAGCGATGGTGCGCGCCGCGATGCGCGGCCGCGTGCCCGGCCGCGGACGATGTCGCGAACGCACTACCCGCCGTCCGCTTCCCTTCGTCGCCGCACCGGGCGCCGGAATTCTACGTGTGCGCCCGAGCTCGGCCCCCGCACGCGCGCTAGGAAAAATTCCCGGCGACCGCTGCTACCGGCCCTTTGGTCCGCGACCACGCGAAGGCGAGTGATTGCACGCGCGTTCGTTCCGCTATGATCCGGCCACGACGGCTGGGGGCCGTGCAAGGGGAAACCATGAAGCGATGGAAAGCGGCGGGCGCCGGGCTTGCGGCGCTGGGATTGCTGGTGCTCGTTGCGAGGATCGGCGTGGGGGCCGGAAGCACGGATCCCTCGCTGGACGGCCAGGCCTCTACTGCGGTCACGGATCGAACGGCGACAGGCAGCGATGGTCGCTCGCCCAACCCGGCCGCGTCCCGCCGCACGACCCTCGCGCTGCCCGCCATCCAGGGCGATCGGCCCAGCCCCTTGCGGCTGACGCGCAACACGCTCGAACAGGCATGGCAGCGTGGCCGACTCGACATCGCCCTGCCGGGTGGCCAGCGCTATTCGGTTGAACTTGAAGAGCAGCGGTTCGACCCGGGCGGCCAGTGGACGGTGGTCGGCCACGCGCAGACGCGCCTTGGCCCGCAGGCGATGGTACTGACCTTCGGCCCCGACGCCGTGTTCGGCGTGCTGCCGAATCGCGACGGCTCGCTGATGCAGGTCACCACCACGCGCGGCAATGTCGAAGTCGCGGCCGCCGGCGGCATGCTGCCGCGCGGGCGCAAGAGCCGCCTCGGCGCCACGCCCGACTACGCGATCCCCGCCGCTGCCGGCGGTGGCAAGGCCGCGAGCCCCCCCAGCGCGGCGCCCCTGACTGCGGCCACCGCGCAAGCGACCGCCTCGGCGACCACCGAGATCGTCGTCTTGGGCGTGTACACCGACGACCTGGTCGCCCTGCGCGGCAGCGTGTCCGCCGCCGAGACCGAAGTGACCAACCTCTTCGCCATCACCAACCAGGCCCACGTCGACAGCGCGACCGGCGTGCATTTCAAGGTGGCGGCGCTGAAGCGGGTCGCCATCGATCCCGCGCTGGATAACCAGAGCATTCTCTATGCGGTGACCGACAACACCATCGCCGGCGTCGACCTGGCCAAGCTGCGCGACGACAAGGCCGCGGACCTCGTGGCCGTCGTGCGCCCCAACCACGAAACCGATTGGACCTGCGGGGTCGGCTGGATGAATGGCGCCGGCCGCACGCCGCAGGGCGTCTGGGACCATTACGGCGTTTCGGTCAGCAACGTCTCCCCATGCGGTCCCTACGTCCTTGCGCACGAGATGGGGCACAACCTCGGGTCCGCCCACGACCGCGAGACCATGACCTCCAACGGCCACCTCGACTATGGCGTGTACGAATACTCCTTCGGCTACCGCCAGGCTGGGCCGCCCGCGTTCGCGACGATCATGGCCTACCCGGAAGGCGGGCAACCCTGGCTCGGCTATTTCTCCAGCCCGGGCTCGTCGTCCTGCGGCGCGGCATGTGGCCTGCAGGACCAGGCCGACAACGCGCGCAGCCTGCGCAACATGGCGCCCGTGATCGCCGGCTTCCGGGGCCCGCCTGGCACGCTGTCGATCGTGGACGCGGAAGCCTACGAGTCCGAGGCGGACGGCCCGACGGCGTTCCTCAGCTTTCGGGTGCGACTGTCCGGCATCGCGCCGGCAGGTGGCGTTGCGTTCGACGCAGTAGTGAGCAACGGCACCGCCAAGGCGGGCACGGACTACACCCCGCTTACGCAGACCCGATACCTCATTCCGGAAGGTGAGCGTGAGGTCGGCGTCTACGTCGACCTCATCGGCGACGCCGTCAAGGAAACGGATGAGACCATCAAGGTGACACTGGCCAACGTCACCGGGGCGACGGTGTACGACGGCGAGGCCGTCGGCAGGATCGTCAACGACGATCCGCGCCTGAAAGTGTCGGGACACGCGCGCTTCGACGGCGCGCCGGTGCCGACTTCCTCGTTCCTCATGAACGTCAACGGCCTGGCGAGTGGCTCCGACAGCATCACGCTGGAACTGGTCCCCCCGGACTTCGCCTATGAGATCCGGGTCCCGAAGGGCGCCTCGCCCACGCTCTACGTCGACGCGCCCGCACCGTTCGCGATGCTGCCCGTCACGCTCGGCGAGGTCCTGGCCTCGCGGGTGCGAGACCTGAAGATGAAGAAGGGCGTGAACGTTTCCGGCAAGGTCAGGGTGCCGGCCGGGCAACCTGCGCTCACCGAACCGATGTGGTTGGCTTTCGGCGCCAATATCAACGGCGTTTCCCAACCGATCCAGCCCTTCTATCTCGAGCCGCCGGACTTCAAGTACAGCCAGTGGGTGGTGCCCGGCGCCTGGGTCTACATGGAAATCACCCCTCCCTCGCCATACCAGCGCGTCGTGGCCAACAGGCCGGTGACGAATGCCGGCTACGTGCAGGACCTGCCACTGTCCACGCTGCCCGGGCTGATCGTCTGGAACACCGGTCGCGATTTCGAAGGCCCGCCGGGCTCGCATGGCATGACTTCCGGGATCATCGACCTGTCGGCGCCGGCCCCCGCGGGCGGCGTCACGCTGAGCTACCGCACCGTCGACGGCACCGCCAAGGCGGGCAGCGATTACGAGGCCGTGAGCGGCACGCTGAAGATCCCGGAAGGCGAGACGTCCGCGTATACCGACGCCATCATTCTGAACGGCGATAACCAGCGCGAGGGCGACGAAACTTTTTACGTCGTCGTCAGCAACGTGGTCGGCGCAAACCCGGTGGTGACGCGCGTGGAATTCATCATGGATGAACAGGCGCCGCACATGAGCGGGCCACTGCCACCGTTGCGGAAGTAAACCACCCGTCGCGCGGGCCGGCTGCGGTGCACCCCGACGGGGTGGGGGTCTCGGTCATTCCACGACCCGGCCCGCCTGTTTTTCCACCTCCGACGCCTCGCGCACGTCGGCCACCGCGACATCGAAATGCAGCGTGCGGCCCGCGAGCGGATGGTTGCCGTCGATGGTGACCTGTTCGTCACCAGCTTCCACCACCGTGATGAGCCGCGACCGTCCGCCGCTCTCGGCGCGGAACTGCATGCCTGGCGCGACCTCGTCAACGCCTTGGAACGCACTCCGCGGCACGACCTGGACCAGTCCTTCGTTGCGCGGGCCATAACCCTCCTCGGGCTTGACGTCGACCTTCAGCGAATCGCCGGCATGCTTGCCGGCCAACGCCTTTTCCAGCCCCGGCACGATGTTGCCGGCACCGTGGAAATAGCGCAGCGGCTGCGACTCGGGCGACTTGTCAATGACGTTGCCGGCGTCGTCGGTAAGCGTGTAGTGGATGCTGGCGACACGCGCGTCGGTGATCTCCATGTGGGATCTCCTCTGGATGAATGGGAAGTCGTGGCAAAGAACAGGCATCGGACTACGCACGATGCGAAACATGATCCACGTTCTTCACCATAACGGCTGGATGGCGCACGCGCAAACCGGGCGGCGACCGGTCAACACTGGCTGCGCGCGCCGGCGCGCAACGCAATGCCCTGGAGCCCGTCACTTGCGAAAACCTCGCCGGCGCAGCAGCAACAGGCCGACGGCCAAGGCAACCAGCCCCGCTATCAGCCAGCCGATGGAGCCTCCCACGAGGGGCTCGCAGTCGGCGAAGCACAGGATCGGCTGGATCCGCACCAGGTCCGCGCCCTGCGCGATCCACAGCGAGCCCAGGAGCACTAGCACGATCCCCGCGACGATCCTCAGGATTGCCGGCGTTCGCAGGTTCACCGTGCTTGGTCCTGCATGACCGCGTCTCGAAAGGGTCCGGAAATCGACACGCCGCAAAGGTACCAAGGCATCCGATAACGCAGCGTCACGCCGCGCGTCCAAACGGCGCCGGCTGCGATCCTACGCGCCGCCATACCGCCTCAGCCCAGGAACAGCGCCACGTACTCGTCCACCGGCCGGCGCAGGATCGTGGTGTTGACGAACACCGCCACCACGCCCTGCTCCCAATGCCGCATCCGCACGCCGGACTGGCGGCCGCGCTCGAAGGCTGCCTGCGCGAGCGCTTCGGACATCTGCAGCAGGTGGATGTTGGACGCATCCGGCGAGGTGCGGTCGACCACCTGACCGCTCGCGACCAGGGCCGCGACCAGCCGGGCCGCGTGCTCGTGCGCCTGCACGATGCGCGCGCGGAAGCCGGGCAGCGCGTCGCGCGCCAGCATCGCCGGCATCCAGCCCTGCCACAGCGTGCCGCCGTAGAGCCGCCGCAGCTCGCGCGCCTCGGCGATGTCGGCCTTCGATCCGGCCAGCACCGCGCCGAAGGGCGCGCCGAGGTACTTGTAGAGCGAGACGTACACGGTGTCGAACTGCGCCGCGTACGCGCCTACGTCGAAACGCGGCGGCGCCAGCAGCAGCCGCGCGCCGTCCAGGTGCAGGCGCACGCCGTGCGCGCGGGCCACGCCCGCGATCTCCCGCACCCGGGCCAGCGGCACCATCTCGCCGTTGGCGCGCCGCACCGGCGACTCCAGCGAGATCGCGCCGATCGGCATCGGGTAGCGCTCGCCCGCCGCCTCCACGATCGCCACCCGCACCTCCTCGAGCGTCGGCACCGCGCGGTCGGGCGCCATCGCCAGCAGGTTGATGCCCGACAGCCGCTGCGGCGCATCGACCTCGTCGCGGTAGAGATGGCTCTCGCGCTGCACCAGCGCGCGCCGGTGCTTGCCGCACAGCACGCGCACCGCGATGTTGTTGGCCAGCGTGCCGGTGGCGAGAAACGCGCAGTCCTCCTTCCCCAGCAGCTCAGCGAACGCGCGCTCCAGCGCCTCGACCTCGCCCTCGGCGAGGTAGCGGTCGACGGCATCGCCGCCATTGCCCCGCGCCAGCGTCGCCAGCCGCGCCGCCATCGCCGCGCCATCGGCCGGCTCGGTGTCACCGGTGAGCCAGACGTCGCGACTCTCTGCGGATGCGGCCTGCGGCGAAGTCGCCGACGGCGCCTGGGCGAAGCCCGGCGATGCGAGGGAAGCGGCGGCGACGCCGAGCGAGCCCTGCAGGAAATTGCGTCGATCCATGGCGATCCTCCGGGATGGGTGCTTTCGATTATTGCGGAAGACAGCGTCCGCTCACCGGAACGCCAGCGTGAGCACGCGCAGCGCCTCGCGCGTACGGCGGTCGCTGAGCGCGGTGTAGAGCATCACGTCCTGCGCGGGGATCGGCGGCAGGGACAGGCGTTCGCCGACATCCACCGTGCCGGAGGGCGCGGCGCGCCGGGCCAGCAGCGCGACGGCCAGTCCCCCGGCCGCGGCGGCGCCGAGGATCGCGGCGCCCTTGCCGACGAAGACTTCGCTCCATGCGACGCCGGCCTTGTCGAGCGCGCGGACCGCCACCGCCCGGATGCGGCACGACTCGCCCTGCGTGGCCAGCGGCAGCGGCCGGTTGGCCTGGGGCTCCCAGCCGACGGCCGCGAACCAGGAAAACGCCTCGACGAAGGCCGCCCTGCCCTGCTTGCGGCGATCGTCCGGTCGCAGCGCCAGCACCGCGTCGAGCTCGCCCTGCTCATAGGCCTGCATCAGCTCGCGCGTGCCGGCCACGCGCATCTCCACCAGCAGGCCCGGATCGTGGTCGCGCATGCGCCGCAGCAGCGACGGCAGCTCGCCGCCGACCAGCAGGTGGCTGACGCCGATCGCCAGCCGGCGCTGACCGGCCTCGAACGCGGCCGCCGCGCGGTCGTGCGTCGACACCAACTCGCGCGCCATGCCGAGGAACGCCAGTCCTTCCGCCGACAGGCGCACCTGCCGCGGCGTGCGCTCGAGCAGGCGGCGGCCGAGCTGGTCCTCCAGCCGGCGCAGCTTGAGGCTGACCGCGGACTGGGTGGTGCCCAGCACGTCGGCCGCGCGGGTGAAGCTCTGCAGGTCCGCGGCCAGCACGAAGGCCTTGACCGCGTCGACGTCCATCGCCTTCATCCGGAATGATTCGAATCTGAAATGACAACTATCTCTATAGATGTCTTTTCATGATGATGCAAGCGGCCTAGTCTGGGCTCCGGTTTACAGAGGAGCCCTTGCGATGAACCAACTCACTGGCGTGATGCTCGCGATGCTGGCCGGCCTGGGCGCGCGCGACGTGCCCGAACCGGCCCATCCCCCATTCCCGCTGCACGGCACCTGGACCCTGGTGGCGGCGGACAAGATCCTGCCCGGCGGCGCGCGGGCACGCGACTACGGCGAGCGGCCCAAGGGCCGGCTGATCGTCGACGCGGACGGCCGATACTCGCTGCAGATCCTCAAGTCCGAGCGCCTGCGCTTCGCCGAAGACAGCAAGGCCGACGGCAGCGGCGACGAATTCAAGTCCGCGGTGATGGGCAGCAGCACCCATTACGGCACGCTCGCGATCGACGACAAGGCGGGACAGCTCGTCTTCTCGATCGAAGGCTCGTCCTTCCCCAACTGGGAGGGCACCGTGCAACGACGCCAGTACCGGCTGGAAGGCGACGAACTGAGCTACCGAGTGCCGCCGCGCGCGGACGGCAGCATCCCGGTCTCGGTTTGGCGACGGCTCGACTGAGCCGTCGCGCGCCGCCCCGCACATTCCCGACCAGACAGGAGAACCGACATGCCGCACTTCGTGGTCGATTGCTCGCAGGGCATCCTGCGACAGCACGGCGAGGAGGACATCCTCGCGAGGCTGCACCGCGTCGCCACCGCCACCGGACTGTTCGACGAGGCCGACATCAAGGTGCGGGTCAATCCGTACGCGGTCTATGCCGTCGGTGGCGGCAGGGACGACTTCATCCACGTGTTCGCGCACATCATGCAGGGGCGCACCGTCGCGCAGCGCGCGGACCTGTCGCGACGGATCGTGGGCGAGCTCGCCGCCATGTTCCCGGACGTGCGCTGGATCGCCGCCAACATCGCCGAGTTCGAAAAGGCAACCTATGTCAATCGAGGCATGCTGTAGGCGCGATCGGCATGGCGCTTCGCGCGCCCGCATAGCGAACGCCTAGCATTTGCTTAACCGTTCGCACAGGCCAGCCTCGCTACGGTGGCCGCACGTTCCCATTCCGCATGCACCGCCGTGACAGAACAGATCGCCTGGCCCACCAAGCAGCGCGAGCTGCACAACCATCATTTCGATTCCACCATCTGGAACGACTTCCGCTTCCGCGACGACGACATCATCGTCGCCACCTACGGCAAGTCGGGCACCACCTGGACCCAGCAGATCCTCGCCCAGATGCTGCTCGGCCCCGACCCAGAACTGGCTGTGGCCGAGATGTCGCCGTGGCTGGACCTGCGCGTGCCGCCCAAGGCGGAGAAACTGCCCATGGTGGAAGCCCAGCGGCATCGCCGCTTCCTCAAGACGCACCTGCCGGTCGACGCGCTGGTGTTCTCGCCGCGCGCGAAGTACATCTACCTCGGCCGCGACGGCCGCGACGTGGTGTGGAGCATGTACAACCACCACGCCAACGCCAACCAGCTGTGGTACGCCGCGCTCAACGACACGCCCGGCCTGGTCGGCCCGCCGATCGAGCGGCCGCCGGAGGACATCCGCGCCTACTGGCGCGAGTGGATGGATCGCGACGGTTACCCGTTCTGGCCGTTCTGGGACAACGTGCGCTCGTGGTGGCAGGTGCGCCACCTGCCGAACGTGCTGCTGGTGCACTTCGCCAACCTCAAGCGCGACCTGCCAGGCCAGATGCGCCGCATCGCCGGCTTCCTCGACATCGACGTCGACGACGCCGACTGGCCCGCCATCGAGGCGTACTGCTCCTTCGACTGGATGAAGCGCCACGCCACCCGCTCGGTGCCGCTCGGCGGCGCGTTCTGGGACGCCGGCGCGCAGCTCTTCATCCACCGCGGCGAGAACGGCCGCTGGAAGGACACGCTGACCTCCGACGACGTCGCCGAGTACGAGGCGCGGGCGGTGCGCGAGCTCGGCGCCGAGTGCGCGCGGTGGCTGGCGACAGGCGAGTGAGGTGGCGGACGCGACGGCGGGCGCAAGCGGTCCAGGAGGCGCCACACAACCGCGTCGGCCCACGGGGCTAGCGCCTGGCGTCGAAGAACGCGCCCCGGTCGTGCTGCTGCTTCGGGCCGTTCTCGTAGGCGTGCGGCAGGGCGTCCGCGGCGGTCCACAGCGGGCCGTCCTGCAGCTGGTGGTGCACGTGCGGGCTGTTGGTGTCGCCCGAGTTGCCGAGCAGGCCGATCGCCTGCCCCTGTTCGACGCGCGCGCCCGCTTCGACGCGCACGCTCCCATGCTGCATGTGGGCCAGCATGCTGAACTCGCCGTTGTCGTGGTCGATCACGACGTGGTTGCCCGGGTCGCCGCCGTTGGGGAACTCCGCGACGAAGTACTTCGGGTCCGACACGCCCAGCACCGGCTGGCCGGGACGATCGTTGCGCGCCACCGCCACCGTGCCGGCCGCGGGCGCGATGATCGTGCGCCCCCACCCCGCCGCCGCGGAAGGCTCGTCGCCCTGCGCCACCATCGCCGCGTACAGGTCGGTCAGGCCGATGGCGTCGATCGCGAACATGCCGCTGCGGTTGCGATGGCCGTCGTTCCACGCGCCGCCCTGCGTGATCATCCCGCAGCCTTCGAAGGGGAAGATGAGGCGCGTCTTCTGCGCGTAGGTTTGCAGCCGGACGGTGGTTTCGAAGCGCCGCAGGCCGCGTGACGTGCGGCACTGCAACGCGCAGTCCACGCGGTCGACCGCCAGTTCGGCGGGCATCGCATCGGCGATGCGCAACGCGGCGACCAGCCAGTCGCCTTCCGGCGCCTGCATCGGCGCCGCGGCGAGCAGGTTGGCGCGCGCCGCTTCGGCCGCCGTCCAGGTGGTCGTGCGCTGCACCTGGTCCCCCGAGCGGCAGGTCACCACCAGCGACTCGAGCGCAGGCGCGCCCTGCGCGGGCGAACGCAGCAGGAGGTTGAACAGCCAGTACTCCGCGCGCAGCGCATTGCGATCGGTGCCGCGCTTGAACACGCGGCCGGGCTGCACGGACAAGACGAGGCCATCGGCACCGAACGCGGGCGCGACCTGCGCGGCCGTCGCCGGCGGCGCGGTCGTCCCAGCCTTCGACCAGAAGGCCGCGGTGCCGGCCGCGGCCGCGGCGAGGAAGTTCCTGCGGCTGGGCATGGCGGGCTCCGGACGACGAAAGAAGCGTCGAGTATGGGGCGGCGCCCGCGGCGGTCGCCTGCCGATGGTCATGCGCGCAAGGCGTCGGGCGCGTCGTTCGCAGGCGTCGGGCGCGTAGGCCCGACCTGCGTGGCTTCCGCGGCCTGTCCGGTCCCCGGCCGGGCCGGCGTTGCTCCCGGTGCGCGCCGGTCGCGGCGCGCGCCTTCCATCTTCGAGGGAAACACCATGCGTGCACGAATCGGGTTGGGCGTGGCGATGCTGGGCGCGAGCGCCCTGGTCGCGGGCGCGGCGGCGGCCGCGGAAGCGGAGATGTCCGCCGGCGATTGCTTCGTCGCGGCGATGAAGGCCAGCGACGCCGATGCGGTGTCGATGTGCTATGCGCCCGACGCGATCATCTGGTTCCCCGGCGGGCCGATGGCGAAGGGGCGTGAGGCGATCCGCGACGGCTTCGCCGGCTTCCTCGCCAACGCCACGGTGCGGGACGCGCGGCTCGACCCCATCGGCGGGGAAGCCGTGGGCGACGCGCGCGTGGCCTGGGGCACCTATGCGATCACCCTGGAAGACAAGGCCACGCACGCGGTGACGGTCGAACGCGGGCGCTACACGGACGTGCAGAAGAAGATCGACGGGCGCTGGCAGTACATCGTCGACCATCCCTCGGACGAGCCGCCTGCGCCCGCGCAATGACGCGCACGCGACGCGCGAAGCGACGCGTCGAACGGCCGCCACATCACAGCAGGGGAACTCCATGGCGTACGTAGCAACGGGCGCGACGCCCGGACGGCTGCTGCAGGTGCTGGGCGTGGCCTTCGGCCTGGCGGTGCTGGTCGGCAACACCATCGGCATGGGCATCCTGCGCACGCCGGGCGAGATCGCGGCGCGCGTGCCTTCGGTGCCGCTGTTCATGGGCGTGTGGGTCGCCGGCGCGCTGTACGCCCTGCTGGGCGCGCTGACGGTGTCCGAGCTGGCGGCCATGCGCCCGCGCTCCGGCGGCCTGTATTCGCTGGTCCACCATGGACTCGGGCCGTATCCGGGCTTCGTGGTCGGCTGGAGCGACTGGCTGTCGACCTGCGGCAGCACCGCCGCGGTCGCGATCGTCCTGGGCGAATACATCGCCCCGCTGCTGCCGTTCCTGGCCGGCCACGAAAAGCTGACCGGCTGCGGCGTGGTCCTCGCCTTCGGCCTGATGCAGTGGCGTGGCGTGCGCATCGGCGACGTGGTCCAGCAGGCCACCAGCCTGGCCAAGGCGCTGTCGCTGGTGGCGCTGGCGCTGGTCGCGCTGTTCTTCGCGAAGGCGCCGGCGCCCGTCGCGCCCACGACCGTCGCGCCGGTCCTGCCGATGGGCATCGCGCTGGTTGGCGCCGTGATCATCGCGATGCAGTCGGCGATCTACACCTACGACGGCTGGAGCGGGCCGGTGTACTTCAGCGAGGAGCTGCAGGACCCCGCGCGCGACGTGCCCCGCACCATGATCTTCGGCGTATTGCTGGTGATGGCGATCTACCTGCTGTTGAACGCGGCGCTGCTGTCCCTCGTCCCGATCCGGGAGATGGCCGGCGACCCGTTCGTGGCGGCGAGCGCGGCGGTGCGCGTGTTCGGCCCGCGCGGCGATACCGTGCTGCGCATCGTGATGATCGTGTCGATGCTCGCCAGCGTGAACGCACTGGTGCTGATGGCCTCGCGCATCCCGTTCGCGATGAGCCGCGACCGCCTGCTGCCGGCCGCGCTGCAGCGGGTCAACGCCGGCGGCACGCCGGTGCCCGCGCTGTGGACCAGCGTGCTGGTCGCGATGGGCCTGATCGCGACCAACACCTTCAACACCATGGTCGGCCTGCTGGCCTTCATGTTCGTGGCCAACTACGCGGTGACGTTCACCACGTTCTTCGTCGTGCGCAGGCGGGAGCCGGATGCGCCCAGGCCGTTCCGGGTGCCGCTGTATCCGCTCGTGCCCGGGCTTGCGCTGCTGGGCTCGCTGGCGTTCATCGGCGCGGCGCTGGCCAGCGATACCGTGCACAGCCTGTTCGCGCTGGGCCTGGTCGGCGCTTCCTGGCCGGTGTACCGGTTGCTGCGGCGAAGCGTCGGCGCCGATTGAGGGCGCGGGCGTCGGACGCGTAGGCCCGACCTATACGCTCAGCCCCACGTCGCCTTCGAGCACCGTCTGCCGCATCTGCGGCGATTCGCCGGGGCGCCACAGCGACACCTCGTGGCGCACGCGGTAGCGCAGCGGGCCGCCGTCCTCGCCCGGGGCGCGGGTGATCGGGCGCGGGATGCAGACGAAGTCGGTGACCATCTTCTCTGCATCGACGCGCACGGTGGCATAGCCGTGGCCGCCGTTGTCGACGAAGGCCAGGTGCGGCGCGAGCTCGGGGTTGCGCACCGCGAGCGCCTTCTGCAGGTCCCTGGTCTTTTCATACTCCAGCGCAGAGCGCACGCCATGGCGCAGCGTCAGGTTTTCGGTGCACTGCGGCTTCCCGTCCTTGTCCTCGGCGATGTACAGGCCGCGCGTGGGATTGTCGGCTTTCTTCTGGACGTACTCGTTGGCCTCGGCGCTCCCGACGGAAGTCATCGATCCACCCACGAAGCTGACGCCCACCGGTTCGAAAGGCGCCGCGGGCGGCAAGGCCTTGACCGCGTAGCCGGCCCAGAAACTGTGGCGATCGCCGGCGACGACGACGAGCCCGGTCATGCCGGCATCGCGCACGGCATCGAAGATCTCGGCGCGCTCGTGGTACATGCTGCCCCAGTCGTACACGGTCATGAGGCCGTAGCCCTTGCCCTTCCACTTGCCCGACAGCCCGGGCGGCAGGTTCTGCGGGTCGACGCGCGTGTCGAGCGTGCCCAGCGAGTTGCCCCAGACCTTCCAGGTGGCCGTCGCGCCGCGCAGCTTGTCGAGGAACCAGGCCTTCTGCTTAGCGCCGAGCATCGACTGCGGCGGATCCTTGGCGACGTAGTTGTCCACGCTCTTGTCGCCCATCACCAGCTTCGCCGGCGGGTTGCCATGGTCGTAGGCGCGGCCGCCATCGAGCTGCGCCCACAGCTCCTCGGGGACGAAGCCGAGCACGTCGCCTTCGAACAGCGGGCCGATCTCGTCGTGGCTGCCCGGATCGCGCGAGCGGAAGCTGCGGTTGTCGGTGATGAACAGGTCGATGTGCTTGCCCCAACGCAGCGCGCGGTAGGCGATCAGGCTGTTGATCGCGGTGAGGTTGTTGGGCTCGGTGTTCAGGCCGGTGTCGTCGAAGTCGGTGGCCTTCAGCGGCACGTCCTGGACGTCGGGCGCGTTGAATGCATCCAGCTTCGAGCCCGGCGGCAGCACGCGCGCGGGCTGGAATTCGAACCAGGCCTGGTTGGCCGCGACCTTGAGCGTCTGCGCGGGCACCCAGCCGTCGGTGCCGGCGAATTCCTGGATCGACTGCCAGCCGTTCCAGGAGAATTCGTGGTTGTCCCAGATGCACACGAAGGGCCAGCGCGCGCGTGCATCCTGCAGGTCCGGATCCTGCAGGTAGGCCTTGTAGGCGACGCGGTAGTCCTCCAGCGAATCCGGCACCCAGAAGCGGTTCTTCGCGACCTTCTTGCCCTTCGGATACTTGATCGGGAACGTGACGACGCGGTCGAAGTTGCGGCCGTTCTTGACCTGGTCCGGATACGCCACGACTTCGTAGATGAAATCGCCCAGGTGCAGCACGAAGCCGATCCGTTCCGCGGGCGCGGCGCGCTCGTCCTCGAAGATCATCCGGCGATAGCCATTCAGGTATCCGATGCAGACGTCCTGGCAGCTGACGAACGCGAAGCGCGACGGGCGCGGATCGTCGCGTCCGAGCGCGGTGAGCGTGCGGCCGATGCGGCTGCCGTTGCCCTCCTCGTCGACGAAGCGGTACCAGTACTCGCCCGCCGGCGCGAGGTCGCTGACCAGCACGCGGCAGGTCCAGTCGGACTGCGCCAGCACGCGCGCCGCCGCGGTGGCGACCACGCGCGAGAACGCCGGATCCTCCGCCACCTCGACCAGCAACGTGGCCTCCTGGCGCCCGTCCGCATAGGGGCGCCGCGTCCACAGCAGGACGCTGTTCTCGTCCGGATCGCCCGACGCCACGCCCTGCGGATACAGTTCGCGCCGCTCGCGCCAGCCGCTCGAGGACGGGCGGGTGGTCGCGCAGCCCGAAGCCAGGGTCGCCCCCAGCGCTGCGGCGAGCTGGAGGAATTGGCGGCGGTCGAGGCTGGGCATGGCGGCTCCTTGCGGCGGCGGATGCGGGGACCCGCGCAACGCTAGGCGCCGATCGCGGCTCGGGAGCGTGCTGAAAGTCAGGTAAGGCTCTCGATCGCCAAATGCGGGAAAAGGATGGCATGGTCTGCGGCTTTGCTTCCCCGCCGGACCGGGCTTTACACTCCGCCATCAAGGGGGGGAGCATGGTATCCAATCGATCTCCGGGATGGGCCGCCGTCGCGGCCGCGCTCTGCCTTGCGGCCTGCGATACGTCGACCTCTCTATCACCAGCGGCAGCGGCTGCCGGCCGGCAGCAAGTCGAAGAGGACCGGCCCTCGGCCACGGAGCGCATGACCGCCACGAAGCTTCCGGCTTCCCCGGCGGCGGGAACGGCAGCGTTCGGATTCAGGACGCCCCGCAATATCGAACGCATGCTCGATGAAGAAGCCGGGATATCGGCGATCTACGAAGCGGTACTCGCGCAGGACATCAACGGCGACGGCCGGCAGGACCTGGTCGCGCTGACGAACGAGAGCGTGCTCGACGTGTACCTGCAATCGAAGGATGGTGCGATGCCCGCGCCGGCGACGTACAGCTACGGCACGTTCACCTATTCATCCGACATGTACATCACGCCCGGCGATTTCAACGGGGATGACCTGCTCGACGTGGCGTTCTCGAGCGTCGACGACTATGGACGGCATGGCATCGACCTGCTGCTCTCCAGGCGCGGCATGCTGCCCACGCAACGGCATGCCTACTGGGAGTACCCCGCGTCCGGCTACGGCATCGTCGACATGGTATCGATGGATGCCGACGGCGACGGCAACATCGATCTGGTCCTTGCGCGCAACAACGTCACCCAACCCTCCTTCCAAGTCCTGAGCGGCAACGGCCAAGGGCAGTTCACCGTGAAGCAACAGGTGGCTCTCGACCTGCCCGATTCGCGGGACTTCATCCGCGAGCTCGCGACCCACGACATCGACGGCGACGGCCTCGCCGATCTCGAGTTTTCCATAGACAGGTCTCCGACCTACGAGGACCCGGAGCCGCGCGGCCGGGTCCTAGTCGCGTACCGGACCGCGGACGGCCTTGCGCCCGCAGTCGAGATACACGACGCCCCGAAAGGCACCCACCATCTGTTCTACGCGGACGTCAACGGAGACGCGCGCGACGACGCCGTGATCGGATACGAGATCCACCTGCGGAACCAGGACGGCAGTTTCGGCTCTGCGCAGGTCCTGCAGTCCTACTACATCATGCCCAGCACTCCCGCCCTAGCCGACTTCGACGGAGACGGGCTGGTCGACCTGGTCAACAGGCAGTTCGCGGATTTCTTCACCATTCCCTTTACCGCAGTCTACCTGCAACGCAACGGCACCCTCGTCGGCACGCTGCAGATCACCGACCCGCCCTTCAGGAATGGATTCAACGTCGGCTACCACCGGCACGCCTATGCGACCGCCGATGTCAACAGCGATGGCTGCCGCGATTTCGTGGCCGCCGCCAGCTACGACGGGATCGTGATCATGGAAGGCGAGAACTGCATCCAGAAGCATCCCCGCCTGTCGCGACCGCTTCCGCCGCTGCGTCTTTGAATGCGGGATCGGGCAATTGCCTCTGTCCCCGCCACGTCGCGGTGAGCGTGCTGGAAGTCAGGTGGGGGTTCGACCGCCAGACGCGGGAAAGCCGCCGCCTTTGGCGCCCACGGCCCCCCGCTCCCGCCGATACCGTCCCGGCGGCACGCCGAATTCGCGCCGGAAGGCGCGGCTGAAGGCAGCTTCCGACGCGTAGCCGATCTCGCCTGCGATCTGCAGGACCTTGCCGTTGGTGGCCAGCAGGCGGCGCGCGCCTAGCTGCAGGCGCCAGCGCGCGAGGTAGGCGAGCGGCGGTTCGCCCATGAGTTCGGCGAAGCGATCGGCCAGCACGCTGCGCGAGGCGCCGCATTCGCGGGCCAGGTCGGGCAGCGTCCATGCGCGCGCCGGGTCGCGATGCAGCAGCGCGAGCGCGCGTCCCACCCGTGCATCACGCGCGCCGGCCAGCCAGCCAGTGCGCTCCGGCGGCAGTGCGTCCATGTAGCGGCAGAGCGTTTCCACGAACATGGCCTCGGCGAGCTTGGCGAGCACCGCCTGCCGGCCGGCCTGTCCCGGTTCCGGCCCCTCCACGCAGGCGCGTATCGCGCTCTCCACCCACGCGCCCGCCGCGCCGTCGCGCAGGTTGGCCTTGAACATCGCGGGCAGGCCGTGGAGGAACAGGTGCTCCGCGTGGCGCTCGCAGCCCAGGTAGCCGCAGACGATGCGGGTCACGTCGCCGCCACCGCCCCACTTCTCGGTGGCCAGCCCGCCCTGTTCGAGCGTCGACGCCAGGCGCGCGCCGGGGAACCGCCGCGACGTACGGCCGTACCACACCTCGTGCGCGTCGCCGTGCGGGAAGACGACGATGTCGCCCGCCTCCAGGCCGAGCGTGTCACCCCCGTCGACGCGCGCGCGCGCCTGCCCTTCCGTCACCAGGTGGAACAGCACCAGCCGCTCGCTGTCCGATGAGATCGCCGCGCGGATGGCGTCCTGCGCCGGCGTGGCGAATCGCCACGGCGCCGAGAACTCGCCGTTGAAGAAGAGCACGCCGGTGACGCGCACCGCGCGCATGGCTTCCGACAGTGCATCCATAGACCAGATCGCCTGCAAGGAATTCCGGACCTTCGATCAAGCCCGTCCCGATGCGCCCCGCCACACTGCTTCCTGCCCGGCGCGACGCGCCACCAGTATAGAAGGGTCCATGGACACCACGACTTCGCAAACCCTGCACACCCTGCAGCGCTTCAACGAAGCATTCCTGCGGCACGACGCCTCGTTGCTCGCCGACCTGGTGGCCGAGGAATGCGTGATGGAAAGCGTGGAACCCGCGCCCGACGGCACGCGCTACGCGGGCCGCGACGCCTGCATGGCGTTCTGGCGCAACCTCGCCGACAGCCGCGACGGCGAGTTCGACTGCGAGGACATCACGGCCCAGGGCGAGCACGGCACCATCCGCTGGCGCTTCCGTTTCGGCCCCGGCCTGACGCAATCGGTCCGCGGCGTGAACGTGATGCGCGTGCGCAACGGCCAGGTCACCGAGGCACTGGGCTACGTCAAGAGCGGCGATGCCGCCGTGGCGACGGCCGTGCGCACGAGCACCGCCCCGCACGGGGAGGAGCACCCATGATCATCGTGGCCGGGCACACCCGCACCGACGCCGGCAAGCGCGACGCCGCCGTGGCGGCGTTCATCGGCATGGTGGAACGCGCAAGACGGCAGGACGGCTGCCTGGACCTGTCGATCAGCGCCGACCCGCTCGACCCGGAACGCGTCAACATCTTCGAGTGCTGGCGCGACCAGGCAGCCCTGGATGCCTGGCGCAAGGTGGCGAAGGGGCCGCGGGTCAAGCCGCGCGAGGCCTGCGTCAGGCTGTACCGCAGCGACAGGGCCGAGCAGCCGTTCTGAAGCGGCTCGGCGCCTGCACCGGCGTCAAGGAATGGCCGGGATCCCGGATGCCAGGTCGCGATGCCGAGCCATCCCGCTACGACCGCCTTTGCGCAAGCACGATGCGCCAGGTCCCGCCACGTCCATCGATGGTGTGCTCCCATGCCACCGTGAAGCCTGCCTGCGCGAGCTGCGCATCGAACGCGGGCGGCATCCATCGCACAACCAGGTAGTCGCCGGCGGTCCCGTGCTCCAGGGCTTCGTCGTCGCCTTCGGGATACATCAGCAGCAGCGGGCCGCCCGCGTCCAGGGCGCCTGCCAGCTTGCGCAGCACCCCGCCCAGCTGCGCGCGTGCGAAGTGCTGCAAGACGCAGAGCATCATCGCGCCGCCGTAGCGCCCATCGATCCGGTCCGACAGCAGGTCGAGGCGATCGCAGCGCTTGCCGCGTTCGACCTGGAATTCGCAGAAGGTGGCGGCCGCGTCGGTGCGATGCACGTCGATCCCCAGCGCCTCCAGGGCATCGGCATCCCAGCCGGGGCCGGACCCGATCTCCAGCACGCGCGTGCCGGGCTTCACCGCTGCAGCCAGTCGCCGCAGCGCTTCGGCACCGGCCGATGGCCGGCCGTCCACGGTGGCGACGTACTCGCGCGCAGTGCGTTCGTAGTCCGCGACGGTACGACGATTGTTGCCGCAGGGAGCCTCTGGCATCAGCGCACCCCCGGCTTCCCTACTCCGCCAGCGCCTTGACCAGGTCGAACAGGTAGTCGCGGCCGACGTAGACCGCGCGCACCTCGAGGCGTTCGTTGAGGCCGTGCGCACCGTTGCCGTCGGGGTCGCCCCACATGCCGGGCACGCCATAGGTGGGGATGCCCACCGCCGAGAGGTAGAGCCCGTCGGTCGCGCCCGTCGACATGGACGGAATGACCGGTACGCCGGGGAAGTACTTCGCGCTCAGCGTCTCCATCGGGCCGATGATCGCCGGATCGAGCGCCGGCGTTTTGGCCAGCGGCTTGTCCTTGCGCGCCGGCTCGATCGAGATGCCCGGGTTGCCGATGACGCCGGCCAGCTGCTCCCCGATCTCCGCCGGCGTGTGGCCGGGGAAGATGCGGCAGTTGACGTTGGCTTCCACCCGCTGCGGCAGCGCGTTCACCGCGTGGCCGCCGTCGATCATGGTCGGCACGCAGGTCGTGCGCAGCATCGAGTGGAAGCCCTTGTCGGTGTTGACCACCGCCTCCGCGTCGGCGTCGTCGGGATTCTTCGCCAGCGCCGCCATCGCCGCGCCGATGGCGTCCTTGCGCGCGGCGCCGGCGCGCTCGAAGAAGACGCGGGTGGTGGCGTTGAACTCGGCCGGGAACTCGTGCCCGCGGATCTTCAGCAGCGCCTCGGCCATGGCGTAGATCGCGTTGTCGGGCACCGGCTGGGAGCTGTGTCCGCCCGGGTTGGTGGCGACCAGCCTGTAGTCCTGGTAGATCTTCTCGCCGACCTGGATCGACTGCGCCACGAGGTGGCCCTTGCCGTCGGTGTCGCCGCCGCCGCCTTCGTTGAGCGCGAACGCCGCATCGATCAGCTCACGCTTGTTGTTGGCCAGGTACTGCGCGCCGTTGAACGCGGTGTCGGTCTCCTCGCCGCAGGTCAGGGCCATCTTGACGGTGCGCGCCGGCTTGTAGCCGGCCTGCTGGAAGCGGATCAGGGTGTCGGCCCAGGTCGCCGCCATCATCTTGTCGTCGGCGATGCCGCGCGCGTAGTAGTAGCCGTTCTCCTCGACCAGCTTGAACGGGTCGCGCTCCCAGTCCTCGCGCTTGGCCTCCACCACGTCGATGTGCGCCAGCAGCAGCATCGGCTCGAGCGTGGCCGACGTGCCGGGATACACCGCCACGATCCCGCCCTCCTTCGGATGGTCGGGGACGGAGAACAGGGTAATGCGGTCGTCGGGGAAACCGGCCGCCTTCAGTCGCGCCGCGACCTGCGCGGCGGCCTGGGTGCAGCTGCCGTTGCTGACCGTGGTGTCGGTTTCCACCAGTTCCTTGTAGAGCGCGAAGAACTGCTTCTGGTCCGGACGCAGCTCGCCCATCTTCCCGGTCGGCACCTGCGCCGCCAACGGGCAGGCCACGAGCGCCGCGACAGCCAGCACGATCAATCGCTTCATCGATGGTTCCTTTGGTCGGGTGGGACGCGGCGGCGGACGGCGCCGCTTCGGAGTATGGGATTCGCATACTACCCACTGGCCCGGGACGTCGGCATAAGCCGGTGGGCGGACGCCCTCGCCCGCCCCGCCAGGGCACTGCCACCATCACGCTGGCAAGTGCGATCCGGCCCTTCCGGTTCCGTGGCCGCCCCGGCTAGCCTGTGGCTGCGCGACGGGCGTGCCCTTTCCTCGGAGCAGGAATGAACCGGATCATCTGCGGCCTGGCCTTGTTGATGGCGGCCCTGCCCGCCTGGTGCGCTTCGCCCGCGCAGCCCCTGCCCGCAGCGACGCTGTTCGAACACGTCAACGTGGTCCCGATGGACCGCGAACGCGTGCTGCGCGACCAGTCCGTGCTCGTCGAGGGCAGCACGATCAAGGCGATCGGGCCGCGCCTGCGGCGCCCGCAGGGCGCGCTCGTGGTCGATGGGGGCGGCACCCGCTACCTGTCGCCGGGCCTGGCCGACATGCACGTGCATTCCACGACCAGCCGCGACATGGTGCTGTTCCTCGCAAACGGCGTCACCACCGTGCTCAACATGGGCGGTGCACGCAGCGAGTTCGTCGACCAGGTGGTGCCCGGACTCAACCGCGGCGAACGTCCGGGACCGCACGTCTACCTGGCCCTGCGCGTCGACGGCACGCCCGAGTACGGCCAGCTCGTGGTGGCCACGCCCGCGCAGGCGCGCGCCGTCGTCGACCTGGCCCGGACCAACGGCTACGACTTCATCAAGGCGTACAACAACCTCGCGCCGGACGTGTTCCAGGCGCTCATCGATGCGGGCAAGCGCGAAGGCATTCCCGTGGTCGGCCATGGCGTGACCCGGGTCGGGATCGAGCGGCAGCTCGCGGCGGGCCAGCTGATGGTCGCGCACGCCGAGGAGTACCTGTACACGGTGTTCTTCCCGGCCGGCGCGGATGTCGGCAACCGCGCGCCGCGGATCGACCAGATCCCGGATGCGGTGGCATTCACCAAGCGCTCCGGGGCGTACGTCACCACCGACCTGAACTCCTACGCGACGATCGCGCGGCAGTGGGGCAAGCCGGACGTGGTGAAGGGCTACCTCGCCATGCCCGAAGTGCGCTTCCTCGATCCCGACGACCGCATCGCCTGGCGCGCCGGTGGCTACGACGAGCGCAGCGGCAGCCTCGACGATCGCCTCGCCTTCCTGAAAGTCTTCACCAAGGCGCTTGCCGACGCCGGCATCCCGATCCTCTCGGGCACCGACACGCCGTCGCTGCCGGGACTGGTCCCGGGTTTTTCACTGCACCAGAACCTGCACGCGCTCGAGCAGGCGGGGCTGACCCGCTTCCAGGCCCTGTCGACGGCGACGCGCACGCCGGGCGAAATGCTCGCCGCCGCCAAGCCGGGCAGCCCCTGCTTCGGCGTCGTCGCGGCGGGATGCCGCGCCGACCTGATCCTGTCCGAGGAAAATCCGCTGGATACGCTCGCGACGCTGGCCACGCCGGTCGGCGTGATGGCGACCGGGCGCTGGCACGACGCCGCCGACCTGCACGCCCTGCTCGAAGGCGTCGCGCGGAAATACCGGGAAGCGGCGACGCCCTGAGTCTCGTCCTGCCAGCAAAGGGACGGAGGCAATCAACCAGGACCGGTCGATTCAATCAACTCCGTCTTCTTCAGGTCGCGGCGGCCGTCGTTTCGCGTCGTTCGCCGCCGGTCGGCTGTTTCACTGGCGAGCGTGCCGCGCGCGTCGTCCGTCCTTGCGTTGCGCCGTCGCGTTGCGCTGCGCGAACTCCGGGAAGACCTCCGCGATCGGCATCTTGTCCGGCAGGATGTAGAACACCCCGCCCCGCTCGAACGTCGGAGCGACGACCTGCTCGTAGAACCCGGGCGAGACGTTAATGCAACCGTGGGTGATGCGGTTGTCGTCCGGCGAAGGCGATTCCAGGCGCTGGACGCGTCGCTCGGACGGGACGCCGGTCGCTGTCGGGTGGATCGAGACCGCGGAATCGTAGTCCACCCACAGCACGCGGCCGGCGTCGATCGACGGGCCGAAACCGCCCACGAAGCGACCGGCAGGCGTCGTGCGATCCCGGCCCGGGATCTCGCGAAGCGCGAGGCCGGCGACGCCGGGCGCCGTATGGTCGCCGATCGCCGATCCGAAGAGTGCGGGGGCCGCGCCGCGAAGCCGCCCGTCGCCGCCGAACACCAGGACCTGCGCGGCGCCCTTGTCGATGACCGCGAACGGATAGCCCTGGCTGTCCTTGGCGGCGACCACCCAGCCCGCAAGCTCGATCACCGTGCGGGAGACTTCCTGGCCTGGCGGAAGCTGGTCGACGGAGGAGGCCGCCGGAGCGGCCTCCCTGGCGCTGGCCACGCCAAAGCTCGTGAACGCCAGCGCCACCGCAACCAGTGCGGTCCGGATCACGGGATATGCGTGCAAGCGATCAACCGCGCGGCTTGCGGACCGGCGCCGCTTCGAGCTGCTGCACGCGGCCTTCCAGCTGATCCAGCCGCTGGTTGGCCTGCTGCGCGGACTGGTTGGCGGATTCCGCGCTCTGGGCCGCGCTCTGCACCTTGGTGTCGAGCGTGTCGAGGCGCGAATTGACCCGCGCGAAGTCGTCATCGTAGGTCGCGCAGGCGCCGAGGCCCAGGGTGGCGACGATCATCACGCCGAGGGCCATCGGCCGAAGTGTTCTGGTCAGGGACATCGCATTGCTCCTTCGTCGGGGGAAACGGGAATATAGCGGCTTTCTGCCGGAGTCACGGGGCGCGCCAAGTGACGTTGGCCGCCCCGCAGTTGACGGGGAAATATGTAAATGCAGCGTGAATCGGCCAGTGGGCGCGTCTTCGCGGGGTGGAAGGTCAGGCCGAAGCCTGCGCATCGCGCCCGTTGTCCTTCGCTCTCCCGGCTCGCGCGAATGACGACCCGGATCACACTCTTGCCACGCCCGCTAGCGCCCCGCGAACGCCATCAACGCCGCCGCCACCGCCGCCGGCTGCTCTTCCGGCGCGAAGTGGCCGCTGCCCGGCACCTGGTCGCCGCGCACGTCGGTGAAGCCGCTTTCGCGCAGGCCGTCGACATAGCGATCAAGGTCGAGGCCGTGCTCCTCCGCGCCGCGCAGGTAGAGCACGGGCGTGTCAATGCGGGGGCCGTGGGCTTCGCGGGTGTCGCGGGCGTCCTGCTCGAAGGCGCGATACCAGTCGAAGCCGGCCTGCAGCGCCGACGCGCGCGTATAGGCGCCGGCATGCAGGCGGGCGCGCGCCTGCGCGCCGTCGGGCCGCGCCGACAGCGCGTGCTGGAACCAGCCGAAGTACTCGGCCTCGCGCCCGGCCACCAACGTTTCCGGCAGGCCCGGGACGGCGTGGAAGGCGAAGTGCCAGATGCGCGGGTTGGCGACGACCTCGTCCCACGGCGCGACACCCGGGATCGCCGAGTTCATCAGCACCGCGCGCGCCACCGTGCCGGGATGCCAGCGCAGCAACGCATGCGCCACCATGGCGCCCACGTCGTGCCCCACCACGGTGGCGTCGGCCAGGCCCATCCGTTCGACAAGGCCGCGCACGCAGCCGGCGATCGCGCGCTTGGCGCCCGAAGCCGGCGCCGTGGTCGAACCGCCGATGCCCGGCAGGTCGATCGCCACCACGTGCGCCCGGTCCTGCAGCAGCCCCATCACCGCCTCGAACGCCGCCCAGCTCTCCGGCCATCCGTGCAGGCACAGCAGGCGGGTGGCGGCCGCGGGATCGCCGGCCTCGGCGACGTGCAGGACCGTGCCGTCGATGGTCTCGTGGCGGTGACGGATCGCGGGGTCGGCCATGGCGGGGCTCCTTGCGGGTGACCGGGCCGAGGATGGGGAGCGGGGCGTTGGCGGGGCGTCCCGATGGACTTCGGGCGCCGGGGACTGCCCCTTGCAGGACCACGCACGCCGCTCTCCGCGCCGCGCGAGGCGCAAAAAGCGCCACGGGCGACGCGTGAAGCGCTTCCGGAAGGCCGATCGGACTCGTCCCTGAGCCTGGAAAGCGGCAGCGATGGCGCAAATTGCGCCAGCGTCGGCGCTTCCGGCCGCAGGCCTGGCGCGCGCGGCGACGGCGCCGGCGCTTTTCGCGCATGACCCGAGGGAAAAAAGCGGCGGCGTTGGCGCTAGTTGCGCCGGCGTCGGCGCCGGTAGCGCCGTCGCAAGCCCGGATCGCGCCGCGGCAAGCGCGAAAAGACCCGCGAGAAGCACGAAAGAAACCGCGGGAAGCGCCGCGGGCGCCACCCCTGCCCCGCCGCGCGCCGGCCGTGGCGCGGATCGCCTCGCCAGAACGACGGAAAGCCGCTCGGGAGCGGCTTTCCGGGTGACGCGTGTCGCTTCACCGGCCGGCGTCGGCGCCGGCCGCGCCGTTTATTCGGCCGGCGGCGTCGGCTCCTGCGAACGCGACTTGGTGAAGCGCCCCGACAGCGACTTGCGCAGCGCCTCCAGGCCCTGGTTCTTGCCGGCCACCTTGAGCAGCGCGTAGCCCTCCAGCGCCAGCGACATGACGTCGCTGCCCAGCGCCGTCTCGGTGTCCTGCGCCCGCTCCACCAGCTTGAGCAGGCGCTTGAGCCGTGGCCGCAATCGATCCAGCGTGACCAGGTCCGCCTGCGCATCGGCCAGCCCGATGCTGGCCGGCACGATCTGCGGGTTCAGGCCCAGCACGTCGAGCGTCTCGCGGCAGAACTGCTCGGACTTCCCGCCCATGCGGTTCAATCCCTTGCGCTCGTCCCCGTCCAGCGCGAGTGAAGCCCGCGAAAGCGCTCTCCAGCAGGTCCAGGCCCTGGTCGGCCGAGGCCAGCTGCTCGTCGGAAACGGCAAGGGAAATGAGGTTCTGCGACATGTGTGCAAGTTCCTTCTGCAATGTGGGCCCGGGCGGAATTGCCGCGGGCGGGAGGCACTGTGCGCGAGGCGCCCGGGGCGTGGGAGTCGGCGGCTGCCGCGGCGTGGTGTAGGGGTTCTCCCATGCTCGTGTAGGAATTTTCCCAATAGGACTTGGCCGGGGCGCGGGCTATACAGCGGGCACCTCAACCGCAGGACGCCCCGTGAAAGCCCATCACCTCGTTGCCACCACGCTGATTTCGCTGCTGGCCGCCGCCTGCGCCTCGACCTCGCACCCCAGCGCGCCCGTCGGCGAGAACGTCGCCACGCACCTCGAGGCCGACGACGAAGGCGAGATCGTGGGCACCCCGCTCCCCGGCGGCGGCTTCGCCAAGCTCACCATCGGCATGGACATGCAGCAGACGCAAGCGATCATGGGCGGCACCCCGGATCGCTTCCATACCTACGAGTCGGGCAAGCGCTGGATCCCGTTCTACTTCGGCACCGACGCCCGCCGCCTGCAGGCGTACTACAAGGAAGAAGGCTGCCTGACCTTCAGCGACGGCAATATCTGGGGTGGCGGCGGTGGCGAGCTGATCCTGATCGAGAACGATACGTCCGGGGCGTGTTACCAGCCCTGAGCGTTCGCGCCAATGCTTGAGGCATTCGCTACATCTCGGGCGTCGATGCCTCAAGCACCTTGGCAGCCTCATCCGCCTGGCGTTTGGCTTCGCGCCGCTCCGCTTCAGTTCGCTCGCGCATGAGCGGACCCGACACGTAAGTCTGCGCGGGCTGACTAACGGCCGAAGGTCGTGATGGATTCGGCGCCAGCACCGGCCGTGCCGAGACGGGTGCGGTAGTCTGATTGCTAGCGACGGGGTGTATCAAAGCTGCGGAAACCGCCTTCAGCATCCCCTGCACGAAGAGCCACAGCGCGAACAGGACAACCATTACCAAGACCAAGCGCAGCATCAGCTCATGCGGCGAGCGCTCCCGGCGACGACCGCGAATCCTGTCTTCCGCCGCGGAAAGCAAGCGCTCCCCGACAACCGCCGCGAACGACTCCACCGAAGGTCGCATGGCTGCCATGGGCTGCCGCCGCGCCTCCGGTTCCGCAATCGGACCGATCATGCGGCGCAGCTCATCTCCATCGATGAGCTGCACATGCCCCAGCTTGGCAGCAGATTCCCGCGCGTAGCGCGTGAACTCCCCACTGTTGATCAGGATGGCCCCGGTCGCACTCTCGTTGACCATGATGCCGAGCAACTGGTGCACGTCGTTGTGCGTTACCTGGTAGGCATTCCAGTGCTTGCACTGGACGACGATGTATTCGCCGTCGCGACGCAGTTTCAAGTCGATGCCCCCATCGAACCGCGAGCGCCCGCTTCCGGTCCCGACGTGGTCGACTTGGTAACCCTGCCTTCGATAGTAGTCGGCCAGCAACCCTTCGAACTTTTCCCAGCCCACGCGAGTCAAGGCATCGTCTCGACGATTGCGTACCTGCTTGAGCCCGCGCATCCCGCTCTCCCCGAGGAATCTCGCTCGCCGGGAATTCTAGGCTGGCCGATTGGACGAGGTAGCAGGCTGGCCTAGGAAAAACTCTTGCGTTTCCGGGGGTCAAAGACGGGGTTGCACCCAATAAGTAAACCTGACCCCGTTCTGACATGCAGGGGCCGACATCGAAGGCCACTACAGGCCAGTGACGCGTCACTTGCCGTTCGTGTTCACCATCCACGGCACCCCGAACCGGTCCACCAGGCTGCCGTAACCGGGCGACCAGAACGTTTCGGCGAAGTCCATCACCACCTTGCCGCCTTCCTTCAGCGCATCGAACCAGCGGCGCGCCTCAGCCGCGTCGTCGGTGTGCAGGGTGACGTCAAAGCCGTTCTTCGGCTTGGCGATGTTGGGCGCCCACTGCTCGTCCATGTCCGCACCCATCAGCGCCTGGTCGCCGACCTGGAGCCAGCAGTGCATCAGCCAATCCTTGTACTTGGCGTCGACCGGCATGTCCGGCGGGCCGTCGCCGTAGGGAAACGCGGCGGTGATCTCGCCGCCCAGCACCTTTGCGTAGAACTCGAACGCCTCGCGGCACTGGCCGCGGAAACTGAGGCTGGTCACGATCTTCATGGTTTTCCTTCCACATGCGTCGGGGTGGGCGCGTAGGGTGGCATGCCTGGATTTAAGCGGGCGTTACGCCGGCCAGCTGCGCCGCAAACCTCGGGCGACGTCCGCACTCGGGGCCTTCACCTCATCGGCGTGGCGCGCCCTCGGCGCCACGGAGGCCGAGCGCACCGCCGCCTATCGCTGCCTGCTGGACGAGGCCCTCCTGGACGACCTGATCGCCGAGGTCCGCCACTACCTGCAGCAGCAACGCGCCTGGGGCCGCGACGACTTCTGCGCCATGATCGAAGCCAAGACCCATCGCTTCGCCGGCACGCGGCCCGCACACCGGCCGCGCAAGACTACTTCACTCGATAAATGAATCTGGCCCTGTTCTTTCCTGTTCTGTTTCTCAGGACTCCACCACGTTGCCGCCCCGCCTCTTCGCCCGGTAGAGCGCCTGATCGACCCGCTGCAGGACCTGTCCCACGGTGTCGCCGTCGCGCAGCAGTGTGATGCCGAACGAAGCGCTCGTGACAGCGACCGGCTCGATGGACAGCTCGGCAATGGATTTTCGCAGCCGCTCCGCCAGTGCCTGCAGGGGGGCGTGACCGACCTCGGGCACGACGACCATGAATTCCTCGCCGCCCCAGCGAGCCAGGCATTCGTCCTTGCGCAACAGGGCCTGGCAGTGTTCCGCCACGCGCCGCAGCACGAGATCGCCGACCGGGTGGCCGTGGTTGTCGTTGATCGCCTTGAAGCGATCCATGTCGAACATGATCACGCCCGCAGGGACCTGCCTGTCGAGCAGGTCGTCCAGCATGAGTTCGCTGAAGCGCCGGTTGTAGATGCGGGTCAGCGGATCCCGGTTGACCTCGGCTTCCATGCTTTCCTGCTGCGACACCAGGCTTTGGATCTTCCTGGTCAGTCCACGTTGCACCGGCAGCAGCACCACGAAAAGGATGAAGATCGGCCCGTAGGTCATCAACAGGTCGGCACCTCGCGGGGTACGCATTTCCAAGGGATGGGCAAACAGGTAGACCAGCACCGGCAATGCCACCAGCAACCAGCCCAGCACCACCATGCCCGCGCCCTGTCGGCCCGGAAGGTGGATCATCGCCATCACCATCAGCGCCAGCAGCAAGGGAGCGACCGGCGGGTAGGTGTCGATCAGCCGCAAGCCCGGCGTCCAGGTTGCCTGCATCGTGTAGAACCAGGCTGGCGCGACCAGTGCGGCCAGCCCTGCAAGCATCGCGATGCGCATGACGGTCCCGACGCGGCCCGGCCACCGCAACAGCGCGATCAGCAGGCCCAGGAAGACCACGCACATGACCGGCGGGACGATCAGATCCAGCGGCCGGCGCACGGGCGCAGACCGGGCGATCAGCGTGGCGACACCCGCGGCGAACGACGTCAGCGCCAAGGTGATCATGCTTGCGCTGTGGACGAAGCGCTCGCGGTGGTTGGACGCTGGCATCTTCCAAGACCTTCGATAAGCGGGGTCAGTGTAGCGGACGACAGAAATGGTGTCGGACGCCATCACCGCGATGCCCCATGACTTGGCGCGGACCCCGCCGATCCATTGCCCAGGTAGCGGCCGCCCTGTGGATGCCGTCCGACCCGCGCCCGCCCCGTCAACGAGCCACGTCATCGGCTCATCCCGAAGCCCGGCGCACACCGCCCGCGCAAGGCCGCTTCATCTGACAAGTGAAACCTGACGCCGTTCTTCAGATATTTTTCGATCGACTACAGGATCCCGATCTCCTTCAGCCAATGCTCGACCAGCAACGGCCACATCGGCACGACGGGATGCTTGTTCGGGCGCAGGCCGAAGGCGTGCCCGCCCTTCGCGAACAGGTGCACTTCGGTCGGCACGCCTGCCTGCTGCAGCGCGCGCGTGTACACCACGCTTTCGCAGATGTTGTCGACCGGATCGTCCCAGGCCTGCAGCACGAAGGTTGGTGGCGTCCGTTTCGTCACCTGGAATCCGGGTGCGAATTTGCCATTGCGACACACATGGCCGGGATACGCGGCGATCGCGAAATCCGGGCGGCTGCTGAGGTTGTCGATGGCGTCCACCGGCGCATACGCCGGCTCGAAGATGTTGCTGGTCTGCGCGACCAGGAACCCGCCCGCCGAAAAGCCGATGACGCCGACCTTGTCCGGATCGACGTGCCACTCCTTGGCATGCGCGCGCACCTGGCGGATCGTGCGCTGCGCGTCCTGCAGCGCGAACGGATGCTTCGGCGTGACCGCACACTTGCAGTCCTTGTCCCAGTGGTGGTTGCCGCCCGGCACGCGGTACTTCGACAGGATGCAGGTGATGCCGCGCGAGGCGATCCAGTCGCAGATCTCCGTGCCCTCCAGCGTGATGGCCAGCATCACGAAGCCGCCGCCCGGGAACACCACCACCGCTGCGCCGGTGTTGCGCCCCTTCGGCGGATAGACGGTCATGGTGGGCACACTGACGTCGTACACGCCTTGCGAGACGTCGCCGTTGAGCGCCTGCGGCGTGCGCCGCGTCAGCACGCTTTCCGGCTTGCGCGTGGTTTCCGCCGCGTCCGGCGCGGCGTGCGGCCAGATCGGGATCTGCCGCAATCCCGAGGGCGCCTGCCACTCGCCCACCTTCGTGGTCGCGTCCTTCTCGTCGGCCGGGGCCGCGAACGCGGCATGCGCTGCAAGCACGGACAGTGCAAGGACGCATGCCAGGCATTGGGCGATTCGCTGCACGTACGTTCTCCCCGACCGGTGGAATGCCGGGGCTATAGTGTTGCCTGGCCGACGCGTGCGCAAATGACCTTATCTCTTGGCAGCTTCAAGAGGATCTCAAGTCAACGCCGGCCCCGCGGTATCGCTGAACGCGTTGAAGGCATTCGAAAGCGCGGCTCGGCAGGCATCGTTCACCCTCTCGCGGCTCCGGCACCCTGCGGAAAGGACGCAACGACAACGGGGCCAGGGGCACTTGCCGAACAAGTGAACCTGGTCCGTTTTTATCCATGTGATGTGATACGTGGCCTCCTTTCAGAGAGTCAGCACGCTGTATTTCACCCTCGACCCCATAACTAACCGTTGTTGCTCTACGAAAGGTTTAAGCGCATTGAAAACCTCAGTCCGTAGCCCATCGTCAATAACTGAAATGTCTGCCAGCTTGTTCCCAAGCCCATTGAAAGACGTGCCAAGTTTTAGTCCCGTCATACCGGTAACAATCCAGCGATCGTGGACTGGGGATTCGCCGTCAATTTCATCACCAAGAATGACTATTGTCGTGGGAGAAGGGTCTTGACCAGACTCGCTTCTCCACGCGAGATCGAGTTCATTCTGCAGAAGCCCACCTAACTTCCGCTTACTTCCTAGGACAGTGATTAAACTGGGCCTCGCCTCTGCAGAGATAAGGCGTATGACATCCAAATCTTCCACGCTGAAATATGGATCGCAGACGATGATGTGCTCGTCGGGATTGAGATTTCGCAGCCAACCACGAAGGTATGCAAAGGCTTCCGCACGCTCTCCGCGCCCGACCACAATGCCGCCAGTCTCCGCAATCGATTGAAAGACAGACGCCTGGCTTCTAATGGCCACACGCGAAAGCAGTCCCACCGCCAACTCAGAAGACAGCAAAATAGCTTCTGCCACAGGCACAAGCTTGGCCGCGATGTCTGTAGCGCGCATAAGTCGCTGCCCGATATTCTCCAAGTACATGGAAAGCACGGGATAGGCATCATTCAGATCCCACTCAGACGCTGCTTTGATATATCGCTCCAAATCCTGAGGCGGCGCAGGCGCGGACTTTCCCGACACTAGGGACCCCACGTGCTTCCAAGCCGCAGCAGGGAGGACTTTGTTAGATAAATCCCCCTTCTCGCTCGAGGTTTTATCACTGGCCAGCCTCCGACCTGCGCGCGATATTTCGGCATGCTGCTCTGCCTCCGCCTTTGCGGCGATTCGAGCTGGGTCATCATCCAAAGACTCAACCAGACTATCCGAAAACTTCGGATCAATTAGCTCCGCGATATCCAGCACCCTACGTCGACAACTCTCCCCACTGGCTGGATCCTCTAGCTCGAAGGTAACCCTAAAAGCGTCTTGCAGAGCACTTTTAGACGATGCCAAGTCGACATTTTTGGCCACCTCCGCAAACAAATTGATTCGCCAAAATCGATCGTATGCAGAAGGGATTTCATTGATCTGATCTCTTACCTCATTAAGAATCGCCTTTCGTTCGGCCCCGAGCCGCTCAGGCATACATTGAACAATCTCAAGGCGAATTAGAACCGAATCAGAGAGACAAGGAATACTCTTTGCCTGCTCAACGAGATCACGCCATTGGGCCGGACGCACGTCCATAAGAGTTGCGCATCGCGCACGCGACACGATCTTGTACCCATCATGTGTAATATTTGCCTTGTCAGGCAGCTTCCCCTCTGCGAGCTCAAGGAGCCTACTCCCAATATCGGCTCTCAATTGCTTTGTAATCTTCTGCCGAGAGAGCCTGCTATTCAAGGCCTGCGTGAGAGATACCAAGACCGCGTAGAAGTACTGGTCCGTTTGGATCTCTTGGAGAATTTCACAAACGCAATCAGCCTCGATACGCCCGATCTGGACCGCATCTTCGTCCCCTACCCAGTAGTCGCCAGGGCTTACCTTGCGCAAGGCCACATGAGCAACATCCTGCAAAACCTCGTCACGTCTAACGACATCAACATCATCAAGCATTCTAAATGCAATGGCGCCCCTTGATAGATAAATCGCAGGGAACGCTTCAATATTCGAACGTTTTCGCGCAGCACCACTATCGATGGAGTCCAATCCAGGTTGGACATAGTCTTCAATAATTGATCTACATTTATCTAGCTTGCCAGCACACCACGCCTTAACAGCCAGATCGGACATAAATGCTATGCGGACTAACGGACTTTTGAAGACATCGCAGAGACGCCCAAATCTCGCCAGATGATCAGATGTTAGTTCGTCAAACTTGATTAGCCCTTTGAAAGCTCTCAATAGCAGCGAAAGGCACGCCCGAACGGTTGTCGATGAACCGTACGAACTAATGGGCAATGCCTTCTTGAGAGCTACGGCATCGTCGAAAATCGAGCTCGCGGCGGCATGATCGGTAGACGCCAGACAACGAGAAAGCGCGAACAATAACTCGACGCGACGTATCGGATCATTGCTGCACTCTGCACATGCTCGGATAAGGGCAATCAGATGACCCGGTATCTCTATTTTTGCACGAGCAAAGTGAGGCGCCAGATCAACAGCGATCTGACCAACTTTTCCAGAAGGACGCAGAGAAGAGCAGTATTGTCCAAGTGCCGACACCCAGCCGACTACATCCCTCGAGCCCGTCAACGCCTTTATCGAGGCTGCAGCACATTGGACCCGCAATCGATCACAAGATAGCGCTGCCAGCACTTCTTGATAGGTGGTTTCCAACCGATCCGAACGCTCATATGCCACTAGTGTTTTGGCAATCAACGTAAGCGCGGCATCGCGCGAGCTTCTCGTATTCAAACGTAACGCGATCTCCATTGCAGATCGCGCGTCGAAACGAGATATTGCAACTACAGCGCCTTTAACCATTTCGAAATGGTCGGCTGTCTTCGCCAAAAGATGGGTCAATCCGTTGGTAAGTTCCGCGGAGAGAACATCTCGAAGACCATGTTCCTCTTCCAATCTCCCATCCTGATCGATCTCGTGCAAGTAGCCCAACATGAGCGCGGCACACTCTACGCGGACTTCGACTGGTCCAATATCATAAATTGCGTAGTAAGCATCTAGAACTCGATTTGCCGCTCGAGATGAATCCAGCCGCCTTTCAGCCAACGCTAGATTCAATTGCACACGAATATAGTCCGCAGTCGCGCCTGACGAATCTACCAAGCCCAACTGCGCATCAATTCTTTGCAGCATCCCTCCAAGACGAACCAGGTCCTCTGTCGCCGATTCGATACCCACTGTCAAATCAGCAAAATCCTTGATCTTAGGCACATAGACTGCGCTCTCAATCAGCTGATCGAGCGCATAGTCAAGCAAGCTTGCATGCGCCACCCCTCCCTTTTGTGTTGCAGTGACGCTTCGTAGAAAGTGAATCCGCTTACCTATCGGCATTGGGCCTGCCACAGCAATTACAGACTCCACCGCCCCATCAGCTATATCAGCGACAAGGCCAATAATGGAACGCAACTTTTCGTCAGTGAGGCGACCAGACGTTTTCTCTAGGATCTTCGCCTTGTTATCCGAGCCTTGGACTGCCGAACTAATGCCCAATCTTGCAAGAGCTAGATTCCTACTGTATTCGGAGTCCTCGCTAGTGAGGGGCTTGTCGAGCAAGTCAATAGCCAGCTCAGGGTCGAAGAACGCAAGATCCTCAGCAATGCCATCCACCACTTCTGAGTTGTCGAATGCTTCTATTGATTCCGCCAACTCTCGGAGGTGCTCCCGAATCTTCGGGTCAACATTACCTTCGGTCTCCTGCGTACCACGCGCGTATGCCGCAAGCATCCGCAATCGTGCCTCATTGGTTGCTGCCTGCGACGCGATATCCAGCGCATTTTCCGCACGCCCCAGCGCTATCAATGCGGATACTTCACCTTGATAGTCCTCAGCAAAATATAGATCTGAGAAAATGCTTCTTTGCAATGAGAATTGAAATAGCTCTCTCGCAAGCTTTAGTTCTTCCGCTGCCCGCGCCCCGAGCTGCGCACGAGCTCGTAGAGCGCCTACAGATCTGGTTGCGCCGAAGAGCTTCTCATAGTGATTAGGTGAAATTGCATCTATCAGCGCCTGCTGTTTGTGCTGAGCAAGCATGTAAGCCGGAAGAAACTCAATGGCGTCAGCCGTATCTGGATTTGCCGTGAGATGCTCGATGTAGCGATCATGCACATCGTCACGAAAATCTTTTAGCCGCCTTTCCAACCATCGCCGGTGAGTTTCTGATTGAATCTCAGCTGGAGTTGCATTGGTTGGCATGCTCACGAACGAGCACAAATCGCTGATGATGCCTAGCTCATCAAGATCGATCCCCGAGATAGCGAGCAGCGTCTCCAGAGTTACGGGATGCTTGGCAAAAGCAATGGCAGCGACAGCCAATTGCTGCGCAGGGGTCAACGCGTCGACCGAACGAACTTCCATCTCAATGAACTGAAGATACTCCGACGGCTCTGCGGCCAATATCGATTCAAGAGATGACCCGGAATCCAGAAGTCTTCGTACAACAGCAATACGGCCCGGGAGTCCCTTGCAAAGCTTGTGAACTCTTTCGACATCGCGGTCATTCCTGATCGCACCCGCCAAGAGCCTGGCAGTCTCCGGCAATGCAAAGTCGGCGATTTGGTAGCCCTTAGACGTCACCGTCCGCAAATGACGGCTAAGTGCTTCCTGCCTTCCACAAATAATGAATCGAAAGCTGTCAATTCCGATCGGAAGTACATCAGCGAAGATCGAGGCAACTATCCGATCGTCGTCCTCCGGCACCTGATGGAGTCCGTCTACGACAATGTATGTAGACCTACGCTCTCGCGCTTTTCTGAGAGCGAAGAGCAACGCCCTAAATTGAGCTTCATCGACAACATTGGGTAGATTCGCCGAGAGTCCAAGGTGAGCTGAAAATTGCTCTGCCAGTACTTGGCGAACGTAATCGACACCATACGAGAAGCGACTCGAAGGTCGTAGAAAGATTCCAAATGTGTCAGCAGCAAACCTTCTGGCAAGTTGCTGCAGAAGCGTCGTAGTCCCTGAGCCAGAATCCCCTTCAAGAAACACAACCGGAGCGCTTTGAGTCGGAATCTTGAACAATGTATCGAGGATATGTTCGCGCTCGACGAGCGCTTGATCCTCATCGGATTCTGCCATCCCCTCCTCATGCCTGATCAATTCCGCCTCCCCGATCTGATGCCAACACCGGACGACGAGACGCTCGGCTCGTTGGAAACATTACCGTACGCCTACATCTCCACAAGATAAAAGGTGGAAGGATCGAGACAAATTCTTAGACGGCGCTTCGCTCGGCCCAACGGTAGGAGTCCGAAGGAGACGAGACGCCTAGCGAAGGCGCAGGAAGGAGCTCATGCGGCTTCACATATTCCGCCGATACTCCCCACCCACGTCATACAACGCATGGCTGATCTGCCCCAGGCTATGCGTCTTCACCGCCTCCATCAGCGCCGCGAACACGTTCTTCCGGTCGCGGGCGGTCTTTTGCAGGTAGGCCAGGCCGTGGCCGTCGTGCGGCTCGGTGGCCGCGGCGGCATCGTCCTCGATGACGTGGTGGTGGTCGGTCTCGCCCTTCGGCGCCAGCGCGTTGCGTGACTGCTGCCACCCCCGCACGTTCTCGATCTGCTGGCCCTTCTCGCCTTCGGTGCTGCGGATCAGCTCGATCTCGGTGGCGATCTCGCCGCCGTGTTCCTTGGGCAGGAAGGTGTTGACGCCCACCAGCGGCAGGCTGCCGTCGTGCTTCTTGTGCTCGTAGTACAGGCTCTCTTCCTGGATCTTGCCGCGCTGGTACATGGTGTCCATGGCGCCGAGCACGCCGCCGCGCTCGCTGATGGCCTCGAACTCCTTGTAGACGGCTTCCTCGACGATGTCGGTGAGGTACTCCACCGCGAAGCTGCCCTGCCAGGGGTTCTCGTTGAAGTTCAGCCCCAGCTCCTTGTTGATGATCATCTGGATGGCGACGGCGCGGCGCACGCTCTCTTCCGTGGGCGTGGTGATGGCCTCGTCGTAGGCGTTGGTGTGCAGGCTGTTGCAGTTGTCGAACAGCGCGTACAGGGCCTGCAGCGTGGTGCGGATGTCGTTGAACTGGATCTCCTGCGCGTGCAGGGAGCGGCCGGAGGTCTGGATGTGGTACTTCATCATCTGGCTGCGCTCGTTGGCGCCGTAGCGCTCGCGCATGGCGCGCGCCCAGATGCGGCGGGCGACGCGGCCGATGACGGTGTACTCCGGGTCCATGCCGTTGGAGAAGAAGAACGACAGGTTGGGCGCGAAGTCGTCGATCTTCATGCCGCGGGCGAGGTAGTACTCGACGATGGTGAAGCCGTTGCTGAGGGTGAAGGCGAGCTGGCTGATCGGGTTCGCGCCGGCCTCGGCGATGTGGTAGCCGGAGATCGACACCGAGTAGAAGTTGCGCACGCCGTGGTCGACGAAGTACTGCTGGATGTCGCCCATCATCCGCAGCGCGAACTCGGTGCTGAAGATGCAGGTGTTCTGGGCCTGGTCTTCCTTGAGGATGTCGGCCTGCACGGTGCCGCGCACGGTCTTGAGGGTCTCGGCCTTGATGCGGGCGTAGGTGTCCTTGTCCACCAGCTGGTCGCCGGTGACGCCGAGCAGGCCGAGGCCCAGGCCGTCGTTGGTGGGCGGGAGGTCGCCGGCGTACTGCGGGCGCTGGCGGCCTTCGAAGAACTTGGCGATCTTCCGTTCCGCCTCGGCCCAGCGCTGCGGGTCTTCCTTCAGGTACTTCTCGACCTGCTGGTCGACGGCGGTGTTCATGAACATCGCCAGGATCATCGGCGCGGGGCCGTTGATGGTCATCGACACGCTGGTGGTGGGGGCGCACAGGTCGAAGCCGGAGTAGAGCTTCTTCATGTCGTCCAGCGTGGGGATGTTGACGCCGGAGTTGCCGATCTTGCCGTAGATGTCCGGGCGCGGCGCCGGGTCCTCGCCATACAGGGTGACGCTATCGAAGGCGGTGGACAGGCGCGCGGCGGGCTGGCCGACGGAGAGGTAATGGAAGCGGCGGTTGGTGCGCTCGGGCGTGCCTTCGCCGGCGAACATGCGGATGGGGTCTTCGCCGGTGCGGCGGTAGGGGTAGACGCCGCCGGTGTAGGGGTAGCTGCCGGGCAGGTTTTCCTTGCCGAGGAAGGTGAGCAGCTCGCCCCAGGACTTGTAGGTGGGGGCGGCGATCTTGGGGACCTTCTGGTGGCTGAGGGATTCGCGGTAGTTGTCGACGCGGATGGCCTTGCCGCGGACCTGGTATTCGGTGATCTCGTCGGTGATGGACTTGAGGCGTTGGGGCCAGTCGCGGAGGAGCTTGAGGTTTTCGGAGGTGAGGGAGTGGATGGCGTCGTTGTAGCGTTGGCGGAGGGTCAGCAGGGAGCGGTCGATCCCCCTGTCATTCCGAGGCGCAGCCGAGGAATCTGCCGTGGCGGTGGCGCTGCCGGGGGGGAGATCCCTCGCTTCGCTCGGGATGACATCCGGGCGGTTCGGGGCAACGTCGTCGGCGTGGTAGAGGTCGAGCTGCTTCGGCAGCTTCGGGTCGTCGAGTTCCTGCAGGGCCTGCCAGCAGGCCTGGGCGCGGTCGGCGGCTTCGGCCTGCTTGTCGATGGCGGCGTTGATGGCGCGGCCCTGCTCGGCGATCTCGGCCAGGTAGCGGACGCGGGCGCCGGGGATGAGGACGGTGGCGCGGGGTTCCTTGAGGGAGGTGTCGATGCGGGGCATCCAGTCGATGTCCGCGCCCGACCCGGCTCTTGTAGGAGCGGCGGAAGCCGCGATGCTTTCGTCGCGCCTGTTGGAGGTCGCGGCTTCCGCCGCTCCTACAGGGGCGCCCGCGGGCGCCTCGGGTCCGAGGTGCAGCTTCTCCCGCAGCAACCTGCACAGGTTGACGAACATCCAGCTGATACCCGGATCGTTGAACTGGCTGGCGATCGTCGGGTAGACGGGGACGTCCTCGTCCTTGGTCTGGAACGCGACGCGGTTGCGCTTCCACTGCTTGCGGATGTCGCGCAGGGCGTCCTCGGCGCCGCGGCGGTCGTACTTGTTGAGCACGATGAGCTCGGCGAAGTCGATCATGTCGATCTTTTCGAGCTGGCTGGCCGCGCCGTAGTCGCTGGTCATCACGTACATCGGGAAGTCGACCAAGTCGACGATCTCCGAGTCGGACTGGCCGATGCCGGCGGTCTCGACGATCACCAGGTCGAAGCCCAGCGACTTGAGGAAGGCGATGCCGTCCTTGAGCACGACGTTGGTGGCGGCGTGCTGGCGGCGGGTGGCCATCGAGCGCATGTAGACGCGGTGGCTGCGCAGCGAATTCATGCGGATGCGGTCGCCCAGCAGCGCGCCGCCGGTGCGGCGGCGGGTGGGGTCGACGCTGATCACCGCGATGCGCATCTGCGGGAAGCTGGCGAGGAAGCGGTTGAGCAGTTCATCTGTGACCGACGACTTGCCGGCGCCGCCGGTGCCGGTGATGCCGACCACGGGAGTCTTGCCGCCGGCCAGCTGCCACTGCTTGCGCAGCTTCGACAGCTCGGCGTCGGAGTAGGCGCCGTCCTCGATGTCCGAGAGCACGCGGCCGATGGCGATCTCGTCCTGCAGGGCGGGTCTCGACCCGCCATCCGCGCGATCTTCGTCGTGGTGGGTCGAGATCAGGCCTCCGTTCGTGTCGGTGTTCGCGTAGCGGTCGTGCGCGTCGCGCACGCCGGCGCGGCGGACCACGTCCTCGATCATTTCCACCAGCCCCATCTTCATGCCGTCGTTGGGGTGGTAGATGCGCTCGACGCCGTAGGCCTCGAGCTCGCGGATCTCCTCGGGCGTGATGGTGCCGCCGCCGCCGCCGAACACGCGGATGTGCGGAGCGCCGCGCTCCTTGAGCATGTCGACCATGTACTTGAAGTACTCGACGTGGCCGCCCTGGTAGGACGACAGGGCGATGGCGTCGGCGTCCTCCTGCAGGGCGGCGCGGACGACGTCCTCGACCGAGCGGTTGTGGCCGAGGTGGATGACCTCGGCGCCCTGCCCCTGGATCAGCCTGCGCATGATGTTGATGGCGGCGTCGTGGCCGTCGAACAGGCTGGCGGCGGTGACGAAGCGCAGCGGCGTGGCGTCGGGCCGGGCTGCGGGGTTGGCGCCTTCGAAGGCAGTGGCGGCTGGCGTGCTCATGGCGCGCTCCGGGTCGTGAATGCGGGATCGGGCAATTGTAGCGCGGGGGTGGGGGGCGGCCTTGGGGTGGCCTCCGCGCCGCGGGCTTGATCCGAAGCCCGTGGCTTCTCGTGGGAGCGGCTTCAGCCGCGAGCTCTTCGTGTGCATCCCATCCCCTCGCCGCCAGATTCTTGCAGGAGCGGCAGGAGCCGCGACCGGGAGCCCGAAGATCCGTCGCCATTGGAAAGCGGTCGCGGCTTCCGCCGCTCCTGCAGGGATTCGTTCCGGGCGCAAAGCTCGCGGGTGAAGCCGTTCCCGCAGGTTCTCGTTTTTCGCGTGCGGTGCCCGCTACGGAGGGGATTCAGCTGCATGGCGCGGCGCTGAACGCCGGCGGGCGCGCGGTCAACATGGCGGCGTGCGTGGCGTTGTCCCGTTGCCGGCGCTGGGCCGGCTGACCAGGAGGAGATCGCCATGCTGTTGCGACCGTTGCTGTTGTCCGCCGCGCTGGGCCTGGTGGCCGTGGGCGGCGCGATCCATGCGCCCGATGCGCAGGCGCAGGTGCGGGTGGGAATCGGCGTGAACCTGGGGCCGCCGCCGGCGCCGCGGTACGAGCGGGTGGTGGTGCGTCCGGGCTACGTGTGGGCGCCGGGGTACTGGCAGGCGCGCCGGCATCGCTACGTGTGGGTGCCGGGGCATTACGAGCGGGTGCGGCGCGGCTATGCGTACCGGCCGGGGGCGTGGTATCGGCATGGCCGGGCGTGGCGGTTCCGGTCGGGGGTGTGGGTGCGGCGGTAATGCATCGCGGGCGGCGGCGCGGGCCGCCGCCACCGGCACTTCCCGTAGGAAGTTCTTCCCGTAGGAAGCTCTTCCGGTAGGAGGCTCTTCAGTGGGAGCGGCTTCAGCCGCGAGCTCTTCGCTGTCCTGGCCCTTGTGGGAACGAGTGAAGTCGCGACGGCTTGCCGAGGGGCGAGTCCTCCCGGGATGCCGGTCGCGACTTCCGTCGCTTCTACAGGCACCCGGGGCATCGCGCGTCCGCAGGGAAGAGCTCGCGGCTGAAGCCGCTCCCACAAGAGGATTCTTCCCGGGATCCGTGGCTACGCTTCCAGCGCGCGGCGCAGGGCTTCGCGGCGATCGCGCAGGCCGGCTTCGGAGCGGTGGATGGCGAACTGCACCGGCGCGCCGCGCTTGCCGAGGATGCGGGCGATGGTGGCTTCCAGCGTCGCGGTGTCGTCGTCGAAGCCGCCGTGCGTGGTCGAATTGGCGCCGTTGGACGAGCCCGGCGGCTGCCCCACCGCGGGCGACTGCACCCAGTCCAGGCGGCCGCTGCGCAGCAGCTTGTGCACGCGTTCATAGCCGAAGGCCTGGTCGGCGACGTCCTTCGCCTGGATGAAGCGCGCCATGCCGGCGATCGGCGTGCCCTGCGACAGGCGGCGGTCGATCCAGCTTCGCGCCTGCGCCTCGAACGCGTGCGCGACCAGGTACAGCAGCGACTTGTGGTAGATGCCGGCGCAGTTGTCGTCCTGCTCGGCCTTGTCGGTGAGGGTGAACAGGCAGGCGCGGTCGACCATGCCGGCCTCGATCGCCGGCACGTAGCTCATCAGGAACAGGTCCATGGTGAGCGCCGGCGCCCACAGGTTGACGCTCGCCACCTTCGCGCCCATGCCGAGCATGCCCTGCGCGGGGCCGCTGGCGATCTGCCCCGTCGAGGTGAGCAACTGCAGCAGCGGCGCGAGCAGGATCGAGCCGGCGCTGTGACCGGCCAGGTGCAGTTCCACCGAGGGGTCCTCGCGTCGCCACTCGTCGAGCAGGCGCGCGACCTGCGCGGCGCCGCCGGCCTCGACCATGCCGTCGGCGCCGCGCGCGACGGCGGTGGTGGACAGCAGCGCGTTCTCCTTCATCTCGTCCCACAGCGCCTTGCCGCCGATGGCGCGCGCGAGCGGCTCGAGGGTGTCGTCGAGGCGGTCGAGCAGCAGGTCCTTGGCCTTCTGGATCAGGCCTTCGCTGCGCGGGCGCGCGGCGTCCTTGAGGATGTTGCCGAGCGTGGTCCAGAAGTCGGTCTTCCAGATGAAGCACAGCGGGTAGATCTCCTGCCGGAGCATCGCCTCGCGGTAGTCGGCCACGCGCTGGATCGCGCTGTCCTCGGGCACCAGGCCGCCGTGGGCGTAGAGCAGGATGCGCTTCTTCTTCCAGCCCTTGGTCGCCGCGCGCATGTCGCGGCGGATGAGGTTGCGCACGTCGTCGGCGGTGGTGCCGAAGCGGCCGCTGTCGCGCAGGCGGCCGTCGTTGCCGAGGCTGACGATGTGCGGACGCAGGTCGGCCTGCGAGTAGCCCACCGACTGGCGGCCGATCGACGAGTTGCTCACCGCCGCCGACTGCGCGCGCTGCAGGTGCACCGGCACGGCGAGCCGCGCGACCCAGACGTCAGTGCCGCGATCGAGCCATTCGTCGTAGCTCACCCAGCCGATCCCCTTGCGGCCCCACTGCGCGCCCCAGGAGTTCTGGAACCAGAAGCCGTCGCCGTCGTAGGCGACGATGGCGAAGGCGTGGTAGCCGACGGTCGGCTGCTGCCGCCACGCGATCTTCCCGCTGGACGGCGGCTTGAGCCAGCCCGCGTGCACGGCGGACGAGGCGTACAGCACGCCGACCTCGGCGAAGGCCGCGTGCATCGCCACCAGGTCCTTGTGGTTGACGCGGAAGTAGGCGCCGAGAGGATTGCGCAGCGCGTCGCGGGCGCGCGTGTCGGTGTAGGGTTCGAGGCGATCGCCGGGCGTGTACGGCCAGGCGGTTTCCGAGCACACGCCGTGCTTGTGCCAGCCCTTCATCGCGCCGCGGCAGCTGGAGCCGGAATAGCTCTCGCCGCGCCATTCGTCGTAGCGCCGCGCCATGTCGTAGAACATGCGCGTGCTCACGCGGGTGGTGTCGGCGCCGGAGACGCGCGTGCGCAGCAGCGTGTGCGCGACGGTGGCCAGGCCGAAGGCGGTGCAGGCGCCCTCGTTGCCCTGGTTCAGCACCGGGACCTTGAGCTTGAGGAAGCCTTGCAGCGGCACGTGCGTGGGCACGTCGACCAGGGTCGGCTCGAACATGCGGTCGCGGAAGTCGGCGGTGTCGGGGCGCGCGTCGAGCAGGCGGGCCTTCTCGGCGGTGGCGTCCCCGGGCGGCGCGTCCCGCCGCGCGGGCTTCTTCGGCGCGGGCTTCGGCTTCGCGGCTTGCTTGGTGGCCATGGCGTTCCTCCAGAGGGGTCGAACGGCGGCGCGGCGCGGGCGAGGACAAGGCGAAGCCCGCGCGCCAACCGAGGATGCACCGCGACGTTCGCGAAATCCGCGACGCGGGCGGCAAAGCCGCTTGCCGGGCGTTGCACGGGCCCGGATACTCGCCCTGCCCTGTAGGAGCGCACCTGGGCGCGACCGACTTTCGCGGGGAAGGCGGTCGCGCCCAGGTGCGCTCCTACAGGGGATCGAAAGGAAAAAACCGGATGACACGGATCAAGCGCATCTTCGCCTGGGGCCTGTTCGCGCTCGCGCTGATGCTGCTCAGCGGCTGGCTGCTGGCCGACCACCTGACGCCTCGCGCGGTCGGCGCGCCGAGCCATGCGCTGCCATTGCGCGACGCGCAGACCGCGCTCGACCGCGAGATCGTCCCGCTGGTGGCCGCCCACGGCGGCAAGACCGGCATCCTGCTGGTGCCCGACGGGCTGGATGCGTTCGCGGCGCGCGCGCTGTCGGCGCGCAGGGCCGGCCGCAGCCTCGACCTGCAGTACTACATCTGGCACAACGATCCCACCGGCCGCCTGCTCGCTCGCGAGGCCTGGCAGGCGGCCGAGCGCGGCGTGCGCGTGCGCATCCTGCTCGACGACATGAACGCCGACGGCGAAGACGTCGGCCTGCTGGCGCTCGACGGGCATCGCAACATCGAGGTGCGGCTGTACAACCCGTTCCGCAACCGCAGCGGCGTGATGCGCGTGCTGGAACTGGTGCAGCGCATCTGGAGCGTCAACCACCGCATGCACAACAAGGCCTGGATCGCCGACGGCCGGGTCGCGGTGGTGGGCGGGCGCAACATCGGGCAGGAATACTTCGACGCCTCCACCGAGACCAACTTCCGCGACCTCGACGCGGTGCTGTTCGGGCCGAAGGTGGCGCAGGCCAGCGCGATCTTCGACGCGTTCTGGAACAGCGAGGCGGTGGTGCCGGTGTCCGCGATCGGGAAGGCCTCGCCGCGACAGAAGGCCGGGGCGATCGCCCGCGCCAAGGCCGAGGCGGCAGGCGAATCCGCGCACCAGTACCTGGACCGGGTCGACGCCTCGAAGACGGTGCGCGGCTACTTCCGCGGCGAGCTCGCGCCGCACTGGAGCGACCACATCGAGATCGCCTCCGATCCGCCGCTGAAATGGAAGCAGGACGACCGCGCCGGCTGGCTGTTCAACAAGCTCTCGGCGCAGCTGGACTCGGTGCGGCGCGAGGCGCTGGTGATCTCGCCCTACTTCGTGCCCGGCGACACGCTCACCCGGCACCTGGTCGACCTGGTGCAGCGCAAGCACGCGAAGGTGGGCGTGGTCACCAACTCGCTGGCCGCCAACGACGTGCCGGCGGTGCACGCCGGCTACATGGCCTACCGCGGGACGCTGCTCGACGGCGGCGTCGACCTGTACGAGCTGCGCGCGCAGGGCGGCAACGGCTCGGCCGGGCTGTTCGGCAGCAGCGGCGCCAGCCTGCACACCAAGGCGTTCGTGATCGACGGCAAGCGCGGCTTCATCGGCTCGTTCAACCTCGATCCGCGCTCGGTGTACCTCAACACCGAGATGGGCGTGCTGTTCGAGGACCCCGACATCGCCGGCGCGGTGGCCGCCGAATACCGGCGCCTCGCCGGGCCGGCGCTGAGCTACAAGGTCTGCCGCGACGCGGCCGGCGAGCCGTGCTGGATCGACGGCAGCCGCGACCCGCCGCTGGTGCTGCACCGCGAGCCGCAGACCAGCTGGCTGCAGCGCGCCACCGCCCGCGTCCTGGGCTGGCTGCCGATCGAATCGCAGCTTTAGGCAGGCCCGGGCGGATCGGGGTCCTCACCGCCCCCGTACGCACCCGCATTCAGCGTAGATGGGCCCGGAAGCGTTTCCGCGTCCGCCCGGGGCGTGTACGGGCTTTTGCCGCGCGGGCCGCGTAGAATACCGCGCCGCCGCGACGGGCCTTGCCGCATCGGCCGCCCGGCCGCCAGCGCTCCACCACCTCATCCATGTTTTGCCGGCGTCCCGCGCGAGCGGATCGGCGCCATGCGACGGAGTTTTATCGATGATCTTCGAACACCTGGACACCTTCGGCCACGAGCAGGTCGTGTTCTGCCACAACAAGGACGCGGGCCTGAAGGCCATCATCGCGATCCACAACACCGTGCTGGGCCCGGCCCTGGGCGGCACCCGCATGTGGCCGTACAAGACCGAGCAGGACGCGCTCAACGACGTGCTGCGCCTCTCGCGCGGCATGACCTACAAGAACGCGGTCGCGGGCCTGGACATCGGCGGTGGCAAGGCGGTGATCATCGGTGATCCCTCCACGGACAAGTCCGAGGCGCTGTTCCGCGCGTTCGGCCAGTTCGTGCAGTCGCTGGGCGGCCGCTACATCACCGCCGAGGACGTCGGCATCGACGTCAACGACATGGAATACGTCTACCGCGAGACCGAGTTCGTCACCGGCGTGCACCAGGTGCACGGCGGCTCCGGCGACCCTTCGCCGTTCACCGCCTACGGCGCGCTGCAGGGCCTGATGGCCACGCTCAACAAGAAGTTCGGCGACGAGGAAGTGGGCAAGTACAGCTACGCCGTGCAGGGCCTGGGCCACGTCGGCATGGAGTACGTGAAGCTGCTCAAGGAGCGCGGCGCGAAAATCTTCGTCACCGACATCAACAAGACCCTGGTCGACAAGGCGGTCAGCGAATACGGCGCCGAGGCCGTGGGCGCCGACGAGATCTACGACGTCAACGCCGACGTGTACTCGCCGTGCGCGCTGGGCGGCACCGTCAACGAGCAGACCCTGCCGCGCCTGAAGGCCAAGATCATCTGCGGCGCCGCCAACAACCAGCTGGCGACCAACGCGATCGGCGACGAAGTCGAGAAGCGCGGCATCCTCTATGCGCCCGACTACGCGGTCAACGCCGGCGGCGTGATGAACGTGGCGCTGGAGATCACCGGCTACAACCGCGAGCGCGCGATGCGCATGATGCGCACGATCTACCACAACCTGACCCGCATCTACGAAATCGCCGAGCGCGACGGCATCCCGACCTACAAGGCCGCCGACCGCATGGCCGAGGAGCGGATCTCGCTGATGGGCAAGCTCAAGCTGCCGCTGGGCCGCACCACCCCGCGCTTCCAGGGCCGCATCCGCGGCGGGGCGTAAGCGCAGGACCGCAGGGCGATGGACGACGGGGCTGCGATGCCCCGTTGTCTTTTCGAAGGAACGCACGACCACAGGACACGAGGAGACTTCCATGCGCACGTTCCCGCTGGGCGAAGACATCGACGCGCTGCGCGAGGCGGTCCGCCGGTTCGCCGACGCCGAGATCGCGCCGCGCGCTGAGGCGATCGACCACGACAACGCCTTCCCGCAGGACCTGTGGCGCAAGCTCGGCGAGCTCGGCCTGCTGGGAATGACGGTGCCGGGCGAATACGGCGGCAGTGGCATGGGCTACCTCGCCCACCTGGTGGCGATGGAGGAGATCTCGCGGGCGTCCGGGTCGGTGGGGCTGTCGTACGGCGCGCATTCCAACCTGTGCGTGTCAAACCTCTACGCCAACGGCAACGAGGCGCAGCGCGCGAAGTACCTGCCCAAGCTGTGCAGCGGCGAGTGGACCGGCGCGCTGGCGATGAGCGAGCCGGGCGCGGGCTCGGACGTGGTCGGCTCGATGGCCTGCCGCGCCGAGCTGCGCGACGGCCGCTGGGTCGCCAACGGCAGCAAGATGTGGATCACCAACGGACCCGAAGCCGACGTGCTGGTGGTCTACATGCGCACCGCCAGCCGCGAGCTGGGCAGCAAGTGCATGACCGCCTTCATCGTCGAGAAGGGCATGCCGGGCTTCTCCACCGCGCAGAAGCTCGACAAGCTGGGCATGCGCGGCTCCAACACCTGCGAACTGGTGTTCGACAACTGCGAGATCCCGCAGGAGAACGTGCTGGGCGAGGTCAACAACGGCGTCAAGGTGCTGATGAGCGGCCTCAACACCGAGCGCCTGGTGCTCAGCGGCGGACCGATCGGCCTGATGCAGGCCGCGCTCGACATCGCCCTGCCCTACGTGCGCGAGCGCCGGCAGTTCGGGAAGGCGATCGGCACCTTCGGCATCATGCAGGCCAAGATCGCCGACATGTACACCGCGCTGCAGGCCAGCCGCGCCTTCGCCTACCAGGTCGCGCGCGACTACGACGCCGGCCACCGCTCGCGCATCGACGCGGCGTCCTGCCTGCTGCAGGCCAGCGAGTCGGCGGTGCAGGTCGCGCTGGAAGCGATCCAGGCGCTGGGCGGCAATGGCTACATCAACGAGTTCGCCACCGGGCGGATCCTGCGCGACGCCAAGCTCTACGCGATCGGCGCGGGGACCAACGAGATCCGGCGGATGCTGATAGGGCGCGAGCTGTTCGAGGGCAACGCCTGATCGTCCCCTCGCCGCCGTGGTTGGCGGGGGACTGCGCCGTGGGAGCGGCTTCAGCCGCGAGCTTTTCCTCCCGGCGGCAGCCAGGCCTGTAGAAGCTCGCCGCTGAAGCCGCTCCCACAAGGCGCGTTCGAGCCGCCGGGCTCCGCCCACCGGAACGACGACGGCGCGGTTTGCGGCACTGCAGCATCCGGTCGCATAATCGGGCGGTTCCGGCCCCCACTGCCGGCCCGCACAAACCGGAGACTTCCATGTCCGACATCGTCATCGTCGGTGCCAGGCGCACCGCCATCGGTTCCTTCCTCGGCCAGTTCACCGGCGTGCCCACGCCCACCCTCGGCGCCGCCGCGATCGAGGGCGCGCTCGGCCAGGCGGGCCTGGCCGCCGACCAGGTCGACGAGGTGATCATGGGCTGCGTGCTCCCGGCAGGCCTGGGCCAGGCGCCGGCGCGACAGGCCTCGCGCGCGGCCGGCATCCCCGACGCGACCGGCTGCACCACCATCAACAAGGTGTGCGGCTCGGGCATGAAGGCGATCATGTTCGGCCACGACCTGATCAAGGCCGGCTCGGCCAGCGTCGTCGTCGCCGGCGGCATGGAGTCGATGACCAACGCGCCGCACCTGCTCAACGGCTCGCGCACCGGCATCAAGTACGGCACCACCCAGATGCTCGACCACATGGCCTGGGACGGCCTGACCAATCCCTACGACGGCCAGGCGATGGGCGTGTTCGGCGACGCCGCCTGCGCCAAGTACGGCTTCGGCCGCGAGGACGTCGACGCCTTTGCCACCGAGAGCGCGAACCGCGCCAAGCGGGCGATCGCCGACGGCAGCTTCAGGGACGAGGTCGTGCCGGTGACGGTCAAGACGCGCAAGGGCGACGTGGTGGTCGACACTGACGAGGAGCCGGGCCGCATCGACACCGCCAAGATCCCCGGCCTGCGCCCGTCGTTCGGCAAGGACGGCGTGCTCACCGCGGCGACCTCGTCGAGCATCTCCGACGGCGCCGCCGCCACCGTGCTGATGTCGGCCGAGGAAGCGACCCGCCGCGGCCTGAAGCCGCTGGCCCGGATCGTCGCCCACGCCACCCACGCGCAGGCGCCGGAGTGGTTCACCACCGCGCCGGTGAAAGCGATTTCAAACGTGCTCGAGAAGGCCGGCTGGAAAGTCGACGACGTCGACCTGTTCGAGGTCAACGAAGCCTTCGCCTGCGTCGCGATGGCGCCGATGAAGGATCTCGGCATCCCCCACGGGAAGCTAAACGTCAACGGCGGCGCGTGCGCGCTCGGCCACCCCATCGGCGCCAGCGGCGCGCGCCTGGTGGTGACCCTGCTCAATGCCCTGAAGACCAGCGGTGGCAAGCGCGGCGTCGCGTCGCTGTGCATCGGCGGCGGCGAGGCCACCGCGATCGCCGTCGAGATGGCGTGAAAGCTTTAACGGGTTGCTTACAAAAATTTCCCGTTCAAACGCTTGACAGCCGACACGGGCTTGTCATCATGTTACTGGGCGCGCTACCGCGCGTTGCCAACCTAATCCACGACGAGGAAGATTGACATGACGATCAACAAGGCGCTGCTGGCCCTGGCCCTGGGTTTCGCCCTGGCCGCATGCAGCAACCAGAAGCAGGCCGAGAACTCGGCCGCCGACGCCGCTGACGCTGCTGCCGACGCCCAGACCGCTGCCGACCAGGCCAGCGCCGCCGGCGACGCCACTGCCGATGTCGCCCAGCAGGCTGCGGACACCGCCGCCGACGCCGCCGCCCAGGCCAGCGATTCCGCTGCCGACGCTGCTGCCGCCACCACCGACGCCGCCGCCGACGCCGCTGCCGATTCGGCCAACGCCGCTTCGGACGCCGCCGACCAGGCCAAGGACGCTGCGGAAGAAGCCAAGACGGACGAGCCGAAGCAGTAAGTCCGGCTTCGCAACACCGCTGCAAACGGAAAAGTCGCTGGTTCGCCAGCGACTTTTTCGTTATGGGGCCGGGCGCAGCCAGCGCACCGTCCCCGCCCCTGCCATCGCACACCAACCAAAGGAGATCGCGACGATGAACATCCGCATGCTCGCCCTGCTCGCCGCCAGCGTGCTGGCGCTGTCCGCCTGCAAGAACGAAACCCCGACCGCGCAGGAAGAATCCGCCGAAGCCAAGTCGGCCATGGAACAGGCCGGCGACTCCGCCGCCGCCGCCGCGCAGGACGCCGGCACCGCCGCCGCCGAAGGCGTCGATGCCGCCGCAGCCGCCACCGGCGAGGCCGCCACCGAAGCCGCCGACGCGATGCAGCCCACCGCCGACGCCGCCCAGGCCGCCGCCGGCGACGCCGCCGACGCGGCCCAGCAGGCCGCCGCGGACGCCGCGCAGGCCACCAAGGACGCCGCGCAGGACGTGGCCGACAAGGCCGACGCCGCCGCCGAGGAAGCCAAGAAGAACTGAGCCGCAAGGCCGACGCGTCATCGAGGGGACCCGCTTCGGCGGGTCCTCTTTTTTTGGAGCGCGCGCGCATCCGCGCCGGCCCGCGCCGGCCAGCGGTTATCCTTTGCGCCCCGTCGCTGCCATCGGTCCGCCATGCCCGTCCTTCGATCCGGCCTGGATACGCGCGCGCAAGCCTTCGTCGAGAACGCCGAGTACCACGGCGAGCTGTCGCGCGAACTCGACCGCCGCCTCGCCCGCGCGGCCGAAGGCGGCGGCGCCAAGGCCAGGGACAGGCACACCGCGCGCGGCAAGCTGCTGGCGCGCGACCGCATCACCGCCCTGCTCGACCCGGGCTCGCCGTTCCTGGAGATCGCCCCGCTCGCCGCCGAAGGCATGTACGACGACGCCGCGCCGGCCGCGGGCATGGTCTGCGGCATCGGTCGCGTCATGGGGCAGGAAGTCGTGGTGGTCGCCAACGACGCCACGGTCAAGGGCGGCACCTATTTCCCGATGACGGTGAAGAAGCACCTGCGCGCGCAGGAGATCGCGCGCGAGAACCACCTGCCGTGCGTCTACCTGGTCGATTCGGGCGGCGCGTTCCTGCCGCTGCAGGACGAGGTGTTCCCGGACAAGGAGCACTTCGGCCGCATCTTTTACAACCAGGCGCGGATGAGCGCGGAGAACATCCCGCAGGTCGCGGTGGTGATGGGCAGCTGCACCGCCGGCGGCGCCTACGTGCCGGCGATGAGCGACGAGAGCGTGATCGTCAAGGACCAGGGCACGATCTTCCTCGGCGGCCCGCCGCTGGTGAAGGCGGCGACCGGCGAGGTGGTCGACGCCGAGGCGCTCGGCGGCGCCGACGTGCACACGTCCGTGTCGGGCGTGGCCGACCATTTCGCCGAGGACGACCGCGACGCGCTCGAGATCGCGCGCCGCCTGGTCGGCAACCTCAACCGCCGCAAGCAGGTGCCGCTGGCCGTGCGCGAGCCGCGCGAGCCGCTGTACCCGGCGCAGGAGCTGTACGGCATCGTGCCGAAGGACACGCGCCGGCCGTTCGACATCCGCGAGGTGATCGCGCGCGTGGCCGACGGCAGCGAACTGGACGAGTTCAAGGCGCGCTACGGCAAGACCCTGGTGACCGGCTTCGCCCACCTGCACGGCTACCCGGTGGGCATCGTCGCCAACAACGGGATCCTGTTTTCCGAGAGCGCGCTCAAGGGCACGCATTTCATCGAGCTGTGCAACCAGCGCGGCATCCCGCTGGTGTTCCTGCAGAACATCACCGGCTTCATGGTTGGCCGCAAGTACGAGAACGCGGGCATCGCCAAGGACGGGGCGAAGATGGTCACGGCGGTCGCCTGCTCGAGCGTGCCGAAGTTCACCGTGGTGATCGGCGGCAGCTTCGGCGCCGGCAACTACGCGATGTGCGGCCGCGCCTACGGCGCACGCTTCCTGTGGATGTGGCCGAACGCGCGCATCAGCGTGATGGGCGGCGAGCAGGCCGCGGGCGTGCTGGCGACGGTGCGCCGAGACGGCATCGAGGCCAGGGGCGGGAACTGGCCGGCGGACGAGGAGGAGGCGTTCAAGGCCCCGATCCGCGAGCAGTACGAATCGCAGGGCAGCCCTTGGTACGCCACCGCGCGGCTGTGGGACGACGGCATCATCGACCCGGGCGACACCCGCCGGGTGCTCGGGCTGGGGATCTCGGCCGCCCTCAACGCGCCGATCGAGCCGGCGCGGTTCGGGGTGTTCCGGATGTAGCCGGGGCGCGGGAGGCCTCCCGGCCTTCGCGTAACCCCTGCCAAGGGCGCTGCAAGCCCTTGTCGGATGGCGGAATCGGTGAGCGGCGTCACAGCCATGTGAAGGCCTTCACATGCTAGGCTCGCGGCTCCCCCAGCCGTTCCAGCCCTGTCCGAGGAAGTTGCTCCATGGCCATCTTCAACCAGCAGTCCCCCGCCAAGAAAGACGTCCCGTCGTTCGCCAACGACCCGACGCCCGCCCCGCAGGCGGCCCCTACCCCGATCCGCGAGACCCCGGCCGTGGCCGAGTTCAACCCGACCCAGGCCGCGCCGCCGCGCGCCGCCGTCGAGCCGGTGGCCAAGGAGTCGCTGATCGCGGCCGACCTGACCATCGAGGGCAAGATCGAAGGCGCCGGCCACGTCCGCATCGCCGGCAAGTTCAAGGGCGACGTCAACGTGCAGGGCGACCTGACCATCGAGAAGGGCGCCAAGCTCAGCGGCGGCGTCCGCGCCAAGAAGGTCACCGTGGCCGGCGAGCTGGAAGGCAACATCGAATCGGCCTCTCGCGTGGACCTGCTCGAATCGGGCGCGCTCAGCGGCGATCTCAAGGTCGGCTCGCTCACGGTTGCGGCGGGCTCGCGCATCCGCGGCCACGTCGAATGCGGCTGGGGCGACAAGGACGTGCAGAAGTCGAACGGGAAGAGCGACAAGCCGGAACGCGAACTCGCCTCGTGAGCAACGCCCGCCCGGGCACGGCGGGTGCCACGCGCACCTGCCCGCACTGCAAGACGACGATCCTCGAGAGCTCGAGCATCTGCCCGTCCTGCCGGCACTACCTGCGCTTCGATTCGGCGAACGCGCAGGCCACCGCCGCGACCATCACGCCGCTCAACGTGGAAGGCAAGATCCGCCATCCCGCCGAGGGCGGCGCGTGGGAATACTCGGTGGTGCTGACCATTCGCGACGACGAGGGCAACGAGATCGCGCGGCAGGTGGTGGGCGTGGGCGCGATGCTGGCCGGCGAGGAACGCACCTTCAGCCTCGCGGTCGAGGTCGTCCCGACCAGCGACATGCGCAAGCCGGCCAAGCGCGGCACGCGGCACTGAGGCGACGCGACCGACGATCGCCATGAAGAAAGGGCGCGCTTGCGCCCTTTTCTTTAGACTCCTCTTCTTCCGACCTGGAAAGCCGAGAAGGCGCTTCGCCGTTGGATAGCGCGGGCGTCGGGTGCGGATGGCCTTGGGGGCGAATGTCCCCCGGCATCCGCCTGTCGGCGGCTGCCTCCTCCTTGATTTCTCCCCCAAGGCCATCCGCACCCGCGTCGCGGCTTGCGCGGTGGTTTCAGAAGCAGAGCAAAGCAAGCCGTAGGTCGGGGCTACGTCCCCGACAATCCATTATTCCGATATCTGCTTCGCCAAGACGCTTGACGTCCATCCGAGGCGTCGGGCGCGTAGGCCCGACCTACGTCGCTGTTTTCGGCAAGTCTGCGATCAGACGTCCCGGTGCGGCCGGCAGCCCTTCGGGGCGAAATAAAGGGGGAGGCATTCGCCGAAGGCGGAGGCCGGAGGACATTCGCCCCGAAGGGCTGCCGGCCGCGCCGGGGCCCCATCAGGTTGTCGCGTCGCCTGCAATCGAACGAGCCGAGCGCAGAACTGTCCGACTTCGATACCGCCGACATACGCAACGGTATGCCCGCGATGATTTAAGGTGCACCTCCACACGCGCACAGGGGAAACCAGCAATGCCAGCCGATCGCAGCTACGCACCGGACCAGCTCTGGATGCCGGACGTCATCGCCGATCCCTATCCGGCCTATGCGCAGCTGCGCGACGAGAGCCCGCTGCAGTACGTGCTGCTGCCCAAGGGCGCGGTCGCCGGGCTGGACGCGCCGGTGATGGCGTGGGCCTTCATGCGCCACGACGACGCCATCGCCGCGCTGCGCGACCACGACACCTTCGCCTCCGGGCGCGACCCGCTCGCCGGCAAGGCGTTCCCGAAGATGGTGCTGCTACAGGACGACCCGCCGCGGCACTCGCGCTTCCGGCAGCTGGTCAACAAGGCCTTCACCATGCGCAGGATCGAGACGCTGACGCCGTGGATCGAGGACACCGCCGCGAAGCTGCTCGACCAGGCCGGCGAAGGCGAAGTCGACGTCATGTCGAAGTACGCCGTGCCCCTGCCGGTGACGGTGATCGCGCGCCTGCTCGGCATCCCGGCGACCGACCTGGACGCCTTCAAGCGCTGGAGCGACAGCCTGCTCGCGATCAGCTCCGCGCCGCCCGAGGAGCGCGCGCGGCAGAACCAGGAAATGGCGCAGTACTTCGGCCGCATGGTCGCGCAGCGCCGCACGCAGGGCGCCGAGGACCTGATCACCACGCTTGTGGAATCGGAGATCGACGGCGAGCGCCTGCAGGACGCCGAGATCCTTGGTTTCTGCATCCTGCTGCTGGTGGCAGGCAACGAGACCACCACCAACCTGATCGGCAACCTGCTGGGCATCCTCGCCGATCGGCCGGAGCTGTGGGAACGGCTGCGCGCCGACCGCGGCCTGGTCGAGCCGGTGATCAACGAGACGCTGCGCTACGAAAGCCCGGTGCACCGGCTGCCGCGGCAGGTGACGCGCGACGTCGAGATCCGCGGCACGCGCATCCCGGCCGGCGCGCGGGTGTCGATCTTCTACGGCGCCGCCAATCGCGACCCGGCGGCGTTCCCGGAGCCGGACGTGTTCCGTCCCGAACGCGACACGCGCGGCAACCTCGCCTTCGGCCAGGGCATCCACTACTGCCTGGGCGCGCCGCTGGCGCGCGCCGAGGCGGCGATCACGCTCAACGCCCTGCTCGACCGCTTCCCCACCCTGTCGCGCGGCGAAGCGCCCGCGGCGCGGCAGCGCGCGAGCCTGGTGGTGTACGGGTACCAGCGGTTGCCGCTGGCGCTGCGGCGCTGAGCGCCTGGAACCTTGTCATCCCGAGCGCAGCGAGGGATCCGTCGTCCGCGCGAGGCCTAAGGAGATCCCTCGCTGCGCTCGGGATGACAATCCCGGAGCGTCGCGCCCGGACAGTCCTAGCCGCAGCCGTTGCACCCACCGCAGCCGTCGCCGCCGGCCATGCCCGGCGGCGCGATGCGGATGCCGAGCCTGCGCAGCCAGGCCGGCCGGCGTTCGCGCACCATCGGCACCGCGATGGCCACGCGCAGCCTGCGGGTGGCCTGCGGGAACTGCTTCTTCATCACCACCCAGGCCGCGAGCAGCACGGCCAGCGCGACCACCACGTACTGCAGCGCGAGCCCGGCCTGCATCGCGGCGTCCTCAGCCCCCGCCCAGCGCCAGCGCGACCTGGTAGGTCGCCAGCGAGGCGAGGTAGGCCAGCGCGAACAGGTAGCCGGCGCTGATCGCCACCTGCTTCCACGAATTGGTCTCGCGGCGGATCGTCGCCAGCGTGGAGATGCACTGCGGCGCGTAGATGAACCACACCAGCAACGACAGCCCGGTGGCCAGCGACCAGCCGTCGGCGATCAGCGGCATCAGCGCCTGCGCCGCCGCGTCGTCGTTGGCAGCCGACAGCGCGTACACCGTCGCCAGCGAGGCAACCACCACCTCGCGCGCGGCCAGGCCCGGGATCAGCGCGATGCAGATCTGCCAGTTGAAGCCCACCGGCGCGAACAGCGCGGTCATCGCGTGGCCGATGCGCCCGGCGAAGCTGTAGTCGATCGCCGGGCCGGTCGTGCCCGCCGGCGCGCCGGGGAACGACAGCAGGAACCACAGCAGCACCGTCAGCGCGAGGATGATGCCGCCCACGCGCCTGAGGAAGATCATCGCGCGCTCGTACAGGCCGATCAGCAGGTCGCGCGGATGCGGCATGCGGTACGACGGCAACTCCAGCATCAGCGGATGCTCGCTCTTGTCGTGGCGCCAGCGCTTCATCACCCACGACACCGCCAGCGCGCTGAGGATGCCGGCCATGTACAGCGCGAACAGCACCAGCCCCTGCAGGTTGAGCACGCCCCACACCGTGCGCTGCGGGATGAAGGCGCCGATCAGCAGCGCGTACACCGGCAGCCGCGCCGAGCAGGTCATCAGCGGCGCGACCAGGATCGTGGCGAGGCGGTCGCGCGGGTCCTGGATCGAGCGCGTGGCCATGATCCCGGGGATCGCGCAGGCGAAGCTCGACAGCAGCGGGATGAACGAGCGCCCCGACAGCCCCGCCGCCGCCATCATGCGGTCGAGCAGGAACGCCGCGCGCGGCAGGTAGCCCGATTCCTCCAGCGCCAGGATGAAGGCGAACAGGATCAGGATCTGCGGCAGGAACACGATCACCCCGCCGATGCCGGCGATGACGCCGTCGACCAGCAGGCTGTTGAGCGGGCCCGGCGGCAGCACCCCTGCGACCCAGGTGCCGAACGCCGCGGTGCCGGCGTCGATCGCGTCCATCATCGGCGTCGCCCACGCGTACACCGCCTGGAAGATCAGGAACATCACCGTCGCCAGCGCCAGCAGGCCGAACGCCGGGTGCAGCAGCCAACGGTCGAGCACGTCGTCCATGTGCGCGGTGCGCGAGGGCATCTGCACGGCCAGCGACAGCAGCTCGCGGGTCTCGGCGTGCAGGTCCGCGCCGGCCGGCAATCGCACATGGGGCGCGTGCGGCGACTCGCCCAGCGCCTCGATGCGCTCGACCAGCGACTGCGCGCCGTTGTGGCGCACGGCGACGGTCTCGACCACCGGCACGCCGAGCGCGCGCTCGAGCGCCTCGCGGTCGATGCGGATGCCGCGGCGGCGGGCGACGTCGGCCATGTTCAGCGCCACCACCATCGGCCGGCCCAGCTCGCGCACTTCCAGCGCGAAGCGCAGGTGCAGGCGCAGGTTGGTCGCATCGACCACGCACACCAGCACGTCCGGCGCCGGTTCGCCCGGGTAGAAACCGCGGCACAGGTCGCGCGTGATCGCCTCGTCCAGGCTCGAGGGCTGCAGGCTGTAGGCGCCCGGCAGGTCGAGCAGCGCGTAGCTGCGGCCGGAGGGCGTGACCAGCCGGCCTTCCTTGCGCTCGACGGTGACGCCGGCATAGTTGGCCACCTTCTGGCGGCTGCCGGTGAGCTGGTTGAACAGCGCGGTCTTGCCGCAGTTGGGATTGCCCACCAGGGCCAGTCGCATCGGCATGGCGGCGGCGCTCATTCGCGCGCGTCCCCGTTGCGCAGCACCACCCGCGCCGCTTCCGCGCGCCGCAGCGCGAAGCGGGTGAAGCCGACCTGCACCAGCAGGGGTTCGGCGCCCACCGGCCCCGAGGCCATCACCTGCACGGTCTCGCCGTCGACGAAGCCGAGTTCGCGCAGGCGGCGGGCGATGGGATCGTTGGGCATGTGGTCCTCCACGGATGCGACCGTGGCGCTCGTGCGCCGCGGCAGTTCGGATAGCCTCATGGACGGATCAAAATGGGAATTGTTCTCATTATAGCGCGCCGGACCCGCGCGGCGGGTGGCACCGGCGGAACGCTGGAAGCCAGCGGCTATCATTCGGAACCCAGCCGACGGCGCCCGGAACCGACCGATGACCGACTCCCTGCAGCTCGATCGCACCGGCCCCGTCGCCCGCCTGCGCCTGCATCGTCCGGAGCTGCACAACGCCTTCGACGATGCCCTGGTCGCCGCCCTCACCGCGGCGCTGGCGGGTCTGGCCGCCGACCCGGGCGTGCGCGTGGTGGTGCTGGAAGGCGCCGGCGCCTCGTTCTCGGCCGGCGCGGACCTGAACTGGATGCGCGGCATGGCCGCGGCCGGCGAGCGCGCGAACCGCGACGACGCCCTTGCCCTCGCCCGCCTGATGCGCACGCTCGACGAGCTCCCGAAGCCGACGATCGCGCGCGTGCACGGCGCGGCATTCGGCGGCGGCGTCGGGCTGGTGGCGTGCTGCGACATCGCGATCGGCGCCGAGGGCGCGAAGTTCGGCCTGACCGAAAGCCGGCTCGGGCTGCTGCCTGCGGTGATCTCGCCCTACGTCATCGCCGCGATCGGCGCGCGTCAGGCGCGGCGCTGGTTCGCCACCGCCGAGGTCTTCGACGCCGCGCAGGCGCAGCGCCTGGGCCTGCTCCACGAGGTGGTCGCCGCCGACGCGCTGGATGCGGCGGTCGAGCGCCAGGTCGCGCTGCTGCTCAAGACCGGCCCGCTCGCCAGCGCGCAGGCCAAGGCGCTGGTGCGCGACGTGGTCTGGCGTCGCGACCGCGACGCGATCGACGCCGCCAACGCCGACCTGATCGCGCGCCTGCGAGTGTCGCCCGAGGGCCAGGAAGGCCTGACCGCGTTCCTGGAAAAACGTCCGCCCGCCTGGGCAACCTGAGGAGGACCTCATGCTCGATCACATCGGATTGCCGGTTTCCGACTACGCCCGCTCGAAGGCGTTCTACACCGCTGCGTTCGCGCCGCTGGGCTACGGCCTGGTCATGGAGGTCACGCCGGAGATGACCGGCGACGGCTCCAGCGCGGCGGGCTTCGGCCGGGACGGCAAGCCGGATTTCTGGATCGGCACCAGCGACCGCCAGGCGCGCGTGCACGTCGCGGTGTCCGCCGCCGACCGCGCCGCGGTGCGGGCCTTCCACGAAGCGGCGCTGGCCGCCGGCGCCCGCGACAACGGCGCGCCCGGCCTGCGCCCGCACTACCACGAGCACTACTACGGCGCGTTCGTGCTGGACCCGGACGGGCACAACATCGAAGCCGTCTGCCACGCGCCCGAATAGTGCTTTGCTTTTGAAGCCCTCCCCTTCAAGGGGAGGGTTGGGTGGGGATGGTGTTCAACCAGCGGACAAGGAATGTCCTCATGCAAGGCCAGACAAACCGGAAGATCTTGGGTGGCAAACTGCAGCGCAAGCTTCGAAAGACGCCCACCGACGCCGAAATGCTGCTGTGGCGGCACCTGCGCGGCAGGCAACTGGAAGGATGCAAGTTCAGGCGACAACATCCCCTCCTGGATTTCGTCGTCGATTTCACATGTCTGGAACGAAGAATCGTCGTCGAACTCGACGGCGGCCAACACGCAGACGCGGAACACTACGACACGCGACGGACGGCAACACTGGAGAAAGCGGGGTTCGCCGTCCTGCGATTCTGGAACAACGAGGTTTTCGAGAACATCGACGGGGTACTCGAAGTGATACTGCAAACCCTGCTGCAACGCGCAACACCATCCCCACCCAACCCTCCCCTTGAAGGGGAGGGCTAAAACGATGTTCGACAAGATCCTCATCGCCAACCGCGGCGAAATCGCCTGCCGGGTGATCCGCACCGCGCGCCGGCTCGGCATCGCCACCGTGGCGGTGTACTCGGAGGCCGACGTCGATGCGCAGCACGTGCGCCAGGCCGACGAGGCCTGGCCGATCGGCGGGCCGCGGCCGCAGGACAGCTACCTGCGCGGCGATGCGATCCTCGAGGCGGCGCGCCGGTCCGGCGCGCGGGCGATCCATCCGGGCTACGGTTTCCTCAGCGAGAACGCCGACTTCGCCGACGCGGTAAAGGCCGCGGGCCTGGCCTTCATCGGCCCGTCCGGCGACTCCATGCGCCGGATGGGCAGCAAGGCCGGGGCCAAGGACCTGATGCAGGCCGCCGGCGTGCCGGTGGTGCCCGGCTACACCGGCGAGGACCAGTCGCCGCAGGTGCTGGCGCGCGAGGGGGCGCGGATCGGCTTCCCGCTGATGATCAAGGCCGCGCACGGCGGCGGCGGCAAGGGCATGCGCATCGTGCGCGCGGTCGACGAGTTCCTGCCCGGCCTCGAAAGCTGCCAGCGCGAGGCCAGGAACGCCTTCGGCCGCGACCGCGTCCTGCTCGAGCGCTACATCGAGTCGCCGCGCCACATCGAGATCCAGGTCTTCGGCGACGCGCACGGCAACGCCATCCACCTGGGCGAGCGCGAATGCTCGGCGCAGCGGCGCTACCAGAAGGTGCTGGAGGAATCGCCCTCGCCGTTCGTGACGCCGCAACTGCGCGCGGCGATGGGCGCGGCCGCCGTACAGGCCGCGCGCGCGATCGACTACGCCAACGCGGGCACGGTCGAGTTCATCGTCGCGCCGTCGGGCGAGTTCTTCTTCATGGAGATCAACACGCGGCTGCAGGTCGAGCATCCGGTCACCGAGCTGGTGACCGGGCTGGACCTGGTCGAATGGCAGCTGCGCGTGGCGTCCGGCGAGCCGCTGCCGCTGGGCCAGGACGACATCGTCCGGCGCGGCCACGCGATCGAGGTGCGGCTGTACGCGGAGGATCCGGACGCCGGCTTCTTGCCCGGTTCCGGCCGGCTCGAGCGCCTCGCGCTGCCGGCGCCTTCGGCGCACGTGCGGATCGATTCCGGCGTGGTCGAGGGCGACGTCGTCACCATCTTCTACGACCCGATGATCGCCAAGCTCATCGTGCACGACGCCGACCGTCCGCGCGCCCTCGCCCGCCTGCGCGAAGCGCTGGCGCAGTGCGAGGTCGAGGGACCGAAGTCCAACATCGCCTTCCTCGAGCGGCTGGCGCGGCACCCGGCGGTGGTCGATGCCAGCATCGATACCGGCTACCTCGACCGCCACCTCGACGAGTTCGTCGCCGCCGGCGAAGGCGATGCCGGCCCGCTCGCCGCCGCGGCCACCGTCGCGCTGCTGCAGGACGAGGCCGCAACCCGCGCGGCCGCCGCGCGCAGCGGCGACCCGTCGTCGCCGTGGGCGATCGCCGACGGCTGGCGGCTGGGCCATGCCGGCCAGCGCCGGCTGGTGCTGCGGCTCGGCGATGCGCGCCACGAGGTCACCGCGCACGGCGCCGGCGGCGAGTACGCCATCGGGCACGATGGTCGCACGGTCGCCGTTGCCGGCGCGCGGCTGGCCGAAGACGGCCTCGCCGCGCGTTTCGACGGAAGGGGTCGCCACTACCGCATCCGCGCCGACGCGCGCCGCGTGCTGCTGCACGACGGCCAGCGGCGCTGGCGCTACGAGCGCGTCCCCGCCTACCAGGCCGAGCACGCCGGCCCGGACGGCAGCGGCGACCAGGTCGTCGCGCCGATGCCCGGGCGCATCGTGCTGGTCCGGGCATCGGTCGGCGACAGCGTCGCCCAGGGACAGGAGCTGCTGGTGATGGAGGCGATGAAGATGGAGCTGTCGCTGAAGGCGCCGCGCGACGGCGTCATCGCCGAATTGCGCGCGGCGGAAGGCGAGTTCGTCGACGCCGACGCGCGCCTGGTCGTGCTGGAGTCCTGAGATGGCGCTGCCGGCCAGTGTGCGCATCGTCGAGGTCGGCCCGCGCGACGGGCTGCAGAACGAGAAGGCGATCGTCCCGACCGCGGCCAAGATCGAACTCATCGATCGCCTGTCCGCCACCGGCCTGCGGACGATCGAGGCCACCAGCTTCGTCAGCCCGAAATGGGTGCCGCAGCTGGCCGACGCCGCCGAGGTGTACGCCGGCATCGCGCGCAGGCCCGGCGTGCGCTACCCCGTGCTGGTGCCCAACGAGCAGGGATACGAACGCGCGCGCGCCGCCGGCGCCGACGAGATCGCGGTGTTCACCGCGGCGTCCGAGGCGTTCAACAAGGCCAACATCAACGCCAGCATCGACGAATCGCTGGCGCGCTTCGCGCCGGTGCTCGCGCGCGCGAAGGCCGACGGCGTGCCGGTGCGCGGCTACGTGTCCACCGTGCTCGGCTGCCCCTACCAGGGCGAAGTGCCGGTGGCGGACGTGGTGCGGGTGGCGCGCGCCCTGCACGCCATGGGCTGCTACGAGGTCTCGCTCGGCGACACCATCGGCGTGGGCACTCCCGGCAAGGCCCGGGCGATGCTGCGCGCGGTCGCCGAGGCGGTGCCGATGCCGGCGCTGGCGGTGCATTTCCACGACACCTACGGCCAGGCCCTGGCCAACCTCCTGGCCTGCCTGCAGGAAGGCGTGGCGGTGGTCGACGCCGCGGTCTCCGGCACCGGCGGCTGCCCCTACGCCAAGGGGGCGACCGGCAACGTCGCCAGCGAGGACGTGGCGTATATGCTGCACGGCATGGACATCGCCACCGGCATCGACCTCGCCCTGCTCAGCGACACCGGGCGCTGGCTGGCCGGCCTGCTGGGCCGCGAGAGCGGCAGCCGGGTCACGCGGGCGCGGACGGCGTCATGAACACGGGCCGACGGCTGCCGGAGGAAACTTCGAGGCTCTCGGCCAACGACGGCACCGCCCAGATCGCGCGCGAGCTCGACGCCGCCTGCCGCGACCTGTCGATCCCCGCCGACGCGCGCGCCCTGCTCGCCAGCGCGCGCGACGCATTGCAGGCCGCCAGCAGCGACGCCGAGACCGCGCGCCTGCGCTACCACGCGCTGTTCGACGCCGTGCCCGACCCGGTCAGCATCCTCGACGAGCAGGGCATCGTGCTCGACCTCAACAAAGCCGGCATGGCGGCCTACCGGCGCCCGCGCGAGCAGATCGTTGGCCAGCCGATCGAGGTGCTCAACCCGGACCTGCCCAAGGGCCACCTCGGCCCGGTCTGGGACACCATCAACCGCGGCCGCACCTACGTCGTCGAAGTCACCAACATGCGCGCCGACGGCACCCGGTTCCCGGTCGAGGTGCACACCGCGGGCTTCGACCACGACGGCCGCAAGTGCCTGGTCGCCGTGGCCCGCGACCTGAGCGGGCGGCACGAGGCCGAGCTGCGCTACCGCGAGCTGATGGAAGTCATCGACAAGGGCATCGTCGTGCAGGACGACGAGCGCCGTTTCATCTACGGCAATTCCGCGGCGCTGCGGCTGCTGGACCTGGAGGGCGAATCGCTGGACCGGGCCATGGCCCACGATCGCTGGATGATCGTGCGCGAGGACGGCACGGTGATGCCCGAGGCCGAGTACCCGGCCGCGCGCGCGCTGCGCGAAGGCCGGATCATCGAGAGCACGCTCCTCGGCCTCTACCACCGCCAGCGCCGCCAGCTGCACTGGCTGTCGGTGACGGTGGTGCCGCAGTTCGCGGCCGACGCCGACCGACCGCACCAGGTGCTCTCGCTGTTCAGCGACGTCACCGAGCTCAAGCGCGACAGCGCGCTGTTCGACCGTGTGCAGGCGCTGGCCCACATCGGCGGCTGGGAATGGGACTGCACCACCGACAGCCTGTACCTGACGGACGAATCCGTGCGCATCCTCGCGCAGTCCACGCCCCCCGCGACGATGCCGGAAATGATCGACTGCCTGGCCCCTGGCGAACGCCCGCGCCTGCGCGCCGCGCTCGACCACGCCACCAGGGAAGGCCGCGGCTTCGGCCTCGACCTGCAGGGCTCGCGCGCCGACGGGCACGCGTTCTGGGTGCGCGTGATCGGCGGCGGCGTGCCGGGCGACCCGGCGACCTCGCGCCTGACCGGCACCCTGCAGGACATCACCGAGCTCAAGCACGGCGAGGAAACCCTGCGCGTACAGGCGCGCACCGACCCGCTCACCGGGCTGATGAACCGCGACGCCATCCTCGGCGAGATCTCCGCGCGCATGTCCGACCCCACCCAGGCGCGCGTCGCGGTGCTCTACATCGACCTCGACCGCTTCAAGGTGGTCAACGACGTGCTCGGCCACAACGCCGGCGACGAGCTGCTGATGAACGCCGCGCGCCGGATCCTGCGCGCGGTCGGCACCGAGGGGCTGATCGCGCGCTTCGGCGGCGACGAGTTCCTGGTGGTATGCAGCGCAGAGGACGACGAGGACCGTCCCGAGCGCGTGGCCGACGCCATCCTCGACGCCTTCGGCGACAGCTTCCGCTTCGAGAAGGAGGAGTTCGCGATCACCGCCAGCATCGGCATCGCGCGCGCGCCCGAGCACGGCGACCGCCCGCAGGCGCTGATCCACAACGCCGACGCGGCGATGTACGACAGCAAGCGGCGCATCCGCAACGGCTGGCAGGCGTTCACGCCCGCGCTGGCGCAGTCGCAGCAGGACCGCCTGCGGGTGGAGACGCACCTGCGGCGCGCGACGGACAACAACGAGTTCCACCTGGTCTACCAGCCGCAGGTCGACCTGCGCAACGGCGGCATCGTCGCCGCCGAGGCGCTGATCCGCTGGCAGAACCGGCAGCTCGGCGAGATGCGGCCGGACCACTTCATCGGCCACGCCGAGACCACCGGCGACATCGTCCGCATCGGCAGCTGGGTGCTGCGCGAGGCCTGCCGGCAGGCGGCGCAGTGGCGCGACGAGGGCCTGGGCATCGTGCGCGTGGCGGTCAACGTGTCGTACCGGCAGTTCCTCGGCGACGACCTGGCCGATAACGTGCGCGGCGTGCTCGACGAGTTCGGCCTGCCGGGCGCGGCGCTGGAGCTGGAGTTCACCGAGCGCGTGCTGATCGAGGACGCGCCCGACACGCTGAGCACCTTCGCCAGGCTGCGCGAGCAAGGCGTGGTGCTGACCATCGACGATTTCGGCGAGGGCTACAGCGCGCTCAACTACCTGCGCCGGCTGCCGATCCACGGGCTCAAGCTCAGCCAGCTGTTCCTCGAGGGCGTGCCCGGCAACAAATCCGACGTCGCGGTCTGCCAGGCGGTCTCCGGCATCGCGCGCAGCCTCGGCCTCGGGCTGGTGGCCGAGGGCGTGGAATCGGAGCAGCAGCGCCAGTTCCTGCTCGAGATGGGCGTGCCGATCGGCCAAGGCTTCCTGTTCGCGCCGGGGCTGTCGCCGGACGAGTTCGCGCGGCGCCTGCGCGGCAACATGGCGGTCGCCGGTGCCTGAGGCGCTGCGCATCCGCGCGATCGAGGCCGGCGACGACGCCGCGGTGGCCGCGGTGATCCGCGCGGTGATGCCCGAATTCGGCGCGGCCGGCGACGGCTTCGCGATCAACGACCCGGAGGTCGACTGGATGCACCGCGCCTACGCGATCCCGCGCGCGGCCTACTTCGTGGTCGAGGACGGCGGACGCGTGCTGGGCGGCGGCGGCGTCGCCCCGCTGCTCGGCGGCGACGACGACACCTGCGAGCTGCGCAAGATGTACCTCCTGCCCGAATCGCGCGGCCGCGGCGCCGGCGCCGCGCTGATGGCCCGCTGCCTCGACGCCGCGCGCGGATTCGGCTTCCGCCGCTGCTACCTCGAGACCCTTTGCGGCATGGACGCGGCGATGAAGCTCTACGAGCGCAGCGGCTTCCGCCGCATCGACCACCCGCTCGGCGCCACCGGCCATGGTGGCTGCGACACCTTCTACCTGCGGGAGCTGTGAACCATGGGCACCGCGCTGTCAAGCAGGACAACCGGCGCCACAATCGGTATATAGCAAGCGCGGCCTGGGGAGGCCGCCTTCGACCAATCGAACATATAGGGGAAACCATGCTTCGCAAACAAGTCGCGCCAACGGCGCGGGCGATCGCGCTCGCCTTCGTGTCCTGCCTCATGCTCTCGGGCTGCCTGTCGACGAAGATGTACGTCGATCCCGCCCTGCCCACCGTCGCCAAGGCCGACATCCAGCCGGCCGCCGAGCCCAGGCCCGTGCAGTTGCTCTTCGAATTCCGCACGAAGGGGAATGCCAACGCCAAGGCCACGGCCGAGATCAGGCCGCGCGTGGTGGCGGCCGCCGCCGAATCCGGCCTGTTCAGCACCGTGTCGCAAGCGCCGGCGGACGGCGGCGTGCTCACCGTCACCATCGACAACATCGTGCTGGACGATGCCGCGATGGCCAAGGGCTTCGGCACCGGGCTCACTTTCGGCCTGGTCGGCAGCATGGTGACCGATGGCTACGTCTGCACCGCGAGCTATTCACGCGACGGCATCACCACCCAAGCGGAGGTGAAGCACGCAATCCACACCACCATCGGCAACCATGCGGCGCCCGAAGGACTCACGCCCATGGAACCGCAGGCGGCGGTGCATAAGGCGATGGACCAGATCGCCTGGAACCTGCTCAAGCAGCTGTCCGCCAAGCACGCATTCGACTAGGGGCCGGCATGCGAACGTTCCTGTCGTACCCGATCGCCCTGTTGTCGCTGCTCGCGCTGGCGGGATGCGTCAGCGTGCCGGCGCCCGCGTACCAGCCCGGCATCGGCAACACGCGGTTGCTGCTCGACGGCGGCAAGACCGGGATTTCCCTCGGCAAGTTCGATGCCGCCCCCGGAGTGGAGAACGAGGGACTGGGAATCCGCGGGTCCACCTTGTCCGCCGGCGGCGATGGCACGTTCTCCACCTACGTGCGCGATGCCGTGCGGGCCGAGCTGGACGCCGCCGCACGCTACGAGCCGGGCTCGCCATTGAGCCTGGCCTGTACGCTGACCGGGAACTCGATCGATAGCGGCGGCATAGGCTCCAGCAAGGGCGAGGCATCGGTGAGCGCACGCTTCGTCCTGAGCCGGGAGGGCGTCGTGCGCTACGACAGGACCCTCACCGCGCGGCACCAGTGGGATTCTTCCTTCATCGGCGCAATCGCGATCCCCGCGGCGATCGACAACTACCCGGCGGCCGTGCAGAAGCTCGTCGAGCGGCTCTTCTCCGATCCCGACTTCGAACGCGCGCAGGACGCCACGTCCGGATGATCCGGACCGTCGCCCCCGGCACCGGTGCCGGGGGCGACGATTCCGACGGCCAGCCGCCGCGGGCCTCGTTGCCTATACTCGGCGGGCATCCTTCTTCGCGAGGTCACCGGCATGTGGATCAGGCGGTTTGCCGTGTCTTGCGCCTTGATCGCGGGATTCGCTTCCCCGGCCGCGGCGGTCCCGGAGGCCGTCCCGCAGGCCGGCCCCGGTGCGTACCTGCTCGTCCCCGACCGCGTCTGGACCGGCGACGGCGGCGCCGCGCACGCCGGCTGGGCGGTGCTGGTGCGCGACGGCGCGATCGCGGCCGTCGGGCCCGCCAACGGCATCGAGGTTCCCGCGGACGCGCGTCGCATCGCCCTGCCCGGCACGACGCTCACGCCGGGGCTGATGGACCTGCATTCGCACCTGTTCCTGCATCCCTACGACGAGGCGGCGTGGAACGACCAGGTGCTGAAGGAGCCGGTCGCCTACCGCACCCTGCGCGCGGCGCAACACGCGCGCGACACGCTGATGGCGGGATTCACCACCCTGCGCGACCTCGGCACCGAGGGCGCCGGCTACGCCGACGTCGGCGTGAAGCAGGCGATCGCCGACGGGCTGGTCCCGGGCCCGCGGCTGTTCGTCGCCACCCGCGCGATCGTCGCCACCGACAGCTACGGTCCGGGCCCGCGCGGCTTCCGCCCCGACCTCGAGCTGCCCGGCGGCGCGCAGGCCGTCAGCGGCGTCGCCGAGGGCATCCGCGCGGTGCGCGAGCAGGCCGGCCACGGCGCCGACTGGATCAAGATCTACGTCGACTACCGGGTCGGCGTCGATGGCGGTACCGCGCCCACCTTCACCCAGCCCGAGCTCGACGCGATGGTGCAGGCCGCGCACGTCACCGGGCACCCGGTCGCGGTGCACGCCGCGAGCGATGCCGGCATGCGCATGGCGATCGCCGCCGGCGTCGACACCATCGAGCACGGCGACGGCGGCAGCGCCGAAACCTTCAAGCTCATGCGCGAGCACGGCATCGCCTACGAGCCCACGCTCACCGCCAGCGAGGCGGTCGAGACCTACTTCAACCACTACCGGCCGGGACAGCCGCCGACGCCGCGCATGCGCGAGGCCGAGCATGCGTTCCGCGCCGCGCGGGCAGCGGGCGTCACCATCGGCAACGGCAGCGACGTCGGCGTGTTCCGCCACGGCGACAACGCCCGCGAACTGGAATGGATGGTGCGGCTGGGCATGACCCCGGCCGAGGCGTTGCGCGCGGCGACCTCCGTGGCGGCCCGGATCCTGCGCCAGCAGGACAGGATCGGCCGGATCGCGCCCGGGCTGCGCGCGGACCTGGTGGCGTTCGAGGGCGACCCGACCGCCGATATCGCGGCCACCCGGTACCCGGCGCTGGTGATGAAGGACGGCGTGGTCTACCGCGAGCCTGGCGAAGCCGCGCCATCGCCCTGATCCGCGGCCGCGGTCTCCGGTAAAATCCCTGGTTTTCCGCATCCCGGGACCGCCATGCAGCTCGAATCGATCCGCGCCGTCGTCACCGGCGGCGTCTCCGGCCTCGGCCTCGCCGTCGCCCGCCACCTGGTCGCCCACGGCGGCAAGGTCGCCCTGTTCGACGTCAACGACGACAAGGGCGCGGCCGCCGTCGCCGGGCTGGGCGAGGCCAACGCCCGCTACTTCCGCACCGACGTCACCGACGAGGACGGCGTGGTCGCCAACGTCGCCGCGGCGAAGGACTTCCTCGGCGGCCTGAACGCCGCCATCAACTGCGCCGGCATCCTCGGCGCCGGCCGCGTGCTCGGGCGCGAGGCGCCGATGCCGCTGAAGAACTTCGCCGCCACGGTGATGGTGAACTTGGTCGGCAGCTTCAACGTCGCCAAGGCCGCTGCCGCGCTGATGCAGCACAACGACCCGGGCGAGGACGGCGAGCGCGGCGCGATCGTCAACACCGCCTCGGTCGCAGCCTACGAGGGCCAGATCGGCCAGGCCGCGTATTCCGCGTCCAAGGGCGGCGTGGTCGGCATGACCCTGCCAATGGCGCGCGAGCTCGCCCGCTTCGGCATCCGCGTCAACACCATCGCGCCGGGCATCTTCTGGACGCCGATGGTCGACGGCATGCCCGAGGACGTGCAGAAGTCGCTCTCGGCCTCGATCCCGTTCCCGTCGCGCCTGGGCAAGCCGGAGGAGTTCGCCGACCTGGTCGCCTACCTCCTCGGCAACCGCTACCTCAACGGCGAGACCATCCGCCTGGACGGTGCGGTGCGGCTGGCGCCCAAGTGATCGCGCAAAGCGCGATCATCCCGAGCGCAGCGAGGGATCCCGTCACGCGATAGCGAAAACAGATTTCTCGCTGCGCTCGAAATGACAGGGCCCACTCTTCCTCTCTCCATTTTTTCATTCCCCATCTCCGGTCCACCGCATGAAAGCCTACGACGTCAAGAAAGGAAACGTGGTCGAGCACAACGGTACCGTGTACCAGGTGCGCGACATCGAGCGCAGTTCGCCGCAGGGTCGCGGCGGCAACGTCAAGTTCCGCTTCACCATGTACTCGGTGCCCGGCGGCAGCAAGTACGACCTCAGCCTCGGCGCCGAGGACGACCTGAAGGAAGTCGAGCTCTCGCGCCGGCAGTCGACGTTCTCGTACAAGGACGGCGACGCGTTCGTGTTCATGGACGACGAGGACTACACGCCCTACACCCTCGATGCTGACGTCGTGGGCGATGCCGCCGGCTACATCAGCGAAGGGCTGGCGGAGTGCTACGTGCAGGTCATCGACGAGCAGCCGGTGGCGCTGCAGCTGCCGCAGAGCGTGGTGCTGGAAGTGGTCGACACCCCGCCGGAGCTCAAGGGCGGCACCGCGACCAAGCGCCCGAAGCCGGCCAAGCTCAATACCGGCATCGAGATCCAGGTGCCCGAGTACATCGGCAACGGCGAGCGGGTGTGGGTGAACACCAGCACCGGCGAGTTCGCCGGGCGCGCGGACTGATCGCCGCGCCTCGTGGGAGCGGCTTCAGCCGCGAGCTCTTCTGCAAGCCCCTGCACCGGGATGAAGAACTCGCGGCTGAAGCCGCTCCCACAGGGACGAAGCGTCAGGGGTCGAACAGCTTCCCTGGATTCATGATCCCGTGCGGGTCGAGCACCCGCCGAATGCCGCGCATGATCGCCACCTCCGCATCGCTGCGCGTCGACCACAGGTAGGGCTTCTTCACCAGCCCGATGCCGTGCTCGGCGGAGATGCTGCCGCCATGGCGCTGCAGCGCCGCGGCAAGCAGCTCCGTCACCTGGCCGCACTGCGCGACGAAGGCACCGGTTTCCATGCCTTCGGGCTGCAGTACGTTGATGTGCAAGTTGCCGTCGCCGATGTGGCCGAACCAGACCACGTCGAAATGCGGATACTCGCGCGCCAGCAGCGCCTGCGCCTCGGCGAGGAAGCCGGGCATCGCCGAGACCCGCACCGACACGTCGTTCTTGTACGGGCGATGGCGCGCCAGGCTCTCGGTGATGCCCTCGCGCAGCCGCCACAGCTGCGCGGCCTGCGCATCGCCCTGGGCGATGATGCCGTCGGATACCCAGCCCGCGTCGGTGCAGTGCTCGAACGCCGCGAGCATCGCGACTTCGTCCGCGTCGCCCTGCATGGCGAACTCGGCCACGACGTAGTACGGATGCGCCGACGCGAACGGCGCCTGCCCGCCGTGCGCCAGCACGTGGTGCAGCGCGCGGTCGGTGAAGAACTCGAACGCCTCCAGCCGCAGCCGCCCGCGCAGTTCGCCGAAGACCTGCATCAGCACCTCGAACGAGGGCAGCGCCAGCAGCATCACCTGCGTGGGCGGGGGCGGATCGGCGAGCCTGAGCGTCGCCTCGACCACGATCCCGAGCGTGCCCTCGGCGCCGATCGCCAGGTGGCGCAGGTCGTAGCCGCTGGAGTTCTTGACCAGGCCGCGGCCGAGGTCGAGCAGCTCGCCTGCCCCGGTGACGAGCTTCAGCCCGGCGATCCACTCGCGCGTGTTGCCGTGGCGCAGCACGCGGATGCCGCCGGCGTTGGTGGCGATGTTGCCGCCGATGCTGCAGGAGCCGCGCGCGGCGAAATCGACCGGATAGGCGAGCCCGTGCGCGGCCGCTTCCTCGTGCACGGCCTGCAGGGTGATGCCAGCCTGCACCGCCAGCGTGCGGTCGACGGGATCGAAGCCGAGCACGCGGTTCATCCGCGCCAGGCTCAGCACCAGTTCGCCGTTGGCCGCCACCGCGCCGCCGGACAGGCCGGTGCGGCCGCCGGAGGGCACGATCGCCACGCCGTTGGCGCCGGCCCAGCGCACGACCGCCTGGACCTCGCCGGCATCGCCCGGCAGCGCGATCGCCAGCGGCGCGGGCGTCCAGCGCCGGGTCCAGTCGCGGCCGTAGTGCTCCAGATCGGCGGGCGCGGTTTCCAGGCGCAGGCCGGGGACGGTGCGCTGCAGGTCGTCGATGCGGGGATCGGTCATGTCTGCTCCTTGCCGTCATTCCCGCGAAGGCGGGGTTTCCAACGGACGAATGTCCGGTCATCCAGCGACTTGCGTTGCAGTTGCGATGGCATGAACGGCGAAGTCCCTGGATTCCCGCCTTCGCGGGAATGACGACGGCGAGGGCCACTGTTGCGCCCGCCGGCGAAGCGCGGCAGATGCCGAAGCCTGCCAGCCGCCCGAATCGCCGTCCAGTGCGGCAGTGCAGCAAACCCCCGCGCTTGCTGGCAAACTGCCGCCATCCCCGCGCCGGCGCCCCGATGAAGAAGACCTCCTACCCCAAGCAGGACATCCGCGTCCTGCTGCTGGAAGGCATCAGCCAGACCGCGGTCGAGACCTTCCGCGCCGCCGGCTACACCCAGGTCGAGCAGCACGCGAAGTCGCTGCCGGAGGACGAACTCAGGCGCCGCATCGCCGACGCGCATTTCGTCGGCATCCGCTCGCGCACGCAGCTCACCGCCGGGGTGCTCGCCGACGCGCGCCGGCTGCTGGCGGTGGGCTGCTTCTGCATCGGCACCAACCAGGTCGACACCGACGCGGCGGAACTGGCCGGCATCCCCGTGTTCAACGCGCCCTACTCCAACACGCGCAGCGTCGCCGAGCTGGTGCTGGCGCAGGCGATCATGCTGCTGCGCGGGATCCCGCGGAAGAACGCGCAGTGCCATCGCGGCGGCTGGTCCAAGAGCGCCGAAGGCAGCCACGAGGCGCGCGGCAAGACCCTCGGCATCGTCGGCTACGGCCACATCGGCACCCAGGTCGGCGTGCTCGCCGAGGCGCTCGGGATGCAGGTGCTGTTCCACGACATCGAGACCAAGCTTTCGCTGGGCAACGCGCATCCGGCGGTCGACCTCGACGACCTGCTCGCGCGCAGCGACGTGGTCACCCTGCACGTGCCGGAGACGCCGGCGACCAGGCTGATGTTCGGTCGGGCGCAGGTCGCGCGGATGCGTCACGGCGCCCACCTGATCAACGCCTCGCGCGGCAGCGTCGTCGACATCGACGCGCTGGCCGAAGCGCTGCGCGACGGGCGCCTGGGCGGCGCGGCGGTGGACGTGTTCCCGGTCGAGCCCAAGGGCAACGACGATCCGTTCGAATCGCCGCTGCTGGGCCTGGACAACGTCATCCTCACCCCGCACGTGGGCGGCAGCACGCTGGAGGCGCAGGAGAACATCGGCATCGAGGTCGCGGCCAAGCTGGTGCGCTACAGCGACAACGGCAGCACGCTGTCGGCGGTGAACTTCCCCGAGGTCACCCTGCCCGAGCACGCCGGCAGCCACCGCATGCTGCACATCCACCGCAACGTGCCGGGCGTGCTGTCGCGGGTGAACGAGATCTTCGGCAAGCTCGGCGTCAACATCGACGGCCAGTACCTGCGCACCGACGCCCAGGTGGGCTACGTGGTCATCGACGTGACCGCGGACGAGCGCCAGGCCGGCGAGCTGCGCGCGGCGCTGAGCGAGATCCCGGGGACGCTGCGCACGCGCGTGCTGTACTGACCTGCCGCCACCCGCCTTCGGTGGGAGCGGCTTCCGCCGCGAGCTTTTTCGGCGGTCGCCGATTGCCTGCTGCAAAGCTCGCGGCGGAAGCCGCTCCCACAGGCATTCGGGCGCGTGGATCCTATCGGGGCCTTGCCAGCCACTTGCGGGCCATGCGCCGCAGCGAGGGATCGGCGGATTCGTCATCCGCCAGCGATGTGATCCCGCGCCAGGCCAGCGCGTGCGATTCGTCGCTGACCACGAAGGCCTCGCCGCCTTCGGCGACCGCCACGTAGCGCACGTCGTAGTGCCAGTGCGCCGGCACGCCCTTGTGCTCGGGGATCAGGTGGCGGTCGAGGTCGAAGATGCCCGGCAGCACGCGCAGGCCCGCCAGGCCCGATTCCTCTTCCGCCTCCTTCAGCGCCACGCGCGCCAGGTCGGCGTCGCCGTCGGCGTGGCCGCCCAGCTGCAGCCAGCGGTCGAGCTTGCGGTGGTGGGTGAGCAGCACGCGATCGCCGCCGCGGTCCACCAGCCAGGCCGAGGCGGTGAAGTGGCCGGCCAGGCGCGCGCGGACGAAGGGATCCGCCGGGTCGGCCAGCAGCGCGACGAAGTCGTCGATGCCCTCCGCGGCGGCCGCGGCGGCGTCGCGGCGGCGGTATTCCTCCAGCGCGCCGGACAGCGCCGCGAGCGCGCCGGGCGCGGCCGTGGAGCGGTCTTCGGGCGCCTTTCCCATCTGCGTTTCCATCCGCGCAGTCTAGCCGCGCCCATGCCTCCGGCGCTTGTGCGGGCTGCGCACGGCGGTTATGTTCGCCGGGTTCCGGGCGGGCGTCCGGCCGGAGCGCAGGCCTTCCGCCCGCCCACCATCCGGGGAGAACCCAATGCTCTTCAAGCGCGTCAAGCCGCTCGACCTGATTCTCCAGACGGCCGAGAAGAAGGCGCTCGTGCGCCAGCTCGGCCCGATCCAGCTCACGCTGCTTGGCGTCGGCGCCGTCATCGGCACCGGCATCTTCGTGTTGACCGCCGAGGCCGCGCAGAAGGCCGGCCCGGCGATGATGATCGCGTTCGTGATCGCGGCGGTGGTCTGCGGCCTCGCGGCCTTCGCCTACGCCGAGCTCTCGGCGATGGTGCCGGTTTCCGGTTCCGCCTATACCTATACGTATGGCGTGATGGGCGAGCTCGTCGCCTGGATCGTCGGCTGGGCGCTGGTGCTCGAATACGCCATCGGCGCGACCGCCGTGTGCGTCGGCTGGTCCGGCTACATGAATGGGCTGCTCGCGCACACGACGTTCTTCGGCATGGTCGAGCCCGGGGCGCTGGCGCTGCCGGCGCAGCTGCAGACCGGCGCGTTCTCCGGCGGCGGCTTCAACCTGCTGGCCTTCATGATCGGCATCGCCGTGACCTGGCTCCTGGTCATCGGCACCTCGAAGAGCGCCAAGGTCAACTCGGTGCTGGTGGCGATCAAGATCGTCGCGCTCACCGTGTTCATCGCGCTGTCGGTGCCGGTCGCCAAGTCAGGCAACCTGGAACCCTTCCTGCCGGGCGGCTGGGGCACCCCGCTGGGCGGCGTCGGCGTGCTCGGCGCGGCCGCGTCGATCTTCTTCGCCTACGTCGGCTTCGACGCGGTCTCGACCGCGGCGGAGGAAACGCGCAACCCGAACCGCAACATCCCGATCGCCCTGATCGGCTCGCTGACGATCTGCACCATCTTCTACCTGCTGGTGGGCTACGGCGCCGCCGGCTCGATCGGCGCGCAGCCGATGATGGGCGCCAACGGCCTGCCGATCGACCCGGGCACCCCGGCGATGGCCGCCGCCTGCGCGCTGCCGGGCAACGCCCAGGCGCTGGTCTGCAGCAACGAGCCGCTGGCGCACGTGCTGCGCGTGCTCGGCCACGTCGAGATCGGCAACTGGATCGGCGTCGCCGCGATCGTGGCGCTGCCCTCGGTGATCCTGATGATGATGTTCGGCCAGACCCGCATCTTCTTCACGATGTCGCGCGACGGCCTGCTGCCGGAAGTGCTGTCGAAGATCCATTCGCGCTTCCACACGCCGCACGTGGTGACGATCATCACCGGCATCGTGGTCGCGATCTGCGCCGCGCTGTTCCCGGTCGGCAAGCTGGCGGACACCTCGAATGCCGGCACGCTGCTCGCGTTCGCGATGGTCTCGATCGGCGTGATGGTGCTGCGCCGGCAGCAGCCGGACCGGCCGCGGTCGTTCCGCGTGCCCTTCGTGTGGGTCGTGTGCCCGCTGGCGGTGCTGGGCTGCCTGCTGCTGTTCGTCAACCTCAGCATCGTGGCCAAGGTCGTGTTCGTCGTCTGGGCCGCGATCGGGCTGGTGTTCTACGCGCTCTACGGCTATCGCCGCAGCGACCTCGCGCCGGGCCGCCATCCGCCGCAGGAGCCCGCCCACCTGGAGCCGGCTCCGAAGTTCCACGAAGGCCCGGATCCCGGCCCCTGACCGCGAACGGCATGAAGGCCGGCCATGCGCCGGCCTTCTGCATTGCTGACCTCCTTTCCCGGACGCGCGCATGAAACAGCTCTTCGCCACCAAGCATCCGCATGCGGTCGCCGCCGACGCGGGCCAGCTCGAACTGCATCGCGCGCTCGGCCCCTGGGGCCTGACCGCCCTGGGCATCGGCGCCGTCATCGGCGGCGGCATCTTCGTCATCACAGGACAGGCCGCGGCCGAGCACGCGGGGCCGGCGATCATGCTCTCGTTCGTGCTGGCGGCGATCTGCTGCACGTTCTGCGCGCTGGCCTACGCCGAGTTCGCGGCGATGGTGCCGGTGTCCGGCAGCGCCTACACCTACACCTACGCCACCCTGGGCGAACTGGCCGCGTGGTTCATCGGCTGGATGCTGGTGCTCGAGTACGGCGTGTCGGCGTCCGCGGTGGCGGTGAGCTGGACCGGTTATTTCCTCAGCCTGCTCGACCACTTCGGCATCCACCTGCCGGCGGCGCTGGCCAGCGCGCCGCTCGACGGCAAGCTGCAAGCCACGGGCGCGATCGCCAACCTGCCCGCGGCCGCGATCGTGCTGCTGCTCACCTGGCTGTGCTACGTGGGCATCCGCAAGTCCTCGGCGATGAACATGGCGATGGTCGTGCTCAAGACCGGCCTGATCGTGCTGGTGATCTTCGCCGGCTGGAAGTACGTCGATCCCGCCAACTGGCAGCCCTTCATCCCCGCCGCCGAAGGTCCGGGCAAGTTCGGCTGGGACGGCGTGCTGCGCGGCGCGGCGATGGTGTTCTTCGCCTACATCGGTTTCGAGGCGGTGTCGGTGGCAGCGCAGGAGTCGCACAAGCCGCAGCGCGACCTGCCGATCGGCATGCTGCTTTCGCTCGCCATCTGCACCGTGCTCTACATCGCGATGGCCGCGGTGATGACCGGGCTGGTGCCCTACACCCTGCTCGGCACCGACGAGCCGGTGGTGACCGCCGTGGCCGCGCACCCGGAGCTGGGCTGGCTGCGCGTGGTGGTGGAGGTTGGCGCGCTGATCGGGCTGTCGTCGGTGGTGCTGGTGATGATCATCGGCCAGCCGCGCATCTTCATGATCATGGCGCGCGACGGCCTGCTGCCGCCGGTGTTCACCAGGATCCATCCCGAGTACCGCACGCCGCACATCAACACCGTGATCACCGGCATCGGCATCGCGGTGCTGGCGGCGGTGTTCCCGCTGGACGTGCTGGGCGAGCTGACCTCGATGGGCACGTTGATCGCGTTCGCCTCGGTCTGCGCGGGCGTGCTGATCCTGCGCCGCACCCAGCCGGACCTGCCGCGGCCGTTCCGCATCCCCTTCGCCTGGGGCATCTGCCTGGCCGGCATCGTCAGCTGCGCCGTGCTGCTGTCGACGATGACGGCGCACAACTGGTTCCTGCTGCTGGTGTGGACCGCGCTGGGGTTCGCCGTTTACTTCCTCTACGGCTACCGGCACAGCCTGGTGGCGCGGGCGCGCCGCGCTTCCGGCGCCGGGCCGGCGCCGTAGCGCGGCCCGGCATGCCCGCGCCGGCAGCCGCGTGAACCGGCCCGCGGCCCGCAAGATCGGCCCGGTGCTGGCGACCTTCGTGGTCGCCAACAACATGATCGGCTCGGGCTTCTTCCTGCTGCCGTCGACGCTGGCCAGGTCCGGCGGCGTCACCGCGCTGGCCTGGCTGCTGGGCACCCTGCTCGCCGTGGTGCTCGGCGGCGCGTTCGCCCGGCTCGCACGCGAATACCCGGACCTGCAATCGCCCGACGACTACGTGCGGCCCGCGCTGGGCCGCGACATGGGCTTCCTGGCCACCACGCTGTACTGGGTGGCGTCGTGGATGGGCAACAATGCGATCGCGGTGGCGGCGTTCGGCTACCTGGTGATCCTGCTGCCGGTGCACGACGGCCCGGCGGTGCAGCTGCTGGGCCAGGTGGTGCTGATCTGGCTGATGTTCGCGCTCAACCTGATGGGGCCGCGCGGGATCGCGCGCTTCCAGTCGCTGTGCGTGGTGTTCGGGCTGCTGCCGGTGGCCGCGGTGCTGACCGCGGGCTGGGCGAGCTTCGACGCCGACACCTACCGCGCGGCCTGGAACGTCACCGGCCGCCCGGACGCGTCGGTGGTGCTCGGCGCGCTGGCGCCGGTCTTCTGGGCCTTCGTCGGGCTGGAGACCGGCGCGATGGTCGCCGGGGTGGTCGACGACCCCGACCGCAACGTGCCGCGCGCCACGCTCGGCGGAATCCTCATCGCAGGCATCGTCTACCTGGTCTCGTCGGTGCTGATGATGGGCATCGTGCCGGCGCGGGAAATCGCCGGGTCGAGCGCGCCGTTCGCGCTGGTGGCCGGCAGGATGTTCGGCGCCTGGGCGGTGCCGATGATCGCGGCGGCCGCGGCGCTCAAGGCCACCGGCACGCTCGGCGGCTGGATGCTGGTCACCGGGGAATCCGGCGCGCGCGCCGCGCAGCGCGGCCTGCTGCCGCGGATCTTCGGCCGCGTGCGCGCCAACGGCTCGGCCGGCTGGGGCCTGTTCATCATCGCGCTGGCGATGACCACGATGTCGATCCTGACCATCGCGCCGACGGTGTCGGGCCAGTTCGAGACCCTGATCGAGATGGTGGTGATGCTGGTGGTGATGGCCTATGTCGCCGCCGGCCTGAGCCTGCTGCTGGGCACGCGCGCGAAGCCCTCCGGCACGCGCGAGCGCCTGCTCGGCATGGGCGCGCTGGTGGCCTGCGGGCTGCTGGTGTTCTCCAGCCCGGTGAAGACGCTGGTCGGCGCGGGGGTGGTGATCCTGCTGTCGTGGGCAGCGTGGCGCGGGTTCGGGCGCGGGCGCGGCCGCGGCGGCGCTGCGGACACCTAGGCGGCCGGCAGGCGGGGCAGTGCCCGCGGGCGCAGCCACCGTCGCACGGCGGCGGTAGACTTGCCGGCATGAGCGACGCCCTGCCCTACGACCGCCACCGCCTGTGCGAACTCGCCGGCGAAATCATCGTCAACGTCCGCGAGCTTTCCGCGCTCGGCTGGACGCCCGCCACCAGCAGCAACTTCTCGCGCCGGCTCGACGACCGCCATGCGGCGATCACCGTTTCCGGCCGCGACAAGGGCAAGCTGCGCGAGGCCGACATCATGGTGGTCGACTTCGACGGCAATGCGGTCGGCAGCGACCACCGCCCGTCGGCGGAGACCCTGCTGCACACCCAGCTCTATCGCCGCTTCGGCGAGGTCGGCTGCGTGCTGCACACGCATTCGCGGGCGCAGACCGTGGCCTCGCGGCTGTTCGCCGGCGCCGGCCACGTGCGCCTGGAGGGCTACGAGCTGCTCAAGGCCTTCCGCGGCAACGCCACCCACGAAACCGCCCTGCACGTGCCGGTGCTGCCCAACACGCAGGACATGCGCGTGCTCGCCGCGCAGGTCGAGGCGCTGCTCGACGGCGGCCCGATGTGGGGCTACCTGATCGACGGCCACGGCCTGTACGCCTGGGGCGCCGACATGGCCGAGGCGCGGCGGCACCTGGAGGCGTTCGAGTTCCTGCTGGGCTGCGAGCTGGAGCTGCGCAAGCTGGGCTGCGCGTAGGGCGGACTCCGGGCGACGGCTTCGGTCGACGGCGTGTCGGGGGCATAGCCCCGACCTGCGGCGCACCGCAGCGTTGCCCGGGCGGCCGTGCCGGCGGCGGCCGGGCTTGGTAGTCTGGCCGTCCCCGCCCCGAGCCACCGCCATGAGCCGCCTCCGCATCTTCGCCGACGACGCCCCCGACGCGCCGCAGTTCGCCAGCAGCGACGGCAACGCCATCGCCCGCGAGCTGGAGAAGATCGGCGTGACCTTCGAACGCTGGCAGGCCGCCAGTCCGATCGAGCCCGGCGCGAGCCCCGAGGAGGTGATGGCCGCCTACCGCGACGACATCGACCGCCTGGTCGCCGAGCGCGGCTTCAAGACCGTCGACGTGGTCAGCATCGCCCCGGACAACCCCAAGCGCGAGGAGATGCGCGCCAAGTTCCTCGACGAGCATTTCCACAAGGAGGACGAGGTCCGCTTCTTCGTCGCCGGCTCCGGCCTGTTCACCCTGCACGTGGGCGGCAAGGTCTACGAGATCGAGTGCGTCAAGGACGACCTGATCGCGGTGCCCGACGGCACCACCCACTGGTTCGACATGGGCCCGGAGCCGAGCTTCGTGGCGATCCGGTTCTTCACCGAGCCGGACGGCTGGGTCGGGCACTTCACCGGCACCGACATCGCGCAGAAATTCCCGCGGTACGAGAACAAGCCGCACTGAGCCCGCTGGCTCCCGTGGGAGCGGCTTCAGCCGCGCGCTCTTGATCTTTCCACCAGCGACGAAAAACTCGCGGCTGAAGCCGCTCCCACAAGGGCAGGAAGCCGTTCAAGGCACCAGATGAAACCCGTCATCCTCACCGACATCGAAGGCACCACAAGCAGCATCTCCTTCGTCAAGGACGTGCTGTTCCCCTACGCCCGGCAGGCGCTGCCCGGCTTCGTGCGCGCGCGCGGCGGCGAGCCTGAAGTGCGGCGCTGGCTGGACCTGGTGGCGATGGAGAACGGCGGCATGTGCCAGGACGCGATGATCGTCGAGGCCCTGCAGGGCTGGATCGACGAGGACCGCAAGCACACCGCGCTCAAGGCGCTGCAGGGCATGGTGTGGGAGGCCGGCTACCGCAGCGGGGACTTCACCGCGCCGGTCTATCCCGACGCCGCGCAGGCGCTGCGGCGCTGGGACGCGGCCGGCTATCCGCTCGCCGTGTATTCGTCCGGCTCGGTGCCGGCGCAGCGGTTGCTGTTCGGCAATTCCGACGCCGGCGACCTGCTGCCGCTGTTCGACGCCTTCTTCGACACCGCGGTCGGGCACAAGCGCGAAGCCGGCAGCTACCGCGGCATCGCGCGCTCGCTGGGGCGCGAGCCGGGCGAGGTGCTGTTCCTGTCGGACGTGGTCGAGGAACTCGACGCCGCGCGCGAGGCCGGCATGCGCACGGTGCTGGTCGATCGCCGCAGCGATTACCCGCAACCGCGCACCGGCGAGGCCACCCACGGCCACCGGCGCGTGGAGAGCTTCGCCGACATCGATCCGGACGCGGCCTGAATGAGCCGGCGCCGCGCCATCGTCGCGGTCGCGCTGTCCACGTTCGCCGCGCTCGCCCTGCTGCTGCCGGCCTGCGCGGCCGACGAGAGCGTCGCCGCGCGCGACCGCAGGCTGCTCGCCGCCGACATGGCCGGGCTGGCGCCGCAGGTGCCGGGCAAGGTCGACCTGTACGTGGTCGGCTTCGCCGGCGACAGCACCGAGGACGTGTTTCGCAACGAGGTCGCCTACCTCGACACGCTGATGTCGCGCCGCTTCGGCGCGCGGGGACGCGTGGTGACGCTGGTCAACCACCTCGACAGCCTCACCATCGCGCCGCGGCCGCTGGCGACGCTGGAGAACCTGCGCCTGGCGCTGGCCGGCATCGGCAAGGCGATGGACCGAGACGAGGACGTGCTGCTGCTCTACCTGACCATGCACGGCACGCCGGACCACGAGCTGGCCGTGGCGCTGCCGCCGGTGCTGGAGGAATGGATCACGCCGCCGCAGCTGCGCGCAGCGCTCGACCACGCCGGCATCCGCAACCGCGTGGTGGCGATCTCGGCCTGCTATTCGGGCGGCTTCATCCCTGCGCTGCGCGACGCGCGCACGCTGGTGGTCACCGCCGCTCGCGCGGACCGCAGCTCGTTCGGCTGCGGCAGCGAGTCCGACGCGACCTTCTTCGGCCGCGCCTGGCTGGTGGACGGGCTCAACCGCGGCACCAGCTTCATCGGCGCCTACGACGTCGCGACCGCCGAGATCGCCGGGTGGGAACGCGAGGACGGCGAGACGCCGTCGCTGCCGCAGATCGACGTCGGCGACGGCATCCGCGCGCCGTTGCGGGCCTGGCGGGAGCAGCTGCGGCCCGGCCCCGCGGTGCCCCATCCCTACGATCCGTAGGCGTACCCCCTGGGCGCGATCGATTTCCCGGGAAAGCCTGTCGCGCCCAAGAGGCGCTCCTACGGATGCAGCTTCTCGCCGCGCGCGAGCATCGCGACGAACTTCTCCGCGCGCGCCAGCCTGGTTTCCGGCTTCTTCGCGGCCTGCACGCGCCAGCAGAAGGCGTAGCGGTTGGCGCTGTCCAGTTGCTCGAAGAAGGCGCGCGCCTTGCGGTTGCCGGCCATCGCGGCCGCCAGCTCGTCGGGCAACGCCATGGCCGCGGCGCCGGCGTAGGCCGCCTGCCAGCGCCCGTCGGACTTCGCGGCCTCGATCTCGCGCAGCCCGGCCGGTCGCATCCGGCCCTCGGCGACCAGCCGCTCGGCGTGGCCGACGTTGATCCGCGACCACGGGCTGCGCGGCCGCCGCGGCGTGAAGCGCTGCAGGAAGAAGCGTTCGTCGAAGCCGCGCTTCTGGCCGTCGATCCAGCCGTGGCACAGTGCGACCTCGAGCGCCTGCGCATAGGTGACCGAGGCGACGCCGGACTCCTTCTTCGCGATCTTCAGCCACACCCCGCGATCGTCGCGGTGGGCGGCCAGCCATTTTCCCCAGGCCGCGGCGGTGCGGAACGGCTTGACCGGCAGGTCGTCGGGCAGCTCAGTGGCCATCGCGCGCGTTCCCGTTTCGTGCCGGCGCGCCGCGCGGGCAGGCAGGCGGCCAGTCTTCCGTGCCCTGCAGCCGCCATACGAACAACTCGCCCGACGCGGGTCCCCTGGTGTCGCGTGCGAACAGCATCGAATGCCCGCTGGGCGAAAGCAGCGCGCCGACCTCGCTGCCGTTGGCGTTGACCGCTTCGGGCAGCCGCGCGCGCGGTTGCCAGGCGCCGTGCGCGCGCTCGCTGCGGTAGAGGCCGTCGCCGGTCATCAGCACGAGGAAGCTGCCGTCGGGCGACGGCAGCGCCTCGTACTCGTCGCCGGCGGTGTTGAGCGCGGCGCCGGCGTTCTCGACCTGCCAATCGCCCGAGGCCGCGCGCCGCGCGCGCCAGATGTCGGTCTTGCCGAAGCCGCCGGGGCGATCGGAGCCGAAGTACAGCCAACCGTCCTTCGCCGGCCGTGGGAACCACTCCTTGCCGATGGAATTGACGGGCGCGGGCAGCCGCGCCGGCGTTCCCCAGCGGCCTGCGTCGTCGCGGTCGACCCGCCACAGGTCCAGGTCCGCACGGTGGATACCGTCGCTAGAGCGCGTGCTGATGAAGTACAGCGAGCGCCCGTCGGCCGTGAACCAGGGATCGGCCTCGACGCCGTCGCCGGCGAACGGCGGCGGCTGCGGCGTCGACCAGCCGTGCTCGCCGCAGCGGCTGGCGTACAGGCGCCAGCCGCTGAACTGCGGGGTGCTGCGTACGAAGTACAGGTCGCCGTTGCGCGGGTCGAACGCGGGATGCGATTCGAACTGCGGGCTGGAGATGCCGGGCGCCGGCCACGGCGCCACCCGCGATGCCGCGTCGCCCGGGCCTGCCGCCTGCGCGGCGGCCAGCACCGTCGCCAGCGCCGCGAACAGCGCCACAGCCGCCGACATCGCCCGCGCCTTGCGCCGTCCCATGCCACGTTCCCGCGTGCCCTGCTGCTTCATGGCGCCGCCTCCATCAGTCGATAGGTCGTCTCGGCGCGCTCCTCGCCCTGCCAGGCATCGAAGGCGCGCACTTCGACGCGATGCACGCCGGTGCCGATGCCGGTCGGCAGCGCGCCGCGCCACAGGTGCGCGGACGGCTTGGCTTCCGGGGAGCGGTCGTAGCCGCGCAGGGCGTCGGCGAGATCGTCGCGCATGTTCTCCGCCAGCAGTCGCGGGTCGGGCTGCGCGACCTTGCCCATCGGCTTCCACGCGCCGCCGTCGACGCGGTACTCCACGCGCGTGTCGTCGCGGCCCATGTAGACGTTGGCGTACACGCCCCAGGCCGGGTACGCGCCGGCGCGCAGCACCTTCGGCGCGTGCAGCGCCATCGCTCCGGTGGACGAGGGGTCGCCGCCGCGCAAGCGCGCCGGGCGCCACGCCAGCGAATAGCTTCCGTCGCGCATGACCCGCAGCGCGGCATGGCCGTTGGGCGTGCCGTCGGCCATGGTCGCGTCCGGGATGCCATCGGCGTCCTTCACGCCCGACCAGAACGCACCGCAGGCCGCGCCGACGTTGTATTCGTGCAGCGGCGCCGCACCGTGCCAGCCGGTCGATGCGCCGTGGAACCAGTGCTGCTGGGTGTGGTTGTGCGCGCTGAGCACCAGCACGTGCGGGAAATCGCGCAGCAGCGCGAACAGCCGCTCGCGGTCGGCGTCGCGGAACGTGTCCTTGCCCGCGGGCTCGAACAGGGGAATGTGCATGCCCAGCACCAGCAGGCGGTCCTTGCGCAGCGTCGGCAGGTAGGCCTCGAGGAAGGCGAACTGGTCCTCGCGGAAGCCGCCGACATAAGGCTGCTTCGCATCCGGCTGGTGGATCACGTCGTCGAGCATCACGAAGGTCGCCCGCGCCTCTTCCCACGCGTAGGTATCAGGCCCGAAATGGCGGCGGAAGGTCTGCAGCGCATCGGCGTCGTCGCGGGCGTCCGCGTCGACGTCGTGGTTGCCGGCCACGTGCAGCCAAGGCACCTGCAGCGAGGCGGTGACGGCGTTCACCTGCGGATACAGCGACAGGTCGTCGTCGACGATGTCGCCGAGGCTGAGCCCAAGCGCCGCGCGCGTGCCTGCCAGCGGCGCGACGATGTCGCGCCGGTAATAGTCGACGTCGGTGCGCGACTTGGGCTGCGGGTCGGCGAACACCAGCACGTCGAGGTCCGCGTCCGGCGCCGGCGCGCGGCGCAGGGCGAAGTCGACGCGGTCGAGCACCGGGCCCACCGGCAACCCGCCGTAGCGCAGCGATGATGCCGCAGGCAGCGGCTGCTGCCGCCAGAACGCCGGCAAGCCTTCTTCGCCGCGCGGCGCCCGCCAGCCGGCCGGCTTCACCACGAAGACGGTCTGCCCGGCGCGCATCGACAGCGCATAGCGCCCTTGTGCGTCGGTGCGCACCAGGTCGCGGCCGTTCGACACCGCCACGCCGGCGATGCCCGCCTCGCCGGCGTCGCGCACGCCGTTGCCGTTGCCGTCGTCGAACACCACGCCGCCCTGGGCCTGCGCGAACGCGCCGCCGCAGGCCAGCCACAACGCTGCCGCCAATGTCCGGCGCATCGCGCCTCCGTTGCTGGAACCGCTTCCATTATGCCGCCAGGCAGGCGCCACACCGGGCAAATCCCGGGTCCTCACGCCGGCGTGCGGCTGCCGTAGAATGCGGATGGGCCGTTCCGTCGGCCGGGGACGATTCGGGGATACGGATATGCGCAACGTACGGATGCTCGCGTGGCTGTTCGTCATCGCGCTCGCGGCATGGCTGCCCGGCACCGCATCGGCGCAGCAGGCGCTGCGGCTCGAGGCCGGGCACGGCGACGTCCAGCTTTCCCCGTACCTCGCCTACCGCCACGACGCCGGCGGCGTCGACGACGCCACCGACGCGTTCCGGCGCGTCGCCGCCGGCGAATTCGCGCCGCTGCCGGGCGGTAAATCCGAATTCGGCTTCCAGCCCGGCGCGTACTGGTTCCATGCGCGCGTCGTCAACCACGATCCGTCCGAGCCGCGCTGGGTGCTGGTGCAGCAATACGCGCTCAGCGACTACATTGACCTCTACGTGCGCTACGCCGACGGCCGCGTCGTGCACCGGGCCAGCGGCGACCACCGTCCGTTCGCCTCGCGCAGCATCCACGACCGCCATCCCAACTTCCAGTTCGACCTGCCGCCCGGGCAGCCGGTCGAGCTGCTGGTGCGGGTGCAGAGCGAGAGCTCGATGCAGGTGCCGCTGGCGCTGTTCACCACCACCGCGTTCGCCTCGATCGCGCGCGACGCGCAGTTCGCGATCGGCATCTACTACGGGATCCTGCTGGCGCTGTTCTTCTACAACCTCGTGCTGTGGCTGATGCTGCGCGACGCCAGCTATTTCTGGTACCTGTTCCACCTCAGCGCGTTCGGCATGGTGCTGTTCACGCTCAACGGGCTGGGCTTCGAGTACCTGTGGCCGGATTCGGCGTGGATGACCGACAAGTCGGTGCCGCTGTCGATCTGCCTGGCGCTGATCGGCATGCAGCAGTTCGCGCGCACGTTCCTGGAGCTGAAGAAGCGCTTCGCGCGCGGCAACATCGTCAGCCTGGCGCTGATCGGCTTCTTCGTGCTGCTGGGCATCGCGTCGCTGTGGCTGCCCTACCGCGTGTCCACCCCCATTGCCGCGCGCGCGGTGCTGGTGGGCGTGCTGTGGATCGCGGTGGCCTGCGTGGTGGTGGTGCGGCGCGGCTACGCCCCGGCGCGGCTGTTCATGCTGGCCTGGGCGATGTTCCTGCTCGGCACGACCATGTTCACCCTGATCGCCTTCGGCGTGCTGCCCAAGACCTTCTACACCGAGTACGGCGTGCAGATCGGCTCGGCTACCGAGATGCTGCTGCTCTCGATCGCGCTCGGCAACCGCTACGCCGCGCTGCGCAAGGAGAACGCGCGCATCACCGAGGAGGCCAACTTCAGGCTCGAGCGCAAGGTTGCGCAGCGCACGCAGGAGGTGCGCAGCGCGCTGGTGCAGCTGGAGGAAGCGCACTCGCGCCTGCGCGACTCCAGCCGCCGCGACGGCCTGACCGGCCTGTACAACCGCACCTACTTCCACGAGGCCTTCCAGAAGATGCTGCACGACGGGCTCAAGGCGCACCGGCCGGTCTCGCTGCTGATGGTCGACCTCGACCACTTCAAGGCGATCAACGACCGCCACGGCCACCTGGTCGGCGACGATTGCCTGCGCTTCACGGCGCAGCGCATCGGCAAGGTGCTGCGCGCGCACGACGCGCTGCTGGCGCGCTTCGGCGGCGAGGAATTCGTGGTCGGCCTGCCCCGCCACGACCTGCACGAGGCGGTCGCGGTGGCCGAGGAACTGCGCCGCGCGCTGGTCGAGACCCCCTGCGGCGCGCAGGGCCACAGCATCCGCATCTCCGCGAGCGTCGGCGTGCACACGATCGTCCCGGGCGCGCTCGACGACATCGACCGCGCGCTGGAAGTCGCCGACCGCGCGCTCTACGCGGCCAAGGCCCACGGCCGCGACTGCGTCAAGACGTCGATCTCCGCGGCCTGAGCCGCGGGAGCAGCTTCAGCCGCGGATCCCAGGCGTCGGCGCCGTGGTGCACGTGCCGCGCGGTCACGAAAAAGCTCGCGGCCAAAGCCGCTCCCGCGAGCCGGTTCCAGCGTTACCGGGTCGGTTCGCCGTCGCCCGCGCGACGCGACTCGAACCCCAGCCACGCCACCAGCACCCCGCCGAGCGCGCCGAGGATCTCCATCACCGCGCGCGTGCCGAGGCCGTCCGGGTCGTGGATGCCCTGCAGCGCGAGCTGGACGTAGGCCGGCGAGCCCGGGTTGACGAAGAACAGCGAGAACAGGTGCCACAGGTCGATGCCGGCGCCGATCGCGACCGACGCGAACGCCGCCCAGCCGATCGCGTGGCCGGCCGGCCAGCGCAGCAGGCGGGCGACGAAATGGCTGAGCAGGTAGGCGAGCAGGCCGACCACGAAGGCGATCAGTCCGGCTTCCAGCGCGCCCAGCCAGCCGGTGTGCAGCGGCAGGTTCATCGCGCGCGCTCCGGCGCGCCGGCTTCGCGCGCGGCGGACAGCACCACGCCCTCGGCGACCAGCCGCACGGCCGTGGCGACCTCGCCGTCGAGCGCGCGGTCGCGGTCGAGGAACGGGATGCACGCGCGCAGCGCGTCGTGCGCGCGCGCCACCGCCTCGCCGGGATGAAAGGCATCCGCGCCGGCAAGCTCGGCGCGCAGCGCCTCCACCTCGCCGAGGGAGCCCGCGTGCGCGGCGTCGCCCTCGTCCGGCCTGCCCTGCACCTTGCGCGCCAGTCCGCGCGCGTCGGCGCGACGCGCGAGGTCGCGCGCGGCGTTGATCATTTCCCGGCGCAGGTCCAGCGCCTGCGCCGCGGTGTACAGCTCCAGCGCCAGCACCTTGCCCAGGTCGTCGGCCATCGCCAGCACGTGGCGGGCCTCGTTGGCGCCCATCGAGACGTGGTCCTCGGCGTTGGCGCTGGTCGGGATCGAATAGACCGAGGCCGGCATCGCGCGGCTGGCGAGGTCGTTGACGATCGCAGCGGCCGTGTACTGCACGATCATGAATCCCGACTCGGTGCCGTCCTCGTTGCCGATCAGGAACGCCGGCAGGCCGTCGCTGGTGGCCGGGTCGACCAGCTTGTTGAGGCGACGCTCGGAGATCGAGGCCAGCACCGGGATCGCGGCCTTGACGTAGCTCATCGCCAGCGCCAGCGGCATGCCGTGGAAATGCCCGGCGGAAATCACCTGCTGCTCGACGTGCTCGGCCTGCCGGTCGGGGAACACCAGCGGGTTGTCGGTCACCGCGTTGAGCTCGATGTCGAGCACGCGCCGCGCCTGCGCCACCGCGTCGCGCACCGCGCCGTGCACCTGCGGGATGCAGCGCAGCGAATAGCTGTCCTGCGGCTGGTGCTTCTTGCCGCCGCGGAAGGGCTTGAAGCGGGTGTAGAACTTCTCGCGCCCGTGCCGCTGCGCGAACGGCACCCAGTCCCAGCCGATGTCGAAGCCCAGGCCGCGCGCCTCGTCGGTGTCCCAGCTCGACGGCAGCCACGACCGGAAACGCGGCACCAGGTGATAGGGGATGTCGGCGAGCGTCGAGCCGGAGAGCAGTGCGCGCAGGTTGGCCGCCACCTGCACCTGGCCCGGGTGCGGGCGCAGCGCGTGCACGTCCTGCGCGAACGCGCCGAGCCGTCCCGCGAAGGCGTCGATCGTCATCGCCGCGGCGAGATCGGCGGTGTCGAGCAGGTCCTCCAGCTTCGCCAGCGCCAGCACGCCGGTGGCGAGCATCTGCGCGGTGCCGTTGTTGAGCGCCAGCCCTTCCTTGTACGACAGCGCCACAGGCTGCAGGCCGGCGCGCGCCAGCGCCTGCGCGCCCGGCAGCCGTTCGCCCTGGAAGAAGGCCTCGCCGCCGCCGAGCAGCACGATCGCCAGGTGCGAGAGCGGCGCGAGGTCGCCCGACGCGCCGACCGAGCCGAGCTGCGGCACCACCGGCACCACCCCGGCGTTGAGCATCGCCGCCAGCGCCCGCAGCGTCTCCACGCGGATGCCGGAGTGGCCCTTGAGCAGGGTGTTGATGCGGATGCACAGCATCGCGCGCACCACTTCCGGCGCGAACGGCTCGCCCACGCACACCGCGTGGGTGACGATCAGGTTGGCCTGCAGCTCGGCGTGCAGCGAGCGGCCGCCGTGCTGCCCGCCCGGCAGCTCCTCGCGCAGCGGGTGCGCGCCGAGCAGCTTGTCGGCATTGCTGCCGAAGCCGGTGGAGACGCCGTAGATCGGCTCCTCGCGGCGGACCTGCTCGGCGAGGAAGCCGGCGGCGCGCGCGACGTCGCGCAGCGCGCCCTCGTCCAGGCCCACCGGCGCGCCGTAGGCGACTTCGGCCAGCTGGCGCTGGGTGAGGGACTTGCCGTCGAGGAGGATGGGTTTCATGGTCCGCTTGCATCCGTCGCTGTCATTTTGCCCGCCCCCGTCGTTCCGCCCACTTTTGTCATTCCGAACGCAGTGAGGAATCTTTCCCCCGCCCCTCCTGCAAGGATCCCTCGCTGCGCTCGGGATGACAGGGGAAGGGGTGGCGCAAACGCGCGACGTGGGTCCGCCACGCGTACTCCTAGGCTCGCCATGCGTACTCCCTCGTCATTCCGCCCTGCGCGCCATCAGCGTGGCCGCCAGCTCCGCCTCGGCCACCTCGAACTGCTCGCCGCTGCGCAGGTCCTTCACCGCCACCACGCCGCGCGCGGCCTCGTCGTCGCCGCGGATCGCCGCGAAGCGGATCCCGGCGCGGTCGGCGTACTGCAGCTGTCTGGCGAGCTTGCGCGGCTCGAGCTGGGTCTCGACGTTGAGCCCGGCCGCGCGCAGTCGCTGCGAGAGCGCGAGCGCATGGTCGAGGCCGGCGTCGTCGAGCAGCGCCACCAGCACGTCGACCGTGCTTTCCGCGCCGGCGACCAGGCCGGCGTCGCGCAGCTGGAAGAACAGCCGGGTCAGCCCGATCGAGATGCCCACGCCCGGCAGCTTCGACTTGGTGTAGTGGCTGGCGAGGTCGTCGTAGCGGCCGCCCGAGCAGATCGAGCCGATCTGCGGCCAGGCGTCGAGCGTGGTCTCGTAGACCATGCCGGTGTAGTAGTCCAGGCCGCGCGCGATCGACAGGTTGATCGCGTAGCGCGCCTCGGCCACGCCCATCGCCCTGAGGCGGCCGAGCAGCTCGCACAGCTCGTCGCGGCCTTCCTCGAACAGCGGCGTGCCCGGCCCGAGCGCGTCGAGCTTGGCCAGCGCGTCGTCGTGGCCGGACGAACGCACGCGCGAGAACGCCAGCAGCCTGTCGGCGACTTCCGGCGACAGCCCGAAGCCCTCGCCCACCAGCGTCGCGCGCACCGCGTCCTCACCGCGCTTGTCGAGCTTGTCGATCTCGCGCAGCACCGCCACCTGGCGGTCGCCTTCGATGCCCTGCCCCTCGAAGAAGCCGCGCAGCAGCTTGCGGTGGTTGAGCTGGATGGTGAACGCGCCGATGTCCAGCGCCTCGAACACCGCCGCGATCACCGCCGGGATCTCGGCGTCGAAGCGCGGCGACAGCGTGTCCTTGCCGATCACGTCGATGTCGCACTGGTGGAACTCGCGGAAGCGCCCGCGCTGGGCGCGCTCGCCGCGGTAGACGCGCTGCATCTGGTAGCGGCGGAACGGGAACACCAGTTCGTGTTCGTGCTCGGCGACGTAGCGCGCCAGCGGCACCGTCAGGTCGAAGCGCAGCGCCAGCTCCGGCAGGGTGGGCCCTGGCCCACCATCCGCCCTCGCCTCGCCCGCCGCTTTCTCCAGCGCCCCCGTCGACTGCACGAAGTACACCTGCCGCTCGGTCTCGCCGCCGGACTTGGTCAGCAGCACCTCGGACAGCTCGAACACCGGCGTTTCCACCGGCAGGAAGCCGAAGCGCTCGAAGGTCCGGCGTATCGTGTCCAGCATGCGCTGGAACGCGACCTGGTCACGGGGCAGCAGCTCCATGACCCCGGGCGGTGTACGGGGCTTGATCAAGGCGGGACTCCGGCCGAATTCGCTAGCCGCACAGTTTAGCCGGTGGATGAATGCAGGCCGCGCCGGGCGAGGCCGCGCGACGATCGACGCGCCGCGACTATTGCCGCGACCCCGCCCGCCTCCTTACAATGCGCGGCTCACCCAGTCGGGGTGTAGCTCAGCCTGGTAGAGCGCTACGTTCGGGACGTAGAAGTCGCAGGTTCAAATCCTGTCTCCCCGACCAATCCAATCAATGGGTTACGAGAACCGGCTCGCGCCGGTTTTTTCGTTTCCGGCCGCCGCGCGCGGCCGAGGGAAACCACGCAGATGAGCCGCCCTCCAGCGCAAGCCGCTTCCGCCCGCCCCGTCCTGGCCGGCGGCCGGACGCTGGTGCTGGCCGGCATCGTGCTCTCGGCGTTCAACCTGCGCACCGCGGTCACCTCGATCACGCCGCTGCTCGACGAGCTGGGCCGCGTGTTCGGCTTCGGCGCCAGCATGGCCGGCGTGCTGGGGATGCTGCCGAGCGCGGCGTTCGCGGCGTTCGGCGTCGCCACTCCCGCCCTGGCCCACCGCGCCGGGCTCGAGCGCACCGCGCTGCTGTCGATGCTGCTGGCCGCCGCGGGCCTGGTGCTGCGCTCGCTGGCCGGCGGCACCGGCGTGCTGCTGCTGGGCTCGATCGTCGCACTGGCCGGCATGGGCATCGGCAACGTGGTGCTGCCGCCGCTGGTCAAGCGCTACTTCCCCGCGCGCGTCGGCGCGCTGAGCACGCTCTACATCACCGTTCTGCAGCTGGGCACGATCCTGCCGGCGCTGGTGGCGGTGCCGGTGGCCGCGGCGGTGGGCTGGCGGATCTCGATGGGCGCGTGGGCGCTGCTCGCGGTCGCCGCGGCATTGCCGTGGATCGGCGTGCTGTGGATCGAGCGGCGGCGCGAATCGGAGCTGGCGCGCTGCCACGACGCCGCGGTGGCCGGCGGTGACGAGGCGCCGGAACTCCCTGCGCCGCCCGTGCGCGGGCGCGCGTGGCGCACTTCGCTGGGCTGGGGCATGGCGCTGATGTTCGGCATGACCTCGCTGGCCACGTACTCGCTGTTCACCTGGCTGCCGAAGCTGCTGGTGGAAGCCGGCGCCACGCCGGGATTCGGCGGCGCGATGGTGGCGCTGTACTCGGCGCTGGGGCTGGTGGCAGCGCTGGCGATGCCGGCGCTGGCGGTGCGCGTGGCCAATCCCTTCCCGATCGTGCTGGCCTGCGCGGCCTGCCACCTCGCCGGATTCGCCGGCCTGCTGCTGGCGCCCATGGCCGCGCCGCTGCTGTGGGTGCCGCTGGTCGGGCTGGGGCCGAGCACGTTCCCGCTCGCGCTGACGCTGATCAACCTGCGCACGCGCACGCCCGGCGGCTCGGCGGCGCTGTCGGGCTTCATGCAGGGCGTGGGCTACGCGCTGGCCTCGCTCGGGCCGCTGCTGTTCGGCGTGCTGCACGAGGCGACCGGTGGCTGGGCGTGGCCGTTCGCGATGCTGGCCGCAAGCGTGGTCGTGATGGTCCTGGGCGGCTGGCAGGCGTGCAAGCCGCGCGTGCTCGAGGACGCCTGGTAGGCGAGCCGCTGCTCGTGGGAGCGGCTTCAGCCGCGAGCTTTGCATCGGTCGCTGAAGAGCTCGCGGCTGAAGCCGCTCCCACGTGACGGGGACGGCTACAGCACCGGCAGCTCGACGAAGCTCGCCGCTTCAGGCGTGTGCCACACCCGCTGCGTCGCCTTTAGATAGTCCTCCGGCCTGGCGAAGAAGATGTTCGGCACGAAGGTCTGCGGGTTGCGGTCGTAGAGCGGGAACAGGCTCGACTGCACCTGCACCATCACCCGGTGCCCGGGCTGGAACACGTGGTTGGCGTTGGGCAGCGCGAAGTCGTACGGCAGCGCCTTGCCGGGCTCGATCGCCTTCGGCGCGTCGAAGCCCTCGCGGTAGCGGCCGCGGAAGATCGCCAGCGACACCGCCAGCTCGTAGCCGCCCATCTCCGGCTTCGACGGCACCTGGTCGGGATACACGTCGATCAGCTTCACCACCCAGTCGCTGTCGCTGCCGCTGGTGGAGGCCTGCAGGTGCACCTGCGGCACGCCGGCGATGCGCAGCGGCTGCGTGAGCGGCTCGCTGGTCCAGGTCAGCACGTCGGGTCGGCCGTCGACGAAGCGCTGGTCGTGCACCAGCCAGGTCGTCCACGATTCACGGTCGCCGAAGTGCACCGGGCGCGGCACGTAGGGCACCGGCTTGGCGGGATCGGACACGTATTCGTCGTATTCGGCCTGCCCCGCCACCGGCGCGTCGAACGCGAGCTTGCCGCCGGCGAGCAGGTACAGCGGCCTGGGCCTGGCGGCGCAACCCTTGTCGCAGCTGCGCGGCCACGCCTTCAGGCGGTCCCAGTGGTTTTCGCCGGTGTTGTAGACCAGCACCGGCGGCGTGTCGGCCTTCGGCGCGCCGGCGACCAGGTACTGGTCGAAGAACGGCTTGAGCACGTCGCGGCGGAACTGCAGCGCGGTGTCGCCGTTCCATTCCAGCGCGCCCAGCGAGCGCGCCTCGTAGTTGACCTGGCTGTGACGCCACGGCCCCATGACGAGATAGTTGCGGTCGTTGCCGCCATCGCGCCCCTCCATCGCCGCGTAGGCGTGGTAGGCGCCGTACATGTCCTCCTGGTCCCACAGGCCCTGCAGCCACATCGTCGGCACCTTCAGCGGCGTGTGCGCCATCACCTTGTCCAGCGCCTGCTGCTGCCAGAACGCGTCGTAGGCCGGGTGCTCGGTGAGCTTGTGCCACCACGGGATCTGCTCCAGCCCGGCGGCGCGCGCGTAGTCGCCGGTCGAGCCGGCACGCAGGAAGTTCTCGTAGTCGTCGTAGCCGGCGCTGGCGATCTGCGCGCCCTTGCCGCGCTTGGTCATCTGCCCGGTGAAGTAGCCCAGGTTGACCTGGCGGAAGGCGCCGTAGTTGAACCAGTCGTCGCCCATCCAGCCGTCGACCATCGGGCTCTCCGGCGCGGCCACTTTCAGCGCCGGGTGCGGGTTCACCAGCGCCATCACCACGGTGAAGCCCTCGTAGGACGAGCCGAGCATGCCGACCCGGCCGTTGGACTCGGGCAGGTTCTTCACCAGCCAGTCGATGGTGTCGTACGCGTCGGTCGAATGGTCGACCGGGGTGTCGTTGAGCGGCCCGCGCAGCGGCCTGGTCGTCACGTAGTCGCCCTCGGAGCCGTACTTGCCGCGCACGTCCTGGAACACGCGGATGTAGCCGCCGCGCACGAATACCTCGTCGCCCTGCGGCAGGATATCCAGCATGTGCGGCGAGGCCATGCGGCTGGCGCGGCCGTCGGCGTCGTAGGGCGTGCGGGTGAGCAGGATCGGCGCGTCGTGCGCGCCCTTGGGCACCACGATGACGGTGTGCAGCTTGACGCCGTCGCGCATCGGGATCATCACCTCGCGCTTGACGTAGTCGTAGCCGTCGGTGGGCGCGACGAAGTCCTTGCCGGTGATGTCCGGCGTCATCGGCGGCGTCTGCGCGAAGGCGGGAGCGGCGGCGATGAGCAGGCCGGGCAGCAGGCAGCGGAGCAGGCGGGCGGAAGCGGCGTGCATGGCGGGTCCCCGGTGGCGAAACGACGACTCTAACGCCGGCGTGCCCGCGCGTGGGAAGAACGGCCGCCGACAACGCGACATCAATCACACGGGCATGACTTTCGGCCCATTCGTCCCTGGAAGGACGAAGGCGTTCCGCGAATTCCCAGCGGATCCCTTCTCTAGGAGCGCACCAGGGCGCGACCGCTTTTTCCGGGCAATCCCGGTCGCGCCCCGGTGCGCTCCTACAACGGTTTGGCGGCTACGCTCATTCCGTGCGCAGCACCGCGAGCCGCTCCTGCAGCCCGCCCAGCCGCAGGTCGCCCGCCGCGCCCGGCGAGACGCGCGCCGCGAGGCTGGCGACGGGATCGCCTTCGGCCCAGCGCGCGGGATCGGCGGCCTGGCGGTAGGCGTCGCGGAACGGCACGCCCTGCTTCGCCAGGTCGACGGCGAGGTCGGTGGCGTACATCGACGGCTCCAGCGCCGCGCGCATGCGCTCCGTCTTCCATTCGAGGTTGCGCAGCAGGTCCGGCAGCAGCGCCAGCGCCTGCAGGCCCTTGCCGAAGCCGTGGAACAGCGCGCCCTTGGACAGCTGCAGGTCGCGGTGGTAGCCCGACGGCAGCGACAGCAGCTGCTCGACCTCGCTGCGCGCGGCGGCGACGCTGGCGTAGCTCGCGCGCATCAGCTCGACCACGTCGGGGTTGCGCTTGTTGGGCATGATCGAGCTGCCGGTGGTGTACTGCGGCGGCAGCGCCACGAAGCCGAACTCGGCGGCGGTGAACAGGCTCAGGTCCCAGGCCACGCGACGCAGGTCAAGCATCGCGCTGCCCAGCGCCTCGAGCGCGGCGAGCTCGAACTTGCCGCGCGAGAGCTGCGCGTACGGCGGCGAGAGCTGCATCCGCGCGAAGCCGAGCGCCGCGGTGGCGTGGTCGCGGTCGAGCGCCAGGTTGACGCCGTAGCCGGCGGCGCTGCCGAGCGGATTGGCGTCGATCCAGGCGCGAGTGTCGCGCGCGCGCGCCGCGTCGTCGATGAAGGCCTCCGCCCAGGCGCCCCACCACAGGCCCAGCGACGACACCACCGCGCGCTGCAGGTGGGTGTAGCCGGGCAGCGGCACGCCGGCCTCGGCCTGCGCACGCCGCAGCGCGACGTCGGCGGCCTCGACGCACAGCGCCTGCGTGCGCGCCAGTTTCTCCTTCAGCCACAGCCGCGTGGCGACCAGCACCTGGTCGTTGCGGCTGCGGCCCGTGTGGATGCGCCGGCCGGCGTCGCCCAGGCGCTCGGACAACCGCGCCTCGATCGCGGAATGGCCGTCCTCGAAGCGTTCGTCGAGCACGAAGGCGCCGCTGCCGAAGTCGGCGGCCAGCGCGTCGAGCTCGCGCTCGATGCCGGCCAGGTCGCCGGTCGACAGGATGCCGATGCGCTGCAGCCCCTGCGCGTGCACGCGGCTGGCGGCGATGTCGTGCAGGAAGAACTCGCGGTCGAGCACCACGTCGTCGCCGGCCAGGAAGGCCTGGATCTGCGCGTCGACGGCGACGCCGGGCTTTTGCCAGAGCAGGTCGGACATGGGGATTCGCTTCCTTCGGGAACCTGTCGTTTCGTGGGAGCGGCTTCAGCCGCGAGTTCTTGACGGCGACGATGCTGTCATGCGGGAAAGCTCGCGGCTGAAGCCGCTCCCACGAGGGTCAATCAAGGGGAATGCACTCGGTTTCCGGGAAACCGAAGGCCAGGTTGAGGTTCTGCAGCGCCTGCGTCGCGGCGCCCTTGAGCAGGTTGTCGAGCGTGGCGACGACGACCAGCCGGCGGCCATCTTCCGACAGCGCGAAGCCGCCCACGTCCGCGCCGTGGCGGCCGGCGATCCGGCTGACCCACGGCGCGGCGTCGTCGACGCGCAGCAGCGGCTCGTCGCGGTACCAATCGGCATAGCGCGCGCGCACGGCGTCCAGCGCCATCGGCTCGCGCAGGTGCAGGTTGGCAGTCACGGTCAGGCCGCGGAAGTGCGGCGCGACGTGCGGCATGAACTCGATCGCGAGCCCGGTCTGGCGGCTGACCTCGCGCTCGTGCAGGTGGTCGACCAGCGCGTAGGGCATCAGGTTGTCGCGCAGCTTGCCCGGGTCGTTGCGGTCCGACGGCGTGGTGCCGGCGCCGGAATAGCCGGAGACGCCGAAGCACTGCACCGGTCCTCCGACCAGGTCGCGCACCGGCGCGATCGCGAACTGCATCGCGCTGGCGTAGCAGCCGGGGTTGGCGATCTTCCTCTGGCCGCGATAGCGCTCGCGCGTGAGCTCCGGCAGGCCGTAGTACCAGCCGTCGTCGAAGCGGTGGTCGGCCGACAGGTCGACGACCACCGGTTCCCCGCCCTGCCCGGCCAGGCCAGCCAGGCAGGCCTCGGACTTGCCGTTCGGCAGCGCCAGCACGCAGGCATCGACGCCGAAGTCGCCCAGCGCCTCGTGCGGGATGTTCGCGTAGCGCAGCGCGCCGCGGTACTCGGGCACGTGCGCGGACACCGGCTGCCCGTCGAGCTCGCGCGAGGACACGAACGCCAGTTCGAAGCGCGGGTGCGCGGACAGCAGGCGGATCAGCTCCGCGCCGGTATGCCCGCGCGCGCCGACGATGCCGACGGTCTTCTTCTCAGCCACGCTCGCGCCCTCCCAGCTCCAGGCGATGCTCCAGGTTGCGTTTCACCGCCGGCCACTCCGATTCGATGATCGAGAACGCCACCGTATCGCGCACGCTGCCGTCGGCGTGGCGGCGGTGGCTGCGCAGCACGCCGTCCTGCTTCGCGCCCAGCCGCGCGATCGCCGCGCGCGAGCGCTGGTTGAACCAGCTGGTCTCGAAGCCCACGCAAACGCAGCCCAGCGCCTCGAACGCATGCCCGAGCAGCAGCAGCTTGGCCTCGGTGTTCACGCCGGTACGCTGCACGCGCGGCGCGTAGAAGGTGTAGCCGACCTGCAGCCTCGGCACCACCGGGTCCATGTCGTAGCAGCGCGTGCTGCCGACCACGGCGCCCGCCGCGTCGAGCACCGCGAAGGCCCAGGAATCGCCGCGCGCCTGCTTGTGCAGCGCGGCGTCGATCCAGGCGGCGGCGTCCGCCGGCGCCGGCACGCTGGTGTACCAGCAGCGCGAGAGCTCGCCGTCGCCGAGCGCGATGCGCAGGCCGTCGGCGTGCGCCGGCGAGAGCGGCTCGAGCACGACGTGGCGGCCGGCGAGCCGCGGCGGGGTCTTCCAGGCGTCTTCGCGCATGTCCATCGGTCAGTCCCGCAGGGTGGGTTCGCGCACGGCGCAGTGCGCCACCGCGCGCTCGATCGCGGCGAAGCCGTCCAGCCCGTACCAGAACGCCTTCCACTTCTCCTGCTTGAAGCAGCCGTCGGATTCGGCGTAGTAGAAGATGTTGACCGCGTTGTGGTGGCGCGAGCGCCAGAACAGGCTCGGCGTTTCCTCGCGCATCACGTTCCAGACCGCGCGGCCCAGGCCTTCGCCCTGGGCGTCGTCGAGCACCGCGAACTTGTCCAGGTACGGCACGCCGTCGACCTCGGTGAGGATCACCGCGGTGCGGTAGTGCTCGCTGACGTAGGCGCGCAGCAGCGGCGTGCGTTCGAAGTAGTCCTCGACCAGCCTGCGGCCGAAAGCCGATTCGACCAGCTCGCGCAGCCGCGGCAGGTCCAGCCCGTCCCAGCGCGTCGCCCGCAGCACGCGCTCGCCGCGCCGCACCAGCGTGCCCGATCCCTTGTGCGTGAACAGCTCCTTGGCCAGCTCCGAGGGGCGCGTGATCGACACCGACGAGGACGGTGGCAGCGCCGACAACAGGTCGTGGATCTGCTCGATCTTCACCCGCATGCCCGAATGCAGCCACGGCTGCGCCAGCAGCTCGTCGTACTCGGTGCTCAGGTTGATCGAGTCGATCACCTTGCCGTCGCCGTCGAGCAGGCCGCCGGTGCCGGTGAGGAACACGATCTTGTAGGGCTGCAGCGTCTTGATCAGCTCGTTGGCGGCCCAGTCGGCGTTGACGTTGACGATCTGGCCATCCGCGGTCTCGCCGAGCGAGGCGATGACCGGGATCGAGCCGACCTTGATCGCCGCCTGGATGCCGTCGGTGTCCACGCGGTCGACCTTGCCGACCAGGCCGTAGCGGTCGCGGTCGAGGAAGGCGGCCTCGAACACGCCCGACTGGATCGAGGTCGCGCGCACGCCCTCGGCCTGCAGCGCCTCGACCAGGCGCAGGTTCTCCCGGCGCAGCACGCGGCGCACCACCGCAAGCACGCCCGCGTCGGTGTGGCGCAGGTTGTCGACGGTGCGCTTCTCGATCCCGGCGGCCTGCATCGCCTCGTCGAGCTGCGGGCCGGCGCCGTGCACGACGATCGGCGTGAGCCCGACCTGCTGCAGGAACGCAAGCGACGACACCAGCGACTCCAGCTCGTCGCGCAGGATCGCGCCGCCGACCTTGACCACGGCGAAGCGCGCCGCGTCGAGCTGCGAGAAACGCTTGAGGTACTGGCTGATTTCCTTCGCGCTGCCCATGCCCGAAAGCAGGCGGACGATGGTCTGGCGGGTCTGGCGGTGCGGTTGCATGCGGGTTCCGTTCTTGCGCGCTTTCGTTTTTTTCGTGGGAGCGAAGTCAGGAATGGATCCTGCTGTTGCCGGCGATGATCCGCCGTACCGCCCCGGCGTAGTCCTGGAGCTGCGACAGCGACACCCATTCGTCGGCGGTGTGCGCCTGGGCGATGTTGCCCGGGCCGCAGACCACGGCGTCGAGCCCGGCCGCGGAGAACAGCGAGGCCTCGGTCCAGAAGTCGACCGCGTTGCCGACCGGCAGCCCGAGCGCGTCGGCGAGGTCGCGCGCGGCGAGCCGGCGCTCCTCCGCGCCGGCGACGTCGCCGGCCGGCAGCGGCGGGCCGCGGAAGGTTTCCTCGTAGCGCTCGAGCGCGCCGCCCTCGGCCAGCCCGCCGAAGTGCGCATGCAGCTCGTCGATGTCGTGCGAGGGCAGCGGCCGGAACCCGAAGCGCACCTCGGCCTCGGGCGCGATCACGTTGGCCTTGATCCCGCCCTCGACGCGGCCGATGTTGAAGCGCAGGCCGGTCAGGCCGCCGAAGCGTCGGTGTGATTCGCCCTCGACGAGTTCGAGCGCGCGCGCGCCCCAGCGCATCGCCTGGTGGAGCGCGTTGGCCTCCATCGCCGCCGCCCCCGAGGCATGGCCGGCCTGGCCGCGGAAGTGCAGCAGCACCGAGCTGATGCCGCGATGCGCGAGCACCGCCTCGCCATTGGTCGGCTCGGCGACGACGACGCTGGAAAAGCCGTGCGGGCGCTTGAGGAAGGCCTCGATGCAGCGCGCGTCGTTGGCCTCCTCGTCGCTACCGAACAGGAACGCCGCGTCGCCGCGCGCGGCCCGCGCAGCCGCGACCAGGCACGCCGCCGCGCCCTTGATGTCGCAGGCGCCCAGGCCCATCGCGCGGCTCCGGCCCACCCGCAGCACCAGCGGATCGGCGGTCCAAGCCGGCGACGACGGCACCGTGTCCAGGTGCACGTTGAACAGCACCTCCGGCGTCCCACGCACCGCGAACAGCGACACCGCGCCATCGCCGTGGTCGGTCACCTCGACCCGGAAATCCGGCAGCTGCGCGCGCAGGTAGTCGAAGATCCCGCCCGTGCCGATCCGGCGCGGCGGGTTGCGGGTGTCGAAGGACACCAGGGCGGCGAGGTGCTGGAGGACGTCGTTCAACATGTCGTTCGCGCGGGCCTCATTCGTGGTTGATCTCGGCCCACAGCGTGCTGCTCATCCCGAACAGCTTGATGAAGCCCTCGGCTTCCTCCACGCCCCAGTCCGCGGATTGCGCGTAGGTCGCGCCCTTGGCGTTGAGGATGTGCGGCGAGTCCACCGCCACCGCATCGACGCGGCCGCCGCGCGTCTCCAGCACCACCTCGCCGTTGACCATCCGCTGCGAGGACGCGAGGAAGGCCTCGAGGTCGGTCTTGAGCGGGTCGTGGAAGAAGCCTTCGTACACCAGCTCCACCCACTTGCGCGCAGCCTCGGGCTTGAAGCGGTTCTGCTGCTTGCTCAGCACCGCCTCCTCGAGCGCCCGATGCGCGGCGAGCAGCGCGACCAGGCCCGGCGCCTCGAACACGATCCGCCCCTTCAGGCCGATGGTGGTGTCGCCCGTGTACAGGCCGCGGCCGACGCCGTACTGCGCGAACAGCGTGTTGAGCCTGGCCAGCAACCGGTGGCCCGGCATCTGGTTGCCGTCCAGCGCCACCGCCTCGCCCTGCACGAACCGGATCGTCGCGCGCAGCGGCTCGGTCGGCCACGCGCTGCGCGGCGCGCACCAGCCGCGCGCGCCCTCGCCCGGCGCCTCCCAGCGGTCGATCTCGCCGCCGGACATGGTCAGGCCGAGCAGGTTCTCGTTGATCGTGTAGGCCTTCTGCTTCGCGCGCACGCCGAAGCCGCGTTCCTCGAGATACTGCTGCTCGTAGGCGCGGGTCTGGGTGTGCTCCTTCTGGATCTCGCGGATCGGCGCCACGATGCGGTAGTCGCCGCTGGCCTTGACCGCGAGGTCGAAGCGCACCTGGTCGTTGCCCATCCCGGTGCAGCCGTGCGCGATCGCGTTGGTGCCCAGGTCGCGCGCGCGCGCCAGCGCGGCGTCGACGATCAGGTAGCGGTCGGACACCAGCAGCGGGTACTGGCCCTGGTAGCCCTCGCCCGCCCACACGAACGGCCTGGCGAAGCCTTCCCAGATCGCCGGCCCGCCATCGACGGTGACGTGGCTGGCCACGCCCAGCTCCGCGGCGCGCGCCTCGATCGTGCTGCGCTCCTCCGCGTCGACGCCGCCGGTATCGGCGAACACCGTGTGCACCGCCCACCCGCGCTCCTGCAGCCAGGGCACGCAGAAGCTGGTGTCGAGTCCGCCGGAGAAGGCGAGGACGATGTCGCGGGAGTCTTGGGGGCTGGTCATGGGGAAATCTCGGGAAGGACCGCGGGTGGGGAGGGGAATGTTTGCCTACTGCCGCGTGAGCGCGGCCATCACCGCCTTCTGCACGTGCAGCCGGTTCTCTGCCTCCTCGATCGCGATGCAGTTCGGCGAATCCATCACCGCGTCGGTGGCCTTGACGTTGCGGCGCAGCGGCAGGCAGTGGGAGAACACGCCGTCGCGGGTCAGCGCCATCTTGGCTTCGTCGACGATGAAGTGCCTGAAGCGGTCGCGGATCGGCTTCTCGGCCTCCCAGTTGCCGAAGTACGGCAGCGCGCCCCAGCTCTTGGCGTAGACGACGTCCGCGCCGGCGTAGGCGCCTTCGATGTCGTGGCTGACCTGCAGCGAGCCGCCGCTCTCGGCCACGTTGGCCTCGGCCCAGCCCATGTAGCGCTCGTCGAGCACGTACTCGGGCGTGGGGCACAGCAGGGTCACGTCCATGCCCATCCGGGTGGCGATGGTCAGCGCCGAGTTCGCGACCGCGGTATTGAGCGCCTTCGGATGGTAGGTCCAGGTGAGGACGTACTTCTTCCCGCGCAGATCCGTGGTGCCGAAGCGCTCCTGCAGCGCCATCACGTGCGCCAGCTCCTGGCAGGGATGGGTGATCGTCTCCATGTTGACCACCGGCACCGGGGAATATTCCGCGAACGACTTCAGCACCCGGTCCTGGCGGTCGACCTGCCAATCGACGAACTTCGGGAACGCGCGCACGCCGATCATGTCGACGTAGCGCCCCAGCACCTTCGCCACTTCGGCGATGTGCTCCTCGGCCTCGCCGTCCATCACCGTGCCCAGGTCGAACTCGATCGGCCAGGCGTCCTTGCCCGGCTGCAGCACCACCGCGTGGCCGCCGAGCTGGAACGCGCCCAGCTCGAAGCTGGTGCGGGTGCGCAGCGAGGGATTGAAGAACACCAGCGCGATCGACCTGCCCTTGAGCGCGTCGCTCGTCGCGCCGCGCCTGAAGCGCGCGGCCTGCTCAAGCACGGCGTCGAGCTCGGCGCGGGTCCAGTCCTGGGTGTTGAGGAAATGCTTCATCGGTGGTGTCCGCTGGCCTTGCTGGAAGCGGCCCGGATGGCCGCGGTGGTGGAGAACCGGCGCCAGGAACGAAAAAACCCAGCGCGGGGCTGGGTTTGTCCTGTGAAACTCGTGCGTGGCGAGTCCCGGCTACCCAGCGATTCGGGCTTCCGGTCGGCGCGCGCGCGAGGTCATGCCCGCCGCCATGCGGGCGGAGGTCAGGATGTCGGCGTGGGCGCACGGGGTCTGCATGGGGGCGGCATCGTCGCACGCCGCGGCGCGGGCCGCAAGCGGCAGGCGCGGCTTCACGGCCTGGTGCCGGCGGGGACGATCGGCGTGATCGACACGCGCACGCGCAGGCGGTCGCCCGGGTCGTAGGGCAGGCGCGAGCGGTACTTCACGCCGTGGTGGACGTAGTCGACGTCGTAGGCGATCGGGCGGCGGAACTCGCGGTCCGAAGGCACCACGCGGCATCCCGCCGCCGGTGCGGCCTCGTCCTTCTTCTCGTCCTTGCCGGAGTTCGGGGTCAGCGCGTCCTTCACCGCGCCGACCACGCGCGCCAGGCCACGCTTCTGCTCCTCGCCGCCGGCCGCGGCGGCGTCGTCGCATTCCTCGACCATCGCCGTCGCGCGCAGGGTCTGGTAGACCGGCTCGGCGCGCAGCACGCGGGCGTACTCGGTGCGCACGTTCTCGACCTGGATCACCGTCTGCGCGCCCGCCGGCGACGCGGCGGCAAGCAGCAGGACCAGTGGAAGCGTGCGGTTTGGGGACATGCGCGAGGTTTGACCTGCAGGGCCGGCCTGCAGTGTAGGCGGCAGCCGGTCGCAGGGGCTGAATCCCGGCTGTCGTGGGCCGGGCGCGACCGGTAGAATCGCGGGCTGTCCCCGCGATCGTCCGCGATGAGCCTTCGCCTCCACAACACGCTGACCCGGCGCGTCGAACAGTTCGCGCCGCTCGACCCCGCCTGCCCGACGATGTACGTGTGCGGGCCGACGGTCTACAACTACGTGCACATCGGCAACGCGCGCGGCCCGGTGGTGTTCGGCGTGCTCGCAGGCGTGCTGCGGCGCCGCTTCGGCGCGCTGCGCTACGCGCGCAACATCACCGACGTCGACGACAAGATCAACGCGGCCGCGGCCGAGCAGGGCGTGCCGATCACCGCGATCACCGACCGCTTCGCCGCCGCCTACCGCGAGGACATGGCCGCGCTCGGCGTGGCGCCGCCGGACATCGAGCCCGAGGCGACGCGCCACATCGCGCAGATCGTCGCGATGATCGAAGGGCTCATCGCTTCCGGCCACGCCTACGCGGCCGAAGGCCACGTGCTGTTCTCGGTCGCCAGCTTCGCCGGCTACGGCAAGCTCTCGCGCCGCGACCCGGAGGACATGCTCGCGGGCGCGCGCGTCGAGGTGGCGCCGTACAAGCGCGATCCCGGCGACTTCGTGCTGTGGAAGCCCTCGACCGCCGACCTTCCGGGCTGGGATTCGCCCTGGGGACGCGGCCGCCCCGGCTGGCACATCGAATGCTCGGCGATGGCGGCCGCGCACCTGGGCCAGACCATCGACATCCATGCCGGCGGCGTCGACCTGCAGTTCCCGCACCACGAGAACGAGATCGCGCAGAGCGAATGCGCGCACGGCGGGCGCACGTTCGCGCGGTTCTGGCTGCACAACGGCATGCTCAACTTCGCCGGCGCGAAGATGAGCAAGTCGCTGGGCAACATCGAGAAGGTGCACGACCTGGTGCGCGCGCATCCGCCGGAGGCGCTGCGGCATGCGCTGCTCTCCGCGCACTACCGGCAACCGCTGGACTGGTCGCCGGCGCTGGTGGAGCAATCCGTGCGCACGCTCGACCGGCTCTACGGCACGCTGCGCGACCTGGCCGGCGTCGAAGCAGCGCCGGAGATCCCGGCCGCGGTGGAGGATGCGCTCGACGACGACCTCAACACGCCGCAGGCGCTGGCCGAGCTGGCGGCGATCGCGGCGGCCGCGCGCAAGGCCGATGGCGAGGACGAACGCCGACGGCTGAAGGCGCAACTGCTGGGCGCGGGCCTGGCGCTGGGCCTGCTGCAGCAAGCGCCGGCCGAGTGGTTCGGTCGCGGCACGTCCGGCGACGACGATGCGCGCATCCAGGCGCTGATCGACGAGCGCGCGGCGGCCAAGCAGGCGCGCGACTTCGCCCGCGCGGACGCGATCCGCGACCAGCTGGCGGCCGAGGGCATCGTGCTCGAGGACACGCCGCAGGGCGTGCGCTGGAAGCGAGGAGCGCAGGCCTAGTTTCCAGGCGCGGCCCTTGGCCGCGCTGGCCAGCCGCGGAACTCGGGGCCTGGAGGGCCCGCGCATGGCGGCGCGCGTGCCGTGTCGACGCGCCATGCCGGATCCTGATGGCGGCGTCCGTCCGCCGGCGTAACGCCGATGCCGGCGCCGGTCGTCAGCGCGCGGGCGATTCCGGCCGGCGCGGCGCGGCGGAAGCGTCGATGCGGATGCGGGTGGCCTGCGCGCTCCCCAGCACGCGACGCAGTTGCAGGAGCACGCGGCCCTGGTCGCCAGTCCAGACTTGCCGCAGGGTTTCGCCATTTCCTCCTTGCGCGAGCCTGCGATAGCCGCGCCTCGGCATCTCGGCGTCGAAGAACGCCGCCGCGGCCTCGGGCGTGCCCGGATAGGCGTAGCTGCGGGCGCTGGCCCCGGCGTCGAAGATCCGTGCCTGCGGCGGCACGGGGATTGCATCGAGCAGCACCGGGACCGCGCGACGGTCGACCACCTGCACGCCGACGGCGAAGCTGCCGTCGCGTGCATGGGCGGATGCGGCGATGCCGATGGCGAGGACTGCCGTCATGACCGGATGTGGGCGCATGTCCGGCTTAACGGCCGGTCCCGGGATTGCTGTTGCCTTTCGCCGGGCCGATGGTGCGAATCGGGCAAGGCGTCACGCCAGGCAGGTGACACCTGCCGGTATTCCCGGCCGCGCAAGGGAGCGCGCGCAGGCCGAGTGACGCAATGCGTCATGTTCGGACGCTCCACGCGCTGCGTGACCGTCGTCCCAAGTCGTTCGTGCGCCAAGGCGCAGATGGCGTGAAAGAAAGCCGCCACGAGCCAAATACGCGATAGACATCACGTTTTCCAAGGCTCAAGACTCGGGGCCGCGGGCCGTTATTGTCAGATTGGCATCGAAATTGCTCCCTCGCTCCGCGATGCCTTCTCGCCCCTGGGCCTGCGGCACGGTTCAACCACTTCTCCTTTCGAGCCAAGAACGCCATGTCCAAGACCCGCCTGTTCCTTGCCCTGTGCTGCGCCACGGCCACCGGCAGCGCCTTCGCCGCCGCCTCCCCGCAGACCGCCAACTTCCAGGTCACCGCCAACGTGGCTTCGAGCTGCACGGTGAGCGCCACCGACATCGCCTTCAACGCCTACGACCCGGCCGACGCCAACGCCACCGCGCCCAAGGATGCGACTGGCACCGTCAGCGTCCGCTGCACGCGCGGCACCTCGACCGCGGTCGCCGCGCTCAACCAGGGCGCCAATGCGGCCACCGGTTCCACCTGCGCCACCCCGCTGCGGCAGATGAACGGCGGCGGCACCGAGCGCCTGCGCTACGACATCTACAAGGAGGCCGGCCGCACCAACCCGTGGGGCTGCGCCGCCGCCAACAGCCAGGCCATCCCCACCTTCGCCTCGTCGGTGACGCCGGTGACGCTGACCACCTACGGCCGCATCCCGGCCGGCCAGGACGCGGCGATCGGCAGCTACACCGACACCGTCCAGGTCTCCGTCACGTTCTGACCCCCCCACCGGGACTGCCGCTACCGGCAGTCCCGCGTCTTGCCGGAAATCCGATGTCGAGCATCGACCTGCGCCACGCCGGGCGCGCTTTCGCGTGCGCATGCCTCGCGGTCGCCGCATTGGCCGGCGGCCGCGCCGCCGCCGCCGAGTTCAACCTCAACCCCACCCGCGTCGAGCTCGACAAGGCCCGATCGATCGAGACCCTCGTGCTCGGCAACGCCGACGCGCGGCCGCTGAGTTTCGAGGTGTCGGTCAAGCGCTGGACGATGGCCGCCGACGGCAGCTGGCAGCTGCAGCCCAGCGACGAACTGGTCGTGCACCCGCTGGTGTTCACCGTGCAGCCCGGCGCGCAGGCGCGACTACGCGTGGGAACGCTGGACCCGGACACGGGCGCCGAGCGCGCCTATCGCATCGAACTGCAGCAGCTGCCCGACGCCCAGGCCGACGACGGCGTCGCGGTGGCCCTGCTGACGCGCATCAGCGTGCCGGTGTTCGTGCAGACCCGCGCACCGCAGGCGCGCGCGGCGCTCGCGGGCGGATCGCTTCGCGCCGACGGGCTGCACCTGGTCCTGGCCAACACCGGCGACCGTTACTTGCCGCCGCAGGACGCCCGCTTGCGGGTGCTCGACGCCGCCGGGCGCGTCCTGGACGACTCCTCGATCACCACCGGCTATGTGCTGGCGGGCGCACGCCTGCCCTTGCCCGTGCACGCCGTCACCGCCGCCGTCTGCGCGCGCGCCGAGCGCGTCGAACTGCAGCTGCCTGAAGCCGGTGGCACCGTCGTCGCGCCGCTGCCGGCCGGTGACCGGCAATGCGGCGGCTGAGCGCGCGACGCCGCCGCCGGTTCGCGTCCGCCGCGGCCATGCTGATGCTGGCATCGGCCGCGCTTGCCCAGGGGCGCGACGAGGTCCTGCTGCTGGACCTGTGCGTCAACGCGCGCTGCAGCGGCGTCGCCGCGGTGGTGGTGCGCGAGGACAAGGTGCTGATCGACCGCGATGCGCTGCTCGCGGCGGGCCTGGATCCCACCGCGCTGCCGGCGGTGCGGATCGGCGAGCGCGCCTTCGTCGAAGCCGCCGGGCTGGGTCGAGGCGTCGAAGTGACGGTCGATCGCGACAACCTGCGCGTCGACCTGACCCAGCGCGCCGTGGACATGCGGACGCAGACAATCGACCTGCACGGGCGGGGACAAACGGAACGCACGCGACAGCCGCGGCCGTGGACGGCGTTCGTCAACTACGCCGCGAGCGTGGGCGACTCCGGCGGCCAGCGCGACCTGGGCATGGAAAGCCTGTTCCTGGACGCGGCGGCGGGCCGCGGCCCGGCGGCGCTGCGCAGCACCGCGTTCTGGGATCCGGACACCGGCTGGCGCCGCGGCCTGAGCCGATTCGAGCTCGACCAGCCCGACCATCTGCGGCGCTGGACCGTGGGCGACCAGGTCGCGGTCGCGCGCGACCCGCTCGGCGGCGGTGCGCTGGTCGGCGGCGTCGGCGTGGAGCGGGCGTTCGACCAGGATCCCTACCTGGTGACCTTCCCGCAGCCCTTCTACCAGGGCGTGGTCGAGACGCCGGGCGTGGTGGAGGTCTACGCCAACGGCGCGCTGATCGGGCGACGCGAGGTCGGTGCCGGGCCCGTGAACCTGCAGAACCTGGGCGTGCCGCCGGGGCGCAGCGACGTGCGCGTGGTGATCCGCGACCCGTTCGGCAATCGCCGCGAGCTCGCCACCGCGACTTATTACGGCGGCAGCGCGCTGCTGGCGCCGGGACTGTCCGACTACGCCCTGCGCGTGGGCGCGGTGCGCGGCGGCGACCTCGACGGCGGCGACGACTACGCCGGTGCGCCGGCCTGGCAGGGCTGGTACCGGCGCGGCCTCAACGACCGTTTCACCGTCGGCGTGCGCAGCGAGGGCGGCGAGGCCTTCGCCAATGCCGGCGTCGACGCCACGCTGCGCACCGATTTCGGCGAGTTCGGCCTCGCGCTGGCGCGCAGCCGCGACGACGACGCGGGCTCTGGCCACGCGGTTTCGGCCAGCTACAGCTACGGCGGGCCGCGCGCGGGCCTGTCGCTCGGCGCGCGCCGCTTCAGCGCCGGCTACCGCAACCTCGGTGCGCCCTTCGACCTGTTCGGCGCACGCCTGCGCGAGGACGACTACGCCAACCTGTCGTGGTCGCCGGCGAGCCGCCTCTCGCTGCAGCTGGGCTATGGGCGGCAGCGGCGCGAAGGCCTGGCCGAGGAGCGCAACGCCACCTTCGCCGCCACCTGGCGGGTGTCCGCGCGCTCGCAACTGCTGTTCAACCTGCAGCGCAGCGAAGGATTGTTCGAGGACACCTCCGCCCTGCTCAGCCTCGACATCGCGCTCGACCGCGACAGCATCGCCTTCAGCGCGCGCGACCAGCGCAGCCGCGGCGGCGGCGAGGACCCCTCGACGGACAGCCGCGGCTACGGCGTCGACGCCAGGCGCTCGCGGCCCGCCGGTATCGGCTGGGGATACGATGCGAGCCTGCGGCACGATGCATTCGGCGATACCGGGGTCGGCCAGGTCGAATACCAGGGCAGCCATGGCCGCTACGCCCTGCAGGGCGACCACTTCGATGGCCGGACCAGCGGGCGCCTGCTGGCAAGCGGCGCGCTGGTCGGCATCGGCGGCCGCGCCTACCTGACGCCGCCGCTGGAGTCCGGCTTCGCGCTGGTGCGCGTGCCCGGCGTGGCCGGGGTGCCGATCCTGCGCGAAAACCTCGAGATCGGCCACACCGACGCGCGCGGCGACCTGCTGGTGCGCGACATGATTCCCTACTACGCCAACCAGATCGCGCTGGACCCGTCGCAAGTGCCGCTCGACTACCAGATCGAGCGCAGCGCGGGCAAGCTGTCGGTGTTCCGCAATACGGGAACGATCACGACGCTCGACGCGCATCCGCTGCAGGCGTTCTCCGGACGGCTCCAGCTGCGCGACGCGAGCGGCGCGCGCCCGGCGGAATTCGGCACGCTGCGGCTGGAGCGCGACGGCAGCGGCCAGGACAGCCCGCTCGGCGCCGAAGGCCGCTTCTACTTCGAGCAGCTGCAGCCAGGCCGCTACCAGGCGATCGCGGACAGCGGCGGCATGCGCGCGCAGTGCACGATCGACGTGCCCGCGGCCAGCGAACCGGGCATCCTGGACCTGGGCACGATCGACTGCGCGGTGACGACGAAAACGGGTGAACCATGAACACGATCGGCGCAAGCTCCCGTCATCCCGCCGGCATGGCGCACAACCTGCGCAGCTCCCGCGCGCGGCTCGCGGGCGCGACATTGCTGGCTGCCGTGCTCGCCTGCGCCAGCACCGCCGCGCAGGCCGGCAGCTGCATCGTTTCGGCGTCGGCGATCAACTTCGGCGCCTACGACCCGATCACCACCACCTCGCCGGTCGACAGCGCCGGCAACGTCCAGGTGGATTGCGACCCGACGACGTTCGGCGAACTGCTCTTCGGCGTCCAGGTCTCGATCTCGCTCAGCCGGGGCAGCTCCGGCAGCTACGCCGCGCGCACGCTGAGGCAGCCGCCGGCTTCGATCCTGCAATACAACCTGTACACCACCGCGGCGCGCACCACGGTCTGGGGCGACGGCAACGGCGGCACGCAAACCGTCGACGGCGCCGTCGGTGGATACCTGAGCGGCCAGCCCACGCCGCGCAGTTTCCCCGTCTTCGGGCGGATCCCGACCGGCCAGGACCCCAACCTCGGCCTGCACAGCGACACGATCACGGTGACCATCACCTTCTGAGCGCCTCGCGCGCGGGTTCGGCGCGGAACGAATTGCCGCGCATCCACCGGATCGGCTGTCTGCGACAATAGGCGCTCCGACCGCATCCCGGGCCTCGCGGCCCCGGCGCCCCTTGACCGACCCCGCCTTCCCCCTCGAACCCACCGCCGCCGCGGCGCAGCAGGCCATCCGCGAGGAATTCGGCTTCTTCGGCGACTGGTCGGAGCGCTACCAGTACCTGATCGACCTCGGGCGCAAGCTGCCGCCGTTCCCGGAGGAGTGGAAGAGCGACGAGCATCGCCTGCGCGGCTGCCAGTCGCTGGTCTGGATCGTGCCGTCGGGTGACGCCGGGCGGATGGAATTCGCGGCGATCAGCGATTCGGCGATCGTCTCGGGCCTGGTCTACCTCGCGCTGCGGGTGTTCTCCGGGCGCAGCGCGCGCGAGATCCTCGACACGCCGGCCGACTACATCGCCGACATCGGCCTGGCGCGGCACCTGTCGCCGACCCGCAGCAACGGCCTGGCCGCGCTGCTGGCCTTCATCCGCGACGCCGCGCAGCGCGCCGCCGGGTGAGCGTCGCCGGTTCGCCGTCCGTCGACGAGGCGCCCGCCTCGCCCCTGCGCAATCCCGGCTTCCGGGCGCTGATGGCGTACCGGATCTGCACGATCCTGTCCTACCAGATCGTCTCGGTGACGGTCGGCTGGCACGTGTACGAGATCACCCGCAGCCCGTTCGCGCTGGGCCTGATCGGCCTGGCCGAGGTGCTGCCCTACTTCTGCGTGGCGCCGTTCGCCGGCTACCTGGTCGACCACCTGCCGCGGCGCAAGCTCGGCGCCGCCGCCTGCGGCGGGCTGCTGCTCACCGCGCTGGTGCTGGCGGCGGTGACGCAGGGTTGGTTGCCGACCCGCGGCGTGTGGCCGATCTACGCCGCGATCGCGCTGACCGGCGTCGCGCGCAGCTTCCTCGGGCCGGTCTACAACGCGCTGTTCGCGCGGGTGCTGCCGCGCGAGCAGTTCGTGCGCGGCGCGAGCCTGGGCAGCGTGGTGTTCCAGAGCGGGATGGTGGTGGGGCCGGCGCTGGGCGGCGTGCTGGTGGGCTGGGGCGGCAAGGGACTGGCCTACGCCACCGGCGCGGGCATCGTCGCGGTGGCGGCGGCGGCCATCGGCACGCTGCGCGTGACCGAGCCGCCGCAGCTGCTGCAGCGCGCGCCGGTGTTCTCGAGCATCCGCGAAGGCCTGGCGTTCGTCTTCGGCAACCAGATCATGCTCGGCGCGATGGCGCTGGACATGTTCTGCGTGCTGCTGGGCGGCGCGGTATCGATGCTGCCGGCCTTCATCAAGGACATTCTGCACTACGGCCCGAAGGGGCTGGGCATCCTGCGTGGCGCGCCAGCGCTGGGCTCGATCTGCGTGGCGCTGTGGCTGGCGCGGCATCCGCTCCAGAAGCACGCCGGGCGCGTGCTGCTGGTCGCGGTGGCGTGCTTCGGGCTGTGCACCATCTCGTTCGCGCTGTCGCGGCATTTCTGGCTGTCGGCGGCGATCCTGGTCGCCTACGGCGCGTGCGATGGCGTTTCGGTGGTGATGCGCTCGACGATCATGCAGCTGGTCACGCCCGACGAGATGCGCGGGCGGGTGTCGTCGATCAACGGCATCTTCATCGGCTCGTCGAACGAGCTGGGCGCCTTCTACGACGGCGTGATGGCGCGCCTGCTGGGACTGGTGCCGGCGGTGGTGGTCGGCGGCTGCGTGACCCTGGGCGTGGTCGGCATCACCAGCTGGCGCGCGCCGCGGCTGCGGCGGCTGGACCTGCGCGAACTGCAGTAGCGCTTCAGCCCGGCCGGGCGGCCCATTGCGCATACAGGTCCTCCTCGCCCGCCGGGCGGAACGCGCGCAACGGCAGGGACTGCCCGCCGGGAGGCAACGCCATCTGCGCGTACACCGCCGCGGTCGACAGCCCGAACGGCGCGCCGTCCTCGTTCGAATAGGCGTACCAGGCGGCCGAGATGCCGCACAGGTGCATGGCCGCCAGGCACATCGGGCAGGGATGCCCGCTGGCGTAGACCACGCATCCCTCCAGTCGCGGGCTCCCGAGCACCCGGCCGGCCTCGCGGATCGCCAGCAGCTCGGCATGAGCGGTGGGATCGCAGGTGTCGTGGATGCGGTTGGCGGCGCGGGCGACGATGTCGCCCCCTCGCACCAGCACCGCGCCGAACGGCCGGCCGCCTTCATGGACGTTGGCGCGCGCGAGCGCGATCGCCTCGCGCATGAATGCCTCGTCGGGATGAGTCATGCGGATCTCCTGTGTCGGGCACCCGGCATGCACCGCGTGCATGGTGTCCGCCCCTGACGAAAAACCCGGCCATGGCCGGGTCGTTCGTTCGCGGCGAGGCCTCCCGGCAGGAGGCCGGTCAGTCGCCGATTTGCTTCTGCAGGTGCTCCCAGCGCTCCTGCTCGTCGATGGTGCGCTCGGCGGTCAGCCGCGCCTCGAGGCGTTCCAGCCCGATCTCCTCGCCCGAATCGACGCTGTAGCCGTACTCGCCCGAGTCCAGCCGCTTCAGCGTGCTGTCGATCTTGCCGATCAGCTTGCGGTAGCGGTCGCGGGTGCGCAGTTCCAGCGAGTTCTCGGTCTCGCGGGTGGCGCGCTCGGCCTCGTCGCCGACGTCGCGCACTTCGTCCTTGAGGTTCTCGATGGTCTGCTTGGATTCCTCGACCAGGTCCGCGCGCCATTGCAGCAGGCGCTGGCGGAAGTACTCGACCTGCAGTGGGCTCATGTACTCCTCGTCGGACGCCGGGCGGTAGCCCTGCGGCACGATCGGGCGGCCGGTGGCCTCGTCGGTCTTGTGCGGCACGACCTTGACCTTGACCTTGGGCGCGGGCGCGGGCGGCTTGGACGCCACCGCCACCGCGACCTTGCCGACGGGGCGCGGCGCGAACGGCGACTTCGCCGGCCTGGCCTGCGCGTCCTGCTTCGACGCCGGCTTCACGGCGGGCGCGGCCGGCTTCGCCGCAGGCTTCTTCTCCGCGGCGGCCGGCGCGGCCTTCTGCGCCGGCGCGGACTTGGCGACCTTCTTCGCGACCGGGGCCGACTTGGCGACCGGCTTGGACGCCTTCTTCGGCGCAGGCGCCGGCTTGGCGGCCCTGGCGACCGGCGCGGCCTTCTTCGCGGGCTTGGCGACCGCCTTCTTCGCCGGCGCCGGCTTCGGCGCGGCCTTCTTCGCGGGAGCCTTCTTCGCCGGAGCGGCCTTGGCGGCCGGCTTCTTCGCCGGAGCGGGCTTCGCGGCCTTCTTGGCGACTTTCTTCGCTGCCGGCTTCGCGGCCGGCTTCTTGGCGGCTGGCTTCCTGGCGGCCTTCGCGGCCTTCTTCACGGGTTTCTTCACTGCCACTTTCTTGCGGTCCTTTGATCTCCCGGAGCGGGAGATGTGGTTCCCTTGGATGGGAAAGCGCGCTGTTATACCCTGCCCTGACTACAGCGGCAACCGCGCCGGCCGGCGCGACGCCCGCACCGCACCCGACGTGACCGCCCGCCTCCTCATCGCCCTGCTGCGCGCCTACAAACGCTGGCTGAGTCCCCTGCTCGGGCCCCGCTGCCGTTTCGTGCCGACCTGCTCCGAATACGCCATGCAGGCGATCGCCCGCCACGGCGCGATGCGCGGCGGCTGGCTGGCGCTGCGGCGCATCGGCCGCTGCCATCCGCTCCACCCGGGCGGGCACGATCCCGTGCCGCCCGCCCGCCATCGCCACGCCCCACAGGATCCCCAATGCCCGACACGCTGATCGTCAACGCCCGCCTGGTCAACGAAGGGCGCGAATTCGACGGCGACCTGCGCATCTCGCGCGGCCGCATCGAAGCCATCGGCAGCGGGCTCTCGCCGCGCGAGCGCGAGACCGTGGTCGACGCCAACGGCCGCCGCCTGCTGCCGGGGATGATCGACGACCAGGTGCACTTCCGCGAGCCGGGCATGGAATACAAGGCCGACATGGCCACCGAGTCGGCGGCCGCGGTCGCCGGCGGCGCGACCAGCTTCATGGACATGCCCAACACCAGCCCGCCGACGCTCTCGGCGGAGGTGCTGGAGAACAAGTACCAGCGCGCCACCGGGCGCGCGCGCGCCAACTTCGGCTTCTACATGGGCGCGAGCAACGACAACCTCGAGGCGATCCGCACGCTCGACCCGCTGACCGCGCCGGGCATCAAGGTGTTCATGGGCGCATCCACCGGCAACATGCTGGTGGACAACCCCGAAACGCTCGCGGGCATCTTCCGCGAGGCGCCGACGCCGATCATCACCCATTGCGAAGACACGCCGATGATCGACGCGACGCTGGCGAGGTACCGCGCGCAGTACGGCGACGACATCCCCGCCGCCTGCCATCCGGACATCCGCTCGCGCGAGGCCTGCATCAAGTCGACCCGGCTGGCGCTGGAACTGGCGCGCACCCATGGCACCCGCCTGCACGTGCTGCACATCTCCACCGCCGACGAGCTGGCGCTGTTCACGCCCGGGCCACTCGTCGACGCCAACGGCGTGCGCAAGCGCATCACCGCCGAGACCTGCATCCACTTCCTGCGCTTCGACCGCGGCGACTACGAGCGCCTGGGCCACCTGATCAAGTGCAACCCCGCGATCAAGGAAGCCAGCGACCGCGAGGCGCTGATCGACGCGCTCGCCTCCGACGTCATCGACGTGCTGGCCACCGACCACGCGCCGCACACCTGGGAGGAAAAGCACAATCCCTACGTGCGCGCGCCCAGCGGCCTGCCGCTGGTGCAGTACGCGCTGGTGGCGGCGCTGGAGCTGGTGCGCGAGGGCCGGCTGAGCAACGCGCAGGTGGTGCAGAAACTGGCGCATGCGCCGGCGCAGCTGTTCGACGTCAAGCAGCGCGGCTTCCTGCGCGAGGGCTACTGGGCGGACCTGGCGCTGGTCGACGACACCCCGTTCACGGTGCGGCGCGAGGACGTGCTGTCCAAGTGCGCGTGGTCGCCGTTCGAGGGCACCACCTTCCATTCGCGCATCGCCGCGACCTGGGTCAACGGGCAGCTGGCATGGGACGGCGAGCGCATCGTCGGCGAGCCGCAGGGGCAGCGGCTGGAGTTCGATCGCTGATGCGGGGCCTGCGTGCGTTCGCCGTCGCCTGCGCGCTCGCGGCGGCGGGTGCGGCGCTGGCGCAGGATGCCCCGGATGCGCGCATCGTGTTTCCCGCCAGCGCGTCGCAGGGCGCGCTGGTGTTCGGCAGGGTCCCCGCGGGCAGCGTGGTCGAGTACGCCGGCCGCACGCTGCGGCCCACGCCCTACGGCACCGTGGTGTTCGGCGTCGATCGCCAGGAGCGCGGGCCACTGCGGCTGCAAGTGGTGCGCGCGGACGGGACGCGCGTGCCGGAGACCATCGCGGTCGCGCCGCGCGACTGGCCGCTGGAGCACGTCGACGGCGTGCCGCCGAAGACCGTGAACCCGCCGCCGGACATCGCCGAGCGCATCCGCCGCGAGCAGGCGCAGGTCACCGCCGCGCGCGAGCGCGACGACGACCGCGCCGACTTCGCCGCGCCGTTCGCATGGCCGGTGCAGGGGCGCATCAGCGGTCGCTTCGGCAGCGGGCGCGTCTACAACGGCCAGCCCGGCGCGGGTCATTCGGGCATGGACATCGCAGTGCCCGCGGGCACGCCGGTGAAGGCGCCGGCAGCGGGCGTGGTGACCTTCGCCAATCCCGGCCTCTACCTCACCGGCGGCACCGTGCTGCTCGACCACGGCCACGGCGTGAGCTCGAACTTCCTGCACCTCTCGCGCATCGACGTGAAGGTGGGCGACCGCGTCGCGCAGGGCCAGGTGATCGGCGCGGTGGGCGCGACCGGGCGCGCGACCGGGCCGCACTTGCACTGGGGGATGAGCTGGTTCGACGTGCGCGTCGACCCGCTGCTGGTGCTGGAGCGGGTGCGGTAGGCGTCAGCCGGTTCGTTCCGCGGCGCGCTGCGGCGCGTTCATCTTCATCCACGCCGATGGATTCCGGGGCGCGGCGGTGAAAGGACGCGGCAAGCGTCGAAAAGCGCGTCATCTGCCGCCGCGGCGCGCTATGCCGCCGGGCGGGCGCCGCTCACGCGCGCGACCGCGTCGTGCGCGTGCAGGCTCTCGAAGTGCGAGACGGTGGCCTCGAAGCGCTCGATGCGCGCGTCGGCCGACAGCGCGGCGGCAACCCGGCGCGCGGCGTCCTCGCAGAACATCAGGTTCTCGGCGTTCAGGCGCGCGAAGGCCTGCTCGTCCTCGCGCTTGACCGCGGTCTGCACAGGCGTGCCGAGCGCGGCCTCGATCGCGTCGACCAGGCTTTCGATCGTCAGCTGGCCGAACGCAGGCCTGAGCTGCACGCGCACGTCGGCGCGGCTGCGCTGCGCGTGCGGCGTGGCGGCGAGCCCGCGCTCGGAGGCGAGCCAGTCGCGCACCACGCCGGTCGACAGCGGCCGCGCGGCGGCGAAGTCCTCGGCGAAGCGCTGCGCATTGAGCTGGCGCGAGAGCGCCGCCGAGGCCGGGCAGGTGCTGGAGTACTCGACCGCGAACGCCAGCGCCAGCGACAGGTGGCCGCCGGCCAGGGTCGCGTCGATCTCCACCGGATAGCGCTTCCAGCCGGCGTTGTCGCTGGCCAGCGCCGGGCGCCGGAGCAGCTGCTCGTAGCGCAGCACGATCCGCGCGCTGGTCGACAGGCCGTCCTGCGAGTCGATGCAGTCCTGCAGCACGCGGCGCAGCCCGGCGGGAGTGATCGCCTCGGCGGACAGCGCGTCCTGCAGGCGCAGGTACAGCCGCGACATGTGGATGCCGCGCGCCTCGGGCTCGACCAGGTCGACGAAGACGTCGGCCGACGCGGCCACCTGCAAGGTGGCGCCGCCCGCGCCCGGGATCGCCAGCGGCAGCGCGATGCGCTCCATGCCCACCCACTGCAGCGGGCGCGCGGCGATGGCGAGGTCGCCGGCGACGTCCGGCAGGGAGGATTGGCTGGGGGGGTTCACGGCAGGCTGCACGCGGGAAACGGATGCGTAGTTTACCGGCAGGGCGCCGGGTCGCCCCGGAACGCTGCGTTTCCGCCCTCGCGCCCCGTGGGGCATGACGGGTTGGCGGGCCCCGGCGTTGCTTGCGCAGCCCGGAATCCCGGCATCAGGGCGCTTTCCCGATTTCCCGCCGCGCTTCAAATGACAGGTCGACGGCGCTGCTGCTAGCCGCGCGCCGCGCGCCAGCCCAGCCACAGGCTGCGCAACGGCGATGGCGGCCGTGCCGGTGATCCCGCGGCCAGCGCGCGCAGGCGCTGGCGCAGGAAGGCCGATTGCAGGCGCCGCGCGCGCGGGCCCTTCCCCCGCCCGGGCCAGGACGAGAGCAGGCTGATCGCACCTTCCGCATCGCCATGCAGCAACAGGCGCTCGGCCTGCAGGTCGCGCAGTACTTCCGCCGCATCCGGTTCGCCGTCGAACAGGGCGGCCTCGCAGCGCGCGGCCGCTCCCGCAAACGGGCCAAGGCCGTCGCCCTCTTCGCCCGGCGCGGCGTCGCGCACCGACTGCAGCGCGCGCAGCGCGGCTGCGAGCTCGATCCACGGCGCCGCCAGCGGCTGCAGCCGCGCGCCCAGCGGATGCCGGCGCGCGCCCTTCCCCCAGCCCTGCAGCTCCTCGTTCCACCAGGCCAGCTTGGCCAGGCCGGGCGTGGCGTCGGCGCCCGCCCACGCGGCGTCGGTCAGCTCCTGCAGCAGCGCGAACCAGGCCTGCGCCGGATCGCGCTGCGACGGCGGCAGGAAGGCACCGCCGATGCCCCACTCCGGCCAGCGCGTGCGCCACTTGGCGATGAATTCGTCGGCGGTGTCCATGTCGATATTGTAGGAGCGCACCAGGGCGCGACGCTTTCGTCGCGAAACCGATCGCGTCCAAAGGGGCGCTCCTGCGCGCCGCAAGCGGTCGCGCCCTGGTGCGCTCCTACACCGGCCAAGCCGCGGGGTCGAGCAGGTCGCGCGGCGCCGCGGCCATCGCGTCGGCCAGCCAGGTTTCCGGGTCGTCCTCGTGCAGGCGGTAGCCCCACAGCGCGACCACCGACGGCATCGCCGCGGCGCGCGCGGCGACGATGTCGCGCTCGTCGTCGCCGACGTAGGCGCACTGCCCCGGCTGGAATCCCAGCGCCTGCACCGAGTGCAGCAGCGGCAGCGGATGCGGCTTGCGCTCGGGCAGCGTGTCGCCGCCGACCAGAATCGCGCAGCGCGATTCCCAGCCCAGCGCCGGCAGCACCTGCCGGGCGAGGTACTCGGGCTTGTTGGTGACGATCCCCCAGCGCGCGCCGTCGGCCTCGAGCGCGGCGAGCATCGCCTCGATGCCGTCGAACGGCCCGCCGTGGCGGCCGAGCTCGCGCTCGTAGGCGTCCAGGAACGGCCGCACCAGCGCCTCGCGCGCGGCCTCGGCGAGCATCGGGAACCCGGCGGCGATCATCGCGCGCGCGCCCTTCGACACGTGCGGGCGCAGCGCGGCCAATCCCATCGGCGCCTCGCCGCGCGCATCGCGCAGCGCGTTCACCGCCGCCAGCATGTCCGGCGCGCTGTCGACCAGGGTGCCGTCGAGGTCGAACAGCGCCAGCCGCGGGAAGCGCGCGCCGGCCTCGCGCGCGCCCGGTGCGTCACTGCCCATCCGCGGCGTCCGGCTTGAGCGCGCAGGCCAGGTAGTTGACCTCGGTGCGCGCGGTGAGCCGCGCGCCCTCGCGCCAGGGCTCGTACGCGAGCCCGCTGACGTCCTCGAGCTGCAGCCCGCAGTCGCGCAGCCAGGCGCCGAGCTCGGACGGCCTGATGAAATCTCGGTAGCGGTGGGTGCCCCTGGGCAGCAGCCGGGCGACGTACTCCGCGCCGACGATGGCCAGCGCGAACGCCGCCGGCGTGCGGTTGAGGGTGGATGCGAACAGTCGCCCGCCCGGCTTGAGCAGCGTCGCGCAGGCACGCAGGATCGCCGCCGGGTCCGGCACGTGCTCGAGCATCTCCATGCAGGCGATCGCATCGAAGGCGCCGGGCTGCTCCGCAGCGAGATCCTCGACCGCCTGCACGCGGTAGTCGACCTTCGCCCCCGATTCGAGCCCGTGCAGGCGCGCGACCTTGACCAGGTCGTCGGCAAGGTCGATCGCCGTGACCGCGGCGCCCTCGCCCGCCAGCGCCTCGCTGAGCAGGCCGCCGCCGCAGCCGACGTCGAGCACCTTCGCGCCGCGCAGCGCGACGCGGTCGGCGACATAGCCCAGGCGCACCGGGTTGAGCGCGTGCAGCGCCTTCTGCGGGCCCTTGGGATCCCACCAGCGGTTGGCCAGGGCGGCGAACTTGTCGAGCTCGGACTGGCGGAAGTTGGGGGATGGCGAGTTCATGGCTGGATTCCGGCATCGTACGTCGGGGCTACGTCCCCGACGGCTTCTTTGGCATCGCGCGCCGGGGGCGTAGCCCCGGCCTACGCGGAGGCGTGGTCGATCGCGGCGATGCGGGCGCGCCATTGCTTCGCGTTGGCGACGATCGCGTCGGCGTCCATGTCCACCAGCCGCCGCTCGCGCAGCTTCGGCCGGCCGGCGATCCACACGTCGCCCACCTGGTGGCGGCCGGTGGCGTAGACCAGCTGCGAGACCACGTGGTGCAGCGGCTGCGTTTCCAGCGCCGACAGGTCGAAGCACGCGAGGTCGGCCTGCTTGCCCGGCTCGATCGAGCCGACCAGGTGGTCGAAGCCGATCGCCTTCGCGCCGCCGAGCGTCGCGGCGCGCAGCGCCTGGAAGGCGTCGAACGCCGCCGCGTCGTCCGCCACGGCCTTGGCCAGGAGCGCCGCGGTGCGGGTCTCGCCGACCATGTCCAGGTCGTTGTTGCTGGCGCAGCCGTCGGTGCCGATGGCCAGGTTCACGCCCGCGCGCTCCAGCGCGCAGGCCGGGCAGAAGCCGGAGGCCAGCTTGAGGTTGGATTCCGGGCAGTGCACCACGCTCACGCCGCGCTCGGCGCACAGGTGGATCTCGGCCTGCGTGAGCTGGGTCATGTGGATCGCGATCAGTCGGTCGTTGACCAGGCCCAGGCGGTCGAGCCGCGCGAGCGGGCGCTGGCCGTGCTTCTCCTGCGACTGCGCGACTTCCTGCGCGGTCTCGTGCAGGTGCAGGTGCACCGGCACGTCGAGCTGGTCGGCGAGCATGCGGATGCGCTCGAAGTTGGCGTCGTTGACCGTGTACGGCGCGTGCGGCGCGAAGGCGGTGGCGATGAGCGGGTCGTGCCGCCACTGGTCGTGGACCTCGCCGGCCTTGTCGAAGTACTCGTCGTCGCTCTTCGCCCACGCGGTGGGGAAGTCGATCACCGGCAGGCCGACGCGGGCACGGAAGCCGTGGCGCCTGTAGGTCGCGGCCTGCACGTCGGGGAAGAAGTAGTTCTCGTTGACGCAGGTGGTGCCGCCGCGGAGCATCTCGGCGATCGCCAGGGTGATGCCGTCGGCCACGAACTCGGGGCCGATCACCGCGGCCTCGATCGGCCAGATGTGCTCTTGCAGCCAGACCTTGAGCGGCAGGTCGTCCGCGACGCCGCGCAGCAGCGTCATCGGGTTGTGGGTGTGGGCGTTGACCAGGCCCGGGACCAGCGCGCCGTCGGGGCGCGAGACGGTCTCGGCGGGCGCGAAGCGCGCCCGCGCCTGCGCGGTCGGCAGCACCGCGACGATCACGCCGCCGGTGACGGCGACGGCGTGGTCTTCCAGCACCACGCCGTGCGGCTCGACCGGGACCACGAAGCCGGCTTCGATGAGGAGGTCGCAGGGTTCGGGGGCGGTTTCGGTCATTACGCCTTGTTCTTTGGTTCTTTGTTCTTGCTCATCATCCCCGCGAAGGCGGGGTCCAGGGACGTTGGCCCTTCCAGCCGGACAACGAGCAACGGCGAAGGTCACTGGATCCCCGCCTGCGCGGGGATGACGCCTCGGCAAAACCGCGCGCTGCGCGCGCGGGCCGATGCGTCACTTCACCCGCGAAACGTACTCGCCCGAGCGGGTGTCGACCTTGATCACCTCGTCCTGGCCGACGAACAGCGGCACGCGCACCACCGCGCCGGTTTCCAGCGTGGCCGGCTTGCCGCCGGTGCCGGCGGTGTCGCCCTTCACGCCCGGATCGGTCTCGACGATCCTGAGCTCGACGAAGTTCGGCGGCGTGACCTGGATCGGGGTGCCGTTCCACAGCGTCACCACGCAGTCCTCCTCGCCCTTGAGCCACTTCTCCGCGCCGCCCATGCCGGCCTTGTCGGCCTGGACCTGCTCGAAGGTCTCCTGCTGCATGAAATGCCAGTACTCGCCGTCGCTGTACAGGTACTGCATGTCGGTATCGACCACGTCCGCCGCCTCGACCGAGTCGGTGCTCTTCATGGTGATTTCCTGCACGCGCCCGGACTTGATCAGGCGGTACTTCACGCGCGTGAACGCCTGGCCCTTGCCCGGCTTGACGTACTCGGTGTCGGTGATGATCGCGGGATCGTTGTTGATCAGGATCTTCATCCCGTTCTTGACGTCGTTCATGCCGTAGCTGGCCATCGATGCTCCTGGAGCTGCCTGGCGATCGGGCTGCCGGCAGCGGCTAGAATGGTGGGATCGGGTTCCGGCGCGGCCGGATGCCCCCGGAACTGACCCGACATGATACCTGCTGCCCTCCCCGCGCTGCAGCCGGCTCCGGCCGGTGGCGCCGCCGACTGGAAGCGCCTCTGGCGCGAAGCCGTGCGCGACCCGCGCGAGCTGCTGGCCCTGCTGGGCCTGCAGGACGCGGCCCCCGGCCTGTCCGACGAAGCCGCCGCGCAGTTCCCGCTGCGCGTGCCGCGCGGCTTCGTGGCGCGCATGCGCCGTGGCGACCCGAGCGACCCGCTGCTGCGCCAGGTGCTGCCGCTGGACGAGGAACTCCGGCCCGTGCCGGGCTTCGTCGCGGACGCGGTCGGCGACGCCGCCGCACGCGCCGGCCACGGCGTGATCCACAAGTACGCGGGACGCGCCCTGCTCGTCGCCACCGGCAGCTGTGCGGTCCATTGCCGCTACTGCTTCCGCCGGCACTTTCCCTACGCCGAGGAGACCGCGGCGGCCGGCGGCTGGCGCGAGGCGGTGGCGACGATCCGCGCCGACGCCTCCATCCACGAGGTCATCCTGTCCGGCGGCGACCCGCTGTCGCTGGCCACGCCCAAGCTGGCCGAGCTCACCGGCGCGCTCGCCGCGATCCCCCATCTCCGTCGCCTGCGCATCCACACCCGCCTGCCGGTGGTGCTGCCCGAGCGCGTCGACGATGCGCTGCTTGCCTGGCTGCAGGCCCTGCCGTGGCCGGTCGCGGTGGTGGTGCACGCCAACCATGCGCGCGAGTTCGACGACGCGGTGGACGCGGCGATGGCGCGCCTGCGCGCGGCCGGCGCGAGCGTGCTCAACCAGGCGGTGCTGCTGCGCGGGGTCAACGACTCGGTCGACGCGCTGGCCGACCTGTGCGAGCGCGGCTTCGCCGCAGGCGTGCTGCCCTACTACCTGCACCAGCTCGACCGGGTCGCCGGCGCCGCCCACTTCGAGGTGCCGGACGCGCGCGCCCGCGAGCTGCACGCCGCCCTCGTCGCCCGGCTTCCCGGCTACCTGGTCCCGAAGCTGGTGCGCGAGGTCGCCGGCGACGCATCCAAGCGCCCGCTCTGATCGCGCGCCGACGTAGACTAGGGGCTTCGCCGCATGGCATAAACGCCCGCATGCCGAAGAACCCGGACCAAGCCCTGCGCCTGATGATCGTCGACGACAGCGTCGAGGATGCCGAGGCCATCGTCAGCGCCATGCGCAACTCCGGGATCGCGGTGCGGCCGCTGCGCCCCGAATCCGCGGACGAGCTCGCCTCGATGCTCGGCGCGCAGCCGATCGACCTGGTGCTGGCCGCCCAGCAGGCCCGGCAGATCCCGTTCGCCGAGGTGATGCAGGCGATCTCCGGCAGCGGCAAGGACATCCCGGTGGTCGCGGTGAGCAACGGCATCGACGATGCCGGCTTCCACGAGGCGCAGAGCGCCGGCGCGCGCAACATCGCGCTGCGCCACAAGCCGCAGCAGCTGCTGGCGACGGTGCACAGGGAGTGGGACGACCTCGAGGGCCGCCGTTCGCTGCGCCGGCTCGAGGCGCGCATCCGCGAGACCGAGCGCCGCTGCGACACCCTGATCGAGTCCTCGCGCGACCCCATCGCCTACGTGCACGAGGGCATGCACATCCGCGCCAACAGCGCGTACCTGGAGATGTTCGGCTACGACTCCTTCGAGGACATCGAGGGCATGTCGCTGCTCGACCTGGTGGCGCCGCAGCACGTCGAGGACTTCAAGCACCTGCTCAAGGACCTCGCCAAGGGCGAGCCGCCGCCGCCGCGCTACGACCTGGAGGCGCGCGACATCGAGGGCAACGGCTTCCCGGCCTCGATGGAGTTCTCGCCGGCGCTGTACGAGGGCGAGTCCTGCCTGCAGGTGGTGTTCCGCCGCCAGGAGCAGGAGTTCGACCCCGGCCTGGCGCAGGAAATCGAGGAACTGCGCCAGCGCGACCAGGTCACCGGCCTGCTCAACCGCCCGACCTTCCTGCGCGCGCTGGAGGACGCGGTGGCCGACGCCGCGCAGAGCAACGGCCAGCACGGCCTGCTGCTGCTCGAGCCCGACCACTATCAGCGCCTGCTGCACGACATCGGCCTGGACGCCGCGGACGCGATCCTCGCGGCGATGGCCGAGCGCCTGCAGTCCGCGATCGGCGAAGACGCCGTCGCCGCGCGCTTCTCCGAGCACAGCCTGGCCGTGCTCGTGCGCAACAGCGACTACGCCACCACCACCGCGCTGGCCGAGCGCATCCGCGAGGCGTTCGCCTCGCACGTGTTCCCGATCGGCAACCGCTCCAGCGTGATCACCGCCAGCATCGGCGGCGTGCAGATCGGCGAGAAGATCGCCAGCGTCACCCAGGTGCTGGCCAAGGCCAACCAGGGCGTGCAGTCGTCCAGCGGCGTCGGCGGCAACCGCTTCGAGATCTTCGACCCCGCCGCCGCCGACCGCGCCGAGGAGGAGCACGTGCAGGCCTGGGTCGCGCGGCTGCGCGACGCGCTCGACCAGGAGAATTTCGTGCTGCACTACCAGCCGGTGATCAGCCTGCAGGGCGACACGGGCGCGGTCTACGAGAGCTTCCTGCGCCTGGACGCCGGCGACGGCGAGCTGGTCAAGCCGTTGAGCTTCCTGCAGATCGCCGAAGAGCACGGCCTGCTGTGGGAGATCGACCGCTACGTCGTCGGCCACACGATCGCCACCATCGGCCAGCGCATCAGCGCCGGCAAGCCGACCACGCTGCTGGTCAAGGTCAGCCAGGCCTCGCTCGACGACGACAGCCTGGTGCGCTACATCGGCGAGCAGCTCAGCGCCCACGGCGTGCCGGGCGAATACCTGGTGCTGCAGCTGCCCGAGGCCAAGGTGTTCACGCACCTGAAGGCCGCGCAGGAGTTCACCGCCGCGATCGGCAAGCTCGACTGCCGGATCGCGCTGGAGCAGTTCGGCGCCGGCCTGGATTCGTTCCAGCTGCTGGCCCACCTCAAGCCCAACCTGCTCAAGATCGACCGCAGCTTCGTCGAGGAGCTGCCGAAGAACCCCGGCAACCAGGAGCGCATCCGCGAGATCGCCGACAAGGCGCGCGAGCTGGGCATCCGCACCATCGCCGAGTTCGTCGCCGACGCGGCGAGCATGTCGATCCTGTTCTCGGCGGGCGTGGACTACGTCGAGGGCAACTTCCTCGCCGGCGCGGGCCCGGACATGTCCTACGACTTCGAATGACCGCGGGTCGGCCGGCCCGCTGACCCTCGTGGGAGCGGCTTCAGCCGCGAGTTCTTCCTGCCCTCGCCCGGCCATCCGGAAAGCTCGCGGCTGAATCCACTCCCACGGATCCGCTCTCCTTCCCCGCCGATGTCCGTCCCGCACTCCCCGTATCGCGGCCGCTTCGCGCCCTCGCCCACCGGGCCGCTGCACTTCGGCTCGCTGTTGGCCGCGTTCGGCAGCTGGCTGATGGCGCGCCACGCCGGAGGGGAATGGCGGGTGCGGATCGAGGACGTCGATCCGCCGCGCGAGGTCGCCGGCGCGGCCCGTGCGCAGCTGCGCACGCTGGAACGCTTCGGGTTGGTTCCCGACGGCCCGGTCGTGCGCCAAAGCGAGCGCGGCGCGCATTACCGCGAGGCGCTCGAGCGCCTGCTCGCCAGCGGCGACGCCTTCCCCTGCCATTGCAGCCGTGCCGACCTGGCCGCCAGCGGCGGCGTGCATCGCGCCTGCGTCGCCGGCGCACGCCGGCCGGACCCGGCGATCCGGCTGCGGGTGCCGGACGGCGCCGTGGTCGCGTTCGAGGACCGGATCCACGGCCCGCGCGTCCAGGACGTCGCGCGCGAGGTCGGCGACTTCGTGCTGCGCCGCGCCGACGGCCTGTGGGCCTACCAGCTGGCGGTGGTAGTGGACGACGCCGCGCAGGGCATCACCGAAGTGGTGCGCGGCGCCGACCTGCTCGACTCGACGCCGCGCCAGATGTTCCTGCAGCAGCGGCTCGGCCTGCCCACGCCGCGCCATGCGCACCTGCCGCTGGTAGTCGACGCGGACGGCCGCAAGCTGTCGAAGTCGACGGCGGCGCTGCCGGTCGACGACGACGACCCGCTGCCGGCGCTGCGGCTGGCCTGGCAGGCCTTGGGCCAGCCCGCGCAGGCCTGGCCGTCCACGCTGCCGCTCGCGGCGACGCTCGCCGCCGCGGTTGAGGCCTTCGACCCGGCGCGCATCCCGCGCACGCCGCCGGCGGCGCTCGCCGCAACGCACAACGACGCCGTCATCGACGCCGAATAGAATCGATCGCGACGGGGAACTGGCCCCATCGTCCACCTGGGAGAGGCGAGATGACCACACGCGTGGCACTGGTGACCGGCGGCACCGGCGGGATCGGCACGGCAATCTGCAGGCGGCTGGCGGCCGGCGGCCACCGGGTGGCGACCAACTACCGCAACGAGGGGAAGGCGAAGGCCTGGCAGGCGCAGATGAAGCAGGCCGGCTTCGACGTCGCCCTCGCCCGCGGCGACGTCTCCACGCCCGAGGACGCCGAATCGATGGTGCGCGAGGTCGAGCGCCAGCTCGGCCCCGTCGACATCCTGGTCAACAACGCCGGCATCACCCGCGACGGCACCTTCCACAAGATGAGCGCGCAGCAGTGGCGCGAGGTCATCGACACCAACCTCAACTCGGTGTTCAACGTCACCCGGCCCGTGATCGAGGGCATGCGCGAGCGCAAGTGGGGACGGATCATCCAGATCAGCTCGATCAACGGGCAGAAGGGCCAGTACGGCCAGGCCAACTACGCCGCCGCGAAAGCCGGCATGCACGGGTTCACGATTTCGCTGGCGCAGGAGAACGCGCGCTTCGGCATCACCGTCAACACCGTCTCGCCCGGCTACATCGGCACCGACATGGTGATGGCCGTGCCCGAGGAAGTGCGCAACAAGATCGTCGCCCAGATCCCCACCGGGCGCCTGGGCGAGCCGGACGAGATCGCCTACGCGGTGTCGTTCTTCATCCCCGACGAGGCGAGCTGGATCACCGGCGCCAACCTGGCGGCGAACGGCGGGCAGTACATGGGCTGGTGAGGCAGGGGCTGTCGGGGCTGCGGGATCGGGGCTGGAGCCTGGGCCGGATTGAAGCATTCCCCACGAACCGTCATTCCCGCGGAAACGGGAACCCGGCGACGTCGGCTGTTGGGCCCGGTCGGCGTCTCCTGCCGATGTATCGGTTGCTGCGGCGACGCGTCGGTGATCGAGTCCGGGCGATCGCTGCGCGTGGTCATGACCACGTTGTCGATTGCCGCAACCGGAAGGTGTAGGTCGGGCTACCGCCCCGACGTTCGCCATTCGCGGGCGTCGGGCACGTAGGCCCGGCCTACACGTGGCGGAAGGACACCAGGTTACCGCCCCCCAGCCCGCGCCTTGCAACCCGTGCTGCACTGCGCCATGCTGCGAAGACGCCTCGTTAGAGCCTTTGCTCCATGACCAAGCCGCGCGTCATCAAGAAGTATCCGAACCGTCGCCTCTACGACACCGACATCTCCAGCTACATCACCATCGAGGACGTGCGCCAGCTGATCGTCGATGGCGAGGAGTTCGAGGTCCGCGACGCCAAGAGCGGCGAGGACCTGACCCGGCAGGTGCTGCTGCAGATCATCGCCGAGCACGAGCAGGACGGGCAGCCGATGCTCTCGACCCAGCTGCTGGCGCAGATCATCCGCTTCTACGGCGACTCGCTGCAGGGCTTCATGGGCAGCTATCTGGACCGCTCGATGCAGACCTTCATGGAGCAGCAGGCGCAGTTCCGCCAGCAGATGGGCAGCATGCTCGGGCAGACGCCCTGGTCGATGATGAACCAGCTCACCGAGCGCAACATGGAGCTGTGGAAGGACTTCCAGGAGAACCTCGTCGCCGGCATGGGCCGCAACCCGTCCGGTCCGGCGAAGGACAAGGACACCGCCGGCAAGCGCGGCAAGTAGGCGGGCTTTCCATGGGCAAGCGCATCGCCGCCGTCACCGGCGGCATCGGCGGGCTGGGCACCGCCATCTGCAAGTCCCTCGCCGCGCAGGGCCGCACCGTGGTCGCGATCGACCTGGGCGACCGCGACGACCGCATCGAGGCGTTCCGCGACCAGACCGACGGGCTGGACGTGCACTTCGCCGCCGGCGACGTCTCCGATTTCGACGGCTGCGGGGCGCTGGTGGAAGCCATCGCCTCCCGCCACGGCGCGCTCGACATCCTCGTCAACGCCGCCGGCATCACCCGCGACACCACCCTGCGCAAGATGCAGCGCGCGCAGTGGGACGCGGTGCTGCGGGTCAACCTCGACGGCGTGTTCAACCTGTGCCGGCACGCGGTCGAGGGCATGGCCGCGCGCGGCTTCGGCCGCATCGTCAACATCAGCTCGGTGAACGGCCAGACCGGGCAGTTCGGGCAGACCAACTACGCCGCGGCCAAGGCCGGCATGCACGGTTTCACCATGGCGCTGGCGCGCGAGGTGGCGCGCAAGGGCGTGACCGTCAACTCGGTTTCGCCCGGCTACTGCGAGACCGCGCTGGTGATGGCGATGCCGCAGGCGGTCCGCGAGCGCATCGTCGAGGACGTGCCGGTGGGCCGGCTGGGCCAGCCGGAGGAGATCGCGCGCGCCGTGGCCTTCCTCACCGCCGACGATGCCGGATTCGTCACCGGCGCCAACCTGCCGGTCAACGGCGGGATGTTCATGTCGTTCTGAGCCCCGCCCCCGGCCCTTGTGGGAGCGGCTTCAGCCGCGATTTTTTTGTCGGTTGCGGTGCTGTAGGAGCGACGGGAGTCGCGACGCTTTCGCGATCGGAAACATGTCGCGACTTCCGTCGCTCCTACATGGCTCTCGAAGAGCTCGCGGCTGAAGCCGCTCCCACAACGCCGATCTACGGGGCGCCGGCGGCGCCGCCTTCGGGACAGAAACGCCTGCGGTATTCCAGCGCCTTGGGCATCAGCGCCTTGAGGTTCTGGATGCGGGTGCCGGAGCTGGGATGGGTGGACGCGAATTCCGGCGGCGCCTGCCCGCCACCGGCCTGGTCCATGCGCTCCCACAGCGGGATCGCCTCCTCCGGGTTGAAGCAGGCCGCCGCCGCCAGCATCAGGCCCATTTCGTCGGCCTGCGATTCCTGCTTGCGCGCGTACGGCAGCGAGCGACCGTAGCCGTAGACCGCCATCGCCATCTGCAACTGCTGCTGGTCCATGCCGCTCATCGCGCCGGCCATCTGGCCCAACTGCGCCAGCTTCTGCTCGGTCATGCGCTGGGCGCCGTGGCGCAGCAATGCATGGGTGATCTCGTGGCCCATCACGATCGCCATCGCGTCGGCGTTCTGCGCCACCGGCACCAGGCCGGTGTAGACGGCCATCTTGCCGCCAGGCAGGCAGAACGCGTTGGCCTGGTCGGACTGCAGCACGGTCACGTCCCAGTCGAACGAGTCCTCGATGTGCTGGGCCTGCATGTTGTGCTCGGCCGCCAGGGCATCCTCTACCTCAGGCACCTTGGCGATCAGCCGCTGCGCGATCGCGCGCACCTGCTGCGAGATCTGCGCGTTGGCGTCGACCGGGTTCTCCTGCGAGAGGATCTCCTGGTAGGCCTGCAGGCCGAGCGCCTTCTCGTCCTGCGGCGAGATGCTCTTGTCGATGAACACCTGCTCGCCGGTCAGCGGGTCGGTGCTGCGGTTGGAGAAGTAGTAGTACGCGCCGTAGGCGATGAAGGCCACCAGGATCAGCAGCCGCGGGCTGAAGCCGAAGCCGCGCCGCTGCTGGCCGTACTGGCTCCGCGCATCGCCGAATGGGTTCTGACGCATCGTCCATCCTCCATGCCCGCCGCCGATCGCGGCTCGTCTAGATCTCGCGCACCACCCGGAAGCCGATCCGCGCGTTGGTGCTGTCCACCGCCGCCGGCGCCCGCCACGAGGAGCGCACCTGCGCCGGCGCGCTGGCCCAGGAGCCGCCGCGCACCACCCGCGTCCGGCAGCCCGGGTTGAGCCAGGCCGAACCGTCCCTGGGCGCGCGGCGGTAGCCATCATGCCAGCAGTCGGCGACCCACTCGCTCACGTTGCCTTCCAGGTCGCGCAGGCCCCAGGGGTTGGCGGCGAAGCGCCCCACCGGCGCCGGGCCCCAGTAGCCGTCGCCGTAGCCGGGGAAGGCGTTGTTCCAGCGCCGCCCGGTCGGCGAGCGGTCGCGCTCGCCGGTGAAGTTGCCGGCGCCGCGGCCGGGCCCCTTCCCGCCCCAGGGATACACGGACGCGCTGCCGGCGCGCAGCGCGTACTCGAACTCGGCCTCGCTGGGCAGGCGGTAGCGCTGCCCGCTCTGCGCCGACAGCCATTCGACGTAGGCCTCGGCGTCCTTGGCGCTGACGTGCAGGACCGGCTGGTCGTCGCCCGCGGGCCCGCCGACGTAGTCGCTGCGCCAGTCGACGCCGCTGTCGCGCGCGAAGTTGCCGCTGCGTTCGTCGTAGGCCATCGAATAGCCGCGCCGCTCGGCGCGCGTCCTGCGCCCGGTGGCGTTGATGAAGCGGCGGTAGTCGCCGACGGTCACCTCGGTGACCGACATCGCGAAGCCGCGATCGAAGCGGATCGCGCGCTGCGGCCGCTCGTTGTCGGAGGCATTGTCGTCGTCGGCCCCTGCGCCCATGCGGAAGCCGCCATGCGGCACGACCACCATCTGCGGCCCGCGCGCGCCGTTCTTCAGCCCGTCGGTGAACTGCTGCCCGGGGCGGAACTGGCCGTAGTGCTCGGCCAGGTCGATGCGCTCCCGCAGTTCGGCCGCCATCGGGTCGCCGGGCCTGGCGATCAGCAGCACGTCGGCCAGGCGCCGGCGCGCGAGCGCGATGCCGTTGGGCTGGCCCAGCGCGGCGATGCCCAGGTCGCGCAGCCGGGCGATCCGGGCGCCGCGCATGCGCTCGATGCGCTCCCGGGCGTCGGGCACCGTGGGCATCTTCGGCCGCACCTTGCCGGCGGTGGCCAGCCAGCGCGCGGCGCCGTCGAAATCGCCCTTCTCAGCCGCCAGCTCGGCGTTGCGGATCAGCGCGCTTTCCACCGCCGCCACGCCCTGCATCGCGCGCGGCTGTTCCGGACGCAGCTCCAGCGCCTCGCGGAATTTCGCCAGCGCGCCACCGCCCTGGCCGCCGTAGTCGCCGTCGGCCAGAGCGCGCTCGCCGTCGCGGTTGAGTTCCCAGAGGGTGTCGGCTTCGTCGATGCGCCCGAGGAAGGCGCGCACCGCCTCGTCGTCGGCGTCCACCGCGCGCGCCACCGCTGCCGCCTGGTGGGCCCGGCGCAGCGCGCCGACGTCGTCGTCGGCGTCCGCCAGCGCCGCGTCGCCCTGCGCGAGCATCGCCCGCAGCGCGCGCCGCAGCCCCTCGCGCACGCGCGCGTCCTCCGGCGCCTGCTTCGCCAGCGCCAGGTACAGCGGGATCGCCGAGTCCGCGTCGACCGCCAGGTTGCCCGCCTCCAGCGCGGCGTCGGCGCGCTTGCGCGCGGCGTCGACCTCGTCCGGCCCGATCTGCTCGGGCGGCGGGCGCCAGGTCAGGGTTTCCGCGATCGCGTCGTCGCCGCTGATCGTGACGATGCCCTCGCGCGGCTGCGGCTTGCCGGCGGCCTGCTCGCGCGCCGCCTCGTCGCCGCCGCGCGAGCACGCGGCCAGCAGCAGCGCCACGAAGGCGATCCGGACGATTGCGCGCAAACCCTGCTCCCACCGCGACGGGCCGCCAGATTACGCCATCGCCCCCGATCCCCGCATGCGCGGCGCGGCGCATTTGCCGCTGCCCGGTGCGGCCGTTAGGCTGCACCATCGCCACCCGACCGATCGCCCGTGCCCCACTGGATCACCGACCCCGCGGAGCTGGAACGCCGCATCGCCACCCACCGCGGCCGCATCGGCCTCGATACCGAATTCATCCGCGAGCGCACCTACTGGCCGCAGCTCGCGCTGGTGCAGGTCGCGCTGGGCGAATCCGACGACGACATCCTGCTGGCCGACCCGCTCGCCCCCGGCATCACCGGGGTCCTGCGCACGCTGCTCACCGATGCCGCCGTGCTGAAGGTGATGCACAGCCCCAGCGAGGACCTGGTCGCGTTCCGGCACGCCTGCGGCGTGGTGCCCCGGCCGCTGTACGACACCCAGGCCGCGGCCGCGCTGGCCGGCGTCGCGGCGGGCATCGGCTACCAGCGCCTGGTCCAGGACCTGCTCGGCGTCGCCCTGCCCAAGGGCGAGACCCGCTCCGACTGGCTGCGCCGGCCGCTCTCGCCCGCGCAGCTCGAGTACGCGGCCGACGACGTGCGCCATCTGTTCGCCCTGCACGACGCCCTCGACGCGCGCCTGCGCGAACTCGGGCGCACCGCATGGCTGGAAGAGGACTGCGCGCGCATGGTCGACAACGCCGAGCGCGACGAGGCCGAGCGCTGGCCGCACCTGTCGCTGCGCGCGGCGCAGTTCCTCGACGACCCGGCGCGGCGCCGCCTGCTGCGCCTGCTGCGCTGGCGCGAGGCGCAGGCGCGCCGCTCCGACCGCCCCCGCAGCTGGGTGCTCGACAACGAACTGGCGGTGCTGCTGGCGCGCGACCCGCCGGCCGATCCCGCCGCGCTGCAGCGCTTGCTCGATGCCCACCCCAAGGCGCCGCGCAAGCTCGGCGACGCGCTGTGGCAGGCGCTGCAGGCGCCGCTGGACGATGAAGGCCAGGCGCCGGAGCCGCGCAACGAGGACCGGGACCGGCAGGCCCTGCGTCGGCTGCAGGAGGCCACCGCCGCGCGCAGCGCGCAGCTCGGCCTCCCCGACGGCGTTCTGGCCTCGCGGCGCTGGCTCGAGCAGCTGCTGGGCGTGGACGACGCGGCGGGCGGCTGGCCGGGGCCGCTGTCGGGCTGGCGCCGCGCCGAGCTCGAACCGGTCCTCGCGCCGCTGCTGGCCCCGCCCACGCCGGACGCTGGCTTGCCGGCCGGCACGTCCGTATAATCGCCGGCTTCGTGGGGCGGTAGCTCAGCTGGGAGAGCGTCGCGTTCGCAATGCGAAGGTCGAGGGTTCGATCCCCTTCCGCTCCACCACTCTTCGACGAAGGCCCCGCCACCCGGCGGGGCTTTTCGTTTCCGGCGCGCGCTCAGCGCACCGGGAAGTCGTAGGCGGTGCCGGGATCCGGCTCCGGCCGCAGCGTGTAGTGCCACCACTCGTCGGCGTAGTTCTCGAAGCCCTGCGCCTGCATCGCATCGCGCAACCGGTGGCGGTTGGCGCGCTGGCCCTCGGTCACGCCGGGCGAGTCGGTGTGCGCGAGCTCGCCGAAATAATCGAAGCCGGTGCCCATGTCGAGCGGCTCGCAATGCCCCCCGGCGGCGTCGCACTGCTCGATCGTGAGATCGAGCGTCGCGCCGCGGCTGTGGCCGGAATGCTCGGCGATATAGCCCGGCACCAGCGCCGGCTTGTCGAGCAACGGGTAGAACTCGGCCTTGTTGCGCAGGTCGGCCGGATCACGCGCCCAGCGCATGAAGTGCGCGACCGCGCGCACCGGGCGGTAGCAGTCGAACGCCAGCAGCCGCTGGTGCCGAGCCCGCAGCGATTCCTGCACGCGCGCCAGCGCCTCGGCGGCCGGGCGCAGCAGGTAGCAGCGCGGCGCCTCGTAGCCGTCGATCGGCGTGCCGACGAAGTTGTGGGCGCCGGCGTAGCGCATGTCGAGGCCGATGTCCGGCGCCAGCGCGCGGACGTCGACCATGCCGGCGGCCGCCGCGTCCTTCGCAGGCGACACCGTGGGCACCGAAGGCGTCGACGCGCAGCCCGCGGCGGCGCACAGCAGCAATGGCACGATGGCTGCACGCGCGTTCATTCCGTCCCGCCGCGCGGGCAATCGCCGGTGCGCACGAAGGCCAGGTCCTCGAAATCGCTGCTGAAATCGGCTTCCGGGTCGATCTTGGCCATCTCCAGCGTGCGCTTTCCGGCTGCTTCGCCGAAATCGAGCCAGGGCTCGGTGTCCACGCCGCGCCCGTTCCACTGCACGAGGAAGCGGTCGCCCGCGCGCATCACCTCGCCGGCCATCAGCGGCGACCTGGCGGAGGCGAAGCGCACGCCGTCGCCGGCCGGGCAGATCGACACGTCGCCGAACCACGGGTCGCGATACACGCCCAGCCGCGCGCCCATCGTCGCGGCGTCGACCGGCCGCCTCGACGAGGTGTCCGGCACGGGATGCTCCCGCTGGCCCGCCTCCGCGTCGCGATCGAGTTCGTCGGCGTAGAACGCCACCGTGCGCCCCTGCGCGGGCGCGGTGAACTGCTTGACCAGCACCTGCGTCAGGACCGTGCGCGCGTCGTCCGCGTCGGCGTTGATCAGGACCACGAAGCCCGCGCCCTTCTCCGGCAGCAGCGTGAGCGCCGAATACATCCCCGACAGCGTGCCGGTGTGCGAGACCTTCCAGGTGCCGTCGACGTCCGTCAGCCGCCAGCCGTAGCCGTAGGCCGAATAGTGGCTGCCGTCCCATGCGCGCATGCGCGCCGACAGCGGCATGATCGTCTGCGGCGACCACACCGCCTCGCGCTGCGCCTTCGACAGCCACGGCTTGCCGCCGACCAGGCCGTCCTGCTCCGGCCGCAGCCACATCGCGGCCCACTTCAGCATGTCGTCGAGGCTGCAGCGGATGCCGCCGGCGGCCATCATCGGCACGTTCGGCACCACCGCCTCGTCGGCGCCGGAGACGACGTAGCGCCCGTCGTCGCGCATGTGCGGCTGGGCGACGTTGCCGACGGCGTCGCGGTTCCATTCGCCGACCTGGCAGCGGTCCATGCCCAGCGGCCCGAACAGCTCGCGCCGCACGAGGGTTTCGTACGGCGCCCCGCCCGCGGCCGCAGCCACCTCGCCGGCGACGATGTAGAGCGTGTTGTCGTAGGCGTAGCGCGAACGAAAGCTGTACTTCGGCTTGAGATAGCGCAGGCCGTGGATCACGTCCGCGCGGGTGAACTGGTTGGGGCCCGGCCACAGCATCAGATCACCGGCGCCCGCGGGCAGCCCGCTGTTGTGGACCAGCAGGTCGCGCACCTGCATCTCGCGCGTCACCCAAGGCTCGTGCATGCGGAAGTCCGGCAGGTACTTCACCACCGGGTCGTCCCACGCCAGCTTCCCTTCATCGACCAGCCGCGCCAGCACGCCGGTGGTCATCGCCTTGCTGTTGGAGGCGATCTTGAACAGCGTGTCGCGGTCGATCTTCCTGCCGCTTCCGGCCTCGAGCTCGCCGGCGGTGCGCTCGTAGACAACCTTGCCGTCCGCGACCACGCCGACCGCGAGGCCCGGCAGGTCGTAGCGCGCGATCGTGTCGTCGAAGGCGCGGTCGAAATCCGCCTTCGAGGGCGCCTGCGCGCCCGCCATGCCCGCCGCCATGAGCAGGAGGAGCAGGCACGGGCCGCGGCATGGATGCTTCATCTGCTCTCCATCAGGATCGCCGCGCCGGCCATGATCCTGCCGCCGGGCGCGGGCAAAAAAAAAGGGCGGCCCGACGCGCGGGCCGCCCTGGGAGGACCTCAGAAGAAGTTCCAGGTCACGACGAGCTGCGTGTATCTCGGCGACTGCCACACGGTGCCCTCGCCGAAGTACGGCATCGGCGTGCCGGGCGTGCTTTCGTAGCGGGAATGCACGTTGACGACCGTCTGGCTGTTGAGGAGGTTGTAGACGGAGAGCCGGGCCTTCAGGTCGATGTCTTTCACCGGCAGCGTCCAGGTGACGTTCGCGCTCAGGTCCTTCACCCACGGCATGCGGCCGTACGCACCGCGCTCGGTGTAGACCAGTTGCCGCGTGGTCCAATCGCCGCAGCCGGATTCGCACAGCCAGCCCGAACCGCCGCCGCTGAACTCGCCGGGACCGCCGGCGAGGCGGTTGTCATTGGGCCAGCTCACGCCGAACGCGGTGATCGGCCCGCCCGAGATCGCGGAGAAGGTCGCGCCGAAACTCCACATGTCGTTGAGCTTGTAGCTTCCGCGCAGCTTGAACTGGTGGCGATGGTCGTTGAACAGGACGCCGTAGCGCTCGTTGACGGCCGGATGGTCGTAGTACTGCACCAGGTTGGTGTCGTTGTAGCCCAGATCCGAGTTCACGGGGCCCTCGATGTTGCCCTCGGACTTGGACCAGATGTAGCTGGCATTGAAGGCCCACTTGTCGTCCCAGGCGCGGTCGACCTGGAGTTCGATCGCCTTGTAGGTGCGCCTGGGCTTCTTGTAGCCGAAGATCTGCCCGCTGCCCGAGGCCAGGTAGCCGTCCTTCGAGCTGTCGAACGTCACCCAATCCTCGGTGTCAGGGCACCACAACGTGGTCTTTTCGCCCGGGTTGATGATCGGCCAGTCGCCGGAATACCACGGGCATCCTTCCACGTGCCGGATGCTCGTGTCTTCCACGGCACGGGTCACCTTGCGGTAAGTGGCGTTGACGCCGTACGACCATGCCTGGCTGATCGCCTGCTGGAATCCCAGGATGAATTCGTCCTGGAAGACCTGCTTCAGGTTCTTCGCGACCGCGGTGCGGACGTCGTCGGGCGCGGGCGCATTGCCCTCGGTGTTGACCGGGCCGATCTGTGGGCCGAGGTCCGGCGCAAGATAGGGAGTGCCGGTGATCGGATTGCTTGCCTCGGTCAAGCCATCGAGAACGTAGTAGGTGTGCTCGTCCGTGGTACCGCCGCCGAAGTAGTCGGTGAGCTTGTTCGTCAACGGGATGTAGTAGCGGCCCGCGTTGCCGAACAGCTTCATCGTGCCGTCGCCCCTCATGTCCCAGCTGAAACCGAGGCGCGGCGAGATCATGTCGCTGAAATCGGCCTTCGCGAAGGTCGCGCCCGAAGCGAGCGTGTTCTCGAACTTGTCGCCGCGTACGCCCAGGTTCAGGAGCAGGTTCGGGGTGACGCTCCAGTTGTCTTCCACGTAGACCGCCTGCGCCTTCGTCGAAACGGGAGCACCGGTGATGTAGCGGCGCGCATCGACGTAGGCCGTCACGCCGTCGGGCACGGCTACGCCGTTGGGGAGCACTCGATCCTCGCCGGTAGCATCGGCAGGCATGCCGAGCAAGGTGTAGCTCACCCCATCGCCCGGGTAAACCGTCGAGCTGTCGGAATCCATGACTTCCTGGTCCAGGCCGAAGCGCAGCAAGTGGTCGCCCAGCGTCCATTCGAAATCCAGCCGGGCTGCTTCGCGCTTGTCGAAGCGATCGGAGATGCTGTTGTTGGTCGGGTGGCAGCCCTCCTGCATGGTCGCATCGCCGAACAAGGCCGTGTAGCTGTCATCCCGGAAGACCTTGCTGCAGTCGGCATCCCACGGGCTGCTGACGGTGGAACTGCGCTTGTTGACGCCGTACATCGCCTTGGCGACGAAGTCGTCCGTGAAATGACCCGTGTAGGTGATCGACCAGTTGTCGCCGCCGGAGCCCGTGGTGGATTCGCCCGTCTTCTCGCCCCGCTCGGCGGCTTCCCAGTCGTAACTGTATGTGCTGGTGGTCGAATCGGACTTGTCGGAGAACGCCAGCAGTTCCAGCGAGTGGTTGTCGTTGATGTGCCAGTCGAGCTTGCCACCCCAGAAATCGTTGTCGCCCTCGGTGTAGAAGGCCTGGTTCGTATCGATGTCCCTCGGCTGGCTGTCGCGCAGCTCGTACATGCCGAAGAAGAACAGCCGGTCCTTCACGAGCGGACCGGAGGCCCAGACGTTGGTCTTGTAGAAGGAACTCTTGTCCCGGCTCGTGCGGTCGCGCGCGTCGAGGGTGCCATCGCTATGGAAATGGTCGTTCTTCGACGACGCCCAGGCGGAGGGTTCCATGGTCACTTCCGCGCCGGCATGGAACTCGTTGGTGCCCGAGCGCGTCACCGCGTTGATCACGCCGCCGGTGCTGCGGCCGAATTCCGCCGAGTAACCGCCGGTCTTGACCTGGAATTCCTGGAAGAAGCCGAACGGCACGGACGAGAAGCCCTGGCGGCGATACGGGTCGGTCACGTCGAGGCCGTTGATGTAGACGACGTTCTCCGCGACCGACGAGCCGCCGAAGGTCAGGCCGCCGAAGGTGGCGCCGGAGGAGACGACGCCCGGCGCCAGCAGGGCCACGGAACTCAGGTTCTGGTCCACCGGCAATCGCGCGATTTCCTCGCGCCTGATGTTGGTCGCCGACTCGGTCGAGCGCACGTCCACGCGGTTGATCACGCGCGAACCGACCACCTGCAACGCTGCCATGTTGACCACCCCGCCCTCGCTGGCAAGGTTCACCGTCGTGGTTCCGCCCAGCGTGACGCCGACGGAAACCGGTTCGCCGACGTTCTGGCCGTTCCGGCTGGCCTGCAGCGTGTAGTCGCCGATCGGCAACTGGCTCAGGCGGTAGTTGCCGTCGGCACCGACCGTGATCGTGCGTGTCAGGCCCGTGTCCGGGTTCACCAGGGTGATCTGGTCGCCAGCGGTCGCGCGGCCGCCCACCGCGCCGGTCACCGCCTGCGCGAACACCGGCGCCGAGGCCATCGATCCCAGGCACAGCCCCATCGCCATGCAAAGCGCGCGCTTGCGCAGGTTCCGCTTGCTGCTCATTTCCCTCTCCCCGGTACTTGTGGTTTCGATGATGGTGGTGATGTCTAGCCTTGCGCGCTTCCCTGCCCAGCCGGCAGCAATTGCCACTGGAAGTCGTAGTCGAGCTGGTCGAAATACAGGTTGCCGCCGTCCCACTCGGCCTCGCCGCGCTGGTTGTCGACGTCGTCGGAACGGAACTGCTTCTTGGGCGGCTCGAACGCCGTGCCCCAGTCCTGGTTGAAGGCGATGCGCCAGTTGTCGAGGCCGCCGAAGTAGAACCACTCCATCGCCGGGTCGTCGCCGTTGCCCTTGTCCGCCGCGAGCCGGCCGGTGGTCACGTCCATCGGCACCCAGCCGTAGGGCGCGAGGTAGACCTGGCCCCAGTCGTGGATGTTGCTGTAGTCGCCGTCGGAGAAGACCATGCCCGACTGCCAGCGCGCCGGGATGCCGTTCATGCGCAGCAGGGTGATCAGCAGCAGGGTCTGCTGGCCGCAGTCGGCGTGGCCGGCGTGCAGAGCGTAGTCGCTGATGTTGGAGATGGTCGAGTACTCGCGCGCGCCCGCCCACGGGATCCCGTCGACCGCCGCGAACAGCTTTTGCGCGATCCGGTATGGATTCTTCTCGTCGCCCACGACCTTGCGCGAGAACGCGCGCATCGCGTCGGTGAACACCACGTGCGGCGGCCGCTGCGCGACGTACGGCGCGAGCTCGGCCGTGATCTCCGGCGCGACCACCTTGTCCGGATCGACGGCGTGGTACTGGCCGAGGATGGTCAGCTCGTAGGTGACCGAGAACGCCGTGGGCTGGCCGCGCTGCGCGGTCTTTTCCATGTACACGGTGCGCTGCGGCGCGGACTCGGGCGCGATCCAGTGCGCCGACGGCACGCTGGCGACGAAGCGGACGTCCTCCTGGTGGCCCGGGATCGCCTGCGGGTACGGGATCCACGCCCGCACCAGCTTGCCCGCGGGCACGGCGTCGGCGTCGACCGTGAGGCTCTGGGTCATGCGCAACCGCAGCGGCAGCACGCTGCTGCGGTGCTGCGCCAGCGCGGCGTCGCGGATCGCCCGCTGGTGGACGTTGAGCGCCTCCATCGGGCCGTCGGTGATCGGCGCCAGCTTTGGATCGCGGCGCGCGCGCGCCTCTTCGCTGAGGCGGAACAGGTTCGAGGGCGAGCGGTTGAAGTAGAGCGTGCGGCCGTCGATCGCCATGTGCTCGAACAGGCCTTCGCGGTTCCACTTCGCGAACTCGGCGTCGGTCAGGTCCGGCACCTGCCTGCGCACGCGCTCGCGGACGGCGGCCTCGTCGAGGGTGAAGTCGAGCAGGATGCGGCGCATGCGCTCGCGCTGGAACGCGTACGCGCGGCGCGCGTCCGGCGCGAGCGTGGCGTCGGCCAACGCTTCGGAGATGGCGGCCTCGGCGGCCTTGAAGTCGCCCGCGTCGACCATGTCCTGCACCTGCGCAGGCGTGGTCGCCGCGCCCGCGACCGGGGCGATCGCCACCACCGCGAGCAACCACGCGAGCGTCGCCGCCTGCAGCGCGATGCCACGCCAGCCGCGCGGCCGCGCCGACGCCGCGATGGGCATCGCCGCCGGCCGGAAAACCGGATGGGCCGAGGTGGAATCCACGCCTCTCTGCTCCCGTTGCACGCGTCCCCGTCGTCACGGCTGTGTAACATGCGTCCGGACCACGGTCAATAATTTATTCGAAAAACTTGCAACGGAAGAAATATGTATTCCATGATGCGCCGGCGGGCGCCCTGCCCGCACCCGGGGGACGCATCGATGTTGCAATGCGGAAAGACGTTTCCGGCGCCACGGGTCGCGGACGCTGAACCGCCCGCGGCGCCACCGTGCCGAGTTCCATCGCCGGCGGCGACACTGTCCGTCCCCGCGCAGACCAGGACCGACCGATGAAGCCCTCCTTCCTCCTCGCCGCGCTGCTCGCGCTGTCCGCCGGCGCGCTGTCGCCGCAAGCCGCCGCGCGCGCCGCGCCCACCGGCGTCGTCGGCGTCGACACCCAGCAGCTCACGCCGGATTACTGGGTCGATCGCCAGCGCCAGGCCGACAGGGTCGTGCTCGATCGCGGCGCCATCGCCTCCCAGAACCGCCGGCTGCAACAGGACGACCCGTCGCTGCACGACGTCGAGGGATTGCCCACGCAGCTCGACGCGGCTCGCGTACGCGAATGGATCGAGGCGCTCTCCGTCCGCCCGGACAAGCCGCTCTACGACGAGCAGGGCAAGCCGGTGTCGAAGAAGGCCATCGACGGCTTCATGGAGGCGCTCAACCTCAAGGCCATCCCGAAGACGCAGGACACCCGCTACGGCCTGGTGGTGCACCGCGCGGACCTGCGCACCTTCCCGACCGCGACGCGGGTGTTCAGCAGCGCCGACGACACCGACATCGACCGCTTCCAGGAAAGCGCGTTCTTCCCCGGCACGCCGGTGGCGATCGTGCACCGCAGCCGCGACGGCAAGTGGCTGTTCGTGGTCGGCAACCTCTATGCCGCGTGGATCGAGAAGCAGTACGTGGCCGAGGGCAGCAAGACCCAGGTCTTCGCCTACACGCGCAAGGTGCCCTACCTCGTGGTCACCGGCGCCAAGGTCCGCACCACCTTCACCCCGGACCTGCCGGCGGTGTCCGACCTGCAACTGGACATGGGCGTGCGCGTGCCGGTGCTGCGCGAATGGCCCGGCACGCAATCGGTCAACGGGCAGGCCGCGTACACCTCGCACGTGGTCGAGCTGCCGGTGCGCAACGACGACGGCAGCCTGCGCATCGTCCCGGCGCTGCTGCCGCGCACCGCCGACGTGTCCGCCGACTACCTTCCGCTCACCCGCGCCAACCTGATCCGCCAGGCCTTCAAGTTCCTCGGCGAGCGCTACGGCTGGGGCAATTCCTACGGCACCCGCGACTGCAGCAGCTTCGTCTCCGAGGTCTACCGCAGCTTCGGCGTGCTGCTGCCGCGCAACACCCGCGACCAGGGCGTGAGCCCGGCGCTCAACCGGCTCGCCTTCAACCCGGCCGACGGGCGCGACAAGCGCATGGCCGCGGTGCGCGAGCTGCAGGTGGGCGACCTGGTCTACATCCCCGGCCACGTGATGATGGTGATCGGCTACGACGACGGCATGCCCTACGTCATCCACGACACCAACGGCGGCAGCTGGCTGGGCCCGGACGGGAAGATGGTCAGCGGCCACCTCAACGGCGTCTCGGTCACCCCGCTGCCACCGCTGCGCTTCAACCCGACGCAGACCTACATCGACCGCATCACCAACATCCAGCGCATCCGGCCCTGAGCCGCGACGCATTACAAGGCGATTCCATGAAGATCACCGACATCCGCTTCGGCATGCTGCGGGTCCCGCTGAAGACGCCGTTCAAGACCGCGCTGCGCACGGTGGAGACGGTCGAGGACATCGTGGTCAGCATCCACACCGACAGCGGCCACGTCGGCTACGGCGAGGCGCCTGCCACCGCGGTGATCACCGGCGACACCCATGGCTCGATCGTCTCGGCGATCAACAAGTTCATCGCCCCGCGCCTGGTCGGCGAGGACATCGCCAACCTCAACCGCATCACCCGCATCATCCAGGGCGCGCTGGAGCGCAACACCAGCGCCAAGGCGGCGGTCGAGATCGCGGTCTACGACCTGTGGGCGCAGCTGTACGACGCGCCGCTGTACAAGATGCTCGGCGGCGGCGAGCCGGTGATCACCACCGACATCACCATCAGCGTCGACCACATCGACAAGATGGTGGCCGACTCGCTATCGGCAGTGGACCGCGGCTTCGAGTCGCTGAAGATCAAGGTCGGCAAGGACATCGGCGTCGACATCGAACGGGTCAAGGCGATCTACGCCGCGGTCGAGGGCCGCGCCCTGCTGCGCCTGGACGCCAACCAGGGCTGGACCGCGAAGCAGGCGGTGTACGCGATGCAGTCGCTGGAGGACGCCGGCGTGCGGCTGGAACTGCTGGAGCAGCCGGTCAAGGCGCAGGACATGGACGGGCTGAAGTACGTCACCGACCGCGTCCACACGCCGGTGATGGCCGACGAAAGCGTGTTCGGCCCGCTGCAGGTGATCGACCTGATCAAGGCCCGCGCCGCCGACATCATCAACATCAAGCTGATGAAGACCGGCGGCATCTCCAACGCCATCCGCATCGCCGACATCGCGGCGCTGTACGGTGTGGAGTGCATGATCGGCTGCATGATCGAGACCAGCATCAGCGTCGCCGCCGCGGTGCACGTGGCGGTGGCCAAGTCCGGGGTCATCACCAAGGTCGACCTCGACGGGCCGTCGCTGTGCGCTTTCGATCCCGTGGACGGCGGCGTGACCTTCAACGAATCCGAGATCTCGATCAGCGACGCGCCCGGCCTCGGCATCCGCGAGATCCGCGGGCTCGAGCCGCTGGCGACCTGAGGCCGCTGGAGGCGCGCCATGTCTCCCTTGCTCAAGATCCGCTCCGAGCGCGACCAGATGTCGGCGATCGAACGCCGCATCGCCGACTTCATACTCGAGAACGCGCACCTGCTGCGCGACTACTCCTCGCAGCAGCTGGCCAGCGCGCTGGGGATCAGCCAGTCGAGCGTGGTGAAGTTCAGCCAGAAGCTCGGGTTCAAGGGCTATCCGGACCTGAAGTACTCGGTCGGCGAGTCGCTGGCGCGCGGCGACGGCGGCGACGACAACGGCGCGCCCGCGGCCAGCGCGGTCCCGCACCCGCACGCGGCGCTGGCCGAGGGCCTGTGGCGCGCCAAGGCGCAGGCCGAGGAGGAGACCCGGCTGATCAACCCGCCGGAGAAGATCGACGCCATCGCCGAGGCGGTGCGGCGCGCGCAGAAGGTGTTCGTGATCGGGCTGGGGCCGGACGGCATCCAGGCGCGCGCGTTCGCGATGAAGCTCTCGCTGCTCGGCATCCTCGCCGTGCACCACTTCGACCCGGTGCTGATGCCGGCCGCGGTGTCGTCCGCGGGCGGCGAGGACGTACTGCTGGTGTTCTCCGAGCACGGCCGGCAGTCGTCGCTGTGCCAGATCGCGCGGCTGTTCCACGAGCGCCACGGCAAGGTGGTGACGGTGACCCGCCACACCGCCAACCCGCTGCGCGCGCACGCCGACCTGTCGCTGCTGGTCTCGGCCCACGACGAGCGCGCGCACATCGAGCCGCTGCTGTACCAGACCGCGCTGCAGCAGCTGCTGGACCTGATCTTCCAGCTGCTGTGCGAGGACGAGGCGCGGTTGCAGCAGTTCGCCATCAACCTCGAGCGCATCCATCCGATGCTCGATGCCTGACGAATGCGCGACCTCGACAGGATGAGCGCACCAGGGCGCGACCGTGGCCATGCCGGCGAACCCCGGTCGCGCCCTGGTGCGCGCCTGCAGGGAACCATGATGATCCGGACACTTTTCACGCTTGCCATCGTCGTCCTGCTTGCCGGCTGCGCCTCGCGCGGCGGACCGCAGGCCGCCGCCACCGCCTGGCGCGACGCGCGGCAGCTGGTGCTGGTCACCACCGCCGGCTGGGATGCCGATGCGGGCACACTGCGCACGTTCGAGCGCGACGACGCGGGCGCCTGGCGCGAGCGCGGCGCCGCCGCGCCGGTCAGCGTCGGCCGAAGCGGCTCGGCCTGGGGCCTGGGCCTGCATCCGGCGCAAGCCGACGGGCCTGCCAAGCGCGAGGGCGACGGCCGCTCGCCGGCGGGCGTGTTCGCGATCGGCGGGGCCTTCGGCTACGCCGAACATGCCCGCACCGCCCTGCCCTACGCGCAGATGCAGGCGACCAGCTGGTGCATGGACGTGGTCGCCTCGCCCGACTACAACCGCATCGTCGACGCGGCCCGGATCGGCGACGACGCGGTGCGCGGCTCCAGCGAGCCGATGCGGCTGGACCTGCACAACCACGGCGACCAACGCTACCGAACCGGCTTCGTGATCGAGCACAACCCCGGCGCGCGCAAGGGCGCCGGCAGCTGCATCTTCGCGCACCTGTGGAAGGCGCCCGGCGCACCGACCGCCGGCTGCACCGCGATGGCGGACGCGACGATGCAGCGGCTCTACGGCTGGCTGCGGCCCGACGCGCGGCCGGTGTTCGTGCTGCTGCCCGAAGCCGAATACGATCGCCTGAAGACCTCCTGGCACCTGCCCACCCTGTAGGAGCGCACCAGGGCGCGACCGGCCTTCCCCGGGAAAGCCTGCGGTCGCGCCTTGGTGCGCTCCTACGCACACAACCTCGGATGGATTTGGCATGTCGATGACCACCCGCGTACTGCTCGGCCTCGCGCTCGGCGCCGTGATCGGGCTCGCGCTCGCGTTCTGGAGCCCGGCCGCGGCGACCGCGGTGGCAGGCTTCGTGCAGCCGATCGGCCGTCTCTGGCTCAACGCGCTGCAGATGACGGTGGTTCCGCTGGTCGCGGCGCTGGTGGTGCTGGGCGTGAACACGGCCAGCGACGCGGCCTCGTCCGGGCGCACGGCGCGCAAGGCGATCGTCGTCTTCCTCGTCCTGCTCACCCTGGCTGCGGCCTACACCGCCGCGATGGCGCCGTTCCTGCTCTCGCTGGCGCCGCGCGACGAGGGCCTGGTGGCGTCGTTCCGCACCGCGCTCACGCCGGTGTCGGCGCAGGCCGCGCCCGGCGGCTTCGGCGATGCGATCGCCGCGATCATCCCGTCCAACGCGATCGCCGCCGCGGCGCAGAGCGCGATGCTGCCGCTGGTGGTGTTCGCGCTGTTCTTCGGCTTCGCGCTCACCCGCATCGATCCCGGCCACAAGGCGCGGCTGCTCGACTTCACCCAGGCCATCGCCGACGTGATGATCGTGATCGTGCGCTGGGTGCTGTGGGTGGCGCCGCTGGGCGTGTTCGCGCTGGTGCTGGCGGTGTGCGCGCAGGTCGGCGCCGGCATCCTCGGCGCGCTGGCTTGGTACATCCTGCTGCAGTGCACGCTGTACGTGAGCGTGACGCTGCTGCTGTACCTGGTGGCGCGATTCTTCGGCGGCGAGCCGTTCAAGCGCTTCGCGCTGGCGATCCTGCCGGCGCAGACCATCGCCGCCAGCACCCAGTCCTCGCTCGCCTCGCTGCCGGCGATGCTCGAGAGCGCGCGCGTGCGCCTGGGCTACCCGCTGCACGTGAGCTCGCTGGTGCTGCCGATGGCGGTGTCGCTGTTCCGCATCACCAGCCCGGTGCAGTACCTGGGCGTGGCGGCTTTCGTGGCGTGGATCTACGGCATCGACGTCTCCGCCGCGCACGTCGCCGCCGGCATCGGCCTGGCGGTGATCATCAGCATGGGCTCGGTGGGCCTGCCCGGGCAGGTCAGCTTCATGGCGACCAACATGCCGGTCACGCAGGCGATGGGCCTGCCGGTGGAACCGCTGGGCGTGCTGCTCGCCGTCGACACCCTGCCCGATGTGTTCGCCACGCTCGGCAACGTCAGCGCCGACCTCGCCGCGACCAGCGTGGTGGCCAAGGGCGCCGCGCCGGATGCCGTCGATCCGCTGGGGCCGTTCGAGGGCGTGGCGGGGAAGCCGGAGGCCTGAGCCCGCGAACCATCCATCCGCCTGCCTCGTGGGAGCGGCTTCAGCCGCGAGCTCTTGCCGCTCACCGTTCCTCGCTCCTCCTCCGAAAAGCTCGCGGCTGAAGCCGCTCCCACGGAAGTTCCCGCACCCGCGGGGAGTGCAGCCGCGGGCCATGACCAACGTCACTTGCCTCGCGCCGGCGCCGGCCGCCACAGTCGACCGGGTTCGTCCCCTTCACGCCCGCGCCACGGGGAGTCGTCGCGCGCGGGCCACAGCGGTGGAGCAACCCGATGCACAGACGCGACTTCCTCGTGGCCAGCGGCTTCGGCCTGGCCGGCCTGGCCCTTCCCTTCGGCACCCGCGCGATCGCCGCCGAGGCGCTGCTGACGACGATGGACGTCGGCATGAAGAAATCCATCGCCGACGCCGCGCTGCAGGCGGCGAAGCAGGCCGGCGCGTCCTACTGCGACGCGCGCATCGGCCGCTACCTGCGCCAGTTCGTGATCACCCGCGAGGACAAGGTGCAGAACGTGGTCAACACCGAGTCCACGGGCGTTGGCATCCGCGTGATCGCCAACGGCGCCTGGGGCTTTGCGGCCACCAACGACCTGAGCACGACCGGCGTGGCCAATGCCGCGCGCCAGGCGGTGGCGATCGCCAAGGCCAACTCGAAGACCCAGACCTCGCCGGTCGTGCTGGCGCCGACCAAGGGCGTCGGCGAAGTGGCGTGGAAGACGCCGATCCGCAAGAACTCGATGGAAGTGCCGGTCAAGGAGAAGGTCGACCTGCTGCTGGGCGTCAACGCGGCCGCGACCAGGGCCGGCGCCAGCTTCGTCAACTCGATGCTGTTCCTGGTCAACGAGCAGAAGTATTTCGCCTCCAGCGACGGCTCCTACATCGACCAGGACATCCACCGCATCTGGGCGCCGATGTCGGTCACCGGCATCGACAAGGCCAGCGGCAAGTTCCGCACCCGCGACGGCCTGTCCGCGCCGATGGGCATGGGCTACGAGTACCTGGACGGCGACGCCTCGGGCAAGGTCGTCTCGCCCAACGGCATCGTCAACTACGGCGCCTCCTACGACATGATGGAGGACGCCGTCGCCGCCGCGAAGCAGGTGCAGGAGAAGCTCAAGGCGCCGTCGGTGAAGCCGGGCAAGTACGACCTGGTGCTCGATCCCTCGCACCTGTGGCTGACCATCCACGAGTCGGTCGGCCACCCCACCGAGCTCGACCGCGTGCTCGGCTACGAGGCCAACTTCGCCGGCACCAGCTTCGTCACCCTGGACAAGGTGAAGGAGCACTTCCAGTACGGCAGCGAGCACGTGAGCATCGTCGCCGACAAGGTCCAGCCCAACAGCCTGGGCCAGGTCGGCTACGACGACGAGGGCGTGCCGGCGCAGAAGTGGGACCTGATCCGCGACGGCAAGCTGGTCAACCTGCAGGCCATCCGCGACCAGGCCGGGATCCTCGGCCTCGACCACTCGCAGGGCTGCTGCTACGCCGACTCCTGGTCGAGCGTGCAGTTCCAGCGCATGCCCAACGTCTCGCTGCAGCCGGGGGCGAAGGACCTCACCCCCGCGGAGATGATCAAGGACGTCGAGAACGGCATCTACATCATCGGCGACGGCTCGTTCTCGATCGACCAGCAGCGCTACAACGCCCAGTTCGGCGGCCAGCTGTTCTACGAGATCAAGAACGGCCAGATCACGCGGATGCTGGAGGACGTGACCTACCAGATGCGCACGCCGGAGTTCTGGAACGCCTGCGCCGGCGTGTGCGACAAGCGCGACTACCGCCTCAACGGCTCGTTCTTCGACGGCAAGGGCCAGCCCGAGCAGGTCTCGGCGGTCTCGCACGGCGCCGCCACCGCGCGCTTCAACGGCATCAACGTCATCAGCAGCGCCCGCAGCCTCGGCTGACCGCACAGGAGACCACGAATGAGCATCCTCACCGAAGCCGAATGCAAGGCCATCCTCGACAAGGTCATCGCGCTGTCGAAGGCCGACGAGTGCACCGCGCAGCTGACCGGCTCGATCGACGGCAACATCCGCTTCGCCCTGAACAACGTCTCCACCAGCGGCATCGTCAGCGGCGTCGACCTGGCCGTGCAGGTGGCGTTCGGCAAGCGCACCGGCACCGCCACGATCAACTCCTTCGACGACGCCTCGCTCGAGCGCGTGGTGCGCCGCGCCGAGGAGCTGGCCAGGCTCGCGCCGGAGAACCCGGAGTTCATGCCGGCGGTCGAGAAGCAGGCGTACAAGCCCAGCAACACCTTCAACGCGGCCACCGCGGCGATCACGCCCGAGTTCCGCGCGCAGGTCGCCGGCGACTCGATCGCCGCGTGCAAGGCCGAGGACCTCGTCGCCGCCGGCTTCCTGCAGGACGGCCAGAGCTTCGAGGCCTTCGCCAACAGCAACGGCAACTTCGGCTACCAGACCGCCAGCAGCATGGACTACACCTGCACCGTGCGCACCGCCGACGGGCGCGGCTCGGGCTGGGTCGGGCGCAACCTCGGCGACGTCGGCCAGTTCGACGCCAACCGCGACATCCGCACCGCGGTGCGCAAGGCCAGCGAGTCGGTCGACGCCAAGGCGCTGGAGCCGGGCAAGTACACGGTGATCCTGGAGCCGGCCGCGGCCGCCGGCCTGGTCTCGTTCATGCTGTTCTACTTCGACGCGCGCCAGGCCGACGAGGGCCGCAGCTTCCTGTCGAAGAAGGGCGGCGGCAACAAGCTCGGCGAGCAGGTCTACGACCCGCGCGTGAACCTGCGCTCCAACCCCTGGGACCCGGACGTGCCGGTGATGCCCTGGGACGACGACGGCCTGCCGCGCGAGGACATGCCGATCATCCAGGACGGCAAGGTGATGGCGCTGGACTACTCGCGCTACTGGGCGAAGAAGAGCGGCAAGCGCGCGGTCGGCACGCCCGGCAACTTCATCATGTCCGGCGGCGACAAGTCGACGGCGGACCTGGTGCGCGGTACCCAGAAGGGCGTCCTGGTCACTCGCACCTGGTACATCCGCATGGTCGATCCGCAGACCGTGCTGCTCACCGGCCTGACCCGCGACGGCACCTTCTACATCGAGAACGGCGAGATCAAGTACCCGGTGAAGAACTTCCGCTTCAACGAGTCGCCGGTGATCATGCTCAACAACATCGAGGAGCTGGGCAAACCGGTGCGCGTGCAGGGCGACGAATCGCCGTTCACGATGATGCTGCCGCCGATGAAGCTGCGGGACTTCACGTTCACGTCGCTGTCGGATGCGGTCTAGCGCGGACACCCGGCAGGATAGTGGACGCAGGCCGGCGGCCGACGCCGGCCTGCGCGCATGCAGGGCATGAACCGCGCGCAGTTCCTGAAGCTGCTGCTCGGCGGCGTCGCCGGCGCCGCCCTGCCCCGCGCCGCCCTCGCAGCCGCCGCGCCCTACGACTTCCGCTTCACCCGGCTGAAGTACGAGTCCGGCGACTGGGACGTCGACCAGCGCATGCCCGCCAACATGCTGACCTCGCTGGTCGACTACACCAGCCTGCGCGTGGACCCGGAGGAGCACGTGGTCGCGCTGGCCGACCCGAAGATGCTGCAGGCACCGTTCTGCTACCTCGCCGGGCACAAGCTGGTGGAATTCAACCCGGCCGAGCGGCGCAACTTCGAGCGCTACGTGCGCAACGGCGGCTTCGTCTTCGTCGACGACTGCAACCACGACATCGACGGGCTGTTCGCGAAGTCCTTCGAGCGGCAGATGGCGTCGATCTTCGGCCCTGCGGCGCTCGGGAAGCTGCCCAACGACCACGCCATCTACCGCAGCTTCTTCGTCTTCAAGGACGGCCCGCCGGCCACCGGCATCGAGCTCAACGGCTGGGGCGACGACCTGGTGCACGACTACCTCAAGGGCATCACCATCGACGGCCACCTCGGCGTGCTCTACAGCAACAAGGACTACGGCTGCGAATGGGACTACGACTGGCGCAACAAGCGCTGGCTGGCGGAGGACAACACGAAGTTCGCGGTCAACATCGCGATCTACGCGTTGACGGCATGATGTCCGCCGCATCGCCCTCGCCGCGCGCGCCTCATGCCGTCATCCCCGCGAAGGCGGGGATCCATGGACCTTCGCTGTTGCCGGTTGCCTGGCGAAGGCGTCGGAGCAACGTCCTTGGATCCCCGCCTTCGCGGGGATGACGATCTCCACCTTCATTCATGCGCGTGCCAGCACAGGATCCGCAATGACCTCTCCCCTCACCGAATCCAGCCTCCAGGCCGAGCTCGACCGCCTGTCCACCCTGCGCACCGCCATCGCCCAGGCCATCGTCGGCCAGGACGCGGTGGTCGAGCAGCTGCTGATCGCCCTGCTCGCCGGCGGCCACTGCCTGCTCGAGGGCGTGCCGGGGCTCGGCAAGACCTTGCTGGTGCGCTCGCTCGGCCAGGCGCTCGAGCTGCCGTTCCGACGCGTGCAGTTCACGCCCGACCTGATGCCCAGCGACATCATCGGCACCGAGATCCTCGAGGAGGACCACGGCACCGGGCATCGCGTGTTCAAGTTCCAGCCCGGCCCGGTGTTCACCAGCCTGCTGCTGGCCGACGAGCTCAACCGCACCCCGCCCAAGACGCAGGCCGCGCTGCTGGAAGCGATGCAGGAGCGCACCGTGAGCTACGCCGGCGTGACCCATGCGCTGCCGGCGCCGTTCTTCGTGCTGGCCACGCAGAATCCGATCGAGCAGGCCGGCACCTATCCGCTGCCCGAGGCGCAGCTCGACCGCTTCCTGCTGCACGTGCGCGTCGACTACCCGAGCGAGGCGGAGGAGCGCGACATCCTCGCGCAGACCACCGGCACGCACGTGGCGCAGGTGCCTCGGGTGATGGATGGCGCCGCGGTGCTCGCGCTGCAGGCGCGCGTGCGCGAGGTGCACCTGGGCGAGGACCTGCTGGCGTGGATCACGCGGCTGGTGCGCGCCAGCCGCCCGCTCGACGGCGCCGGCGAGGAAGTGCGGCAGTGGCTGCGCTGGGGCGCCGGTCCGCGCGCCGGGCAGTCGCTGGTGCTGGCGGCGAAGGCGCGCGCGCTGCTGCACGGCCGCCTGGCCGCGACCCGCGACGACGTCACCGCGCTCGCCGCGCCGGTGCTGCGCCATCGCCTGCTGCTCTCGTTCGCGGCCGAGGCCGAGCGCAAGACCACCGACGACGTGATCGCGGGGCTGCTGCGCGACGTGCCATTTTCCGGTTGAACGGAACGGCAACTGTGGGAGCGGCTTCAGTTGCGAGCTTTTCAGGCAATGGTGAAACAACAAGAGCTCGCGGCTGAAGCCGCTCCCACGACGACTCCAACGCCATGGCCACCTTTCCCGACCACGACCTGATCCCGCCCGGGGTGCGCGCGCGCCTCGGCGGGCTGCGGCTGGCCATGCGTCGCCACGCCAACGCGCCCGGCCACGGCGTGCACGCCAGCCGCAGCCGCGGCGCCGGGCTGGAGTTCGCGCAGTACCGTGCCTACGAGCCGGGCGACGAGCCGCGCCAGGTCGACTGGAAGCTGTACGCGCGCTCGGACCGCTTCTTCGTGCGCGAGGCCGAGCGCGAAAGCCCGCTGGCCGCATGGCTGCTGATCGACGCCAGCGCGTCGATGGCGCAGGCCGACGAAGCGCGCCCCGGCTGGTCGCGGTTGGACGCGGCGAAGGCGCTGGCGGCGTGCACCATCGAGCTCGCGCTGCGCCAGGGCGACCGTTTCGGCATCGCCGCGGTCGGCGGCGACGGGCTGCAGGTGGTGCCCGCCGGCAGCGGCGCGCGCCACCGCGATCGTTGCCTGCTCGCGCTGCATCGATTGCGCGCCAACGGCGCCTGGCCGGACGCCGAACGCCTGCGCCCGCTGTGGGAAGCGATCGCCGCCGGCTCGCTCGCGCTGCTGCTGGGCGACTGCTTCGACGAGGCCGCGGTCGCGCTGGCCGAGCGTCTGTCCGCGGCGCGGCGCGAAGTGGTCGCGATCCAGCTGCTCACCGTCGGCGAGCGCGACTTCGCGTTCCGCGGCGGCCACCGCTTCCGCGATCCCGAGACCGGTGAGGAACTGCTCGGCGACGGCGTCGCGCTGCGCGCCGGCTTCCTCGCCCGCTTCGCCGCCGCGCGCCAGGCGCTCGACCGCCGCTTCGACGCCGCCGGCATCCGCCACGCCGCGCACGTGCTCGACGAGCCGCTCGATGCGCCGCTGCGCGCGCTGTTCGGCGCGGGAGGCGACGCATGAGCCTGGCGCTGCTGCTGCCGGCCGCGCTCGCGGCGCTGGCGGCGCTGCTGCTGCCGCTGCTGATCCACCTCGCCCGTCGCAGCGAGCAGCGCATCACCGACTTCGCCGCGCTGCGCTGGCTGGCCGCGAATCCACGCCCGCGCCGCAAGCGCCGCTTCGACGAGCGCCTGCTGCTGTGTGTGCGCCTGCTGCTGCTCGCCGCGCTCGCGCTGCTGCTCGCGCGGCCGGTGCTGTCCGGCCGCCCCGACACGACACCGTGGATCGTCGCCGCGCCCGGCGTGCCCGCCGCCGTTGCGCGCGCGGCCGCCGGCGACGGCGACGCGCGGCTGCGCTGGCTCGCACCGGGATTCCCCGGCCTCGACCGGCCCGCGCCTCCGGCGCGCGAGCCCGTCGCCAGCCTGCTGCGCGAACTCGACGCCACCCTGCCCGCCGGCGCGCCGCTGACCGTGCTGGTGCCCGCCGTGATCGACGGCGCCGACGCGCAGCGGCCCAGGCTCAGCCGCGCGGTGGACTGGCGCATCGTGGCCGATGCGCCGGTGCACGCCGCGGATGACGATGCGCGCGCCGGCGATCCACCACCACGCGAGCCGGCCGATGGCGCGGCGCGCGCGATCCCCGCGCACGCCGCTGCGGATGCAACCGATGGACACAGCGATCCCGACGTTCCCGCGCATCCTCTCCAGCTCGTCGTGCGCCATGCCCACGACGCAGCCGGCGTGCGCTACCTGCGCGCCGCGGGCATCGCGTGGCGCACCGCGCCCGCGACCCCGGCCGGCAATGACGCCGCGGACCGCGATCGGTCGCGGCCGGACGCGGGCATCGCGCCGCAGGATGGGCGCGCGGTGCCGACCGCCAGCGCGGGCGCCGCTTCGCCCGTCTCCGTCGCCGACAGCGCCCAGCCGCTGCCGCCGGGCGCCCGCAACCTCGCCTGGCTCGCGCCCGGACCGCTACCGGACGGCATTCGCGCCTGGGTGCGCGAGGGCGGCCGCGTCCTGCTGCCCGTCGAGGCGCAGGTGCTGGAGCTCGCCGACGCGCCGCCGCTCTGGCGCGACGACGAAGGCAACGTCCTGGTGCGCGGCGCCACGCTCGGCCGCGGCCGGTTGATGCAGTTCACCCGCGCGCTGGCGCCGTCGGCGATGCCGCAGCTGCTGGAGGCGGATTTTCCGACGCGCCTGCGCGCGCTGTTCGCCGATCCGCCGCCCGCGCCGGCGCGCGTGGATGCGCGCGACTACGCGCCGGCCACCGGGCTTGCGCCTTTCCCGGAAACGCCGCGCCCGCTGTCGCCCTGGTTGGTCGCGCTCGTGGCCGCGCTGTTCGCGCTGGAACGCTGGCTGGCGAGCGGCCCGCGCCGGGAAGCCGCCGCATGAGCGCGGCCGCCCGCAACGCGGATGCAATCCTGCGCGCATCGCGTTCTGGCGCGCGGCGGCGGTGCGTGGCGATCGTCGCCGCGTTCGCACTGCCGTGGCTGTGCGGCCTCGCGGCGCTGGCGTGGCGCAGCGGCTGGGCGACGTGGTCGCTGGCCCTGTGCGCGCTGGCGCTCGCCACGACGGTTGCGCTCGCCTGGCGCGCGGCGCGCACGGTCGACGCGCGCTGGCTGGCGCGCCGCCTCGATGCGCGGCGCGCGGACATGGAGGACAGCGCAGCGCTGCTGTTCCGCAACTCCGGCACGCCGCCGGCCACCGATACCCCCCTGCAGCGCCTGCAACGCGAGCGCCTGCGTCGCCGGCTCGAAACCACTCCGCTGGCCGACCTGCGCGATCGCTGGCCGCTGCGCGCGCTCGCAACGTCCTGCGCCATCGCGCTCGCGCTGCTGGCCGCCGTCGCGCTGTGGCCGGCGCCGCGCGTGGCGATCGAAGGCGCCGCGCCGACGGTGGCATCCGGCAAGCCCGGCGCTCCGGCGCTGCCGCGCCTGCTGTCCACGCGCCTCGAGATCCGCCCGCCCGCCTACACGAGCCTGCCCGCGCGCGCGCAAACCGCGCTGGATGCGAAGGTCCCAGAAGCCGCCACCCTGCGCTGGACGCTGCGCTTCGCGCCGCAGCCCACCGCCGCGACGCTCGCCTTCCACGATGGCCGCCGCGTCGCGCTGCGCCGCGAAGGCGACGCCTGGACCGGCAGCCTGCGGCTCGAAAAATCCGCCCTGTACCGCATCGAGCTGCCCACCCCGCTGCCGAAGCCACAGGCGGCGCTGCACCGGATCGACGTCGTCGCCGACGCGCCGCCGGTGCTGCGCGCGCTCGCGCCCGACCGCAACCTCAGCCTGCGCGCCGAGGGCCAGCGCGCGTGGTCGCTGCGGTTCGAGGCCGACGACGACCATGGACTCGCGGCGAACGCTCGATTGGAGGTCGTGCAGACCCAGGGCGGCGGCGAGAACATCACCACGCGGCAGCGCACGCTCACGATCGCTGGCCAGGGTGGCCGGCGGCACCGGCGCTACGCGCACGTGCTCGACCTCGGCGCGCTGGGCCTGTCCGCCGGCGACGACCTGATCGTGCGCCTGGTCGTCTCCGACAACCGCAGCCCCCGCGCACAGCAGACCGCCAGCCCCAGCTTCATCCTGCGCTGGCCGCCCGAGGCCGCGGCCGAATCCAGCGGCATGGAAGGCCTCGTGCGCACCACGATGCCGGCCTACCTGCGCAGCCAGCGCCAGGTGATCATCGACGCCGAGGCGCTGCTCAAGGACAGGCCAAAACTGCAGTCGGAACGGTTCACCAAGCGGTCGAACGAACTCGGCGGCGACCAGCAGGCGCTGCGCCTGCGCTACGGCCTGTTCCTCGGCGAGGAAAGCGAGGGCGCGCCGGCGGCGCCCCCCAACGACCTGCCGACCAACGACCTTCCAACCAACGACGCCGAGGACACACGCCAGGCGCAGGCGCCGGCATCGCACGACGAGCACGACGCCGGCGCGCCACCGAAACCGCCGGCGGGGTTCGGCGAAGCCGGCGACATCGTCGCCGAGTACGGCCACGTCCACGACCAGCCCGAGGCCGCGACCCTGCTCGACCCGGAGACGAAGGAACTGCTGCGCGCCGCGCTCGGCCAGATGTGGCAGTCGGAGCTGCACCTGCGCCAGGGCGATCCCGCCGCGGCGCTGCCGTTCGCCTACAAGGCGCTGGGCTTCATCAAGCAGGTGCAGCAGGCCGAGCGCATCTACCTCGCGCGCACCGGCATCGAGATCCCGCCGATCGACGAAGGCCGGCGGCTGGGCGGCGACCGCGCCGGCCTGGCCAGCCGCCGCGACGTGCTCGCCGCGGCGACGCCGCCCGACCAGGCGCCGATGGCGGCCTGGCAGGCGCTGCAGGAGACGCCCGACGCGCGCGCGGCGACGCCCGACTACGCCGCGCTCGAGCGCTGGGCGCGCTCGCCCGAAGCGCACGTCGCCGACCCGCTGGCGCTGTTCGCCGCGATCGACGCCGCGCGCGGCGATCCCGGCTGCGCGCCTTGCCGCGCACGCCTGCGCGCGGCGCTCTGGCCGCTGCTGCCGGAACCGCCCGCCGGCGCGGCGCCGCGCACGCGCGCGGACGCCGTCGGCGCGGCGTACCTCGACGCACTGGACGACGGAGGCGCGCGATGAGCTTCGCCTACGCCAGCGCCAACGCGATCGCGATCGCCTTCGCCGTCGTCGTCCTCGCGGCGAGCGCGCGACTGCTGTGGCGGTTCTTCCGCACCGACGCCGCCCGCCGGCCGCGCGGCTGGCGCGTGGCCGCGCTGCTGCTGGCGCAGGCGCTCGGCGCCTGCCTGCTGTACCGCACGCTGTTCCCGCCGCAGGAGCGCGGCGAGGCCGGGGTGCTGGTGGTCGCCACCGCGGGCGCCGACCGCGCGCAGCGCGCGGACCGGCCATCGGCCGCGCAAGTCGTGGCCCTGCCCGAAGCGCCGGTGCTGGCGGACGCCCGGCGCCTGCCCGACCTCGCCACCGCGCTGCGCCTGCATCCCGGCACCACGCGCATCCGCGTGCTCGGCGCCGGCCTGGCGGCGCGCGACCTCGATGCCGCGCGCGGCCATGCGCTCGAGTTCGTCCCCGCGCCGCTGCCGCGCGGGCTGGTCGCGCTGTGGCCGCCGCGCCGCGTGCAGGCCGGGCGGCGCTTCGCCGTCGCCGGCCGCGCCAACGGCCTGCGCGGCGGGAGCGTCGAGCTGCTCGATCCCGCGGGCGCGATCGCCGCGCGCGCGGTGCTGCCCGCCGACGGCGCGTTCCGGCTCGGCGCGGACGCGGTCGGCGCGGGTCTGGCGCAGTGGCGGCTGCGCCTGCGCGACGGGCGCAAGGCGGTGGTGGAGGACGTCGCGCTGCCGCTCGACGTCGCCGCCGGCGCGCCGCTGCGCGTGCTGCTGCTGGCCGGCGCGCCGAACGCCGAGCTGAAATACCTGCGCCGCTGGGCCAGCGACGCCGGCCTGTCGCCCGAGGCGCGCATCGAACTGGGCGCCGGCATGCGCATCGGCGACGCGCCGGCCGCGCTCGACACCGCGACGCTCGCGCGCCAGGACCTGGTGGTGCTGGACCAGCGCAGCTGGGACACACTGGGCGGCGCGCGGCGCGCCGCGCTGCTGGCCGCGGTGCACGACGGCCTCGGCCTGCTGCTGCAGCTTCCCTACGCCACCGCCGCCGGCGAGCGCGCGACGCTGCGCCGGCTCGGCTTCGGCGCGGAGGCCGCCGGCCCGGCGCGCGAGGTCGCGCTGCCGGCGACGTCCGCCGCGACGACGGCAACCGGCGACGCCGCGGCATCCGCGAACGCGGCGCCGAAGGCCGACGCCGCGCCGACGCCGAAGCTCGTGCGCGGTCCGCTGCGCATCGCGGGCGACGACACCGTCGTGCTGCTGCGCGATGCCGGCGGCGCGCCGCTGGCCGGCTGGCGTGCGCATGGCGCCGGCCGCATCGGCGTGGCCACCTTCGACGAAAGCTGGCGGCTCGCGCTCGCGGGCCGCGAAGACCTGCACGGCGGGCTGTGGAGCACCCTGTTCTCCACGCTCGCGCGGCCGCGCGGCGGCGCGCTGCCCACGATCGACGGCGATGCCCGCGTGGGCGAGCGCGTGGTGGCCTGCGGCCTGCGTCCGGGCGCGCAGGTCGTCGCGCCCGACGGCAGGCGCAGCCGCCTGCTCGTCGACCCGGCCAGCGGCGTGCGCGCCTGCGCCGGGTTCTGGCCGCGACAGCCGGGCTGGCACCTGCTGCAGGAGCCCGCTTCCACGCAGGCCGGCGACGCGCGCGCGATCCATTTCCCCGCGCGCGGCGCCGACGAAGCGCCGGGCCTGCGCGCCGCTTGGCTGGCCGACGCGACCCGGCGCCTGGCCGCGGCCAGTGCCTCGCCGCGGGCCGGCGGCGACGGCCCGCTGCTGCCCGGCCCCCGCTGGCCGTGGTTCCTGGGCTGGCTGGCGCTGGCCGCGGCCGGCTGGTGGTTCGAGCGCTCGCGCCTGGGCGCCGCGCGGGACGCGCGCGGGCAGGCCTGAACCACTGTCATTTCGAGCAAAGCGAGAAATCCGGGGCCGGATCCGACGTGGTTCCGCGAAGCCCGGAATGAACTGGGCCCCAGGCTTATCCAGTCCCGGGCCACCCTGTCCCGGCCTGCTCGACGATTTCCGGCCCGTCGCGCGTTCGTGCGAAAATGCGCGGCTAATGCCCCCGTAGCTCAGCTGGATAGAGCGTCCCCCTCCTAAGGGGAAGGTCGTGCGTTCGAATCGCGCCGGGGGCGCCAGTACGCCCATCACCGACGAGACTGCCCCACTTCCGTCATTCCCGCGAACGCGGGAACCCAGTGGCTCGGCCCTTTCGCAATGAAGGCCGGCACGTCACTGGATCCCCGCCTTCGCGGGGATGACGAGCCCTGGCGGGACGACGAGCGGTGGCAGGGCGTCCCCGCATCCGATCGCAGGAGTTGATCCATGACCCACCCCGTCCTCACCGCCCTCGGCCTGTCCGGCAACGAATCCGGCACCTACCTCGGCAACGGCGCATGGTCGAAGACCACCGACGCCGGCGTGCTCGAGCCGGTCAACCCCACCGACGGCGAAGTGCTGGCGAAGGTGCAGGCGTCCTCGCAGGCCGACTACGACGCGATCGTCGAGCGCGCCCAGGCCGCGTTCAAGGTCTGGCGCACCACGCCGGCGCCGCGCCGCGGCGAGGCGATCCGCCTGTGCGCCGACGCGCTGCGCGCGCACAAGGACCAGCTCGGCTCGCTGGTCGCGCTGGAGATGGGCAAGTCCAAGCCCGAGGGCGACGGCGAGGTGCAGGAGATGATCGACATCGGCGACTTCGCCGTCGGCCTCTCGCGCCAGCTCTACGGCCTGACCATGCACAGCGAGCGCCCCGGCCACCGCATGTACGAGCAGTGGCACCCGGTCGGCCTGGTCGGGATCATCTCGGCGTTCAACTTCCCGGTCGCGGTGTGGGCCTGGAACGCGTTCGTGGCCGCGGTGTGCGGCGACATCTCGATCTGGAAGCCCTCGCCCAAGACCCCGCTGTCGGCGATCGCCGCGGTGCGCATCTGCAACGAGGCGCTGCGCAAGGCCGGCTTCCCCGACCTGTTCTTCCTGTTCAACGACGCCGGCACCGAGCTGGCCGCCAGCTTCGTCGACGACCGCCGCATCGCGCTGGTGAGCTTCACCGGCTCGACGAAGGTCGGCCGCCAGGTCGGCGAGCGCGTCGCCCAGCGCATGGGCCGCTCGCTGCTCGAGCTCGGCGGCAACAACGCGATCATCGTCGACGAGACCGCGGACCTGAAGCTGGCGATCCCGGCGATCGTGTTCGGCGCGGTCGGCACCGCCGGCCAGCGCTGCACCACCACGCGCCGGCTGTTCGTGCACGAGTCGATCTTCGACGACGTGCTGGGCAAGCTCAAGACCGCCTACGCGCAGGTCGAGAAGAAGATCGGCGACCCGACCGACCCCGCCAACCTGATGGGCCCGCTCAACAGCCAGGACGCGGTGAAGGCCTACCTCGCCGCGATCGGGAAGGCCACGGCCGCCGGCGGCACCGTCGAGTCGGGCGGCAAGGCGCTCACCGACCGCAAGGGCAACTTCGTGCTGCCCGCCCTGGTCAGCGGCCTGGGCAACGATGCCGAGGTCGTGCAGACCGAGACTTTCGCGCCGATCCTGTACGTGATGAAGTATTCGCGGATCGAGGACGCGATCGCGATGCAGAACGACGTGCCGCAGGGCCTGTCGTCCTCGATCTTCACCACCAACCTCAAGGCGGCCGAGGCCTTCCTCGCCGCGTCGGGCTCGGACTGCGGCATCGCCAACGTCAACATCGGCACCTCCGGCGCCGAGATCGGCGGCGCCTTCGGCGGCGAGAAGGAAACCGGCGGCGGCCGAGAATCGGGCTCGGATGCGTGGCGTGCCTACATGCGCCGCCAGACCAACACCATCAACTACTCCGACGCGCTGCCGCTGGCGCAGGGCATCAAGTTCGACCTGTGAGGGACGCGCGCCGCGCATGACGGACGCCGCGCCCACCGGACGCCACGGCAGCCGCGCCGCGGGCCGCGCCCGTCTTCGGCGCGGCCGCGGTCGCGGCTATGACGGGCGCGTGTTCACCGGTACCCTTGCCCGGCCCTCGCAGACGAGCTGACATGTACGGACTCGCCCGCCCCTTCCTGTTCGGACTCGACGCCGAAAGCGCGCACGGCGCCGGCCTGGCCTCGCTCGAGGCGGCCTACCGCGCGGGCCTGTCGCCGCTGCTGGCGCGGCGCCCGAAGGCGCTGCCCACGCGCGTGTTCGGGATGACCTTCCGCAACCCGGTGGGGCTGGCCGCGGGGCTGGACAAGAACGGCGAGCACGTCGACGCGCTGCTGGCGCTGGGCTTCGGCTTCGTCGAGGTCGGCACGGTCACCCCGGAGCCGCAGGCCGGCAACCCGAAGCCGCGCATGTTCCGCCTGCCGCGCCACCGCGCGGTGATCAACCGGCTGGGCTTCAACAACGACGGCATCGAGGCGCTGCTGCGCAACGTCGGCCGCGCGCGCCGCCGCGACGGCCTGCTCGGCATCAACATCGGCCGCAACAAGGACACGCCCAACGAGCTGGCCTCGTCCGACTACCTGTTCTGCCTCGAGCGCGTGTACCCGGTGGCCGACTACGTCACCGTCAACATCTCGTCGCCCAACACCGCCGGGTTGCGCGAGCTGCAGGAGGAGCAGTCGCTGCGCCGGCTGATCGGCGTGCTGCGCGAGGAGCAGGAGCGGCTGGCAGCCCGGCACGGCAAGTACGTACCGATGCTGGTCAAGGTCGCGCCCGACCTGTCAGACGACGACATCGACGCCGCCGCGCGCGTGCTCGGCGACATGCGCGTGGACGGCGTGGTCGCCACCAACACCACGGTTTCGCGGATCGCCGTGCAGGAGGATCCGCTGGCGCGCGAGACCGGCGGGCTGTCCGGCGAACCGCTGATGAACAAGTCGACCGCGGTGCTGCGCATGCTGCGCACGCGGCTGCCGGACTCGATCCCGCTGGTGGGCGTGGGCGGCATCCTGTCGGGCGCGGACGCGGCCAAGAAGATGGCCGCCGGCGCCTCGCTGGTGCAGTGCTACACGGGCCTGGTCTACCGCGGCCCCGCGCTGGTGGGCGAATGCGTCGAGGCGATCCGCCGGCGCAAGGAAGCGCCCAGCCGCGGCAACGTGCCCAACGAATGAGCCCGCGATGACGTCCGGCTACCGGGTCGCGCGCGAGGCCGACCTGACCCCGCGCAACACCTTCGGCGTGGCCGCGCGCGCGCCGTTGCTCGTCGAGGTCGACGCCGTCGCCGCGCTGCCGCGGCTGTTCGCCGAAGGCGTGCTCGATCCCGCCGATCCCGCGCTGCTGGTCCTGGGCGGCGGCAGCAACCTGCTGTTCGCCGGCGACGCGCCCGGGCCGGTGCTGGCGCTCGCCGCGCGCGGCCTGTCCATCATCGACGGCGACGGCGACGCCGCCATCATCCGCGCCGAGGCCGGCGCGCCCTGGCACGGCTTCGTCATGCACGCGCTCTCGCTCGGCCTGTGCGGGCTGGAGAACCTGGCGCTGATCCCGGGCACCGTCGGCGCCGCGCCGATCCAGAACATCGGCGCGTACGGCGTCGAGGCGGGCGATCGCATCCACGCGGTCGAGGCCTTCGACCGCGGCAGCGGCGCCATCCGGCGCCTGTCCCAGGACGAATGCGCCTTCGCCTACCGCGACAGCCTGTTCAAGCGCCAGGCCGACCGGTTCGTGGTGACCGCGGTCGAGTTCGCGCTCGCGCGCGCGCCGCGCCTGCACCTGGATTACGCGGGCATCGGCGAGGAACTCGCGGCGATGGGCATCGCCGCTCCGCGCCCGCTCGATGTCGCCGAAGCCGTGTGCCGCATCCGCTGCCGCAAGCTGCCCGACCCCGCCGTGGTCGGTAACGCCGGCAGCTTCTTCAAGAACCCGATCGTGCCCGCGGCGCAGGCCGGCGCGCTGCGCGAGGCGCACCCGGGGCTGCCGGTGTTCCCGGCGGCGCCCTTCCCCGCCGACGCCGCAGCGCACGGCGATGCCGGCCACAGCGCGCGGCGCAAGCTGTCGGCCGCGTGGCTGATCGACGCCTGCGGCTGGAAGGGCCATCGCGACGGCGACGCCGGCGTTTCGCCGGAGCACGCGCTGGTGCTGGTCAACCACGGCGGCGCCACCGGCGCGCAATTGCTGAATCTGGCGCGCCGTATCGCCGCGTCCGTGCACGAGCGCTTCGGGGTGATGCTCGAGCCCGAGCCCCGGATCGTGGGCGCGTCGTGGTGAGTGCTCCACGCTTTCATGGGATCGGCCACGCCCGTCCTCGTGGGAGCGGCTTCAGCCGCGAGCTTCTGCAGACGCTGGCAAGCGTGGAAGGCGAGCATCTTGGAGCGATGGCAGTCGCGGCGAGCAGCCGACAATCTGCCAGGACAGCGTCGCGCCTGCCGTCGCTCCCACAATAGTCCTGCCTGCATCGGCAGGAGATCGCGGCTGAAGCCGCTCCCACAGCCAGGCTCCACCCCACCCATGCCCTCCACGCCCCACGCCCGCGCCGCCCTGCTGATGCTCGGCAGCACCGTGTTCTTCGCCGCGATGGCGGTGATGATCCGGCTCGCCTCGTCGGACCTGTCGACCTACCAGATCGCCTTCTTCCGCAACCTGTTCGGCCTGCTCGCGCTGCTGCCGTTCCTGCGCCGCAGCTGGCCGGGCGTGCTGCGCACGCGGCAGCTGCCGCGCTACCTGCTGCGCAGCGCGATCGGCGTGGGCTCGATGTTGTGCGGCTTCTGGGCGATCGGCCACCTGCCGATGGCACAGGCGATCTCGCTGTCGTACTCCACGCCGCTGTTCGTGACCGTGGCCGCGGTGGTGTTCCTGCACGAGAAGGTGCGCATGCGGCGCTGGAGCGCGGTGGCGATCGGTTTCCTCGGCGTGCTGGTGATCGTGCGGCCGGGCGCCGACACCTTCAATGCCGGCACCCTGGTGGCGCTGTCGGCGGCGGTGCTCAGCGGCGTGGTCGCGATCCAGATCAAGCAGCTCTCGCGGGTGGACGCCGCCGACACCATCGTGCTGTACACGTACTTCTTCTGGGTGCCGCTGTCGCTGGTGCCGGCGCTGTTCGCCTGGCAGTGGCCGCGCGGCATCGACTGGCTGTGGCTGGCGGCGATCGGCGCCTTCGGCACCGGCGGCCAGCTGCTGTGGACGCGCGCGCTCAAGATCGGCGAGGTCTCGGCGCTCACGCCGATCAGCTTCATGCAGTTGCCGCTGACCGCGTTCGCGGCCTGGCTGCTGTTCGGCGAGCAGCCGACCCGCTGGACGATCGCCGGCGCCACGATCATCTTCGCCGCCAACCTCTACATCACCCACCGCGAGGTGCAGCTCGCGCGACGCGCGGCGACCAGCGCGCCGACCGAGGCGGCGAAGCCGGTCGAATAGGCGGCGCGGCGGGAGCGCCGGAAGTCGCGACCCCGGCCTTGCAGCGTCAGCCGCGATACCAGGCCCAGACCGCCGGCGGCAGCAGCGGCTCCAGCGCGATCTCGAAGGCGTCGTAGCCGTCGAGCATGTCGCGCACCAGCCGCTGCACCGGCGTCGCCCCGGCGAGGCCTTCCATCTCGTCGGGCGAGAGCTGCGCCTGCGTCCACGAGAACAGCAGGTCGCCGCGCGCCAGCAGCGCGGCGCGCGCCCACGGCCGCAGCGCGTGGACGGCATGGCCGCGCGCCTGCAGCCCGTGCACCGCGGACTGCAGTTGCACCGCTACGCCGCGGAACCACTCGGTGTGTCCCGCCGCCTCGCGGCGCACCGTCAGCGGCGCCGGCGCGTTGTGGGCGGCCAGCGGGCGGCGCAGTTCCAGCTCCAGGTCGCGCGCGTCGCGCTCGGTCTCTGCTTCCACCAGCAGCCCGCCGTCGACGTCGAACAGCTCGTACCAGCGCCGGTGCAGCTGCTGCAGCCGCGACAGCGGGTCGCGCGAGAACCCGATCTTGCAGTGGTCCTCCCAGGCGCAGGGGAAGACGTAGGTGAAGCAGCGTCCGCCGGTGGGCGCGTCGATCGCCGGTTCGCTCATCGATGCGCCCCGTGGCCCGGCGCCCAAGTCGACGCGCGTGGGGACGACGCAAGCCGCGACCGCCGCGCCGGGGAACCGGATCCCGCTTCCATCATCCGCGCGATCACCGCGCGCCCCGGCGGCCCGCGTCCCCGCCCGCCGCGGCACCGACGGCAGGAGCGACCGTGGCTTCTTCGACAAGGACGTCGCGCGGGGCCGGCTCCCAGCCGAACACGCTGCGCCCGCCGAAGGCATGCGAATCGCGGCGCTCGCGCGCGACCAGCGCCTCGACCGTCGGGCCGGTCGCATGCTGCTCGAGCCGCCGCGCCTGCGCGTCCAGTCGCCGGATCGCGGCCAGCTCGTCCTCGCGACCGAGCTTCGCGGCTCGCACCGCCGACCTGAGCACGTCGATGGTGCGGTCGTAGACCTTCGTCGGCACCGGGAACGGATGCCGGTCCTTGCCGCCGTGCGCCAGCGAGAAGCGCGCGGGATCGGTGAAGCGGCAGGGCGCGCCGTGCACGACCTCGGCCACCAGCGCCAGCGCGCGCACCGTGCGCGCGCCGACACCGGGCACCTGCAGCAGCGCGGTGAAATCGGCCGGGCCGTTCTCCGCCGCGGCGGCAAGGTTGCCGTGCAGGCGGCGCAGCACGACGTCGCTGCCGCGCACGTCGTGGTGGCCCGGCATCGACAGGTGCGGCAGCAGCGCGGGCTGGAAGCCCGGCTGCGCCTGCATGGCCGCCGCGCGCGCCTGCGCCGCGTCGCGCGCGCCCGGCGCCGCGGCATCGATCCGCGCGAACTCGCGCGCGATCCGCTCCGGCGCCCACGCGTGCAACAGCTCCAGCTGCGCCGTGCGCGAGGCCGCGGCGCGGCGGTCGGCGAGGTTGACGATGCGGCCCTGCCCCGGCCCGTCCACCGCAGCGTGCGGGTCGTCGACGAAGCTCTGCAGGCCCTCGGACAGCCAGTGGTAGCGCCGCGCCTGCTTCGCCGCGGTGTCCATGCCCTGCTGCACCACCACCCAGCGCCC